>Ga0210040_10000316_pt1 | contig 83448 bp, 71 predicted proteins | sample CryGeyCG12114_NA_FD_185462 | JGI IMG/M metagenome (GOLD analysis project Ga0210040, IMG submission 185462) | Groundwater microbial communities from aquifer - Crystal Geyser CG19_WC_8/21/14_NA (SPAdes) (version 2) | ecosystem: Environmental > Aquatic > Deep subsurface > Groundwater | place: USA...
TTAAAATCTGCAAAATTTTCAATGATCCACAAATTTTTTGACGTGTGGCAACTTTCTAGAATGTGATAAACAAAATAGTAGAATAGTAAAACTAACTCGCTATAGAGTTGTTTATCACATTCTAGAAAGTTGCCACACGTCAAAAAATTTGTGGATCATTGAAAATTTTGCAGATTTTAAATTTTGCTTGTAAGAGTGAGTCTGGCTAAAAGCCAGTGGGTCCGGCTAGTGTGTTTTAACGTAGTTTATCTGTGTGGCAGTACTGGCAGTGCCATCTAACTGACTCATGGATTCAATGGGTAGCCAATGCCCAAATGAAATCAATTAAAAGTTGTATATACGGTTCTTGTATTGTAATATGTGTACATGACATCCTTTGAAAGGAGATGAGTTTCAAAAGCTGAGCAGTCAACTTTTTTGTACCGCTATCCATAGCGAATATAACTTATCCGAGTTTAATTGATAAAAAAATTTATCTACGAATTACACTACATGGAGTTGTGGACGAGAAAAAACCGGTACATGCATTTGCATATCATTTGTAGAAATCTTTGATCATCAGAAAGGAAGTGTTTTTCACCTGGCATGCATAGAGCTGCATACTAACTAACTGACTTCAGCTACACATACAAGGAAACAAGGTTTTTAATGAAACATGATAATGAAACATGGAAGCAAGACAATAGAGGTTAAGGTTTTGGTAAGCGAGCGGGCTTCCGCTGCATTTGCTAACCGAGCCTAAAGAAGTTGGAAAAAACTTATGAATAAACTATCATTCCAAATGCTGTTGCAGCTAGGAAAATTATTCAGCAATACGACTTAATGCTCTGCTCATTAGTTAATTAAACTCTTTAACTGGTTTGCAAAAATTCAGTTTATGCCGCATCCTACTCCAGGCAGAATGATGGCATGCTAACTATCTATACATTGCAGTCAGTCAGTTAGTTGTAGACTAGTGCTGGAAGAAACAGAATTGTGAGGCCTTCAACGTGGAAATGTGCACAAGACTCTGGGGGGCTTCAGGCCTTCGCAGAGGCTTTTATGGTTGCTCCAAAAATCCCATCATCATGGCTGGAGTCTGTTTGCGTTTGAGTTGAGAGCAGCAGGATAACTTTTCAATAAGTAAGAGCGAGCTATAGAGAGAGAGAGCGAGAGAGAGAAATGTGTAAAAGAAGAGAGCTTTAATGTTTCAAGGCAAAGATGTAGGAGGAGGTTTATTTTCCAGAGACCCTGGGCCACATGCGTATCTACATGTATGGATGGTGGCACTAGTACACATTTAGGGACGGAGAGAGTGCATGTTTATATATGTGTGAGACGCCTTTCACTGCTAGTACTGCTGGAGTTGGTTGTAGTTCGTTCTCCAGAGCTCTCCAGCTGATATCAAATAGTGAGAAAGTACAAGGACGTAGTTCGTTCGTATCGATCCGAGAGTTCGCCTCACCCTCCATGAGAGTTTTTTTCTTCAACAATCAGTTCCTTATTCTGCATATTTTGGAATGAACCTGTGCACAATTGTAGTGGACTGTTGGTTACCCTCTGCTGTGTGTGTACCCTGACGGGGGAATAATTTTTTTGGTGTAGTCAGTGGCAACACTTAAGATAGTTAAACAGTGGAATCCATCCGTAGTTTAATTTCATCATGCTGCTGTGCATACCGGTGAGGAATTTACCTGTGGTTTCAAAACAAATGTTTTCATTGTTTGTTTCTATCGCCTTTCCACGCATATGATGGCTTGTCATTTGGATTTCATTGGGCTCAAATAATTATGCATGGTGGATGTAGGTAGAGGATAGGGATGGCTCCAATAGGAATTGAGTAGGTGTAACGTTGGTTCTTGTTTTTGTTCATTTTTATTGGCAAATGATCAAATGAACAATAGATTGGGATTGTGTGTTACTAATTGTTGATATTTTTGTGACGTGAACAATTGCTTACTTGTTGTTTACAGTTACTGTTGTAGTTTGTTTGTAAAATAAAATTATTCCGATGAATAGAGAAATGGCTTGTTTGTGTTTTGTGCAGCATGGACGCCATTATGGCGTTCTGGTTGATCCACTGTTGTCAATTGGAATTAACAATGGTGGGAAAGCTAGATTGTTGGTTTTCACTGTGTTGTGTGTTTCCTTTGTTTCAATTTCTGTTTTAATTTTTGTCCTTAGTTGTTGTCGAATTGAAGTTAGTGAATTTTCACGTCTTAGCTAACTTAGCTTACAGATTGTTATATTGAGGGAAGTTAGGTTCCTTATATTCATTTGTTAAAGACTGAAGATGCGGAGCGAAATAACTGTTGATGAAAATAATAATGTAATATTAAACTTCTGGAACTACAGGGTATATTATAGTGTTAGTTCTAATGCTAACTTCACTTCAAAATAGATGTTTAATGTTCCAGCATGTACTTCACCAAAATAATCTCATATGTGTTATGTACCGTGTAGGTAGATGAGATGGAAAAATGGGAATTAATGGATGGAGTAGTGTAGTGTTAAATTAAGCTAGCTATTCGGCAACTGCTGTCTCAAGTGTCGTATTGACACCTTGGTTTTTTGTTAGTTTTTAATTAAGTGTAAAAACGTGTATCAGTTAAGTAATTTAATTTTATATAATAATGGCGTATGTTTTGTTTCTACAGCCTCTCCCGTCGGCTGCAGCGCCGAATCCTCAAGGGGGATGGTATATTCCGCCACATTTTGGTGTACCACCAATGATCCCTGCTCCTCCAGGGATGTTCCCCCATTATGTGTCTTCCGTACCTCAGTTTGTACAGGTGAGCAGTCATCTCTTCTTTTAAATTTGCTGTTAAATTGGTGATACACTGGAATCAATCGGCCATACATGTTTGATTTATTATATTCGCTTGTACTTTAAAGTTAAAGTGAATATTTGTTTTAATTGCTACAGAGAGGGTCCAATGTTCCCCCCATGATGACTGGAGGCGATGGTCGGTATTACGGGGGTAACGCAGTTCAAGGGGGCTTAATGTCACCTTCAACATCTATGGCTGCACAAGAGGTAAGAAACCGTGTGATTTTTAACTCGTGCCATGTGGATTTATGAAGTAGACATTAATTGACTTAATATTTAACTTCATGCAGCACCAACGACGACCACAATCCACTGCGCAATGGAGTCCAGCCAGATCAATATCCGGGAACAGTGCAGTAGGCCATAGAAATCATGGAAATCCTTCAGGGATAGTGCCTACGGGATTTATGACAGGATTTGGAAACTCTCATATAGCGACACCTCCTTATCCCGTTTTGCTTCAATTTTTGTAAGTAAAATAAGCTTTGTTAGTTTTTCTCCTCTATGAAAGGAATTGGACTCGATAGTTTTGAGTTTAGCATGCGCTTATCATGTTATAACTTGATTCTTTTCAGGACTATGTTTGGTCATTCTCCTATTCAAAGGCACTTTATGCCCCCTTTACGTAATCCTAGCTCACAGCCAGCTAGCACTTCTAATCCTACACCAGATGCTTTCGAAAGTGAGAACTATGAAGCCCTGTTGACATTAGCTGAGAGACTGGGTAAGTATCACAGCTATTCTGCTTAATTATATGGTACTAAACTTTGTAGCCTACAACTGATATATTTTTCAAACTATAATGCTGTAATTTTGCTGTTGTATCAGGTGAAGCCCGATCTCGTGGTCTGAGTCGTGTTGAAATAGACCAATTACCAACGTACAAGTAAGCTTTTGGTTTCCATTAGACTTCCATAATTGCGTCTCCGTCCTTTAACTTTTTCTTCTCTTCTCTCTATTTATTTCATTCATGTAGAAAAAATTGACTAACAGGTTTGTTTTTTCCAATAGCGTCCGCTCTTGCAGATCCGGCGATAATCATGACAGCGAGCAAACTTCTTGTGTCATTTGTATGTGTGATTTTGAAGTACGGCAGATAGTGAAGGTTCTACCTTGTGCTCACGAGTTCCATGCTAAATGTGTAGACAAGTGGCTTAAGGTAAAACCCGGCACCCACATTTTGGAATTTTCATTCTTTTGTATTTCATGATCTTGAACTCTCAACTTTTCTGTTTTTTTAGACAAATCGAACCTGTCCCATATGCAGAGGGGATGCATCTGAGCCTTACACAAACTCAACTTTTTATTGAATAGGATTACCACTTAACAATTATTAGCTGTTATCATCATACTATCTTCGACTCCCAAGTTGTACGAGTTGTGCTATGCTGGAGGAACTATCTCATCATCAACTACATCATAGGGTCAAAATAATTTTCGGACTTGAAGACAAGCTCTGAACTCATCACGCGCGACGTGCAACTTTTACAACTGGGAAGAAATTCAATCTGCTGTAGAGGGCTGAAAAATCTCTGAGCTTTAAGCCGTAACTTCTTAAGTATCGAATAATTCCAAGTTGTAAAATCCAGTACTACTAAACTATCTACATAACTAAGGCTGCATATAATTTAGGGAATTAGGAATTAACTCTGAAGTTAGATCAATTATGAAACGAAACCAAACTGTTCAATCATATGTTGGTTGTTATTATTGCTATTAATCAGTTGTCTTGTTTTTACTATGTAATGTACCATCAACATGTCCATATTTAGTGTCAATTGTGAATTAATTCATTTCGGCTTTACTCACTCATTTGGCTGACTGACTGAGTTAGAACTTGATCTGTTTACTCCAGTGTACCTCGAATCCAATCCTTTTTCACTGACATGTCATTAACTCATATTACAATGTCATGTCATGTCCTGTAGATGTACAGGTGACTTTTACACGTTTGGCCAAAAACATATATCGGCTAAAAACTTTTTGTTTCCAAAGCCATGGAAAAACAAAATGATGAGTTTACACGGATCTGATTAGCTAAACTGTGTCCAGTAGGTACTTATTTAATCTACATGCATTCTATGTTATTATTGATTATTCAAGTGGCCAAGAATGACAGGTCAATGAAAAGCTATTGGATTTGTTGTAGGCTTTTTATTCGGGTGTCCGAAATGCGCTTTACACACTCAAGTTGGGTTCTCATTCATTCTAAACGCTAGGAAAAATAGAGCAATCATTAAGTTTTCATCTAGAAATGATTTCGTGCTAGATATATTACATTAAGAATAACCTTAAGTAATAATGGTGCCACAAAAAGCGGATAGTTTCTGTGAATGTTTGGGTACACACTATGTAATCATTACCACCTCACCAAATGATCTATATGTTGTTTCATCTCTTCTTTGTACTTTGAGTATCTTCTCTACATGTTTAACCAGTATTCTCGTTCCGTATTTGTCATGTTTACTACGAACGTGTTCGTTTTCATTGTGCTTTTTTGACTTTCATGCATGCGTGTAGTAAATGATGTATCCATACTCGCCGTTCATGGACGTTATTATGATGAGGCTGTACTATACAGCGATGAATGGAATAGATTTTGAACTCTTTTTATTATCATCCTTTCACCCTTCGCATAATCGGTTGAACATGAGTTTATTTATCCATTCTGTGAGCAGTCTGTTGTCTCCATGTATTACATGTTGAGTGGGAGTTCTTGAAGCCAACTGTGTATCTTGAAACATACAATACTAACTATAGTTTAGGGAATAATTGTGTTACGCAAATGTCTATGCAACAAACCAGGAACTGGAATCATAACAAACACATAATGTACAAAAAGAAGGAGTTTGTAGTTTTTTGTGATAGTTCTCTTGCAACAAGTCGTCAATTTTTTGGTCGTCATGATTGCCTTTTTATTAAAATCATGTTTCCTATGATTATATATACAAAATATGTCATGAATTTTCCACATGTAAGTTTACTCTTTTTGATCTCTTTTTTTGAAACCTCATGTTCATCCTCGTCATTGTCAGGATTGTTTTTAATTTAATTATTGCAATTATGATTATTATATTTTACAAACTACGGTAATTTGTACGAAAAAATGCTAAATTGTTCGCTACAATCCTTCGTTCAACTAACTAAATGGATTATCATTTGATATGGATATAAATATATATTAAAGGAACCGTTTGTGCATCTCAACGATGGCCATTATAGCCCCGCAACGCAACTTTTAAAACTGATTACAATATGCACTTTTGACTGTATGTACTGTCTGTGTGCAAAATTATGTTTTCTTGTGTGCGACTTAACTTCCTCATTTTGCTACCAATGTACTCTTTTCTCCTACAGAACGCGTGTGCTGTTCATAAATACACATACTCAGTTCGTACCATGTCATTTGCCACTGATTTCCTCTCTCTCAATCGTAACCCCCAAAAAATCCAATCCAAAGTGCTTTTCTCCTGTTCAATTATATAATGGACTACAAACTTTACTTTTACTTACCACAAACGAACTGTCTAGAACACTAGCTTACTAACTAACTAACTATAAGAATTCTGTGCGCATCCATATTATATTTTACATGTGTTTTCTCTGTCTGTAGTGAGTTGGTTGATGGTCAGCTTTAAATTATTTTCACGAACACGGACTATTTTTTAAACATATGTACTAAATACTATAGTATGCATGACTGCATCATCCATGCACACATAGCTTTACTTATTTTTACCTGCCTCCAGCTCTTTCCCATCGCTTTGAATCCGCTCTGTAGAGAAGGAAATGCCCGAATAAAAATTAATCAGGACTACATAGACTAGGATTATTGGTAACCAACTATAACTAAAAGTAATTTATAGTTAGAGAAGGACTAGTACAACTGACACAATGTGTAAATTGAAACGATAGAGCAACAAAGCAGGTGTATGACTAGATACTATAGGCTTTGTAGTATAATAATGGAGAATCTAAGGGACTGTGAAACAAATTTTTTGTAAAAAAATTGAAAGAAATTATTGATGACGTTTTAGTAACAATATTTAACTATAGCCATGTGTACTAACTAACTATAGGTATGTAACTATATTCTGCTAACTACGTGTTGTATGTTCACTAAAAATCATGCCACCAATATATATTATACTTATAGATTACTTACTACTGTGAATTGAAAATGCATTATTATTGATTTCGCTCCCAACTTTGATTATATTACTACTCCATTCATGTACTAATCGTTATGATCATCATCACTATATAGCTAATGTAACTGTAACTAACTACCAATGTACTGTATAAGTTAGTTGTAGAAGGATCGTCTTAAGACTTACTAATTGTACAAGTGTAGGAAGGTGGAGAAAACTGTTTAATTTTGTACTCTACTACATCAACGCTTCCCTATATTTATGAATACTAGTGATAATAATGTTACATAGATTCATATATAAATGAACTAATCTAAAGTAACTATACTCTGACCATGTATGATTTTTGTGGAGTACTGAAGACAATTCATCATCATCTGCAGTTGGGCAGTTGCAAACAATATTTGCACTCTTCTCTTTGGTTTACCAACTATCTAACTACGTAATATATGCACTGTAGGTTCCACTGTATTATTTTGTATGATCCTTGTTATTTTTTTAAAACTACGGTTTTGTTGGGTTGTTCTTTTTTTAGTTTTTTTTTTTAGTTTTTTTCCGAGAGAGAGAGTGAGAGAGAAGAATACTTATGTGATACGATTTAACAGAATGTGTCCCCTTATGTGTTCACAGTACAATCTGGCAGCAACCTACTTTATGACTAACTAATCATTAGATGACATTGAAGAAAGAAAAAAGGGTTGGCAATTTGTTCCAATGGGCTGTTTATGCTGTGAACAAAAGTGTTGACACAGATTGTTGAATTGACTCTAAGAAACTTCTTACCTGTAGATCTCATTTTTATATACATTATTTTATTAACTGTATAGTTAGTTAGTTGGTAGAGCAATGCGGCATTTATGATTTCCAAGATTTGTAGTTAAATTATATTTAATTTGCATTCCTAGAAAGAACTTGAAAGGCAATGTAGTCAGTATATATGGAGCGGAATTGGAATGTTTGCATTATATCGGTAAGTGCATACTTACAACGAATTGATGCATGAGATGAAGGAGACTCATGAGGAATTGGAAAGTTTTGCCTTGCTTATTTGATAATTTTGTGTTATGATTTGAATTATTATGTTAAAACGATCTTTATATAAGGAGGTTCAGTAACTATCTAGGTTTTTTTTGGTTAATGCCGGAGCCATGGTCTGCAGATTGCCCAGTCGTGTATTTTTTATAGATAATTATTGTAAGCTCTCGTGTTATGATTTTTAAAGTATGGCCTAAAAATATGTGAAGGCTTATTGTTTCCTCTCGTTTTCGTGTGTATGCTGTATGCTTGAAATATTATTGTTGTAAACACAAGATGAATTTACTGTGGTCTTCGACTTCCTTGTGAATGTCAATTTTTCTATAACCTTCCATTGTTGCTATATTTACGTGTTACACGTTATGTGTAGTGAACGCGCCTCTTTATCATCGTCTCAAGATACATACATATGATTGAGCTCAATAAAATCTCATATTGTTCAAAAATACATGCAGTCTTCAATGTTGACTGATTTCTGAACATGCCTGGTTAGTTAATACAACATGTACGAAGATCACAGTGAACACAGCTTTATTACATAAAACATAAATAATTGTTCAAGTATGGGCACATATGATATTTTTTAAATATTAAGGTCCCCTTGAGTTTAGAGAAACAATAATAAGACAACCGCATAGTTTCACATGCAAAAAATCGTGTGCTATAGTAATGGTACACAGGTAGGTCTGACTTAAATAAAACATTAACATTCATGGTACATGAAACATTATGAAAGTCGGTTTATGCGAAATGGTTTGCAACTAAAACACGGTAGCTAAAATTCTAAAATAAACCAAATTAAGCTACATATATTCCTATCATTCATGCACGGCACTCCTACTATTCATAACATGACCTGCGGTCTCGTCATGATATCTCAAAAACAAATGTAGGGCATTAGGTAGTTACATCCCTGGTTTTCGTAACCTATTCAGTCTAATTCATACAAAAGTAAACAATGGAAAATATTAGTTCCCCAATATTACAAAAATTAATTTAAAGTAGATCCCGGTTTATTCCTTAGTGACTACCTAAAAGTGTACCAAAAATAGTTAAAAACAGTTTTCAGGGTTTAAAAGAAAAATAGTTACAAACATTTTCAGTTACCATCATGCTTGCGCTAAAAGTACTATAGTAACTTGTATAACAACTCAACAACGATACACATTAAATAACAACCCAACATTGAAAGCAGGAGCACAGTCTTGCAATTAGTTTGACATTTCAACGAGCATTAATATCTAAGAACATTTGGCGAGTCCATTCCTGAACCACTGAGCTCCATTTGCTAAGCAAGTATAATTAATAGCAGTCACCATAACTTATTGCTTGTTTGTGTACGGTCAACCTATATTTATGGTTCAGTTCCTCACACTTTAACCTACAAAGGCACAATCGGTTGCAAGCATTCATCTTTAACAGTCGGTTCGTCAATCTGAATCTCTCCAGCAGTAGGAGACGAGATGTTAGCATTGACTTGATGAATGGAGACGGGCACGATCATTTTGAATTGTGACTGTTTGTGCGCTCCTTTGTTTGGCTTATGTACAGGTGGTACATAACTACTACTACAGCTGCTACTACAACTAATCCCACCCAGATCTACCAATGGCCTTCTCTTGGACAAATGCACAGGGGGAGGATCCAAACAGGCGATCGGAAGTGGGGCACCACATTCAGAATCCTCATGGTGTGTCATGGTGGAGTAACCATGATCACTGTCTGTCCCTACGGCAGAACTAAGAGGGGATCTTGGTGGCTGGGCACGTCTAACAAGCAAATCGTGATTACTCACATTGACATTATTCAAGCCGACATGAATATGTTCCAGTTCGGAATCTGAGTCGTTGTTGCTAGAGCCTGCTTGTGGCACAATAGAACCCGCTGGAGTCTCTTGAAGGGGGAGCAAGTACAAATCTGGTTGCGAGCCGGTAGCACTCAATGTTCGATGTCGGTAACAGTAAACCACCAGGCTGAGGAAAATGAGGAAGACGGATAAAACCATAACGACGGGTAAAAGGGTATTCCCACTATTTTCAGTCTCGTTGGCAGCTCTTATTTGGTCAACAAGATCGTCCAAAAGCCCTATTCTGTTTGGAGTGGAACTACTGCTATCAGTTTTCCAAGAGTGTGTAGAAAAGTTGGATTTTTGATGGGTATAATCTGTTCAATAAAATTTAGAAAAAAAAATGAAAACGATAAATTTTCACGATTTTAGTTAGTAGCTACGATTTGCCTTGTAAGGGCATTGCTTTAAATATACAGCACTTACCATAACACTGTTTATATGGCACACAACCGTAGGTTTTGTCTATTCCTGTTGCATTCAAAACACACCACTCACAATCCCATGCTCCTATACAAGATCTGGAAGGAAAAAATTACAAATTTAAGTCATATGCAAGTTAGTTAGTTGTAATCGACCATGAAAATAACTGTTAATTAGTACTTACTGGAACTCCGTTAACTCAGAGCAGGGAATCCGATCATTACACGTCTCTTGGTGACATTCCTCTTTTTGGCATCGTTCGGAAGCCAACATCAGTCTCGTTTCCACTGGGAAATCACACGGTATAACATTTTGCGGAATCCTACTCATAGTGTTTTTGAAACATAAATCGGGTTCATTAGGGCATTCACAGGGACACTCACAGTCGCTTGGTTCCATTCTAAGGCAATTCAGGCACAAATTGTCAACCTACACAAAAGCCATATGAGCATTAGTTCCACCAACAAAGTATATAATTTATAAGTCTTTAATTTTTTACTATTACAATATTTACTAACCGTGCTGCAAGGACAAAATGCAGTAGCTGAAGCACAACTATCGTAAACAACACCCAGAAAAACGTTCGTTCCAGGGACTGGATGGATTGTGTACTTACTGCAGTGATCCCCACTGTCCATTTTTCCAATCCCATTTTCATCCATGGAGACTACATATTGCCGTTGAAAACTTCCATGAATACCCGATGCATCTTGGAGCTTATGGCACATTTCTTTTCTCAGCGGTTTCTTTCCATGTTGCAAAATATCGATCACAATCAATGGCTCCAATTGGGTAAAATGAATATTAGACATTATTTCCAACTGCTTTGAGAGCAATGGATGATAAATAACGTTTCCAGCTTGATCAATCATGAAGCATCGCATGGTCACCGTCTTATTTCTCTGAATAGGTGAATGCCATTCCCCACATTCGGGGAGAGCTTCTTCAATTATTTTTTGGAAAAACCCAATATTTACAGTGGAAGCTACAACCGAAATTGCATTCTTGTTTTTCTCAGATGAATTCAAGGTACTGTTTGATGACAGGACTTTCAATCCCTGTCCAATTGTAACCATTGGAGTGCCACTGTAATGATCCACTTGTGCAGGAGTCAAAGTCACCTTGAATCTTTGATTCACAATCTCACGAAACCATATCGTGGCAGAGGGGAGATAGCCTGGTGTGATTTGAGCCCCAGGATGACGAATAAGAAAACTTCCCCCTGCTCCACTTCCAAATCTAGAGCAATATGAGAAGCAATAATTAATCATATTGATAGTAGACTTATTTATAAACAATAAAACAAAATAACGAAAAAAAAAGAAAAAATAAGAGCATGCAAATATACAATTCCATGCAATGATATAATATACATACCGACTAAAAATGTGTTTGGACCACAAGGAATCTGTGAATTGTGACTTCCATTTGGAGACTACTGAAGAGAGAACAGCAATATGAGGCCGAATAGTGGGTACAACCCCCCGATCAGAGAATAGACCATAATTGTCACTAATAAAGGTCATAATTGAATTCAAAGTTGTCTCACTACGCTCAACGCCAATAGTATCAGCAGGATGGCTAAAAGCCGTCGGGGCAAGATAAAGGGAGGCTTTGTTGGTGTTTTCCCTGAGACCATTGCAATATGTATTGGGCCTGAGCAAAGAATGATGTTGGATGTCAGTGTTCAAGTCGAAAATAGCTTTTTTTAAAAATATCTGTTCTCTATCAACAGAGCATCCTCCACTTTGACTCAAAGAGACCAGGATAGTGATGTAGTCTGAACTGTTCACTGCAGCCCATGCATACGTTATCTGTTGAAAGATGTTACAAATTAATTTTAGACAAGGTGAAATTAACTTCAGTGCACATGCAGTAATTCAAGAAGTAATCGTAAGCTAGTTAGCATCGACTGTTTTTAAATATATTAGCATAGCACCACATACCCATAGTTTATCCTTCCGGACTTGTAAATCATGGCAACCACTTGGTTCAGATAAAATTTTGCGTTTTAACACTCTAAACCCATCATACACTTCAATTTGGTCGATCTGAATTGGTGTAAACAACTCCTGAACTTGATCAGGTCTTCCCAAGGCAGGATGAGAAATTACTCGACCTTCCAAAACAATGCAAAATTCGCTAATGGCATTCTTACTAATTATAGCATAGATGATACAAAAATAACGAACAAAGAAATGACAAACCAGTTTTGTCCAAAAGAATTGCATAACTTTTTGCATCGCAAAACTCCTTGTTTGTATAAAATGCAACGCTCTGTGTGAAATGAACGAGCGGGATTTCAACAGCAACCAGTCCAACTGGTCGTTTGTTAGAAGTAACATACTTTTTGGCAACCACGATTGTTTCTGGAAAAAATGAGATTAAATCGTGTAATAAAGTGCATACATACATAAAGACATATAAAGATTTTCTAAGCACAATGAAAATCTCACCTTTGTACACTGAGTTCCAGTGAGGAAGAGAAAATTCAACAGCATTAGATGTTTTCACATTCTCGTGAGGGAAAAATTGATTCAATATTTCAGAAAATGACCACCACTCCTTTTTTGAGTTTAATTTTTCAGAAGTTTTCAGTGCAAATGCATTAGGATTTCCTTGACTGACTTGTGCTTTAAGAATATGATTGGCTGACATGGACTGCAGTGTATTCGTATATATTTCCTGTTCTTCGTCCGTTAAATGAGTGAGTGAAAACAAGTCAATAAATATAGGACACTGAATGGAAAGGGAGGGCGGTATGTCCGACGAGTGAGTTCCGTACGACAAGTGGATAACTGTCGGGGCAGAAGGGGGGAAGGGTGAATCCTGAGAAAAGTTGGAGCAGGCCATACTGACTGCTTTTTGAAAACTGCCCATCTGAGGAGATAGAATGTCATCACTATTCAATTTTGACTGTTCTTCATCCAAGTCCTGTTTGGAGTGCCATCGAGATGTTCGTATACGATGCTCCAAGTGGTTTAAGTAGTTCATGATTTGTACTCGAGTCCAAGATGTGACTGGTACTATCTGATCACATAAGAAAATAGGCCACGATGCCTCTGGCTCAACATTAATTATTCCGATTTCGTCAGACTCATCCAGAAAGCTTAAAAGTCCAATCACTGAGCAGTAAAAAGTTTCAATTAGTCAATAATCCAGTTCGTTAAGACAAAAAAAGGCCTTTATTACCAATCTTTTTGACGTCCGTGATGGCTTCCACTGAGTAGTTTTGGCCCAAGTGAATTAAAAAAACTATTCGATGGTTCCTCAAAGTCTCCTTGGATTTCTGAAGTAGCCATAATTTACGTTCTGATGTACTTTTGGCATTTAAGATAGAGCGACTTGCTGTTCCATTTGTGATGCAATTGTGACTGTTGGACGGGTATTCAACATGAACTCCCTCAGGAGATATGAAATACTGCCATTTTATGTGAGGTATTCGCACAGAGTTTTCAATTAAAACTGAAACATGAATCAATTATCAATGAATATTACTTTTTAACATTGAGCATGGGTTCTGGGTTCAATGCAGAATAAAGCATCATTGAATGACTATACAACTAATACTATACCTTCACTAAAACTTCGATTGGGAGTGAAAACTTTTTTCTTTTTCTGATTTGGCAGAGTTTTACAAGCGTCAAGTTTGCTCACTACGGATTTAAAGTCCTCATCATACCTAGAATTATTTAAAATATAAATATGCATGGGATTCAAATATATAAATTGAGATTATGATTTTGAATTCTATACTTTAATGTAGATTTCGGAAGTTCACAGCAAACTGGAAGTTCCCATTCATCGTCAGATGATTTGGGAGAATTATATGATTGTCGAATCGATTTTTCCATCCGGATCAGAGCGTCTTCATATTCATTAATTTGATGAGCCACTTTACCAGCCAAGTCATAAACTTGGACTTCAAGAGTAGGCACTCTAGTTTCCTCAAATTCCAGAGAAGCATAATGTTTCTAAAACCAGAAAGTAAACTTGTGTTAATGAAAACACAGAATAAAAAAATGCACGCGAAATAAAAAAATTACTTCAATTTCGGAAGCACCCAGTTCATTGTCAACAAATTTTTTCAGTGTTTCACTGATATTTACAGTTGCTGCTCGGATTTCTTTTCCATCACCATCCCCGTGTTTCTTGTCTAAAGTTGTGTTTAAGAATGATGCAAGGTTTGATAATTTAGAAACTTTTTCCCTTTTTTCCAAAGTCTTGCCTCCATTATTTGAGTCAACAGCTGTGCCCACAATGGTAGACAAGATGGACAGAACAGAGATGATAAAGACAAATTTCTTCAGTAGAACAGACCGGTTAGGAAACCAGACTCTAGGGTTGCCCCACATGTTCACAACATAGTTCCTAAGTTAAAAAAAGGTATAATAAATTAAGGCAATTTAAATATACCAAATTGAACATAAATAAAATGGCTAAAATACCCTCAGCCCTCTAAATGATTCCGAACAGAAGCAATGTCTAACATCGCTACTTCCATCCCCAAAATGGAACTCATGGTATTTCGGATGGCCAGCGGTGCAACCTAGAATCTAAAAAAAATGATAAACAATTCATTGATATTTTCTTAGACAGATGCTGGAGTTTGAGTAATCCAACCATAAACCATGCAGCTTAACCCTTTGAGCCGGGAGAGATGTACAGTAAAAAAAGTCGGCCAGCCGGGAAAACTTTTTCGAAAAACAATAGCTAACCCGGGAGCAACATGGAGATTTACAATCCCTTCGAACGGCAATGTTATTCACCCTATCTTGAATTTAACATGGGCGACATAGGAGATCAAATGTGAGGTAAAATTTTCTGCCAATTGACCTCTCAGAATTTTTTATTTCGCATTTCACTTTTTTTTCAAGCCCATTACTCAAAACTAAAAAAATTCTTCAAATCTAATTTTTAAAATTCTGAAAGGTTAAACGGAGGCGAAAATGAAATTTTAGTTTGACCTTTGTTGACCCCCATTTGATTAACATTGCCCATGTTATTTCAATGGGAAAATTTTTCGACTCTCATGAGTCGATGCCGTGCGAGAGCGTTTTCGGGTCATCGACTCTCAGGAGTCGATCCCATCTGAAGCACTTTTTTTTCCATTGACTCTCATGAGTCGATCCCGACTTGGCTATACTTTTTTCCATCGACTCTCAAGAGTCGATCCCGGCCCAAAGGGTTAATACAATTTACAGACAGCACAAGGAATTGTACGAAGGTTAGTAATAAACTAAAACAAAAATAAAATTAATGACAAAACTGTTATGTATTTTGGATCATAAACAAACTCAAAAATAATGTCTTTCATACCTAGTGGAACTTAAACTAAATTTTAAGCATTTGACATTGTAATCGATTATTATAATTCTATCGTATTCACTATTTTTCCTTCGAAATCCAGAATCCAGTCGGTCCAATCCTACACCACTGCTTACTACACTTGCCTTATCTAATTAGTAACCGACTTTAGCTCGTAATATATCAAAATTTCCGTCTAGCGTGCCTAAATAGTTGGTCCAAGTTAAAAATTTCAAAATCCCAAGCCTGTTTCCGGGGTTGACAATCAGTCATCGACTTTATTTATGCAAACAGAATCTATGATATTTGTTTACATTACTCTATAGTCAACATGCAGCCGCGGTTATTTTTTCGAAATCATACAGCTTTGCAATGATTCGCTCGCTCTTTGACCAATGGGAGTGATGTAAAGAATATAGAAAGAGTAGAAGTAGAAGAGTTCAGAGAGGCCTTTTTCATTCCATTGCCATTCTCCATTATGGCATGTGCTGTAACAAGTGTGTGCGGCGCTACAATGATCTACTGGACGCTAATTGCGGCGTATAAATTCGGAAATACTAAAAAAATAAGCAATATAAATACAATAAAATACAATATAAATATTCAAAAGCTATTTTTAATAATGATCTCAATTGAAAATGCAATTTTACTTGGATTGAGTAAGTATAAAGAACAAAAATTGACAAAAAACATTACAGAACTAAACACTATTAAAAAAACGTATTCTCCTTAATATTAACAAAATACTACTGATTTATCGATAATGCGCATCAACTGAATAAACTTTTTTCACCTTGCTCTTTGGTTAACAAAGCGGTTTACTACGAAATATCGCGAATGAATGAATCCTGAATTATTTTAGCCTATAGTCTGTTCTGTTTCAAATTAAAATTAAATTTTTGCTCAAAAGTTATTTGGCATTGGTTGTTTTTTTCTTGTTTTCGTGTAAAGCTGGTGATGAATAACGTTTATTTTTTTCCAGAAAGTTGCTTTTAAAATCACGCAATTTATCTCTTTCTTAGTTAGACCTTCTTGTAAACTTATTGCTATAACAATGAGGCCCCGATGAAACTAATTCAACAAATGCCCATTTAACTGAATTAATAAACTCACTATTGGAGGGGCTCATTCAAATTCAATAGTAGTTCAATAATAGCTCAATGTTTTATGCATTCTTGGTTACGCTCAGTAATCAAATAAATATATTTTTTAAAGCATTTGCCATTAGCAGCCATGACAATGCACGCTTTAGTTGTAGCCGCAGTTAACAGAGAAGTCGGCGCATCCTTTAACACACATGCCTTGCTCGTGGTCATATCAGCTGGAGCAAATTCACAGAGGCGACAGTGGATCGAGTTATCTTCACTAGGTGAGCTGATAGTTTGGTGGAGCGCGAGATAAGCGTTGTAAAAACAAGTTGTTAAGTTGTTTCTTCTGATTCTTTTAAAGAAAATAAAGAATATTTATAGTTTTATCATTAGCCTTGGGTGATTAATTTCTAAAATAAGACATTATGGGTGATCAGGACCCCGAAGAACGTATGACCTGCGACAGCAGTCCCGTGAAGAAAGAGAATGAAGCTTGTGAGCTTCGATTGGAAGTTCCATCGAATGAAATGCGTAAGGAAATCGGAATGCTTAATATTTACTTAATCTATAGAAGGAGATGATACTATTGCTCCTTTTGTTTTGGTTGAGTTGTTTTTGTTTTGTAATTTTGGTATGGGGGGTTATTATATTATATAGTTGGTTATGGTGATAAATATTAGAGGAATTATGGGAAAAACCCATATTTCAAATTTTTTCAAAGTCCAACGCACCTTTTGGTACACCCTGACCTGTTATTATTGACAACTGACAGTGCTGAAAGTGACTGTGTGGCAAAGAAAGTCAGAAATTGAAAGGGTAAATTTCTTTGATGATTTCAGTGACTCTAAGAAGGCAACTAATGGTCGAAAGGCTTATGAAGGGAGAAGATAAAGGAGCTCCGCTGATGTTTAAAACTGGGGAGTCAATGGTTTTGAGCAAAGTAAAATCCTTCATGCCGCGATTAGAGATCGCCAACTTGGAACTTGAGAATAAAGATCCGGAAGATATATCTATAGAGAATGTGGATGAAAATGCTGCTCATATTGAAATGGTAATTACAGTTTATTTGCCGCAAATTGGTTATAACTCCTAGTACTTTCAACGAGCCGAGCTAAGCCAAGCTCGGCTCGAAATTTTCATGCAAGCTGAACGTGGACTCGGCTCGAGTCAGCTCGTGACTATTATTTGTTAGCTTAACGAGTTAATTTAATTTAGATGATTTGAACAGTGAAAAACTGTTAGCAAGACAAAATTTAAACAAAGATAAATTGGGATTGCTAAGTTTTAGTCGTTATTAATTTTTGACAGAACAGCATTATTAAAGCGCACACTAAAACATGTTTTCTATTTTGTAATGTACCCAACGTTGGTAAAAGGAGATTCATTTTTGAGAAAAGAATACGGATCGCACAAAGAAGTTAAAGTTCTAACGTAATTTTAGAGTTTGTATCACTACTAGAACTATTCCTTCGCTCATTTTTGTGTAGTGATCAACTAATTAAATCCTGAACACAATTCAGGATCACCGCACTTGTGTAAAGTACGCTTTTTGTGTGCCTCCAACGTTTGCCTAAATTTCCATTATTTGCGAAAAACAATTTATGATAATCGCTGAAGAAGCATTCATATTCTTGGTCCCACTGCCCTTTTTTTATGATAAAAAAAAAATTTGCTACGAGCAAGCCGGTTCACGGCTTGGCTCGCTCGATTTTGAGCGGGCTCGAGCTCGTTGAAAGTAATAATAACTCCGCTTAATGGATTTTGACAAACTACACGTCAAATTGAAACACTTAAAGAGATTATTCCAAGCATGCAAATTTTATTTGGGGCTGATCATTTGTCAAAAAACAATTAACTTCGAAAAATTGAACTAACATGTAAAGCATGCAGATCTGTTCGTCTATTTCCGTAACCACGAGTGTAACTATCAGATCGCGGTGCAAAACAAAAGTCTCTTCAGCGCCCCCACCCCCTCCCCCACGATTTGTTTGAGTGACTCTGTCTTTTTCAAGACAATTTTGTCGGACTGTATAAAGCCTTCGTTTATTAAAATGTCTTGTTTAGTCTTGATTACTACATTTAAAAGTTGTTTGCTCAATAAAGTGTTACGTGTTTGGAACCACTTATTCATTCATTTGACGTACCACTCATCAACATCCATGAAGCCAAGTACTAACTTATTTTTTCTGCTTATCATTCCCTTTCAGTTGTCTGTGTTACATTTGTTAATAGTAGGCGTGGTGTACTTGGTTATCGTATTCAGTTTTTTGTGTGTTAATTTTACAGGATCTTCAGCTCTTTCCAGAAGCGGAGGATGAAGACCTCGATTCTGATTTTATCTCTGACTCGGAAACAGAAGTTGAGTCTTGTAACTCTGAAGATGTTTCCGTTGACCTGACTGAAGCCATTCAGAAAATCTTAGGCGATATTGTTAACATGAAAGATATAGATGATTTGAATGGAGATGGGCAAGGACAAGCTGGATGTCCAAAATAGAATCAGGTTTCAGACTAAACTAATCATATAATAGTCATGGACACGCCATGCGTGAAACTCGTGCTGACAATGTATTTTTATGATGATTTTTTATATTTCTGAAAGCTTGTTTTTATAAGTGTCAACAGGGAGTTGAGAGTTTTTTCGTACCATTAGTTCCATGCATTTCGCTTATGATTTTAAACATCTTACAACTTATATGCGATATGTAAATGATCTGACTTAGTTGAAATTGAAAGTTGAAATGACAATATCAGTCTGTCAAATTGTTGATCTCTTTGGAATAAAATGTGTTACATTAGAATTTGTTTGGAACGTAAATTTTATTTAAATCTTCGCAATTGATTGTAGGACAGGGATACCAGATAATATGGCGAAACCTTTCGTGTGTGCTTGTGTGCATTCAAACCTATACATATTTATATCAACATCAACGGCTTAAAAAGACGACACAAATTAGCGGTCACTGAAACGCTACAGCCACAACATATAATAGTTTTACTCAGATCCAGAATCCAACTCGATTCCATCTATCTTCCAATGACTCTTAGGAGGCGCAGAGGATAATGATTATCACTCACTTAGTGTCAGTCAACTATATTCTGACTTTGAGCAAGAGTGAAATCACTCAATATCTCATAACCCATTCATAATGATGAACAAAACTATTTTCTACAAAACTACTGGAACTAAAAAAATGTGCATCTATTGAGTTGCATGCCTAAGACTTAATTTAGAGTACATATTGAATGATCTTACTTCTTTATAGTATGTAGTGTGTTACAAAAATATACCTATAGAGTAACAAAATCTACTTGAGAACAACAGTTAGTCAGTAGCCACTCTGTTCTGCATTTATACATTTGCGTTGCAATTATTGAGCTTCTAAACTTCTCGTCGTTGTTCAAGGCAATCGGATGTCGGGCATTTCTCTATTCCAGATTGTGAATGTATCAATAAATCACATAATTCTCAAAACAATCAAAACCATTTCGCAATGTAACATTCCCTGTAGGCAGCTGAATATCAAGTAAATATGCCTCTTTAAATATAGTTTGGATCTGTCTCTGACTGTTTCATCCGACATAGCTATAGTGCGGAAACCCACATCATGGTTGATTTTCAATCATGTCTAATACACGAGGTCCACAGTACGCTGCATTGTCATTACAATAATAAGAAGGACATTTAGTTTTCTTCAGGTAGCAGAAATATGACCCGTCTTCAGATGGATCTTCATTACCAATCATATCATCATCGTTCTCAACCGCGTAGTAATTACACTCGGGCCCAGAGTCGCTTACGTAATAAGGAGGGCTCAAGAAGTCCACAAAAGCGGCATAATTTATATTGTTCTCTCCAGAGGTAAAGTCAATTGAGTGGATATTTGGAGAATGAGGTGACACAATTAGAGGGGAGGAACGAGACGTTACCAACAATGGTGGCCATTTCTTTGCACAATACTTAACACCTTTAGATGAATCGACTATAATATTGTCCCTTGTATAAGTATTCACAGTTACTTTGCCATGTATAACTTTCAGGATGCCATGCATCCCAGGATGATCATGTAAAGGGATCTTTCCTTCCGGATCCGAGTGAAGTACAAAGATTCCAATGGATACATCCTTGCTTTCAAAAACGTCAATGTGTGTCATGGGATATCTTGAGGGATATATTCGACCACTCATGGATTCATGGAGACCCATGTTTTCTGCGGTTAGGTGCTGAACAGATTCTTGAAGCTCCATCAAAGCAGAAGGAAAGGATGCAGAATGCACCCCGACAGTTTTGAAGGCCATGATGGCCTTTTTCACAGCAGTCTCTAACACATTCTTATTCATGTTGCCAGAATCGAAAATTGGAGGCTGAAGATGTAAACTAATGTTTTATTAATACTTTGTTTATTGGCAAATGTTGACGATGGTTGTGATGAGGTTAGCACTATAACACTTACCATTAACTATTTCAAGTTCCAAAGCTCTTTGTTTCTGTCTCCTAGCCACTTGAAACTTCCGTCTGCAAAATTTCGGATGATAGTAAAGGTTAGGGTGGAAACAAATACAACAAATTTATATATGTACATTTGCATGTAACTATGAATAACTTTTTACTTGGCCATAGACCACAACAAAAAGTCAATAAAATTACCGTACATTTTGTAAAGAATTTAGACATGGAAGATTTTGCTTATTCACTCGCTGAATTACATCCTGAACAAAAAAGTCTATTTGAATTTCGCGGTAATATACTTTACCTCAGGCCTTCTACTCTTACACTAGTTCGACATGTCGACTGATCTTGTTGGCATAGCTGGGCACTTCAGAAGGAAGAGTTGGAGAAGGGAAGAAGGAACAGCTTGCTTAAAAAATCCTTCTGAAAAGGGCAGATGAAGGAAGATATCGTTTTTGAAATTTTGAGAAGGATTAGTTAGAAAAAGCTTTCTCTATTTCTCAAAATCGTTCATATTTTAATGCAAAAACTAGACATTTCGGGCATACGCTCGGAGAACTTTTCATGCTGTACGTGCATGACTACTGTTGGAAAAGCTTTAAGTTAGCTCTGTAGGGTCATATTTGTACAATTTTTAATTTTTTTTTCGCCAAGTGTATTGTTGAGTAGAAAAATATTTGAAAAATTTGAACAAATCCTTCAGAAGGAAGGGTTAGCAAAGGATTGTTGAGATTTAAAATTTCACCTTTTTAAAGAAAGTGGAGGAAACTGCAAAAATTTAACTTTACAGGAAGTAGAATGTAGAAGGATAAAATTGTCATCCTTCTCTACAAGAAGAAGGAAGGGTAAATGAAATATCCTGCTATATTTGTTTATGCAATAATTGTCAGCCTCTACCCTCTAAAATTCAAGGAATTGCGTGTACGTGAGGATAGCCACGTTCATTTATGCTAGTCCGAAAAAATTAAGCTATCACAATCTTTAGCACTCCATTTTTGCGACTGATTGGGACTTGTGTATCCAATCATTTAGCCGCATGAGGACTGAGGCCAGATTATTTCGGTTGTTACGTGACCAAAATACGTAAAGCAAAAAGAAATTGGTACGATGCAAAATATATTATTTTATTGGACACAATATTTTCGTAACAAACAGCATGCGATTCATCACTGATTGTTTCACAGTACGTACGTAGTATAACACAGAGAGAGCATATTAAATAGTCTCGTCATCTCTGGCCACTTTTAGTCAAATTTATAAAAAATGTTTACAAACTAACGAAGGCCATTTTAAAGTAGTAGTAGTTAGAATTATAAGCGTTTCAATTTCAATAAAGAAACAATATTGCACTGTATATACTACTTTAAATGAGATTAACCCAAGCACAATAGCAGCATGAATTTATTACAAACTCAACCAGTCCACGAACTTCAGGATCCCTGTGAATGATTTGTTGTAATGTTTGCCGCTCATCCAGCTCCTTAAACATAATGCTCACATCCTAAAAGTCATTAGATCAAATTTTAGATGCTTATCTCAGTCAACAAAAAAAAACATCCAATTAATTTCCTTTTTTAGCACTTCCGTAACACTACTTACCGCTGAATGTTTTTCCATGTTGATGTCGACAACAATCACAGATTTATTCAAACTCGGTGTAAAGATCGCGAGTTGAGAAGTGGATTTGTCTGGAGCTTCAAAGCACCGATAACTATGCTGCTTGCCTACAGCAAGAAGTTTTACGAGACACTACAAAAGAAAAACAATCACCCATTAATTCCTCAGCGTCACTTGGAATACATGCAACATTCAACTCTAAAAACTCGAATGGGAATAGTCATGTAATACACGAACCTGATAAAATGAAATGGGCTGCTTCAAGAGTGACTGTAGTCGGTTATCGAGATTGCTTAAAGATTCAACATGCACAAGCTCCAAAAGCTCAGAAAACTCCCAATACGACAAAGGTCCGACCTGGTGCCACAATAACAGTCATTTACGATACTACTATAAAGTTGCATGAATTCTAGCATACAATTTTGGCATATCCAGTTCGCTGTAACTTACAGTCTCTCGAGCAATCAAGTCTTCCTTTTTGTTTTTCTGTTTCACATCAACTTTGCCTCCCACAAGTAATCGTTGCCACAGTAAATCTCGCCTACAATCCACAGAAGCCCTTCGTACAACGTTTTCTACAAATTCTTCCACCCAGACGGCTTGCTCATCTACTATCTGTTTCATGAGTTGCTCATGGGATGAAAAATACCCCATGTAATGCACTTTTTCTTCCCTAAAACAAATTTACGGGATAAAATCAGATTTCCAAGATAAAAAAATTGATCAAAGGAAACGTTTCATACTTTATTCCTTCAAAATTATGAGAATTTGAGCCTCCTGAAGTATTCAGATCTTTTGATCCAGTACTGTGCATCACAAGTTCACCATCTATCATTTTTTCTTCCATAGAAACTCGTCTGCTAGTGGGTCTGCTATCACTTCGAACAGAACTAGCCCCTGAGTCTCTTCTTAGAGGTTTTACATAACTCAATGGTTCTGGTGTATTCACAGTGCAAAATTTCCCTTGGTCCGATTCATTATTAAGCTTGGGATACAGTTCTCTGCAATTAGAATCAAATTAAATTTCTATGCATCTATGCATGGCGATAAACAGTATGAGTATAGTTAAGCACGTTATGAAGTCACCTGCGGCTTGTCAGCACAATATAATATTTGACTTTCAGTACGGATGGATCTACAGAATACGGACGCACGTAAGGTGGCAAATCATTCGCCATTAAAAGTGTCATATCGAACTCGTCACATTGGCTTTCATCTTCTTTGTCAATATAGGCTACTTTTCGCAAGGAGTTGTACACAAGAATGTATTCATTCACCTAGGAGCACAAAAATTAAGCAGTTCAATTTCGACTGTTCGAAATAGTAACTGCATTCACAATATTAAGTAAAGTACCACATTATTGGGATCATCAGAATCCAGTGGAGTCATCTCAATAATCTTCATGGAATACAATTTATCATGAGCCAACATGTAGTTGAATAAAATCTGGGACGGTGTGCTGATGTTTTGTAATGTTATCAATCCTTAAAAGCAGACAAACCATAATTAATACACCGGTACAAGTGTAAGAAAGCATTCTATAAATGAGGTACAACACATCAAACACTTACCCAAGTGAACAGTATTTCTTGCAAAATTCGGTCCTTTGGGATAGTACTTGATAAAATCATCCAAAAAGTTAGTCAGATGGTAGCCTTGCTTGAAAATCATTTGCCTTCCAGAAATGTACGAATGAATGCACCTCAAGTGGTAGTCATACGTGAAGGAATGCAAATGCATGAGAACTTTCATTTTATCACACTCGTCCATAAAGCTCAAAGTATTCTGCACAAAAGCAAGCAAATTAGCCAGAGTCGGCGACATACTATATAATGTATTCATGCCTGAGAATATAGACTTAAATCAACCTGATAGTTGAATAAGTTTCTCGATTTTTTCGATCTTTGAATTCTCGCCGCTTCCAAAGCGTAAATTTTTGCATAAAAAAATGGCTCGTTGATCCCAACTTCGAATAAAATAATGCCACCAGGCAAACTTTTTTGAAGGTAATAAGTCGTCTGATCTCCGCTATCTGCTCTTGTTCTCCGCACATAATTGCCGACATTAAGAAGTCCAGAATTACTGTTGCCCGATACTGATGACGATGAAGAGAACGAGCTAGCAGCACTTGGATTCCGTACTCTTTCTTTTGATTCCGGAGAAGTTGAAGAATTTCCACCAGGACTACTAGTGCTATAATAAAAGGAATTGTTGATAAGCAGATAAAACAAAGAACCCATTAACAACCGTCTTAATATACATTATTATTAATTCACCGTTTGCTGGCATTCTTCCTAGGAATGGGAATGAACCCGAGTGTCTGTAAATACTGCATATACTCTTGAATAAGACATTTGTACAAAGCAACATGCCACGTTTCATCCTCAACTTTGATAACAACTGTTGACTCTGGAGCTGGACTCGTAGTCGCTGGAGTTGGTGGCTCCTGAGAATTACTCGTAAAAGTATTTGTCCACCGCCCCCAAATAGAGGACCGAAGACGCTTTCCACTGGAGTCCATACTCTTTTGAGATGTTCCGGACGCGTTTCGAGATCTTGAAATGGGCTCCTATTAAAATTAACACAGTTGAAAATTTCACAAATATACATATAATCATTGTAACAATAAGAAAACAACATGACAGGATACCTACCTTGGACTGCCTCACAGAATAAGGTGAAGATTTTTTTATTATTCCAATAGTGTTGTCTCTAGTCGTAGCTATCGCTGCTCTCCATCTAAATTAGAGTAGTGTTTTATTATTCAATGCTTATACACATTGACTTTTATAATACTCGAGTCGGAGGCAAACTTAAAAGAAAAAAAGAAACAAAAAACGGGGTAGCCAGAAGCACGATGTACCTGGGAAAAAATATGAGCGGTGTCATGCAAAAATGAATGGTTCTAGCAATTTGCAGAAATGACGGCACAGCATCCACACCAATCACATTGGATGCGCTAGGTCCTCTCATCAACCAGTATTGGAATAATGTGCTTTGTGCATCTATATGTTTTGTAACAAAAACATAATCAAATCAAAAGATTTTAAATGATAGCAACAACTTTTTACCATGCACTACTAACCAAGCAAAAATTATCGTAAACTGACTATGGGATTCATAATGTAAAGTATGTTCTTACCTTTTTTATCTGAAGAAAATAATTCTAGAGCTTGTTCTCCATGAGATTTGGCCAAATCCTCAGACTTACTAGGAGTTTTAAGAAGCGAAGAATGGGCTAGATTCCTACAAAATGGAGAAAAGTTATTAAAATCAACACCATCTGCCACATGAAAAGTTTCGCTAAGCAAGTTTACCTATAACATTGTATGAACTGTTCAACAGACTTGTTCAACTTATTTCTCTTGGACATCAAAATTCTACTGTTAGCAGCAAACTCTTTCGGAGGTGCGTAGCTTTTTACCAAAAAATCTACATCAAGGCAGCTACCTACAAACGGATTCAATTCCTAGTGCACAGATAGAAAAATCAATTAACAAACTAGTATGAATTGAAGGAATATATAGAAAATACGACCATTAGTACCTGCTTCTCCTCTGATTGAAGTGTCGTTCTGATTATAGGTTGGTTGTGAAACAGACCAGATTTCTGAGCAAAAATTGAAGCCTGTAAACTTGAGCGAGCACGAGTCCACGTTGCTAGCCATATGCAATGCTCTAATAATCTATCTCCTCCCTCTTTTGACCAATTGTAAAGCATAAATTTTATCTATGAGCAAAAAAATCAGCTAATTTTAACACACTGTTACATAATATGCATATGATAATTGAATTTAGAGAATCCAGTACTTGAGAATCAGTCACAATAGCCTTCAAAAATCTTTGTCTAGGGATCAACATAGGATGAGCTGGATTTTCTGGTTCTTGCAACAGAGAAGTGATACCAGCAGTGCCACAAGTCCGAGACAATTTTTCAAGTAGGCTCGAAAGAGACTCTTTAGAGGTAGATTCAACCATTGTGTTAACAATCAAAGGTGGAAACTTGTACACACTTTTCATAGCTATCAATCACAAAATAAAGCATTACATTTTCTATATAGTCAGCTCTAGTCCAAAAGTTCAGTCTAAAGTACCCATGTAATACCTTCAGGAATACATAATAAAGAGTCCAAGATCACTTCTGGCGAAATACATGCTTTCCAGTGAACAAAATTTCGAGATACAATAACACCACAAGGGCCAGATTCTGCAGGATTGAACAATTCTTTCTCCTTGAAGAGATTTAACAGTTCACTTGGATAACGTCTCTTCTTAGAATGAGGGTCTTTTCGTCCAGTGATTGTGAAATTTTCAACTTTCTTAAGCTCCCGGAATTCCGCATCCAGAGTATGTTGCATTTGAATTTTTTCCGTATTTGCTGCCATTACGTTTCCTACAGCCACGAGTTCAGAAGATTTCGCATGCCTTCTCCAAAACTGCCTGGGCTCATTATCAGGAGCTATTGTCTGAATCAATTTTTCCAGTTGATTTGCTGTAATCTCAACAGGCTGTCGACACAAAAGTCGAATCTTTTCCACTCTCAGTGAAGGGACTGATATTTTCCTGCCCAAGTGAAACCAGTCGTCCACTACATCGTTGTAATTATCATGAAGATGGCCAACTTCACCCATTTCCAACCTTTAATATAAATACTTCATATATACGTATTCATTAACAGCACATGAAGTCTTCAACTTGGTGGATTCATTACCTAGTCAATCCAATAGCTTTTGGATCCAGTAAGCACTTTAATTTGTTCATTCCACCATCTTGACTCTGTAAGTTCAGTTAAGGAAATTAAATGATGCGTAAGCAATTGTTGAATCGTACAATAAATCAATAAAAATTAGCATTCAATATGGTATAAAAACGTACAGGTGCCAAAGTCAAAGGTGAAGGGGCTCGTCCCATCATACTACTCCCATCACTCAAGCCGCTTGCTTTCCTCACTACACAATTAATGCATAAAAATTGTATCAGTGGCTCAGTTCATGATTCATGATATCATGCATTACATGATAAAATCTAAAATGGTCACTTTAAGCATATTTGCTATTTCTAGTTGTAAATGGGAAACATAGCAAACCAAACCCAACCTTAAGACATAACTTATTATAATTGCGCCCCAACATTATTTCAAATCCTTCAAAAAAATGTAAACAAAGCGACCAAACAAACAATTGTACCAGCACGGCAAATCATAGAGGCGATGCCATAGCAAGCAAATTAGTCGTTTTGCAAAGCACGGATACACAGAAAGAGTATTTATTGGATTTTTACCACTGACGGACATTGAGCGGACTCTGGGTTGCTCAATGTCCCCCCTTTCTTGAGAGATTGGAGGGTAAATGACACTACTTCGGCGCTCCACCGCATGCAAATTTCGTACAGACCCAGTGAACGTTGACTCTTCAACCACTGTATGATTGAAACGTCACGGACACAATCAATTAATTTGTTTCACAAGAGACATTTCACTAAAATCATCATTCTCAGCAGCACATTATTGATCATCATACTATATTAAATTGTTGCAGTGCAAATATTCGTATACTACATGGATAACCCGTGCATTCATTTCAGATCGGACATTTTTATGACATAAAACTTACTCCACTTATAAACTCTGCATTCCATATCGATATAGACCCATTATTCAAAACAAGTATGATAAAGTATAAGATTTTATAAGTACAAAATACTTGTTAAGGCTAACCTGGATTTGGAGAAGGAAGAAGAGTTTCTTCCGATCCAGTGCCTAGGGGTGCCACAAGTAGGCAATATTCCATGACAAGATCCCAATTGCTGTGTTTCACTGCAGATGATAAGTAGTTTTTGAGACGGTCCATATTGATACGCCCTTGTTTCCAAACGGAAACTTTTAAAAACACGTCCCCAGGTGTTTCTAATAATAAAAAAAAGAACTAAATAAATATTTGGCGCTTTTCCACAATTATCAGGCAGTAGGCAGCTACTACAGATATATCTGTATATTGTATACACCAACCTGGAGATTTGCACTCTTTAGTTCCAATCAATTTGTCCGCTTTAGATATGTATAGTTCATCCCAGGACGTTTTCATGCATGGACGCAACCAGGCGCACTCAGTAAGAGGAGCGTCATTTTTATCGACCAAAGCAAATCCAAGACAAGCTATTCCCCTGCTTCCAGTCCCTCCAGGATTTTGGTTATACAAGTACACACTTTTTTCACTCATTTCTTCCGTCGAGTAATCCTATTTCAGAAAATTGATAGCTTACAATATTTCTCCTATCTGTAATTATTATTGCTAGCATTCAATTACGCTGATTTTTCACTCACGCGAAAACGGACATCAGATTTTGAGTCCATGTACTTGGGAACATGGAGAACTTGAAGGAGATTGTTGTGCAGATAATACGTGAATGAAGGGAGGTATCGCGATGAGAATTCATTCAACGCATACTGGAATACAGAATAGTATATTAAAATGCACGCATTGAGATTTAGTGGGTAGTCGGTAGTAGTATACATTAGCAAGTAAGATTTAGGTAAAAATTACCTTAATAGTTGTATCTGGTTTAGACATTGGTTTTTGAATGAAAGACACATCCTCAGGAGTGAGCTTGCAATGCGGATTCCTATCAAATGTGACTGACAAAATGTCCAGAACCGTATCATCCAATTTGTTTTGTAAAGACTGAACCAAGTAGTCTTTTATTTCATGATCTGAGCAAAATTAAAATTGGGCATCTAAGTTAAGCTCAAGTTTTAACATGAATTTTAAAAAGAGAAAAAGAGGAAACTTTACCAGCAGAATTTATTCCATGTACTTGCAACAGAACGGCATCTTCGGTCTTTGCGTCTGCCTTTCTAAATGCTGATGAGCCAGTTCTGCCAGATCCCTGTGTTGAGAAAAAAAGTAAGAAAATGATGAGCCATCCAATAATCAATCTGGTAATCTTTAAAAAGCTGACCTGTAAAGCGCCTTGACTCTCATCTTTGCTCTCGTCGGGTTGAATGGTTTCATGGAATCGGTATAGCCTTTAACAGCAAAAAAACTCACCATAGGAATGACAAAAAAGATTGCTTAATACTACTAATTGCAAAAGTACTAAAATACCTCAAATAAAAAACGTTCCCAGACGAATCCCTGTATACATACATGTTTCTACGATTTACTACCTCAAATGGAATCAACGTAGATTGCAATGTCTACAATAACAAAGAGAGTCTACTGGTTAAACAAAACAATACAAACTGAAGTCATTCCTAAAACTATAAATATATTATTTCACCTGAATTCCTCTGGATAACAATGACTTGCCAGGACCAGTTCGCAACCTGGAATGCAGCTTAAATTTTGTTTCCCATACACCACGACAAGAAAAGTAACCTGGACTTAAAACTGTTTCAGCACTTCCAATCCTCACATCGAATGCGTCTAAACCGTTGAATAATCAAATTGTATAAAAGTAAACTATTCTATGGTTTCAAAAAACACAACATTGGCCAGGTCACCTACCGACAGGAAAATTTGAAGGCACAGGTGCTACTGACTTTTTTCTCCCATCGGGTAGTTCAAAAGGGTCGTCCTGTAAGTTCTCAGGTTCTAACAGTACACTACAGAATCGGGAGTCATGCAAGCGTTGAAGGAGTAAATCTTGATTTACGTGTCTGAGAAAAAAGAACATACATTGCCATAACGAGGAACTTCATACACTCACTAATAATCATGAAAAATATTCATCAAATCACTCACCTTCGAATCTTAACAAACGATTTCATTACTTGGTCTTTCAGTTTCATGACAGTGTTGAAAATGAATAGGTTTTCCTCATTATGTCTAACAGGAAAACGAACATTAGTAGCCAAAAGACTCTAAATAGCATCCTTTCTACGATTGTAGGAAATAAATACCTGCAATGTATGTACACATGAACTTGGTCGCTCTTTAGTTTAAAAACCATCCAAAATGGAGGAAGTTTCAATTCTGAAAGTGAATCCAACTCGTTTCCTTCCCAGTCACAGTCACCAGATTCACTTCCATCTCCTTCGTAACCTATTTGCCACAAAAATTCAGTTCCATTTTTTCCCTATTTTACTAAAAACGGAACCTAAACTTGCAAGACTATAAATCTAAGCCATACCGTCTTCGTTCGTGATAAAGCTTCCTACAAGACTAGATACTTCACTGTGAGGACATGTCCCTGGAGGAAGAAATTCATGTAATGGTTCAACCCTAATATTCTCTGGCAAGTTTTCAATTCCATAAATCCTTTTAACGAAAACACTGTCAGGTGCCGAGATTTTTCTAGGTACTCCGGTGGAGGGGGTTAAGGGAGCTTCAAATGGCGCAGGCAATTCACCGGGTTCTATTATTTTTTCCATCCCTATCGCATTCCCAGCTAAATTTTCTCCTTCATTCGGTTTGAAGGTGTTTATAGTCTCATTCTTCAATGTTTCAGACTCAAGCAATAACGGGGCTGCAAAACGCTTTCAAATGATTACAATAAATAACATACAGCTGATTAAAATTTTTGGAGTGAAAATCTAACCATAAAACTGATGATGAAGTTGAGTTTCTCTGCGGTTTGCTTTCATATCAACTAAACAGAACCACTCCCCCTCTTCTTTTAGACGGTAGCCATCTATTGTTATATTTTTGAAACGCTGTAACAGAAGTAGAAATACGGTTTATCAGACTTGAACTACAACGGTACACAAGACGATTTACATTTGAAATGAGATTTATCACCTCCATAAATCGCTGGAATCCTTTTTCGTTTTCATCATGAACAAATGTCAAAGGAACTGTGTACAATACACACCCAGACTTGCCTATAGACTGCTCAACGTGTGAAGCAATTCTTTTCAAATTTTGTTCTGATAATCCAGACGACAAACAATTAAATGACATGATTTCATCTTGAAGAAGCCATTTAATCTGTGATTGCAAACGACTAAATTGATAAGCATCCATTTTTATAGCTCAGTAGCCAGTCAGCCAGTGAATCTTAATTTTAATCTAATATTTTCAACATACTTCTTCTACTGTGTAATTTACAGCTTCTAATTGCAGTTTTGATAAAGCTGGAAACGGCCCAGAAGGTTCTGAAATTCTTTATAACATAATCACACGAATTAAATATAAAACAGGATTAACTCATGGACGAAACGATTATATATTTTAGAATTTAAATAAGTGCGTACTGTTGCAATGGCTTTTCTTTAGGCAATTTTTTGTCTCCCTTTCGGCTCACGAGCACATCCGTATGAGATTCGCATGGAAGTGTCAAAAGTCGCAAAACTAACGACAAATGTAGACTTTCATACTGCTGTTCTTCTGATTCCGGTATACCATCCAAATATGAAGAAAACTCATCTGCAAGTATATAAAACAATCACTATTATTCATTACAAACAGCAAAAAAGGTTAAAAAAGGCTCAACACAGATTGAGTTGAACCATAACCATTGTATTGCATTTCACTAACGAACCCAAACAAGTTGGTATACTGTCCATAGTGAAAGAGTCCACTATATTCTTCAGACGGACAGAGAAAGTAAAATTCAGAAACAAAGGGTCCGGCTCCGCATCTTGTTGCGTGTATACTTCCCTGCAAATTAAAAATTCGCATACTAATAGTTTTTTGCTCAAACAATGGTAAATAAAGAGATAACAGAACAAAAATATATTCAATTTACTCTGTCTCTGAATCCTCCTTGTCCTTCAATTCTTCTGGCGATTTAATAATGGGCACATTCTCAGCAAGTTCAGGAAACTTCTCCCTGGAATTGGCACCACTAGCATTCGGTTGATTCGAAGAAGAACTAGTCGTTCGTACTCTTTCTTTCCCTTCAACCAATTCTTCGTTCAAATCCACAGTTTCTGCACCCGCTCGAGCAACCCCAGGGACACTACAGTCTTCCTGAATTCACATTAGTCAAACAAAAGTGAACATGAGTTCAGAAGAAACCATTTCAAAATGTAGTTTCACACTTGAGACGATTACAAACAGATAAGGCGAACACAGTGCTGCATTTTGGACAGTACATGTACATGAATGCAAACTCGGAAGCCAGCCACATTTTGTATTTTTTATAAATTAAGTGCAAGCGTGATCCTTAACTTTTGATGGCATTGAGTGCATCTTCTGAACTACATGAAAATGTAGTAGAGTCCAAAATTATGGTGAACATGACGGTGCAAACGAAATTAGGGAAAGCAAGCTATAAAAGGAGTATCACTATATTTACAATAGTCTAAGGCACAATAAATAAAATACAAATCAAATGAGCAATGATGATTAATCGTATAAGGCATAAGAAAACCAGAACATCTAGGAATGCTGCGAACGGTACCTTTGTTGAGATTACATTGCGAGCAGTAGAGTTTCCATTCCATTCACCAAACGGAGTCGCCATAGATTCTATTTTCTTCACAGCTAGTTGCTTTATCCACTGGAGCAGAGTAAGTGATGAAGATGCATTATTCAATAATAATAGATACATACAATGAGAGCACGTGCATGTTAAGTTTGCACGGAAGCACACAGCTACCATTGCCACGTACTTGTCTACTGCCTGTTCAGAGAAAAACGAGTACAGACAACTGGACCAAAAGCAAGCCTATAGTTTCCGAAAACCTTACTGGAGGGTATAGGGGACCCTCCAGAGTGGTAGTTAGTTAGAGTTACATAGAAACAGTCACAAGCCACCAACAAGACTCAAAAGTTGCCAGTTAAGAATTGACAATGATTTCTTCTGAACAGACAGTAGCTTGTTAAACTTTCAAGGCACAACCCGGTTATTATAATTTTGGTTGTATTTAATCAACACCATGTTGATTTTAAGTCGTGCAATGTTATGCAATAGGACAAAAATGTAATGTCAGGATTTGCAAGTTTTAGATTCAAAATAAAAGGAAAAAAAAGTTTTAAGCTCACTCAAAAGTATTAAAATAGAATATTAAACTGAAATCTGAATGAATGATCAAGCTCAAACTTTACTTGTTTCACTCTCTTTACTTTATATACATTTTGTAAAAAAAAATAAACTCAGTTACTAACACTAACCAAAACTACATGAGGCAAAGCTACAGACATACAGTAGTCAGTGCTGCCAATTCTAAACTACAAAAAAACTACAACCAACAGCTACAGACTAGATAATAGTACTTTTTAAATTAACTAGCTACTGCATGAGCAGACAAGTGATCAAACTCACTCACAGTTCGCTTTGCAGGTTCACGTATTTCGACTGTACGCATTTTCGAATGCATTTTTAATGGAACATGTACACACTTCTTAACGAGCTTTAGTCATCTGCCATACTCATACAGGAGATATGGGGACAAGTAATGTACACATACACTGAAAACTTTTTATACCTTAGTAGTTAGTTAGTGAGCATATGAACTTACCAGCTTCAAATCTTCGGCCTTCAATTTGAAAAAGAAAATATCCGAACATGGATTCACTCGCGTAAACGAAGATTGTATCATTTCTTGAAATTTCCTTTTGATAAAGGAATGGACCATTTTCAATTCATGTTTACAGCTAGATGTGCTTGCAGTTGGGATAGGCCACTCCAACGATTCTGATCTCAGATGGTCACATACAGTCTGAAAAAGTTGAATAAATAAATAAATAAATCTTCTGCATTACTTTTCCAACCTGCAAAATCATAAACCTTGCATTTTCATTCACCTTTAAAAAATCGGTTAGATGGATTTCCACTTTGGTTTCACGACATCTATCCACTGCTGATTGAATATCTCTTCTGGACACAAAAAATGAACACTGGAGGCTTTTAAATGTCCCACATACATACGATCGAATGAAAGCTGCTTCCAGGGTTTCACAGTGGTCTTGCACTGCAGCACAAAAAACGTCTCATAAATTACCATCCACTAACAACCCAATAATACACCTTATGCAACTAAAACTTACAAGAATACAAATGAGACTCATCAGCCGTAGAGTCCATGCTGGAATTGAGCGATTTCTCCGAAGAAAGAGAACTCCTCGACGAAGCCAAATGTGAACCCGAGTCTTCGGAGCCTTCTTCATTATTCCGACGCTTAAACCGACAGTCAACAGACAAATCATTACCTCCAGCCTGTGTCTTAAATATCACATGGTCCACCAAAATGGACAAAGTAGGACTGAAGATAAACACTGGCAAAGTGACATTGGAATACTTCAATTTATAATCATCAGGAAACTTGAAACTATCAGTCTTCAACCCAAATGGAATCCCTTCAGGATTTAATTCTTCTGTGGCATTTCCATTGTCTGCAGACAATTGGCGCGCATTTGTGAAATGTCTAGTTCGCCATGAATTATCTACAGAGCGAGTTCGGCACCGAAATGCATCATCTAGCAAACTCTCACAGCTAGAAACTTTTTTTGACGGTGGACCTGAATCCCCACCAGATTGGACTCGTATTCGTTTCCTGTTACATGAGTCTCCATTACAGTCCTCCTTTTTTCCATTCCCAGAGACTTTAAGTTTGTTGTGACTACAGTTGGTTTCCCATAATGCCTGTTTTCTCATATAGCTTTCTATAAGGCTCATCACTTGTTCTGGAGAATCTTCGAGTGTGCACGGTTTGGAATTAGTAGTACCATTGTTACTATTCATTGTACAGGTAGTTTCCACATTTCCACTGATCTTGGGAGATGTAAGCGTAACAAATAGCTTGAGGTCATACAAGGTGGCAGGGAAAACAGTGATGAAGCATCGGGTGGCATCTAAACCTTTTGTAAAGCATCTCCATCTAGGGAAGCAGCCAGCTGCCTTCACTTTCTCAGTAGGCTTTAATGTGGCATCATCGACTGTAGCTGAAAATACCATTTCCTTACATAAATATACATAAACATTGCATGATGAAACAAAAGCGGTTTAAAAAGCCAGCTCAATACAGGTGAATAGTAGAGGAATGAGGAATAAACTTGAAATTAACGAAATATCATGCAGAACATGCATGTCATGCTAAAATAAAATAAAAATTAGTTTTTTGTTGAATGAAGGTAACTTTTTTTGCCTTTGTCTTACATCCACGAACCAATAAGTTATGATGATACCAACTGTAAGCAAATTACAAATAACAATTCTTACTTAAACTAGGCTCTGGAATCGTAGGATTAGAGTCATCTGGGTTTTGACTTCGCAATCTGGCAACCAACAAGTGAAAAATTTGTTGGTGCTCGTCAGGCCCAATGAGAACTTCAGAGTCGTGTGTTTTCGCCATGCTAGAGCACCAAGTTTCATACAAGACCCGGTTTGACTTTTCACAAAAGTTTATCAGCTCCACATTGGACTCCACGGTTGCAATATCCGAGACGTTTACTGCAGTCAGCAGAAATTAATAATAATAATAATAATAATTCAATTTATTCAAGTGACTTCGATATTAACGTGCGTACGTTGTTTTCAATATTGGGTCACACTACATACTAAGAAAAATAGCAAAAAACATTAATACATTATATCAAAGGTCATTGAGCATTTAAACTCAGTCAGTCAGAACAGAGTTCCACAAATTGGGGACAAAGTATAATTATCCACAAGTTTTACCTTCTTTGAACATGTTGAAAAAAACCTGGATGAGCCGACTTCTTGGGATCACACTTGTTAGTTTACATGTCAGAGGATTTAGTCTAATCTTTTCATCGTCAAAATGATCAGGAGCGCCTTTCCTCATTTCACTGAAAATTTGTATTCATAAAGCCATTGATACTAGAAGATTCGGTTGTTCTCCATTAAAATTGCCACTAGCAGTATTTGCCTTACCACACAGGTCTAGGCGAAATTGGACCCGTTTTCGATCTATTGCATAGCAATCTCAGCAGTTCGAATGTCACCAGGGACGAAATACATTGAGCGTCAACATTATAGATCTAAATAATAGAAGGTGCAAATGCATTGTTTAATTTGTGTTCATCTCTACCAGTTATGGGAATCCATAGTTAGAACGTTGAAACAATTTTATATGGCCGGGAAAAAGCCAAGCACTACGGCAAGCCATAACTAAACAACTCATTAAGAAATCAAACTTACGACTAATTTTAAGCAATCTTAAATGGAGTTAATGTGACTTTGTTATACTTTAGGAAAAAACACCACTGCCCTCTATGACTGCTTTTGCCAATTTTATTGAAAGCGTGCAACTGACTATTTGATTCGCGTGATTATGGAATGCAAATTGCTCCAGCAAGCAATAACACATTAAGGATATTTATGAGTACCGGGGTAACGGAGTATTCCGGTGTTCTATAGTAACTTTTTACGGAGTTACGGGTGTAAGAGCGTGAACGCCAAATTTTATATTTCTCTAAAAAATGATGAATCGATTTAAAAAAAACATTGAAAATTTGGTTTTCATATGACTGTACAGTGTCCGGTAACTCGTTACAGGTCGTTTTCAATCTGTAACGCGAAAATTTAATAAGGATGATACAGGAGTGTGTTTATCGGAAGTCACCGATTTCTGTAAAAATTTACTGGAATACCAGAACATTCTTTTACCCTGGTACTCATGAGTACCCTTATTAGTTTTGTTAAAAGCATAACAGCATATCAAATCAATTAAAATGTAATATTTGATGTTACGTATTATTTGCAGCGAGATAAATGCAGCCTCTAACTATTGAAATAAATGCAAAATAGTAAGCCATTTTTTTACAATACAAATTTGTATTTTAAAATGCTTGCTGAATTTTTGCCACGAGGTGATCACCATTTCCTAAATTTTAACTTGTTCTAAACAAAAGCCGACGCTGCAAGTGGATAATCGCGTTCAACAAAAAACTGTACCGGACCCCTCCAAATGAAGTTTTTCATGCACAAACACTTATGTACCAAGTTATATTTGGCTTTTTATGGAAACCTTGAGCAAACTGAATGCAAAGATAAGAAGACTGACTGGAGAGGTAGACATTATTGACGAAGTTGACAGAGAGATGAACTATTATTGATGGTTACAGGCCACAAAGTCAATTCAACTGTGAACAAGACTATGGAATTCCCAATGTAAACCTAATCAGCCATTACAATCCTACCCAGATACCACGTTGAATGTGTATGATTCAAACAGCCTATCATTCACTCGCTGGCACACATAATCACAAAAAAACCAACCCAATGACCATACTAAAAAATAGTCAAAATCACTAAATGATACCAATGTCATCCCATATCTTCCTGCACAACATGAAAAAACCCGAATGCAACAAACCTAACTAAAAAACTAAAACCTAATGTTAATAAATCGCTGTCAAAAACTTAAATATTCTTCAAACATTTTATTATAAACAAAATATAAACGGCGGAACACGGACAACATGGTGGATTACAAAGAACACATGCGTTCCATAATACAATACACACACACTAATAAAATCATATAATGTGAATACCAAAATAAAATGCCAAATGCCAACCCTCAATCTTTCTGTTGAACGTAGTGGTAGAAATAAGTTGGAGAAGTTGAATCTCACTTTAAAACAAAGTGACAAGACTACTTCTCCACTTAGTCCATAAGCCACTGCTAGTGAAAGATGAGGACTTGGGGGAAAGCCAACCAGTATGTTAGTTCTTGCACCATGTCTGTTTTCTGCTGACTGACTGAGAGTATGTGCGGAGCACCCAGCAAATGGAGAGAGAGAGCGTGTGTGTGAGAGAGAAAAAAGGCCACAGTTGTCGCCACTGAATGTCGATACAGCTCTATTCGCATGAGCTGGAAGAGTTAGATCTGGCACAGGCAAATGAAACGATACCGAGATCTTCACTTCCAACTCATTTGAACAGATATAAGTACTAACAGAGCTTCTTCTCAAATGAACACTGTTATTTTACAAAGTAGAAACAGATATGTGAAAAAAAATTTGAGAATATTTGAAAAGTTTTGTACAAAAAAAAGTGCCAAGCTGAGCTTTTTTCTTTCTTACTTGACAATGGACTTTTTGAGATTGACGACGAGTGGATGGAAATGCATCAAATTTATATAGCTGAAGCTAAGGCCAAAGTACACACACCTCTATCTAATAGGACCGAGCATTGTCAAACCACACTGATAAGAGATAAGGATTCATTTGACAGAGCCAAAGATAAGAGGCCTTAGTTAGTCAGTCACTAGAGTATTCCTCTGTCTCACTATAACTGGAAATTGGATATAACTCTACATAGAGTAAGTAAGCACGGGGTTTTATGATTGCTGTGCTTAATATTATTATTTATTATTGTTATTGGTATCACCTACACGTTACTACCCGACTAACTAACTAACTAACTGGCCAGTATACACTTCATCACACAGAGGAAACTTATTTGTCTTTGCCTCTATAGAGCCTACAAACATTATCCACCAATGTGTTCTACATAAATGGATCCATGCATGTTCCGGGGCTCCGTATGTATACACTGTAACCAAATGAATACTAACTCTAGAGGTATCATCATTCTCCAGAGCAATAATGGTAATTAGTTTCAATGGAATGCAAATTAATGTCATATTTGCACTCCGTAGAAACATTAGATTTTAGTGCCTAGAAAGTGTTTTTAAAGAATCTCACGCCAGCATTGATTTCCTACATTTTGTTTCCTACAGTAGGAAAAGCCATATAAGAATTTCATGTTTGTATTTTGTACTATACACCTATGTTGAGAAATGTCTTCCATACAAGAAGTGTACACAATTCCTTGGAAAAGTAAACTGAACTGAACTCAATTGCTGGAGTTAGTACAGTACTACTGTTGATCTAAAAGTCAATTTTTTATACTGAACAGAAAGTAAATCTTTGAGAAAGGTAAATATGACACAAAATAAAATGGGAGCAAAGACCTCACAGGTGACACGAGTGATAATGAGCCCTAATAAGTCTACAAGGAAATGCATGCCACACTAAATGTCTATACATTCTTGCTTCAGCCTTTAGGCGTGCCTATATTAACCTTTACTCAACCGGCATAGACACATGTAATATTGTAGGTGAAACATACAATTACCGACAATATGACTAATTATGACTAATCTGAAGGGAAATCCTATTTTCTAACATTTGAAACATTCGAAAGTGCCCTAAAATACAATCTATCAATTACTGCAGATTAACTACAATGTATATATTTTTAGCAAATGCGTACCTCTAGATATTCTCATGCCTATAGCATATAGCCAACCAAACCATAAAAACGTTCCCATTGGTTGAAACATGAAAGTCATTTATTGATGCATAAACTATTCAAACTGAACAACTGTTCTTGGAAAAATGGGAAACTTGTGTATAATCAGCAAAAAATAACAAACACTTGTTACGTTATCATCATTCCCCTTTGCAAACCCCTAAAAACTCTATTATTTACTTTCCATGCTCTCCGATGTGACGTTATACACTCAAAATGTTTTCCCCTTCCATTCATAAACTCTTGATAAACAAATCATTCATTGTGTAAGGAAGATAACCTCTTTTAAAATCAACAACTTATTGCTCAACTACTTGATTGATGTGGTCGCTCATTCACATCCTGGATACAATGATAAAGGTAAACTATCTAGTTCCAACAAATTCAGATTTTAATGTGTGACATATGCAAATAACTAACTACATCCATAAATCTGGGTTAAACCTTTTTTACAATAGAAATCCAACATAAATTTTTTATCTTTTCCCAATTCCACAGACGTTTTTTTACTGATAACTCTGACGCTATCCTCATTTTGGCAAAAAAAGCCTTTTGAATAACTGCATATGTATGTACTCTATTCTCAAAACTCAAACGGACGTCGAATACACACAAATGCATGTCCCATAGCATTGCATTCCCTCCGTTTCAATTCTGCTCGGACTATAATAGCATTGTTTGACAACCGTTATATTTGCTGTCTCTAATCTATCTCTCCAGTTTTTGCTTCAGAGGATCCAGACGAGAATGGGAACATGTCAGCAGTTCCGTATTTGCATTTCTCAATGCAACAGGAGACATGACATCATTTGAAATTGAAACAAACAATGGGCAAGGGGAATGGGATGCAAAAAATCAGTAGCAAACGGTTGATAAAAAAACCTTTATCCTACGCCTCGTGGCCTCATGCAGGCATGCTGATGCGAAATGCCAGACTCTGCCACAAGGGTTTCTTTTACAGACCGATTTCATGATTACTGTTAAATGGAGACATTCAAATCGTTCAATCTGTTAGTATGAACTTGCATAACAGAGCACATCTGAAATTATGATGCAGTTTTTAAGTAAACGATAATGATATGGCATGAACGATGAAAAACAGTTTACAATGACTCGCAAAACATCAGCACTCAATGGAATGTGAATACTATATGCATGCCACTAAACTGAACCATGGATTCAAATTTTCAAATCAAACAATCATCATATCTAATATTGGGCCATAGGCATTCTAGAAACTTGCCTTACGTCAAAAATTTGTGGATCACTGAAAATTTTGCAGGTTTTAAATTTTACATTGCATTACAATTACATTTTACAAAGCTTGTTAATCTACAGATTTCCGGCATAGCATAAATAAAGAGGAAATTCGATACAGAATAATACACTATACTTAATTACTCAATATGTAAACTGCTGATTTTCAAAGTAATTAATAATACATCAACAAATGATCAGAAGCACTCAAATGCAAATGCTAAAACTTGTAATTAAATTGTTGTAATTAAATTCTCTGATAGTCATCAATGAATTTGAAAATATGCTGGCTATACAGACGTGGTTTACTTTTAGCAGTCTTCTCTGGACATTCAAGATAAGAGAGGTATGTGCTCTGATTTAGCAATCTATTTGCAGCACATTTGAATAAAAAACAATAGTCGACCAACTGACTTAAAATGGGCAAAAAATGATACAGACAGGAAAATGAATAAGTTGTTGACTCACAACTTAGTCTCAGTTGTCAGTAATGAGGATAAATTATTCATAATGATGATAATTTACGGCTGGCATTTTAATTGGCATAACAAAGTAAAGTTTTGTATACGTAACAAGTTTAACAGTTACAGTATCCTATTTTATTCATCATGCGGTACTCAACATTTTTAAGTTGTGAAATCATGGATGGTTATTATGAGTTTACCGATCAAGTGGAATTACGAAAGCAGAGATAAAAAAATGTGTTTGTTAACGCAAAGCAACGGATATGAGACTGAAACACATTTCTAATTTACAGCATAAAAATTTCAATGCTTTAGATAAGCCTGCGGAAGCCAAACTACTGAAACTACACACTAACTAATTTACTGAAGCACAGCAAAATAAGTTATGCTCACTTTGTCAGGAATCAAATGGTACGGCAAATTATTGATGTAAGACAGCTCTGGATGCATCTTTTTGACGCGTCCATACTGGGGTTCAATCCAACATTCCGTTACTATGTATAATCTCTCACTTCCTTCAACTGATTCAGTTTCCGTATCATCTTCATCATCGAAACTTGAGTATCCAGAAAAGATAGGCAATGGTAATTATTGGGAACTGCGGATCGCTTTCTTTTGTAATAAAAAGTAAAGAATACTTACCAAACTAGTGTATTTACAGGAGGAAACACGACATATTGCACAACACATACCGAGGATTTTGAATGCTCATCTTCAGCTAAAGTTGGATTTGAGTAAATATTTTCATCCTAACCATATGAAATTCCACAAGAAAAAATATTATGAGGAATCTACAAGCAATGTACAAGGCATTCATGAGTAATTAATTTCATACGCACCTCCATCTCTATTTCGATGATTAAATTAATGATGCCACTAGATGAATAGGCAAATCTAAACCCTTCCTGAAGTCTAGTTCTGAAATTATAAAAACAATCTTACTTTGAAAGATAAATAGGCAAAAAGAACTAGTTAAAAAGTTTGATTATTGATTACTACAACATACTTTAATAATGTGGACAAAACATTTGCCCCACAATTAGCACCAATATTGGGCAATTTAGGATCTTCAATGCTCCAAATCCATCTCCTGTGGTATAAGTACCTAGCCACGGTGTTAAACAACTCTGGCCCCATTTTCATAGGAGAGCCCCAAGTTGTAGGATATGTAGGACGAAAACCGAAAGTAGAAGGTTTGTTATTATTAGAGCCTGAGTCCTTTTCATTCGGATCATGCTGAGGAAGCAATGTGCAGTACAAATTGTTTGGGACGTGATCATATCTGAATTGCAAAAAAAATTCCATTAGCAACTTGCATACTTCATGAGTTCGTTCTGTTGAAATTAATTTTTAACATTGAATTATACCTGATAAGAATTTTTTCCACCGGTTTTTTCAGAAGAACACAACAGGACATGTCAGACCAACTTGTCTTGGCATTTTTATCTTCAACTATATTAGAGCTATCTGCATTAGTAACACGCCATTTTGGAGGTGCTTTCAATCTTTGTGGAAAGCTCAAATTGGCGACTTTTTCCTTCAACGTAGAAACTGCTTCATGTCTTAAGTGGCCAGGGGCACCCACCAAAAATGCCAATCGAATGACCACATATGGGGGTTTAGAGGTGACTCGTATTATGTAAAAAGTCACCGGAGAATTGTCTTCACTATAATAGACCATGAACATCGATGGTTTATATAAGAAGATACATTATAATTGCTGATTTAGAGCAGTATTTAACGTGGTAAATGCTGATTTTTACTCACGAGTATATTATCTTAATGTAGGAGTGATTCTCCACAAGAACAAAAGAACTCCATTCTTTCAAAAGATTGTTTAATGCCGTTACAGTCTGGCGACATTGAATAGGGTAAAATCTTCCACTTGAATTGGGCAAGTGTAGATTTCTGTAAAATCAAATGTCACACAAAAATAATACATTACTACCATTTAGTATTACTACTAACTAAGCCAAGCATATCCAACGTACTTGGGTAATGGGTAGTCATGCTCCAAAAGAACACCAATTCGATGAGTATGCATCCACTTTTGCCAAACATTAATATCAAGCAAGCACACTGGTTTCCAAAATTGAAGGAAATGGGGATAACTAAAATCTCTAAAAATCGGAACACAAAAGTTTTAGATATTATACATTACACTGTCAAGATATTTTTTAAGAATAACTTACGACGACTGTATCACAGGAGAAGAAGTATTGGTGGATATATGAAATAATGGAACTCCGTTCCTCAAACTATCTGGAATATTATGGTAATCTGAATTCGTAGCAAATGAGTAAAAATGAACAAGAAGCTCGTCAGATTCTGCCAAGTTTTTTCTATTAGCCCAAAACCGATTCACCATCAGTTGCCTGTAATAGGACTGAAATGGCGTCCTGGCCAGACAAGTGACATCATGTAGAAAATCATATGGCCCTTCCAACGAAACAGTACAAAAAACCTTTGATTGAGGAGGCCATGAAGTGAGTATCACATATTCCAGCTGAATAGAAAATTTCCATGGAAGAACTAAAACTATTTCAATACTCCCGTCTGCTCCCACATGCACTTCCTAAATACAAAAGTGTGAGTGTGAATAATTAAACATATAACTCCTCGTTCAGCATAAGCACAAGAGTTACTAAAATTGTAAATAAAATAAATCCATTCATTTGTCATTTCATTGAAAATTTAAAAAATCAAACATTGCTGCAACCGTAATGGCAACAATACGATTTATAAAGAGATGTTGCTTACTTGAACTTTAAAACCTTCCCTCAACCGACATGAAAGCACTTTAGTATAATCTACTTTGAGCGTTGTTTTGTATTGTTGCTTTTTTACATTAGGCATATCTTTGATGCTCTCAAAAAACGAATTCCTGTAATATATGAAAACCAAATAAAGAAAGCTTCAATGAAATTATTATATATGTATTTAATTAGGAGCAACATACTTGACAACCCAGTCTCCTGGCTTCAAAGTTCCTAAAATTGTTTTCGTATCTTGGGAAGATATTTGGAAGTTCCAGATTAGAAAAGCTCGATGGTAAAAATTCATTTCAAGGTTTGAACAAGAGGCCTGATTTTGAGATCAGAAATTCATTATTACAGGAATTTTTTTAAAAACAGCCTCTTTGTCAATTTAAAATCTCACCACTTCAGGAGTATAGGCCAAAAAAGCACCGGAGGTAGATAAAGCTACAAAGCGTAAAAGGTCGATGTATGGAATGGCACCTAAGCACATGTGAGGATGAAACGAACTAGACAATTGGATGAATGAACATGATACGGTGTTGTATCGAAGTTGTGAGAGTATTATATCCAAATATCCACCATCAGGAACACTAAATACCCCGTCCGTAAGGATGACCAGACCTGAAAATTATTTAAGTAGATATCCATATCGTTCTAGTAGACTGTGAAATGATTAGTTGAAACACAGATACAGTACCAGCCGTAGAATTTTCTGGAAGAAGACTTAAAGCTATTAAGCCTTTTCGAAGTAAATCCACTACACCAAAATCAGGGGTCATAGTTAGAGGAGCATTACGAGTTAAAGCATCCTTTTCTTCGTCAAAAATGGTTCCCACGATTCGATTCGAGACTTCCTAATAAAAAATAAATGCGTAGCTACACAATTTTAAAACATTGATACCGTAATGTGCAAAATGTAAGAGGCTTAGCAAACCATTTCATGCTGAATAGCCTTATTTATAACCGATGTCAGATTTGCTATTTTATTTTCAACCGCGTATATCTTTTCAGACAACTGCTTTATGATATCTGGAAAGGTACTTTGGTTTAAAAGTCGACCTTGCATTAAAACCTATGAATCAATTGAATAGAAAAATCAGCAATTGTTCATATATTCAAAATTTACGGTTAACAGAAATTTATCTTACTTGATCAACCACAGAGGATAGAAACGGTGTATGAGCAACCACCGTGATATATATTTTAGGCTCAAAAGCAAGCTCACATCCAGGAATTTTGTACTATAATTCAGAGGAAAAACTATACTTCAAAAAGATGACAAACATGTTTTTCTGCAAAGACTTTAGGTATAAGATAATTAGTTACAGGTTTAACAAGCGCTTCCATTGTGTTTTTCAGAGCTTTGTAAATGCCGTCAAAATTAACACCCCCGGCTTGAACATCCTGCATTTTAAAATCGACGAATCTTTGATTACGTAATTCAGCGTCGTCATTTTAAATACCATTATATTTGAATGAGCTCTTACAACAGCAGACACAGAAGGACTAATGTCAGCACAAAATGCAAAACGATATTTTCTTGATAAGAAGGATATCACTGTACTGGACAATATTCGATATCTGGAGGAAAAAATGTACTTTAAGACTGCATAGCCTTAAAATGACAAACCAATAATGCTCTTAACCAGATATATAAAGCCATGTATATACCCGAATAAATGAGAGGTTTCAGCCGACCACTTGGGATGTTGTTCAGCAGGAATTATAGAAATTATTTCAAGTTCTCCTTCATATTCATCCTAAAAACCACATTGAGCTTGGCATAGTTAATTCATCAAAGCAGCTTATATATACCATGGTAGGAAAACAATCTTACAATTGACGTTTTCTTCGGTATGCGGATTACAGAGTTCAGTTTGTCAAAGTACCATTCTGCTCGCCTATTCCGAGCGATTCTGTACTTTCGGCTCATAAGTAAATAAACATGATCGGCATCTAATATACCTAAACATTCCGGCTCTGGGTCAGGCACAGTTGCGGCCTGATCAGTTCCGTTTTTAATTTCTGAACCTATTGCGGACGCCATGTTGTGACACCCTCCTTCTGTTTAAAAATAATTGAACCTAGATAATTGTCTCATAAACACGGCATTCATATTTTAATTGTTCAATAAGTACCTTATCCGACTAACCAACCACACAGATATTGCTAAAAAGCAGACAATTTTGCTTCCATAGCTACAGCAGTGACTGTCACTTCATCTTTTCTTTACAGATTTGTAAATCCGTTTTCATTCTGTTCAGCAAATCATTGTACCGAAATTCCTAGCCTGTTTTCAGTGGAAACAGGTTTTGGTAAGTTATTTTGCAAGTAATTGCATTGCCTGTCGATGTCAAACCAAGTACAAAGGGGAGGCAAGTTAAAAACCAAAATACTGACTTGATTGATTGTTTGACACCAGCTTTATTATCATGTCAATCTAAATAATTTTAAATTCAGCTGATATACAGACGATTACATAACAACGTTTGGCCTAGAAATTGGCTAACACATTTACGGTTCTTCATTGATTACTAAATAATTAAAAAACAATGTTTTCTTAAAACTGCAACTGGATTTACTTCGTCTAGTACTAAGAATTTGATCTATCTAAATCTATGTTTTTGTTATCAAAGTTTGAATCTCGTGACATTTTCTCACATGGCGAGATTCTTCATTCTGATTGCTTCTATGGAAACGTGACTGGAATCAACGACTTATTATTCGTTGGTTGTAATTTTCAAGCGAGATCGCGGGAAGGACTAGGGTTGCTCATGTTATACGATTTCGAGTTCTTTTATTCCCTCAACTCAATTACTTAATATTAAATTAAAGTTAATTGATCAATATAGGCCAAGCTATAGCAGTAAGGGGTAAACAATCTTCTTATAGTTTGATAAGTTGGTGATTTTTTCATTAGAATTTAGCATCTCTGGACTAAATATAATGTGTATCAACTTTTGATGGAGCAGATAAATAGCAACAGGATTTGAACCGTTGAGATGATTCGAAAACTCACAGCGTTCAGATACATCTTGAAAGATTTGAGTGGATTAAATAGGAGTAGTTTGACACCCAAACCTAAAAACACCGCTATGGGGAACATGCTAGTCGGAAGATCAAATTTTTCTCTAACTACTTCAGGTAGTGGCGGTGATAACGATGATTCTGATAAACCGGGCTCTTCTGTGCCACCAGAAGGAAGTAGTAACTCAGATATGGAGGCAGCAATCAATAATTTGCCCAACTTTTGGAATGATAAAGAAGTAGACGAGTATCTTGAAAGGTTGCAAATCGATGGATTCAAGAGGAAGAGAGTTGGGTTTCACTTGATGATGATGGGTCGAGATCCGAAAAAGAGTCCTTATATGATCCCTTTGGTAAAAAAAATTGTGTAAGTTTTTGTGACTATCTGTATTGCTTAGTTAGGAGCATTATGACTTATTTTATTAAAGCCTTAACCAATTCAGGAAAGACGTGGATGGCTATGTAAAAAAAATGGATACAGTCCTTGAAAAGAGCTTTGAGGGGAGCAGCGTTGTTGTAGATCTCATGACCGACAAAGAGAAAAATCATAAATTCTCTAAGGAAGGAAAAAAGGAAAGAGTAAGTTTTGAAACCACTCAAATTATTTTTTTGCTTTAATTATTCATCAAAAATACCACAATACACTTTATCAAAAAGTGTAATTACAAAATTGCTTTATGTATGGAAACTAGTTTACGCGCATGGTTAAGGTAGAGACGAGCCTAGAGCACGCTACAAGCTTGAAATATGTTGTGCGTCTGTGTAAAAAACTTAATCTCTTGCAGATTTGTAAATTCTTAACCAACCAGCGTTTGTTTAACTAAAATGCAACGTTTGGTTGCTAATATTATTTGCGCGCAGCATGACCGCTTCAGTTAAATGATAACTAAATATTTAGTGACCGTTGACCGTCTTCAGTTGATTTTATATCAAATTTTTTAACTAAATGTCTTGCCAGTAACTCTCATTGATAACTGCAGTACTTATTTAATTTTTTTTTATCTTTCGCATCAGCTTCAAACGTTACTAACTATTTAAAGTTTATCAGCTACAGAATTTGTGGAAAACTGTATGTTTTCAGAAACTGGAGGATATAATGAAAGAAAAGGATTTGTATCCTTTAGCACCGTCCAGCGTAAAACAAGTAAGTTAGTCGCACAATAGTATAAATAAGAACATGTGTAATTTTGAATTTCATACTATCCCCTCGCAGATTTGGATCGAGTATCACAAAGACAGAGATAATTTGTTGGGTGGAATAATTTCTCCAAAACTTTTTCGTCAACTAAATAAAAGAGCCAAGGATAACCACTCGGTAATAATATTGTAGATACATACGTAAACTCAGTCAATGGAATACTTTTTGGCTATTTAGCAGATGCTTCTGTTAACTCGAAATTTTTTTAAAACTACGTTATGTTTGTTTCTTATTTTAGTTTCTTGGAGTATTACCTCGTAACGGGGGGTATCAGTTTTTTGTAATGGAGTATTCCAACAAAATATTTCATATTACGTCGCTTCAGCTGTACCACCAGTTTGCCGAGAATGCCCCAGAATGCTTGAATTTTACGTGTTACGACGATTTGGAAGACCTACATGGGCTTGTTTTAGTGAGAGGGGAATTCGATGTCAATGCTGTGGTATGTGTGCCAATAATTTCCTGTTGGGTCTTACGCAAAATAACGGATCTGATTAAATTTTATTTGTTACAGAATATAAAAGAAGCTCACTTATTGCTGTTGCAATGTTATTTCTATTATGCTCAACCCACGGTAACTCGTTTGTCGTTGCTGGAACGGTTCAACAAATCTCCCAATAATGTAGATCATAACGAGTTGATAGAGGAGTATAAGAAACTAGAGCAGGAACAAGAAGCTCTTTTTACCGGTAAATACGAGTTAGTTATAGAAGATTAATCTTTAATTTTGAATTGACAAGCATTCGCTAACTAACGGCGACAACAGGGTGGAGAAGAGATTGGTTTTGAGCGTGCGTTAGTTAGTGTGTGTGAGTTGTGTCGTCAGTTAGTGAGTAATGTATAATGTAGATAAGTATTATCTAAGGTTAAGCTGCATTTGTGAAAGATTTTTAAAAAGTTATGAATTAATTAGTATTTGAGGTTCCGTTTATGATCGAAGTGTGTGTAGTGGATGCCTGGCTGTAGATCTAAAAAAATGTAAGAAGTATCTCTCATTGGGGTACGTGCTAATGGCCAGATAGTTTGATAGAAACAGTTGTTCACTATTTAATCGTATAGACCATCCTTAAAGTCCAAAACCGATAGTGATTAATTTTTTGTTTTAAAAATATGCAGAGATTTATTGGTCTGAAATAGAACAGGACGTGGATGAAGCGTACTTGATATTCTATTGAATCCTGCTGCAGGTTAATCAATGGTCATTGTCGTAGTTTAGGCCTGTTTTCTGTTCGTCTATAGGCTTTTTCCATGCTTTGAAATTTAGAATGGAATCCTGTCTCAATTTCAAGTTACCGATTGTAGTTTGGGACTTCGTCGCTTACTAATTTGGTGCTGTTTTATTTTGATATAAGTCTTCAATTACAGCAACAGCGTAGTGTAACAATGCCAATATGTAGATATCACATTAGATTATGACGTAGGAACTTTAAAAGATTACAAAATTTACATCCGTTTACCTTTTGCGATTTGGTCAATGCGGTCTGGGGTCTGCATGGAATTAACTTGCCGGATCGCTGCAATGTAACTGCCGAAATTATGTTGTTTGAGAAATCTTGAAAGATCCAATTTTTAAGTTTACGCGACTAAACTTCTAATAATGAGGGAATAGGGAATGTTTTTTTTTCTGAGACGGAGGTCCACAGTGTGCCATTAACTAACGTAGATCAGGATTCATGATTTAGCAAAGCGGCGCTGCTATTTAGTTCTATGTTGCAGTTTAGCAGATTTAATATTTGTGCTATATTCATCGACATTTAGTCACAGTTACACTATAGGATTTACCAATTAGTCTATAAATAGCCCGGTAAATTTTATTTATGACGCTATGAATGAGGGTTGTGCGTGGCGTGTGTTTTAATTGTCAGCTAAATTGTAACCAAAATATGGGGTCTAACTGGTTAGCAAATGCTTGTTCGTCGCATTTTCGTAGAAAACTGCGACATATTATGGCTTGCCATCTTGGGTCACTAATACTTCTCATTATCCTTTCTTATTTTCTCCTTCTAGACTCGCATATACTTCGACATTAGTGTGGATATCGGAAAAGATTTTTATATGTGTTCACACAGTCACAAGTCGAATGTCGTACAAAGGAGGTAAAAAATGTACTTATTCAGTCCAGTCAGTAACTTAATATTCGGTTCATCAGTTATAATTCATTTTGAAGTCCGCTGCATTTGTAATACAAGCCCAGCAGGGATTGATTTCATTGTAGTGCCTTGTTTGTTGTTCATGTAACATATAAATGGAAGTAAACTAATATTTTGGCCGAACCCCATGTGAGACCGAGGTTTTTTAAATGATTGTGTTGGAATTGATTTATTGTTTGCGATCATTACGTATTTGTAACGAAATGGAAGGTAACATTTTTACACATGAGAAAGAGTATGCAGACATATTGCTTGTCCTTCGTATTGTTGGCAAGTTTGTCTTGCTAGAAAGTCCATTCTGCAGCCAAAATTATTTCTAGCGTTGAAATGTCTGCAAAAATTAAACTTATGTCGTCTACTGACAATCAATAGTCATTATAACCGAACCATCATACTTTTTATTTATAATAAATTGTCTTCCGAATAAATTGAGACAAAATATAGCTGCAAGTCAAATGTTTTTGTTCACGACACGACACAACTTATTGAATTTTATTGATATTGGCCGCATCACATTATTGGTACTTTAGTTAAAAAAGGATAATATTAATTGGCATTTATTTTAGCATTGTTTTAAATATTCAGTAGTCGTATTATATTAACAGTAATAATGGCAATGGCATCTATTAAATCTATCTAAAATAAAAAATACCTAATGAATTAAAATTGAAGCATGTAATGTCATACAATTAATCTAAAACGCTCCTGCTCCAGGTTGTCAAATCAGGATTTTGAAGAGAAAGCTTAAAAATAATTATACATGATAATGATGCATTTTAAAAATTACGCTAAAAGTATTTGGATATTCCAGTAGTGTACATACACTACACAGATCTTTACATCATGAGTGAGATATTTTTGTCAGGTACTAGCCGAAGCTAATCACTACTTTATAATGAAGCTATCGTTAATTTTTATTGAAGTTCTCTATAGTAATCTGTAAGTAGTAGACAGCTATTTTAACCGACTTACATTAGTTTTAACTGTTTCATTCACACTTGCCGCATTATACCCTCATTAGCATTAATCGCATTTAAAGACAACCACATGATTCAATCACCATGTTCGGAAGTGTTTCGTACTTGACAGTTGTGTTCAGATTATTCGGATCTCTGTACACCAAACTAATTGAGCTCATTTTAGATGCCGTGCAACATGGCACGATCTCTGCGGTACGATTTGTGATTCCCACTCGTTGAATGTATTTCTGGAGATCAAGAATTCATGGTGTTAAACATTGCATAGTCATCATAATATCATTTCTTAATGAATACCACAGCTCTGAAGTATTTGCATTCATATGCGTTCTTAGTTCGTATGCATAAGCCTAGAACAGTATTATTAGCAATATGTTAGTGTAATACCTGCATGATTGTTGTTCGTCGCGCTGATGATTGGGTTACAGCATTCAAACTGATGCAAGAGCCCTTGCAATAGAACGCATCGTACTCTGCCGGAGCAATGATCCAGTTGGACCAGCCGATCTCTTCAAAGGACACTACAAAAGATTCTCTACAGCATTCTGAGACTCCTGGTGCACATTTGACGCTTCTTTTATTTCGGTTTTTCTACACAACACACAAAAGTAAATGCAGAATATTACAAGGGAAAGAAAATGAACAGCTAAAAAAGAGAGTTTTTTTTTCTTACCCTGTCCATTCCATCAATATTGAGCAAGATAAATGGTCTCTGGTCTCCAGTCACATGGATTGGAGAAAAAGTTGGATTCACCAAACATGTCCGGCATCCAATTTGAAATGTGTGATCGTATCTTTGAACTTTTATGCCCCGTTTAATGGCTTTGGACACATTGAAACTCATCCATCCTTCTGAAATAACAATGTTTGCAAGTAGATACAAACCATGGACATTTTTTGTAGCACAATCATGAAAGGGGAAAAAAGCTCATGAAATACACACGTTGGGGCAAATTGGTACAAACGAGTTGAGTATTGTAATTTGAAAAACTACAAATGTGCTGGACGCTTATGAGTTAGAATGTCGCTATCAATTTTTAAAGAAATTAAAAAATGATTCAATAGCTAATTCTTACCTCTGCTATACACATTCGTTTTGATGTCAACAAGTTTTCTGAAAACTGATCCATGTGAAAGATCCATTCGCGGGACTTCAGATACCCAAAATGTTTGGTTGTAGCCATCTCTTTCATCAGGAAGTTTGTAAACCCATAACTGAGCATTACTGAGCTATATTGAATTGAAATAGCGAGTAAATTATAAACTGGAGGATTTTTTATGCAACAAGTAAAAGATAAATTTTTACAGACTACTAATAAGTGCAATATAGTATATCTTGTTTGTCTGACTGGACCCTGTTTTACACGGATTTGACTATGATTTGGTATAAAGATATATTTGAGTACCAGGTGTAACCAATAACTATCTAAAAAAATAATAAGATCCAACGGCTGAGTTGAAAGCCAAAAAAAATATTTGGATCATAGATAATCAAATTTGAAAAATCTCAAAAAAGTTAGACGTTCCTATCCATTTTTTCGAATTGAGCGAGATCAGGAATTCCTATGTTAAAGATTTCTATTCTTCTCGTGATTGCTAACGTAAACCTGATCATGGATCCTAATATTTAAGATGGTCACATCTGAGGTCTAAACGCATTTTTATGCCAAATTATAGCCAAATCCAGGTGGAAGAGGATCCGGTCAAGCATTGTTAGCTCATTCACTCACTTCATTAACGTTGATCTCTTTCGGAATTCGAAATAGAAAGCATGACGAAGGATCGGCACGATGTGGAATACAGTTAGGTATTGCTGAGAGTGAAAAAAAAACACATTTTGAAGTAAATTGGAATTTGATGAATAAATCAGTACAGAAGTTATAGATAAAAAATGACATCACGCCATTCAAAATAGCCATCGGGGCACAATGAGATGGTTTAATCTAGAGCCTACGCACAATATATGTGTAGATAGTGTTTATTTCTTACTTTTAATATTATTTTCATGCATGAAATACCTAACATATTTTAGTTACTTTTGACGTTTTACATTATAGAATGATTTTGGCGTATTTTGGCGACAACCTTCCCTATAAATCTTATGAGGAGATAGTTAGGGAGTGTGTTTTCTCTACAGCGTGCGTTTTAGTATGACGTTTGCTGTTATATGAGTATTTTATGTCGTTTAAATGGCATGTTTTGAAAATGTACTCGACTCTTTGTATGGCACATAATGACACAAGGGCTCCACGGTATCTTTATCTGTAACATTGTGTGGAGTCTCTAACAGCTCTTGACATTTGTTGGTATTATACGAAAACATAAATTAGTCTGTAAACAAGTTGTCCACTTTTTACGACTAGAGGACCATGCAGAGAAACATCGAAATGTAGACATTTGGTAATGTGTTTCCACTGAACTACTGCATAAAATGACAGGCATAAAATGTTAACATTTAAATATAAACTATATTTTTTTAGGCTATCATTAGTTAGTTCTTATTTGATACTTTTTTTGTACTTTTCAGCATAAATAATTGCAATCTCTGGCTAAAGATTTGATCTTCAGCCGCAACTTTAGCGGATGCTACAATGACTATAATGAGGATTGAATTTCAGATTGAATGCTATTGCTTATTAAATGAAATGTGTGCAAAAGTGAAAGGAATGATCAATGCGTTTTTTGTAATCCTCCAACGCTTTTAGAACACAAGCTGACAGCACGCTTACACAGTGAAACGTGTTGCGACGTTGCGAGCTCATTTTTCATTTGCTACGATTGCTTGGCACTAGTCTATTTGCTAAGAACTAGAAATTTTTATGAGAGCATTCCCCCATTGTAAGCACCTACGATTGCATCAAAAGACATAAGTTATGGATAATAATAAGTTTGCCAAATCAATCCTTATGATAAATTTAACTCCCACAAATCTTTTAAATGCCAGCTATAGAAACGGACTCATCGATATTTATGCACCTATTGACCTGTTTTAAAAGTCTAGCAACGCACTATGATTATACTACTGAATGATTGAATCAATTATTAATAAAAAGTACCTTCTTCAGGAAAAACGATGACTTGCTCGGTCTTTGAGTAAAAGTCATCCAAATTTCTGTCCATATTCTTGGTGGACTTTTTGTACAAAACAGTTTCCAAAGCCAAAGGAGGAGGCAAAGAACCAGTAGGAATGTCTTTGGCATTTGGTGGCTCCTTGAGTCTTAATTTTCTCAAGATTTGCTGCTTTATCAATTCCAAACGCATAGCCCTAAGTGTGGTCTGTGGTAGAGACGACTCCATTTGATCATTCTGAGAACAAGATGTGCATTTAACCATACGGTTTTCCGCACTTTCTTCTCCGCTATTCCTAAAGGACTCTTTTACTACACTATTCCTCCTTGGATCTAGCGGCTCATACTCCACAGACTGACTTTCAAAGAGACTTGACCTCTGCTCACTATTTTTGGTAGGCTCTCCCTCGTCTCCAATGTCAGTCCAACTCTGAGGGAAAAATGGTCGCGGAAAATTTTTACCGTGTTGTCTAGGCCTATAGCCATTTCGAACAACTACAAAGTTGCTATGCCTGTTTTGACTATTTTCATTGTGTTGCAAATACTCATAAGAGGACTGAGTATCTGCAACCGTCCCTTCACTAGTGTCTCTAGACTCAAAACTGTGATATTGTCGTGGATGACTATTAAAAATGTTGCTATCATTATGACTACTGCCCTCAGTCACTACAAACAGTTTTGAAAGAATGAAGAACCAAAACCAAAATTGGTTTCTGAAGGAAACATTTTCTAATCTCACTTGCTTCATTTTACCACGAGGGAAGGGAAGCGCTATGGATTATTTTCAAAGGTGGCACGACTGTATCTATTGACTGTAGGATATAACATCGATGGATTTACATTGACAGTAATTTTTTAACTTCGGAATGAGATTAGCTTGCATCACCACTCCATGAAAATAGGTAGAAGTGGGTAGTGTGTGAATGTGTATTTGGGGCAAAATGAGAATCACATTGGACTGGGACGGCACTGGATATGCTTGCTTGGTGACTATTCTCTGTTAAAATGACACTAGATCGCATCCTGATGTCCATTGATAAGTGTGTCTTGGTCTAGTGACAACATCTATTATGTATTTGAGAACGATCCAGAGATGTGCGTATGCTAGCTTAACTATGGTGATATCAGTGCATACACAGGCCATAGTTGATGAGTCTTTTTGAGATGCAGTAAAATGAACTGAGAAATGAAACAAAGACTATTACGCTAGGAAATTATGAATGATAACGTGTGAATGACACGGCTCACCGGAGACTGGCCTATCGTTAAAAAGCTTGTAAGCATGCATCTAGTAAATGGTGAAACGTATTGAATGGCTAAAGTGTCTGAGAAATGTGCGATATGGTTTTATGGGTACATGAAAAAAAATGTTTTATCTGGAATGGCAACAAAAGGCTTATCTCAATTGTCTTTCTTATAGTTTAGTAACTAACTTGATTTGCATAACACAATGATTTCAAGCTACACCGTTCAGAATGGCCATTCAATTTATGAGATGAAGCATTATATTAATTATTATATTGAAGTATTATTGGAAAATTTTGGAATGCTAAAGGAGTCAATAACTCAATTTGAAGTGAGAAATGAACTTGTTGCTTTTTGTAGACCATGTGTGCGGTGTTGGCTGCGTTGGCTTATGGTTTTTGCTTCCTAAAATATAAGTTATGATCTTATGAATGAGTCCAAGGGAAAGTATTGTGATGTCTAAAACTGTTTTTTATCAGACGCAGACGAGTTGCATTCGAATTCTTATATTTCAGTTCATATGTCAAGGAGTTCATGAGAAATGCGTCTCCTATGAGGAATCACAAGCAGACCAAAATGCTTTCAGTAGTATTGTGTTCCTCTTTATGACGATATCAGTTGAAAATAAAGCAGTTTTGTGGACAAGATAATCTAATGTTTTCGCTCTTATTGCCAGCTACAGTCCAGTTTGCAAGAATTGAGCAACGTCTGGAAGGCAGAACTAGAGATGTTTCCCACACAGCTTGTTGATTGCTAAACGTGTGATAGCACGCCATTAATGATCAGGAAATCAAAATGTGTCACGACAACATGTGTAATAAAATATGAGATCTAAATCGTAAGTACATATAATATCTACTTCTATGGTACAAATATAATAGAATAAATCGATTAAAAAAGCCAACGGACAGAAACTATAAGTGTTCTGAAACGTGACACTGGAAATATAATTGGTGGCATTCTGCTAGTGATTGGAACAACTGTCAATATTTGTTTCGATAAACAATTTTCAAATCAGATCTGAAGTGGAATGTTCACATTTATACAATGCATAAAAATGACTTTCAGGACAACAAATAGACAAATTAAGACATTTTATTACATAAATAATGAAGTTTTCATTAGCTGTCATCAAAATACATTCTTCCTGTGCCATGTTTTTTCAAATATCTTCTGTTTGCTTTGAATCTTGCACTTTCAGCCATTTGCCGTTTCCTTTCTTCTTCTTTTAAAGCTTTCCACGTCTAAACAACGAATTCGACAAAAAAGAACACAATAAAATGAAAAAACATAAGATATGATACGTACTCAATAGTCTCAATCTCCCAATAGTTTAGCGCAGCAATAGTTTGGTAGATAAGTTTTAAATCTCTTACATTGAAATTTTCTTTTATCCATAATTTTTCACACAGGAACTCAGCTTTATCGCGCTCTTCAATACCCTGAGAAATAAATTTTGTTAGCAAAGAATAAGTAATACAAATATTAGTCAGTTTTACCTCGAATTGTGTTTCACTAATTCCTAAATATCGTCGAATTAGATACAACTTCTCTTCCTCTCCGTACTCTTCTTTCTTGATGTTAAATCTCCATATCCAAGCAATATACCAAGCGGCATAAATGTAAAAAGTATATGGAAACACAATAAGCCGAACCCATAGAACATCAGATATTTTAGGTTTGGCATAACCCCCACGTATATCCATTTTGTCTTCTAGGACAGTTTTAATTATTTTCTCTTCTTTTGCCTTAACTTCCTCCTTTTTTCTCTTTTTGTTCATTTTTTTCACTTCCTCTAACAGCCCTTGTTCCTCCGCAGCTTGTAAAGCCATCTTACGGTATTTTTGCTGAGCAGCCAAATATCGGACACCCGATTCGTATCTAAAAAGAAGACACACAGTATACTAAACTTGTAATGAACAAATTACCCATTCATTCAGTAGATATTAAGTTTATTTAAGTTTATATAAGTTTGTAAGTTTGTTCATATAAGATTACTAGCAAAGACAGTCGCGCTACGCCCGAATATAGTAGAAATCCCAGAGCCAAACCGTTGCTTAATATATAGGATATTAGGGCGACGTATAATCCCTAATCTCTTCAGTATTATTTCATTTCTCCATTCTTTTCTATTTTAGATATGAATTTATTTTTTCTATTAGGACCATCCCTCTTATTAATTCTATCGCCGGCGACCCTTGTTGTTAATTTTAGTGGCAAGTCCACTCTGCAAGTCTAATGTAGTCGGTATTTAACCATAGCAAACTCTTATACGGACCTACAGTAATAAAGGATAGTGGCATATTGTTTTAGGCATATCGCACTTTTTTATACCTCTAGCAAAAACTATCCATCACAAACTATATATAATAACCCTAATTCCATTTTTGAAATATTTAAAGTTTTAAATACCTAAACTGTGCAGTGTAATACTGGAATACAGAGATGACAGTGATTGTGACGGCAACAACAAGTCGTATATCTACTTTGGGTGCCATTCGTCTTCGGTAGTAATGATAATAATGCCGGTAATATTCTTCCGGGTTGTCCAACATGTAATCGTAGTCCATTTTACTTTCTTCATCCTTAAGTACTTCGTATCTGTGTTAAATTTTTACTGTGTATTGTAAAACAATTGAGGGACGCAATACAATTTATGCTTACTTACGCAGTTGCAATGGTTTTGAATTTTTCTGTGGCAATAAGTTTATCTTCTTCATTTTTGAAACGATCAGGATGGTGCTTTTTGGCAAGCTGTCTATAAGATTTGGAAATTTCCTGTTTAGAAGAATCTCTTGTGACACCCAGAACTGCAAATGAAAAATGCATTTTAAATCCACAGTTATTTAATTCCGGTACTGTCGCGAGACGAGATGGACGAAATCTCCAAAATCAAGAGTTATGTTTGAAACTATAAGCATCGAATTCCCAGTAAACTATGTTTTGGTGTATTTAGATATATTAAGCAAGGCATATGTTCGCTTAACCTATGTATTTGTAATCCAAGCGGATTCCATAATTTGAGAAAAAAAAAACTCACTTTCATAACAATTTTCTTTTCCACAATATAGTCCTTCTATCATTGCCTGTCCAAAAGGTAATTGCACAAACACAAAAATCCATACCACAAGGCTAAAATAGGTAAGCATCTTCACTAGTGATCCTACAGCTGACTGAGCTGACTGGCCAAGTAGTGGCAAAGATATTTACAGTATCACAAATAATTATTTCTTCCGACGTCAATCGTCGCTCGTAAGTTATCGATTTCATTGACCTGAGGTGGAAAATTTCCAGTTAATTAGTTAAACACAACAAAAACACACTAATTTAAAGTGGAACGAACTTCGGTTTTAACAACACACCTTCCATTGTCCTGGCTCGCAGTCCAAAAACGTGAACACATGCAGCCCGCAGATTTTTTTCTTTGATACTAACTAACTTCGAAGATCAAAAAATTACTCGTTAGTTACTTGTTGCTACCGCCGTTTCTTGAAAAGTTCACTCCTAGAGAACCAGACGATTTTGAAATTTATCCTACAACAGACTGGCTTTTAATTTGACAGTAGCCCACAAGGTGTTTGCTGGTGACGTTGTCCCTATCTTAAACTTCAGTCAGTGTGTTTGTGTGCAGAACACAAGTGAATTTAAAGTCAGAGAGAACAGTGGACTCAAGCGGGTTTCTTCTTCAGCTGCATATTCAATGCGAGACTTAAATCAGAGGTACCTCAGTTCACGCATTATTGCAATGCTCAACCCTAATAGTTGTTGTTGCATGAACCATAAAAAGTTATAACTATTGTCCCATGCAAATTTATAATACAATGGATTAATATATTGCTGTCTCGCCATAGTTATATTATTTCATGTAAGACAGCCATTATGTAGTGGTGAGCGGGCGAAGAAAAACTTCCGGTAGCAAAGCATGGAACGCGATACGCGAAAATAATCTGAATAATTCGATGTCAGCAATTTTTAATCTATAACGTTGGCTGGATTAAGCAAATTAATTAGAATTTATGCACACTGTAGGAAAGGATATGGGAGCATAGCGAAATAGTTGGATTAAAAAGTTAGCATAGATCAATTCGGAATCTGCTAGTTGGGTAGTGTTATAAATTGCTCCATAAGTAAGCATGTGGGGATATCTTCCAAAAGAGTTCGTGAGATAGCGTTAAGATAAATTTCCATAATCTCGCACATTGTCGATTTTAACTTCTCTGCGTGATTTTATAAGTTCTAAGTTCTAGTATGTATTGGCATTCCCACAGCATATAAAGTGGCACACCATTTGGATTTGATAATTTGATATTAGCGCAGCATTTATTCAGGCGTCCATAACAATGATGACTTAAATACGCAACGTTGCATTGGGCATGGCTCAATTTTTCTATGCTTTCATATTTTATCTTCGCAGTCGGTGGCTTGTTTCACTACTAATCTACGCATCCTAGATTGGGATAGAGTGCAAAGTGTTTCAGTTTCAAACCTATTTTGTGTGTGTGAACTGAATGATACTGAAAAGGTCTAAAATAAATCATTCATTCTCTTCCTTCATCTTTCAGTGAATGGATTTCATAGGATGATTTGCTATGGTTTACAATGTGCGGCTAACTTTATACTATATTTTTATGACTTAAAGTTCCTCAGATCATCTCTCGTCTCTCGTGATATTGGGCTTATTGTGCATGCATCCATATGAACTTCCTCGTTTTTGCATGATTGGATCTCAGCCGTTGTTCGTCGTAAAACTTTTGAGCAAATCTGGGTAAAAAAATATTTCAATAAATTGTTTACCGCGATCATATTCATAATTGCTACTTGAACTAACCGGATAATTTCATAGTAATTTCAGATCCCGTTCCTTTGACAACGTACGCAGGAAGAAGGTGGATAAAAAATAACAGAAGCTGGACAACAGTCGGCAATGTCTTTTCATCTTATCATGGTAGCACACTCTTTATTTCTTGCTCTTTTATACAGTACAGTATTTAAATCTATATTTTCTGGAACTAACAAATGCTAAACTTAAAGTTAATAGCTCATTTACAAAATTACATAAGTGTAGTATTGAAATTTAGTCTGTGAATTAAAAGTTTAACGCATATTTTGGGGTTGCCTTTAACAGCTGAAGAGGTGATCTCTTGTCTATAATCTAACTGTGCTTATTAGCCTCTCATTGCATGTATTATGTGTTATTGAATGATGTGATACACCAGCCTGTGAACTAACTAAAAGTTGGGCTTGTACCTGGCAATTCCTAAACCTATTGATTTAGTTTACCTTCTCTCCGCGCCTGGCATGGAGCGGACCTGAGTTGGGCCATATTTATACCGTTTGGAGCGGAGCAGAGCTTCAAAAATATTTGAAAAACTGAAGGAGAGCGGAGCTCCAAAACTTTTAGAACACTGGAGCACAAATTGATAGGAAAGCGAAGTGGGCTAGAAGATTTTAAAGAGCACTAGAGACAAACAGCTCCAAAGCTCCGAATTGTTTGCATATTGTGTGGACTGGAGCGGAGCTCCAAATTGTTTTTGTATTGAGTGGACTTGAGCGGAGCTCCAAAAATTATTTGTGGACTGGAATGGAGCTCCAAATTTTTTGTATTGACTTGAGCGGAGCTCCAAAATTTTTATGTAGGGAGCGGAGCGGAGCTCCAAGATTATGTTGTCGTCCGGAGCAGAGCGAAGCACAGACCAAACTTAATACATCACTGCCTAAACCCAATTGGAATTTTTTTTCCAGTATTACAGTATTCCGACTTTTCACCTTGGAAATCCATTCCCAATTCCGATTGTCGTTGTGTACTTAGCTTCTTCCTGAGTATAATTCTAAATTTATTCCACTAAATGAACTGATAATCCGAGAACAACATGTGAACCTGAATGGCGCATGGCTTCATATGAACGCATGGAATAAAGCTAACTAATATCGTGGTGCATTTTTATTGTCTGTCTATTCTGCAGGAGACGCTAAAGGGGGGAAATTCTAATTTAACCATTCATCATGATCGCATTGATGGCCATAAAAATGAAAATTGAAAGAGGGGATCCTGAAACAATAACGATGGGTCCGGAACTGAATTTATTTCGCATCATAAGAGGATTGTTTTGTTCTCACCCTAGACATAATCGACCTCGTTGGGCTCCCTATCAATTCTCAAACATGGATTCACCTGTAGTTCTCGCTAGGAAGATGTTTGATCAAGCGGTGGCTGCAGTTTTGCCTGGCAATCTTATCAGGCAAAATGTAACATTCGAAAATTCAATTCTAAACGTTGCGAACAAGGAACAAATTGATTTTCGTCAATTCAACAAGAAATATATCATTGGTACACACAAACTGGACCGGCAACACTCTTATTTCATTGCGAAACAAGGATTTTCCTAGAATTGATTATTAAAGGTTTTTTAATGTACAACTATATACAGGGTTTGGTAAAGCTGTGCTTCCAATGGCAGACGAACTGATTGATATCATTGGAGATGAATGCAACCAATGTGAAGTGAGCGTTCCTGTGGGTTCTAAGACTGCCAGAAGCGACCGAATAAGTATGCACATTTTATAACTATTTACAATTGATTAAAAAGCAGTAGTTCATGGTATTTACATAATCCTGGTAATTATTAGAAGTGCACACTGGCGCCCAAAATAATCTAATCGACGAACCAGCATGGAATGCTGCAAAGCAGTTGGCGAAGATTGTTAAATCTTGTGAACAAGAGGATTTGCTAATCGTCCTTATTTCGGGTTGGTAAACTTAAATTTGTATACTACTTTAATTTTCCATTCACTCAAAACTTAAAGTAAATATGGAACCAGGGGGAGGTTCATCACTCATGCCGTATCCCCATCCTCCTATCACACTGGATGAAAAATTGGATATTGTGAGACGACTTGCTCGATCCGGAGCCACTATTAACGAATTGAATGCGGTGAGAAAACGTTTATCTTTGCTCAAAGGAGGAGGACTGGTCAAACTTTGCAAAGCACGAAAAATATTGGCTCTAATACTCTCTGACGTTATCAACGATAATTTGCAAGTTATCGCTAGCGGTGCCACGGTGCAAAACATGGATCCCCCAAATCTGGCTAGTCAAGTGATCAGTCGAATAATCCCAGATTATGAGATTCCAACGAGCATCAGGCAAGTTCTGTCTTCCACCATACCAACTACTCCAGCTGTTGATGAAGATATATTCCGCAGAGTGAGCAACTACATCATTGGAAATAATCAAGTAGCTCTGGAAGCTGCTGCAAAAGAAGCTCAAAATCTTAATCTCAAGCCACTTATACTCACAGCTGAACTATGTGGTGAAGCACGCCTTATTGGTATGCAGATTACTCACGTAGTCAGGTGCTTATGCCGTCTTTTGACAATGAAAAATGAAGCTGAATTGAAGTCCGATGCAGGCTACATTGGCATCCAAAGATTCTTGTCCCTTGTTGGTGTCAAAGAAGGCAAAGTGCAGGGGCTGCTAGATTTAATTTGCAAGGGATTCGAAGAGAGGGGACTGTGTCTTTTGTTCGGAGGTGAAACAACAGTAGTGGTCAGGGGAAATGGAGTTGGAGGCAGAAATCAAGAGATGGCGCTTGCGTGTGCCATAAAACTGGATGAATGCAGTGATCTTAAAGAGGTGAACGGGAAGGTAGCGATACTTTGTGCAGGTACGGATGGTATAGATGGACCGTGTGATGCTGCTGGAGCAGTTGTGGACACAACAACTGTTCACTCAGGAAGACGAGAGGATCTGCATGCTATCGACGCACTGGCCAGGAATAATTCGTACAGTTATTTTGACAATGTAGCGGAAGGACGTTATCACATCGTCACGGGTCACACTGGAACGAATGTCATGGATCTTGTAATCGTCACAATTTTAAAATAAGTTTATGACGAGATAAGAGCCTGGAGAAAAACAATGATAATACTTATCTTTAACTTATGTCATAGTTACAGATTCAAACATACTATAATTTAAAGTAAAAATTCAAATGGAAAGTAAACGGAAACATAAATAAATTGCCCATGAAAGAGTAAAATATAAATTCACTGTGCATCAATTTTTGCTATAATTAGGTAATTTTTTACCACTTTATTAAAATACAATCTTGATGCTCATTTTCAAAACCTTTTCATTCACAATTAGATCAGTCTAATGGTTACAATTACACGTTTATATTATAAGCATACGGTAGATTGCATAGCTTGTGTTTGATTACGTATTGAGGCAGTTTCTGATGGAAAATTGAAACTTTCACTTCGAAATCTTGACAACAAGACATTAAAAAACATTTGGAAAATAAGGCGGACGGACCAGAACGCCCTGCACCAGCTCTAAAAATGCACTCACTATGCTTTTTAACTTTTTAGCTCGTATGGAGAATAGAGAGCGTGGGGAGACTAATGCTGGAAAAATCAGGATCCTCAATTCCTCATACTAATGAATGAAAAAAAAAATATAGTCTGAAAGTAGAGGACGGTCACAGCGATACATATACAATTGCATCTTTAGTAGTGGGAAAAAAATGATTGTCACTAAACTCATGCAAATCTGCACAGGTTTCAAATGCTTCCAAAACAGGTAAAACACAGGCAGAGAGTAAAATGGAAATATTATTTTTGTAAAAAGTCTGCTGTAAGTCTCCTAATGATTTCACTGATGTGGGATCAATTGAACATACACTTGACATATCCAAGACGAGATGAAATGTCTATGACACAAGCATATAAAGAAGTGGATTAGTGTACATAGTCAGTGTCTTATTTATCTTAATGCCCATTTCATATTAGCAATTGTTACTCACAGCAAAGTCATCAGATTCTGCATGATCGATTGGACTATCCACATAGGTTCGAGAAGCATTACAAGATAGCTCGTTGCTATCATCTTTAAAGATACAACTATCATCAGCGTCAATTTTTATATCCTCGTTTCGCAAATCTTTTATCTAATCCATAAAAAGTATTAGACATAGGGAACAGGGTGAAATATTTTTTAAGAAGTTCCAAACATAAAATCAACTTACCACCGGATGCATATATTCATTAATTTTTTCCACGAATGGGTCAATATTGGTGAAATTTATATTCCCAGTAAGTTTCAGAATCTTCACATTGTTGTATTCTTTAGCCTACATTAGAAGATTTGGAAATCAAACACACTTATTACAGAGCTAATATATATATATATAAGCTATCAATGTAATCATATGACTTTGACCTCATCACACTTTTCCATCGGTACAAAAATATCAGACCCGCTGACACATCCCAAGGTAGCCACTTGCACTTTATTCGCACACCACAACAGTCCCACTATGGTCACAATAACACCTACACCCAGTCCATATTCGATGTCCAAGGCAATGGTGGACACAAAGGTGAGAATCCAAATTATGCCATCGAGACGGGAATGGGACCATGCCGTTAGTAAATCCGAAAGTTGGAGGAACATACCTTTCAGAGCGACAACTATGAGAGCAGCCAATACACACTGTGCAAGAATAATTACAAGAAGTTCGGATCATTACTTTTTCTACCCAAATATTTATGAAACCTTATTGGAATGGATCTGATAATCGAATCTCTAAAAAATTACGTAAGGTAACTGTTCAAAAAGTGGTCCTATCCACAACAAGATAGGTAACAGAATGGCGCAAGAAAATAAAGACGCCATTTGAGTTCTCCCGCCGACTTGTTCTTGAATTAAACTGCGTGATAAAGACGCCGATATAGGTGCGCACATAAAGAAACTTCCGACCATATTGCTCACACCCTGTTCATATTAAATAGGATACAGTAAAGTGGGTTGCTAAGCGAATTGTTCCAAATTTTAGTATTACAAATTAAAAAAATTTTTGTCTTTTTTTACATTGGCTAGAAGCTCTTGGTTAGCATGAACATGGTAGTTATGTTTTGAAGCGAAAATTTTCGCTAATGAGATGGAAATGGCATATGCAACTACACTTATGATAAATCCGTCAAGAATTAGTTCTTTCATGAGTTCAACTTTGGGAAGTGTTGGATAAGGCAATCTGAAAAAAAACCGATCAGTTCAGTAATGGTTTGTACATGTATGTGTGACTATTGGCTTATAATTGTATAATTAGACGGGAAAAAATGCAATACCCCGTAGGTATCGATTTAACAATAGACAGCTCAAACATTTCGTCCATTGACCAGTAGTATGATACCAAAGTACCGATTACGACGGTAATTAGTTCGATCGGGATAGGAATTTTTTTATGTAGACGCGGCTGAAATGATAAATTGTACGCATTAGATATGACTAGCTCACTAGCTTATTTTTGTTGCGTTTTAGAGTGATAGTGATAGATAGGATTGATTTTGAGGCAATACCTTGAGAAGTTCATTGTAAATTGCCAATGAAATAACCGTTACGGCTGAGAAAATTACAGCAGCTAGATTTGCGTGAAAGATGTTTTCAAAAATATCCACGTATGTCTGCGAATGAAAACAAATATTTTCAAAGCACCCCACAAGACAATTTATTGTACTGGAAACATTTAGTTACTTAAAGTACCAGGGGAATTTTAAATATGCCGTATCTTTTGGGCATTGATAATCCAAGCATATGTTTCACTTGTGATGTTAATACATGAAATGCTGCCCCAGTAGTAAATCCACTAACAAGGGACGGTGATAATATTTTGCTTAAGGATCCCAGCTTGGTAATGCCCATAAACACCTATTCAACAAGTGTTTTGGTATTTAGCAATTCACTTTTAAACAGTGATAGAGAAAAATTAAAAACTAATCCGTACTTGCCATATCCCAACTGTTAAAGTAACTGCAGTTACAATCTGAATACTGGAGAAAAACTCATGATGATGGGTTGAGTGTATCTCGGATTCCATCGTATTATTAACCACTATGGCAATGGCAGTTTTTTTCGAAGCCACCTCACCGGCCATTAAACATATCACAGCAAACGTTCCTATATATGAAACAACAAATTATGATGATTGTTTGTACTGCATCAACATGGTTTTTTTTGCGGCACATACCCATTGATACATGTCTTGAGGTGCCCATAATAATGTATATTATAACAGGAAAAAATGCCATGTAGATACCTGCAACCAGTTCAAAAGCGTGTTTTCATATTCATACATGTGGAAGCAATTAGTGTGCTTTAATTCTAAGTAATTTTATAAGTTACCGCATATTGGAGGAATGTTTGCCAGAAGAGCATAGGCCATTCCTAGAAAAAATCAACAATTGTGTACCTTTTAAAAAAAGAGGATACTGAAAGCTGTTGTTCATTATCAAGTTTTTCTTGCCTTGCGGAATGTGCATGACTGCAACAGTAAAACCAGCAATAATATCATAGACAGTATCATCCTTCCATTGATAGCTTCGTATCCATGTTAAAATTGGGAACAAAGATAGAATCCATTGCCCACAGTGGCATGAACACTTGGATTTTATAGATTTCCCCAAAGTTTCTGCTCAATTTGGGATTAGAAATTTCCATTAATAACGAATCAATCAGCATGATGGATGTAATATAGTCTTTCACAACTGAGTACTTACTTGCACTTATTTCATGGCTTAATTCCTCATGTAGTGTGGGATATAGGCTCATCTGTTGTACTACTGGTCGTTTTATGGCCACACATTTGTCAGTTTTTTCATTGCTTAGCACTTTGTTGTCTACATTTCGTCTATTTAGAACATTGTATTTACAGTTGGAGTCTTTTTTCATGTTGATTTCAGAAAAACTCTTGGAAGGAAAATCTTCCATATTGTGGACGTCTTCAGAATTATTTGCACAGGTTCAGGGGCTCAGCATAATTTTTACTTGTGTCAAGCTACCTATTGCTACTTTAAAGTGAATATGAAGTGTTATACTTGATAAAATGAAAGTCCGATGCAATGATAGGAAATAAAATTATTAGTTGGTGAAGGCACTAACTCTAGAGTATCAACTCACGGTAAAAACCTTTTAGAGTTTAATCAGTATCGTATCAGTGTATAAAATGGTTGGGGAAAATTAATAGCTTGAGATAGGCTCGCCGCTATTTCCAAAAGCTCAGTTTACGATCTGACTAAACGATTAAATTTATCTCTGTGTAACTGAATCTTTAAAACTAAACTGCTGTCATATTATACTTTTTCTGATTAAATCTTAAATGACTGTTTATTATTCAATTGATACAAAAAAAAATCAGCCTCCTGGGCAACAAAGAGCAAATTTTTAATTTATTTTCAGAAATCTTGTTGAATTTAAGTAACATAGATGCTGAGAAATGGAACTAAGGATTAGTAATATATGCAGGCCAGAAATTACGTTTACTGTATATACTGGAAAAAACAGAGATAAAACCGCATGGACTCTTATTTCCATGCTTTTTACGTCCCAACAATTCTGATTGCTCCTTCGAACCCTATCTACATAAAATGTTGTGTACAATAATAATGATAATAATCAGCCTTTCGGCATCAATGATTTTTAGTTTCTCAAGATAAAAAAGACAACGATGGACTTTGAACCTAAATTGCAACACAACACTGGCTATTTAAAGGACTCACGCACACAAGAAAAAGGCTTGCTTGCAGCACAATGGTTAAAAATATATTGACTGAGAATTTCAATAGTTTTGGTGGAACCAATTTAGATTATTATGCACTATATTTGACAGGTATAGCTATGAAGCCAAAAATAAACAAAATCCCGTTTTGAAAATATTTTTTCCTTACAATTAGCTCAGCTGCATGATATGGAAAGGATGTTAGGGGTTCAGCCCATTGTAGATACTCACGAAACCATGGGAGCAAAATTGCAGAGTTGCTGTGACGATCGTGTTGCTTTCCGTCAACAATAAATTATATACGTTTAATTTTCATCTGTTACAACTGATATGTGTCAATGATAAAAAAAATTATATTATTTCCGGGAGTTAAATTGTTTGTTCTACTGTTATGCAGGCTGGAACACGAACATTTGAGAAAAATAGGCTACAACTTTTTTTTCCTAGGTATACGCACGTAAATTTCTATCATGTTTTATATTTTTGAATGCCAGCCAGCCGAAAACAAATGTTGACCTTGCTCAAGTTCCGCACATGTTACATAGTGCCCGATTTATGGTCCGAAAATACCCGAATACACTTTGCATGGAGAAATCATTGCTACGTTCATTCTATATGAAAGTACAAACAAACTTAATGTAGTTTGTAATGCAGGGTGTAGACGGTATGCGAATGAAAACACCCTCAAACATGAACATACAACATTTGATTTGACTGTTGTGAGTGCTTTGTTATATATTTTTTTCTGAAATCATTTGCCATATTACACACGCAAACTAAATACAATTTTCTCGCATGTTGACAACACAGGATAAGGAAATCTATGATTCATCGACATCCATGATATTTGTTGTGTACTTATGACTACGGAATTATGTGAGCTAATGAGCTGATGTATTCTTTAAGTTTTATCCAATAGGAAATTTGAAGGTAAGCCACCTATTGAATAAATCTACTACTTGCGCATTTTTTCCTTAGTAGCACTTACAACATAGATAAGTAGGAATGCAGATTTGCCGCGAAAGTTAAAACTACTACTGTTTCTGCTGCTGAATGCAAACATCAACACAAGTAATAGCTACTTTTACACATAGGTGGCTATCTTCAGATTTCCTATTGGAAAAAACTTCAAGAATACCAACAATTTTGTAATGATACAAAATCAATCTAGTAAAGTTGGCAAGGCATTATACTTTTTCCTCCTTCCAGCACAGCTCCTATTTCAATATATTTGATGCTATACATTCACAAAGGTTGAACGAGGCAAATGGAAGGAATCAAACGTGCATTCTGCATTTGGAATTGGTCAATTATTGGCTAACCACAGGTAGCACAAATTAAAAATGTTGGTTGAGCTTCTCTTCAAAATCCTTATTTTTTCATAGAAAATCATAAAAAAACAAGACATATTAAGCTCTTGCTTAGGCTTACAGTTTTGTATATGATAAGAGTTTGAAGCCAAGGGGCGAAAAAAGAGAATCGGAATCGGCGATTGATTTTTGTTCTGTCTGTCGGTTTTTGATCTGTCCAATCAAGTGCAATTGCTGATTTTTGAATTATCCTTATGCTTTTAGTTCAGTAGCAAAACATAATAATTTTTATCATGAAATCCTCGCATGCAAATCATGAATGTTAAAGTATAAACCCTTCATCTTCACAGAATTAATCGTAGAAGGTGTTGAGTTGGATGCGAGTATTCTACATTATGCTTGAAAATCCAAGTGATAAATAAATGCAAATGCAATACAATTCGTTTTCTTTTTGGTCATTGGTCAGTTAGCTACGAAGTGCGTCGTTTATTATATAAATCCTCATATATTTACCCGAGTGAGTGAGTACATTCTATCATTTTAGAGTCAAATCGGCTCATATGCAGCAGCAATCAACAACGAAGGTAGATATATCCATCATAACCTACCTATTTATTATACAAGGCATCAAAGGTCAATTTATCCACACTCACACTCTAGATAGATTTAACCTGAAACAAAATGTCATATAGATGTTATTCATTAGTTTATCTGCGTTTCCACGTTTCATTTCCATCCACTCTCCGTTCAGTTAGATGCATACAAAGTGTTTATCAGAAAGTTACTGAGTAGCTAACAAAAATAGTCCATTGTTGGCTTCAAATCTCAATAAATGTATCCTGTCTTACGCCAATGGCCCGTTCGAACACCGCTACCATCAATTGGTAGACTTGCCGCTTGCAAAGCTGACACTGTATCTTTTTCAGCATCTTGAGCGAATTTCATTCCCATTTGAAGCCCAATAGCAAAGGCTTCAACTCGTGAGTCAATGATGTTTCCCTCCTTGGCCAATCCTACAGAATAGTCAGCATTGCGCAATAATGGAATTGTACAAGTCACAAGTTTACATTCGTCACCGTCACTTAAAAAAGTACTTAATTAACAAGCTACAGCATGATAAGTGTACTTTATTTAACTAGGAGAATATTAATACGCTTGTGATGATGACGTTAATCATTTACGAATATGATTAAAATAAAAATATTCAAGGAAGGCCAAAAGAAAGTATGAGCAGTGCAAGTGCAAGTTAATAATAAAATGAAAAGCTGACCGGAAAGCTTTAATGAATTTCTTACTTTCCAATTGTCCATGAATTTCTGTCACAGGGATCATTAATAAATCCATTTCATCTTCTTTGTCTGCAAGTGGCTTTTGGCTATTGTTTTCTACAGCATCGCCGTTTATCTGTTTGATAACGGAAAATAATTGTAATTTATATGCACCATAAATTCGCAATTAAAACGCCAGCCTGAGTCATAACTCCTCCAGGTTACGAGATTTATGAAATAATAAAGCTTAAAATATAACTTCATTGAAAATATAACTCAATCAAAAATAAACGTAATCCAAAATATTACTTTTTACACCATAATATAATGCTACATGAACCATGGAAGTGGAAGTGTTAGTTTTAAAGAATCCCACGGCTGGTTAGAAGGATTTTTGGCAAGAAATAATTGCTTTCTGTGGAAAAAAATTATCCTGATTGATTTTTGATGATCTACAAAAAATATTATAACTTCAGCCTATATCATAACTTAATCCTGTATAACTGCTCTAGGGTAAAAAAAAGTCTACGAAATCATATATAAATAACACTACATGTTATAATGCCGGATGTACATTTCATATTGCATTCATGCCTACAGCAAGTAAAATTAGTCTAGTTTATATGGTCATGATCACAATATCATCAAATTCCCTTTAGGTAACTTAATTAAATATTTATGATTTGCGGAACATAAAAACCGTTTTCTTAAACACAGCTTGAAAAATACTACCAGAGTTTGAATTTGAAATTCCTATAAAATGAAAATTGAGTGAAAATTGGAATGAAATTGACAGCCAATGAAAATGATTGACTATTCAAAGAACTTGAACTAATCCATATGAAAGAGACGCTATCTTCATAAAATACACGCATGTGCATTGCATTGCTATCTGCTTCGCTTTGTCATTTTAGCATTGTGTATAGCAATAGCAGCATTATCAAATCGGTCCCAGCGGCGTTGAGCAGGTACATTGGCACATTCATTAGAGTAAAAGACAGCTGTAGTCTATCAACTTACCCCATCTATTATATTCAACTTAACAAGGGTGAAAACGTTTTAAAACTTAATTACCTTAACAGTTGCATATCGTAGAAGTGAGGACGAGCACCCAGGGTCAACAGCCAACCTATTACTCATATGTGTAACTTCGCCATGCCATCCAGTTTCTTCAGAAAGTTCCCGAATTGCTGCTTCCTTACTAGATTCTCCCGATTCCAATAAACCTACGCATTGCAAACAAGATTAATCAATCTAGAAAAGTAATCATGGAACATGTATGCCCATTTTCGTGATTATAAACCTGCAGGAAATTCAATGGTATGTCCATTCAGGGCTGGTCTAAATTGACGGACCAATACGATCACATCGTAATGCAAAAGACGTCTATATATTGCAATAGAAGCTACCAAATCTGTATCACCGTTTCTTGGTCTTGAGAGTCTTGTAATTGCTTCCCATGTTCTATATTTAAGTAATCAATTCGTTATACAAGTATTGCTATAATTAGTGGCATTTGCTTACACGATTAAAAAAATAGATGTTCGGTACAGTATCATTAGTAAAAGACCAGGCACCTTTCATTTCCTTTGGGATCCAAAAATCTTATTTTTGACAAGCGAAGCCAGTCTCCTTCATGAACAATATCTTCTTTTACAAAAGTATTTTGTAGTTTATTACTATTCTGAAGGGAGCCATTTGAGCTGGAATTTTTGCGAGAGAAACTCATTGTGCTTGCTTGTCAACAAATTGAACAACTATTGGATTTCATAGGACTTCAAACAGTGCAGTTCAAGTTGAATGATTTTTTTGCCTGAGAGAATCACTGAGAGACAAATTCTTTGCCTATCTTGTAAAGCCTTAGGATAATGCTTCAAGAAAGACGCCGATGTTAGATGTGACAACTATAGCTGAGAAAAGACGACTGTGTATCTGTGAGAGATCATTGGTGACTTGGACTCGAGTCCAGTTTATGAGTCAATACAGTGACTTAATTTCATCCAGAGGAAAAAAAAACTTCTTTGAGGTCATCATCTGTGGCGTACAGATGTCATATGTCATTTGTTTGCTTTAAATCTTTGCATTGAGTGCAGTTATACAGGACTCATGACTCTTGTTGACTATGGAAAGGATTACTGAAGGCTGTATGTGTTAATAGCTGTTTTTGAATACTGTTTTTTACAACTGTATTTACTGTATCAATCGTGTTGTGCTTTCATGCATGGAGATTTAAAACAGCAGCATTAACACGAATGCTGATTAAAGAAGCGCTTACGAAAATTTTTTGAAACTTGGATTATACCATGTTTTTTGTGCAACAAATAATCTGGAAATAGCTCTGTTATGCTTATGCATAATATAGACCGAAACATTTTATTTAGTTGATTTTGAGTCATGGGATGAGCATTAAAGAGCTTGTAAACAGAACAACAACTAGTAAAAAATCAATTGATAGCTGTATGCACTATTTTGTACAGTATTTAATAATTATATATGTACGCAAAACGCAGTTGATTACTTTGAGCTAGTCATTATTACTTTAGACAAAAATTTATCAGAAAAAAACTGAATAAATTATCCCATCTCTGCAAATAGATTGAGAAGGATTGAAAATTTAGATATTGTGATAACGGCTGCGTAGATAAAGATTAGGTCTTGTGTACTACACTAAAAAGACCGTGATCCTTGTTGTGAGATGAGGTTCAAGGAATTTCATTGCTTAGTTGCAAATTGTCACCCGTCTGCTACTACGTTGCAAATTCAGCTTCAGCTATCCTTCAGAGTTCAATGTCATGTTTCAAGTAGCAAAGTTAGCTTCATTGAGCTGAATTAAATTGCGGTCAATGGAAATTATATACAGCAACCGATTGGTAAAAATCACAAAGTAAAAGTAGCTCAAAAGTTTTGTAGCTCATCAAAAACGATGACTTGATTAAAAAAATACTCACCCTTATAGTGCAGCAACCTAATCTAAACTGTGATGAAAATATATGTAAAAATACTTTGAAGGCACATTCAAGTGATAGCTTCATTCAATTAAACAATTGGGCAGTCCTGACCTTGCCAAGTATCAAATGCACAGCATTTGTGCATATTTGTTCCCTCTGTCACGAAAGCTAAAAATTAAACCCTGACATGAATAGCTGTTATCATGCTCGTTTTTTCATACACATTCTTTGAAACTTGCAAAAAAAGATGAACAAGTGTGGCCATCAATATAAATTATGAGCCGTCGATATAAATAGTTGCACTGGAGTTTGTGAGCATTTTTCGAGTAGTTGTGTCCATGCAACTCATGCCCTTTTCCACTGACGATCAATTAAATTGTCGCATGACCTTTTATATAATTTCTGTGGAATCGCTATAACTGATAAAGCATGCTAGATAGTTTAATGTTTATCTCAACATAAATAGGTTGACAGCTTTATTTAATATACTACGGCTTTATCACTGAAGATTTCCGATATATTACCTTTAGAATCTTGGTAGGAAATTATGATAAGAACGAAGAAAACCGCATATATATATATATATATATATTCTTGGAAATGGTAATAAAAAATAAAGTGATATCAAATTACAACTGTACTATGTGTTAAAATACCTATTTTAAAACAGTGGAACAACTAGTCTTATACCTTCAGATGTGCTCAATCTTTATCTCCGACAAGCATAAACGTACCATACGTTCTGTTTGCTTGCTTGCAAATGCTAGTAACATGAAATGAGTGAGACTAGTGAGACAAGTAAGTCTCAACTAATCATCAATAAAAATCACACAAATATCATGTATTCATAAGTAGTATGCATGTTTGCCAATAATGCGCCAGCCGGCATTTCTAATTTACAGTCGTAGACCGTGTTGTTGTGAGTAGTGTTAGTTGATTTGTGAATCTCTGCAATAAATAAAAGTTGTATTCGTTAATACTTAAAAAGGTTATGCACCATAATCTATGTACATATTCGAAGATGCACACCATCTTGCTTAGTGATATCGTTTATTTTTGCGTGCAGAAATGAACTTGTGTACTACATTTAGTTGTATTAACAGACTTAAAAAGGATATTATTGAAATACAGATCATTGTGATAGATCAACTACACTTTTTTTAGCAGGTTGAGAGGACTGCGTAGTTGACGAATGACTCTGCTTAGCAGCCACTTCCTCTCTAACTTCTGGACTTTCCTGGTTCATGTATTTGCTGCTAAGTTTATGGGATTTCCTTTTCTTTGGAATCCCACTGTCAGAGTCAACGTCGTCGTCATCATCCTCATCATCGCTTTCAGTGTCGTCATAATCCAATTCATCATCATTGTCATCTTCAAAATACTCACCATCATCATCATCATCTTCATCATCTTCTTCCTCCTCTTCCGATAAACCACTGCTGTCAATCGCAGCTATCTTTTCTTCCCTAACATTTTAAGTCAGAAAAAAATCCATATAATTTCATCAGTTGGGTCTTATATTATTGCAAAAGCATGAAAATCAAGTCAAGTTAGTATGCATGCAAGATGTATGTATGTTTACATTCTCCTCTCATTCTCTTTGAACGCCTCTGACCAGCGACGCCTAACACTTTCAACTGTACTAGCGATCAAGTAGTCTATAACATCCTCCACTATTTCCATCTTTTCATCAATTAGTAGTTCTTGATAAGCATACTGCAATTCCTCGATTACGATGCTGGAGTATTGCTCATTGATCCTCCTTGTGTGCTTCTTGATTGCATCAGTTGACTAGAAAAATCAGATTCAATCACAAATTAAAAGTAAAAAAAAAACCTTATTTATCCTTAGGAAAATATTAATGTACATATTACTTCAACAAATGGGACGAATATAAACAATATGTAATATAGTACCTAGTGTCCATCTTGCATAAACGAAATGTATTTAGCAAGGATAAAAATGGGTGAATTTTATCAGTCTACTGAACTAACTAACTGAACTGCGCATTTAGCAGACAGTATGTACACTGCATATAAAATGAGAGATCTGACTGTGCAACCAAATATGAAATTATCTATTGGAAACGAGTTGCTTTCAAATGTATAGAAAGCGAACCTCATTGATGGCAAGAGTCCTTCGTGTCATGTCTGTAGCCACGGTTCTCAATTGCAGTTGCTCCAGTTCTGTATGATCAATAAAATGTTGTCTTTCGTGATAACACATATCTATGAAGTTATAGATGTGCTGTTCCTTTTCGCCTCGTACCAACGCCTTCGTCATGACAAAGTCCAAGAAATCGTTATCCTATGAAATTAGCGAATGAAATCATGAGTTCTGCTCCACAAATGAGCTCATACCCATTGCACCTCTACACTGCACCCCCATTATATACCGACAGAGGATAAAGTGCTGTAATGTGCATGTATAGCTTACTGCTTTCCTGTAAATAGCGGCAGTCATTCTGCTGGCTGTGAGTCTTCGAAGTCGTTTCCTATCACTCCTCCTCTTTCCAATCACCCTCCGTTTCATTTGCATGGCGGCTATTTTCTTATTCAGTTCATTCACATCCCCTTTGTCGTCTTTGCAGGTGATAATATTGTAGCGATTTGCAGATTCAGGCTGAACAAAATTAAGACGACAATAATGTATACTAGAATACTAATATATACTAGTGCATTTGAGCATTTTTAACTTTTGAAACTGTAAAGTTTTGTTGATTTATGGAATCCCTTACATTGCATTCCAACATTTTATCATACTGATTCATATCCTTGAGTGAGTTACAATTTGCAAGAAGCTGTGCTTGTTTCTTCCTCAGTTCCTTATGAGTATCATCATCTTGCTGTTCAAGCTTGAAACTACTGTAAACAAGTAATAAAAGTATACTTTAAACCCAGGATTTAGCCATTGTACACTATAGAGATATCCAGTGCCCCCTGCTTATCAACCAAAATACTATAAGCAGAGCGAGCACTGACCTGAACTTATTAAATATTCCTGTGTCAATATTGTATGTAATACCAGGTCATATGAATGTTTAGCTATAATCTATGCTATGAATGTTTAGCTATGGTTATAATGCAACAAACTTGTGGCCTTATTACATTTTGCTGAATTTCCTAATTTAGTTAGTTATCAGTTAAATGCATTGGGATTTTAGTTACGTAAAATCGCATGTACAAAAAAGGACAATGGCGATTAGAGGCTAAAATGTGTAAACCAGTAGGACATTTTTAGCCATCAGACTGATAATAACCTTGCATAAAACATATCCTGCAAACTAAAAATGTGTCAATGTCATAAATTACTCATGCCACGAAAATATTGGAATAATATAAAGATATTAAAAACGTTTAAGGAATTTATATTAGCTTGATATGTTAGACGTAGATATCTGAAAACCACAGCGTGGAACCTAGATTTTCTACATTATTTCCTGCAGTGAAGGTGAAAGTGTCGTACCTTAAATTGGTGTTTGATTTTATGACACAATCTGGTCCTGAAATCACGTCAATGCGCTCAATCAAATGTTTCTGATTTGCAATGTTTTTCCTCACGAAATCTTGGGACTTGAGCGTGAAGTACAGTTTTGCAGACTCGAAATCTTTCCCATGTGACCCATTGGGGCATGCTATTTTATTTACCTTGAGAAAATGCAATTAAATGTGATTAAATAATTGTATATCCGTCGATGGGTAATGTATTCAGTCAGACCATACCATTGCCCGGATCGGATTGGTAACTCGTACTTTGCCCACACTTTACTTAAAGATGAAGTATTTACTCAACCTTTATATTTTTAATGCAACTCAACAACTTACAAGGGAATTTCCTAAGTAAAAGGGGATTCGACAGGAAATACTTAAAAAGTTTAATAAATACTTTAATTTGTCAAGGGTGCTCTGACCTTTACTTTCGGATCTGATTTTGCAGCTTATCTACAACAATGATATAAATTTTGAACTTTATCGACATTTTACACATTTTGCTCAATATTAACTAGCATTCAGTTAAAAATAAGTCGCTAAAACATGCTTGTAAATTACAATAGTTGCCAAGTGCAGCCGGTAGCAAAAGTTTTTACTTGAGAACTACTGATCAACATTAACTAACGACGGCATGCATTCAATCTGGCGATACTTTACTGAACCAAGTAAGTTGTTAGGAAAACGTAAATATACAGCAGGCTTTACTGAAAAGTTTGAGTAAAACCTAAAACTTAGTGAAGCATAATCTTAGTGAAGAGTTTAGTACAAGCTATACCAATCCGGGCCTATGACTATCAATCAAGAATATAGAACTTACGAGGGATGATTGTGCTTTAGAGATGGTTTTACTATCACTTGCTGAATAGATGGTGGCTATTTTTTTTTCTTTCTTTTCTTTCCCTTTCACGGAAACATTATCCGGTCGAGATTTTGCTGTTCCACTTGCAGTGACTTCAATCCGGTTGAATACTTGCTCATCCAGTTCTCTAGATATTTCACTTTCAATGTCAAAGTCAAGCATTTTAGATTCTTGCATTCTATTCCTCCGTATTGCCTTCATAGCATTAGCTGGTTTTTGCCTCCCTCTTAAATCCAAGTTAGAATCAAGCTCGTTCAATAGAAAGTATAGTCGGTACACAAAGTTCACAGCGGCTCCTGGTTTTTGCTTCGAATGTCAAAATCAACATATAACACCCACGAGAAACTCAAATTTCGGATTAATATTTTCGGCAATATTAAATATTATTTTTATAGCGCCAACACAAATCAAATACGAAAAGACAAAGCTAATACAAAAGACTCTCTTCTCTGGTATTTGTTAGCGCAAGAGAATTTGGCTTACCATAGCAACTGCCACTAACTCTGGTGTAGGGGCCTTTAGTCCGGAAAAAGTGATCCACTGATTGAGTAAACGGACATTGTGCTTACAATCTTCAATGCTCCTTTAAAAAAAACAATTACAGCCACGTTTTTTAGTTAGTAAAAAGCATTTTTTTATTCAAATGTTCCTTACGGAGTAGATTTTAGGGCCAGGAGCTGGTCATCACTAATGATGTTGTATTTTCTTAGAATCTCTCCAAATAAATAGCCGTTATGGAGTCGGACATGAAACAAAGGCTCGTCTAAATAAATAAAAAGTACAATTTACAAAATTTTCAATTAATACCAAAGTTGAAACAGCAATGATTTAATTTGTAACCTTCTTCTTCTGATGCATACAGATTTAGCATGTCTTGGACCCACCATTCCAAAAGTTTAGTCATTTTGATGTTAGAAGTTGTGATGAAATGCACGCTGAACTAATTTATTTTATATTTGGTAAATTATTTATTGAATTATGGTTGGCTTGTCTCGTTGTGATTGTGTTAAGCTTACACGTTAAATTATTTTGTCTTGTGCATTACATTTTTGGTCCAGCTTGTGATGCTGTAAACAACAGAGCTACAAGTGCCATAGTAACCATACTTTAAAACCGTAATTAAAATCTTTCAACAAAAAACATCCAATCTCGAACTGAATCTTCAATTAGAAAAATCTTTCCATTCCAATACATCCATTATAGCATAGCATATAGTATTGCATTATACATGAATATTAGTTCAGTTACTGCTAGTCAGATATCAACAATTGTTCTTGATGCTCGCTAGCCTCAAATACTTCGTATTATTCGTTAGCTTTAAATTTAATATTGCTTTCACCAGTCAAATTCATTGTGACTTTTGGTTTTTAAAAGTTCTATTGTGTCGGAAGTACTTGTAGAGTGTATTTATCTAGCTTCCAGTACGGGCACGGGGCATATTGAGACATATAAGCTGTATCTAACTGCAGCTTGCTGGAGTTTATGAATAGTTAGGAACTTGCCCATCATGTGCGTAATACTCCCATCATGCATTGCATGATTTGCATTTGATGCACACACATGCAGAAAAGGAGGGAAAAATACAATGAAAAATTGAGCTGAGTTGACGAATTTATTTGTTTACCAATTCTGTTTAAATCTTTTTGTCAGTAAGCATTAACACTGTTTACAAATCTTGCCTTACGTACGAATTTCAACATCTTGGCCGTTGCTCAGTTATTTGTAATTTTTGTGCAAGTGCATTCATATATTTTTTGATAAATTGGATCAGAAGCACACTGTACACATACACAGCTAATTAGATAACCATTTAGCCCATTTTATTGCAATCATTATGACAGAACAAAGTGTGATTTCAAGCTTGTGTTTCGCATGTTTCACCGAAAATGTTTCCAGCATTGCTAGAGATGATGCATATTTGAAAATGATGGATTTGTATTTTACGGCTATGAACGTGGATGTCAAACCCAGTGAATTCAATCAGCTCAATTTTTGTGAATCTTGTTTTGACAGAATCTTAAAGTTTTATGACACCAATGACACGTTGCTTTATTTTGAAAAATTACTTCGAACTATACAAAAGGACTGCGTTAGAGTTCATATCCATAGCATTACGGATAGAAAGAGTAAAAAATTGCCTACATTGTGGTATCAAGACGCACTATTAAACAGTATATAACCAATAGTTAATAATAATACAAATCTAATTTGTCACTTATATGTATAGCCAAATGTTTTTGAATTGCATTATAGATTGGAAAAATGAGAATCTAAATGATGAAACTTTGGCTCAAGGGCTTAGTCAATACCATGTTACCACACGGGTCAGTCAAGCTGGCGGAACTGTAGCAAGGCATCAAAATGAGCAATCTATTTCAAAACCTGGGCCTAGTAAAGGGAGAGGACAGTAAAATTTACAAATGATACATTATGACATGATTTCAAAGTCAACATAATATTTTTTTTCTCAATTGACTGAATGTTTGGACTGCATTGTTTATAGCACTTAAAGTCTAAAGATTAACATCCTTCACAAATTTCTGAAGCAAATGCCATTTGTATTTTGAAGCACGCATTCAGCATGCAATATTTAATGGAGACGTATTGTGAATTTGTCCTACGTTTCCGATGATACTTTGAATGGAAAGTTTGTATTTTTCATAGATTGTATTTCCATATAGCATGGTGTGAGGACAATGCTTTGATATTTTGTGATGAACTAATGATTTTGATACACACACATATACATCTCGAAAGGGAGCAGCATGATCTTTTGTTTAATGTTGTAAAGCTTAAAAATAAAATGATCACAGTTTACAATACCAAACGGATATCTTGTGTTCCTTTGTTAATAACTTAGACTTTTCATGACTGTCAATATGGATTTTGTTGCTCGCTCAAATAATTAATTATTGATAATGATAGTTTGCAAAAAAGTGAATATTGTTTAAATTACTTTTTTACATGAAAGATAAATTATACAAGCAGATTATAGCGTCTTGACGACTGTTGACTATGGCACTACGCACCCACTGTCACTCCATGGTGTGAAGTGCGGGTTGCAAGTTGCAATAGATAATGGGACAGAATGCGATGGTGGGAAATTCGTGTGATTTCAGCTCAGCTGTCAACTGGACAACTGGTGTGATTCTGGGAGTATCAGACAAATAATTCATACCGGTTTCGTCGTTAATTTGCAAATTATTGAAATAAATCTTCTTGTTTGAGTAGGACAAAAGAAAGCATCTTAGCTCCTTTAGTGGACACTCGGTTTACCGACGTATTTATAGCATAACTCATAAATCAATCATCCAAGGTAAGACCTCACATGACATGGCGAACGAGCCTCTAAAAATTTGGCATAATCCTGGCCTATAAGTGTGTAATTTCTATGATTTTTCATATACTTGTTTACTGTTGTTGACACTTTTCATTGGAAAGGTTCCAATGCTGTACGACTGAAAATATTTTATTATTATTTGCAGATAGTTGATTGAAGCTTGGTGTTGTAAAAATGGAGATTATATTTAGAATTCCGTTTTCCGTACTAGCAATTCCTCATCTTAAGATACGAAAACCAACTTGGCTAGTTCAGCCTTCACCTATTGTTGTTTTCGCTCTTACACTCTTTTCGTACTTTTTAGTAACAGCAGGTAACTTATTATGCTCAATTATCAGGGCCTCAAATACATGGCCTCACGTTTTTTCACCTAAATCTTCTATTGTAAACATTGACATGATGAATTTTAATGTGCACATTATTTACTTTATTCAGGAATAATTTATGATGTGATCGTAGAACCTCCAGGCGTTGGTTCTACTGTTGATGAGCGGGGTGTATCCAGACCGGTATGGGAAAATCACAAATGCATATTTTTTATAGTTTGCTGTGTTTTTGCTACTGATTGAAAGTATAATAACTATGCTTCAGCTTTGCCAATTGAAAGTTTAATAATGCTCGATGCACGCAATTCACAGGTGGCATTCATGCCGTACCGAGTAAATGGGCAATACATCTTGGAAGGACTGGCATCGAGTTTCTTATTTTCCGTGGGAGGATTGGGATTCATAATTTTGTACCAGACCCACGGGACAAGTACCACACACAAGTCGCACAGTAGCTTAGGGTACTATCTGATGACTTCCATTGGTTTCATATGTGTACTAGTATCAGTTCTAACCACTCACATTTTCATGAAAATGAAATTACCGTAAGATGATCGTATTTTTTGTTCTCTAATATTGTCAACAAGTTTCATTTCATGATTATTAATACTTTTATTTTCCTATAGGGGTTACTATCTTCACCCATGAGGCCTTTGTTCAGCTCACTTTCATCACAGTCTTCTGAAGATACTTCAAGTTTACAGGTTTTCTCTCGTGGGCCTAATGTTATTTGCTTTCTTAGTATTTGTACTCAAACTTAAAATATAATAATCACGAACTGGAGTTTAGTTACTGTAATAAATTATTTGAATGCATGCTTGTAATCTCTGGTGGCAATATAATTAATGTATACCCACCTATTCCTTGAATGGGTTAATCTATGTAAAAGCAGGGCTCTCGTTGTTTCATTCCGATAGTCTTGATTATTACGATTATTTATTTGCATCATCCGAAAACACTGAAAAATTACATATATTGTAATTTTACAATAATGAACACACACAAGTGCACTGCATGGTGAAACCGGTGAAATGAAGTCATATGCACCCTCCACCCTATCCTAAATCCTATCTCTTGTACTCAACAGCCTGAAACCACATCGAGAATCAAAGCTCATCTTCTGTGGGAGGTTTTTGACGCTATTCTCCGTGTGATGCCATTGAAATTTGCACATATGTGGTGATTAGGTGAACTGTTCAAAATGCGAGTGGTTCAAATGAAACCGTTCCGTTCCGTACCCACGAACATCGCCATTTCGCCATGTGATTTGAAATGAGCACAGATGTTTGGCAGCGAGTTCCTTTTTTTTGGA
>Ga0210040_10000317_pt1 | contig 83275 bp, 60 predicted proteins | sample CryGeyCG12114_NA_FD_185462 | JGI IMG/M metagenome (GOLD analysis project Ga0210040, IMG submission 185462) | Groundwater microbial communities from aquifer - Crystal Geyser CG19_WC_8/21/14_NA (SPAdes) (version 2) | ecosystem: Environmental > Aquatic > Deep subsurface > Groundwater | place: USA...
CGAGGCGGAAACACAAATCGAAGATGATGCACTCCTCACGCAATCGAGTCAGTACTATGAGTTGTTCTTGCAGGGACCGGACGCGATCATGGAGTATGTGAAGGGACGGAAGACGAAGGAGAAAGAAGATGTCGGATACACTTATGACGAGCTGAGGACGTTGATCGAATTGTGCCTCAGTGCGAGTGTTAGGGGGGATGATCGGGAGGAGGCGATCAATAGCAGGAAAAGGATGGGAGATCTGTTATTGCAGTTAGGTGAGATCATGTGGGATAGTTAGGTGAGGTGGTTATTGAACGTGAATGTCAATGTCCGGGCAGATTGCCTTTCATTGCCCCTGTATGTCAGCATGCGCTTCGCACTGCCCAGTCCATTCAGTCCATCGCAGTTGTCATATGCCTGCCTGCCTGCTCCATCTGATCTCATCTCATCCCTCCTCTCCCCTCCCCACTCAAACCCCCAAACCCGCCATCTAACCCTCTAACCCTCTGACCCTCTGCATATCAATCCAATCCAATCTCCCCATCTGCCTCAGTCTGCAACACCACCCGCCCGAGCTCAACATACCGCGCAGCAAGCCCCGCAGAGCCGGGCACGAGCTTGAGCGAAGGACCTGAGGAGGCAGACGGGGTTCTCGCCGAAGAGCGCGAGGCGGCTAGGTTCGTATAGCAAGCCCATGCCGAACATACCCAGCAGGATACGGCGCATTTCTCACAGCGGCAAACATGCTTGCAATGCAGGCAGACAGCACGACGGAGTTCTGCTCTCTAATGCTCGGCCATTGCGAGATATAACAGATTCCAGAATCCAATATTCTACCCCAGTAGGTTTATTTATTTGTGGTCCCTCCGACGTCGTGCGGATATACGTACATAATAAAGAGGCCTACGGACAGAAAGTAACCTAGTCGATCAAGGAGGGAGGTTTTACGTACTGTATACACATCTACGGACTGCGGGCAGAAGGACTTCGGACGTCCCAGAAAGTACCTTTTCGCCAGCCGCCCCCTAGTGTAAACGACGCTGGTGGATCTAGTATTATTCGTGACGCCGAAGATGAGGTTCGTAAGGCTTATTTAGTAGGAGATCCCGACTCTATAGTGCTGCTCGAAACCGCACGGGTGGCTAGGGGAAAGCGCGGGCGCGTTCTTAGGGAAAGCTGTGATGGTGTAAGTTAGATGGCTGATCACCCGTACTAACTACTGGTAGGTGACCAGCCGGTGTCTGCCGTTCTCGCAATGTGCATGTGCCCTGGACTGGCCTGGCTGGCTTTTAATCGGTAGTCTCTTAGGAGAATTGAGTGTCAAGCCTGCCATGCCCCGTCATGCCGAAAAGCACACCGGTGGTGGTGGCGGTGTTGTTGTTGTTGGCTGGACTAGACTTGTGGGTGGTCAATGGGTGCTATGCAGCGAAACCATAGCACATCTTCTCAGAGACAGGGTTACTTACTTTCTACGATGAGGAGAATTTCAAAGGAGAACGAGGGAATGGTCAGGACGGGGTAAAACTGACTGGACTTGATGATAGTGTGCTGACTGATGGGAGTTGTTGGGAAATATGTCTGGAACCAGTACAGTCAGGATCGATGGGATAGAGTAATGTGCTACTAGGTGTCAGCCTCTTTGATCAGTGGTGCAGAAACTGTGCCAGTGGACTGCAGTCATTGTGGTCAAGTATTGTGTATTTCCCTCCCAAGAGGATGCCTCCGACATTGATTACTCGTTCTCAGATGCAGGCTCTTCCCTCTTCAGTGCTACCTAATCTTGCAGCGCTTTCAAACGGCGTTCTCAGAGGACAATCTCCACTGACAAAATTGACGACTAAGACCACTCGCAACGATACGACTCGGAATGAGCTCGAGGCCTGTGGAAATGATATTGTACCGTCTGTCGAAAGCGGCGGAAGGAGAGCTTTGCCCCATAGACAGGTGCTATATCAGAACTACAAACCCGAGGAGCACTCTAGTGGCTTTCGTCACTGGCAATGCTGGTCGCTTCTGCACCCTTTCCGTCACCCACAGTTGCTGCGCTTGTGTTTGGAGCACCTCCGTGTTCCGGCCCGACATCTCCACCAGGTTTAGCAACGCCAATGTCATGTCCCGCCCACAGCCTTCTTGCAAAAGTATTGATTGCCTCGACGACGACGCCGTGCAATGCGCTTTAATAACCTCAGACATCCTGTTCAAGAGTTGAGTCGGTTTAGAAGACGACACGGCTCACTTCAGCCTCACATGAACAGTCCCTAGTAAGCTCAAACTGCGAGAACATTGAGATTAGGACCAGTGAACTCCGCCTCATGATTCTCTTGTTTCAAAGTGAGAGGCACTTCATCCAAAACCGCGTATTTCCTCTCAACCGATAAGTCCTTCCTGGACCAACGTGCAGCGTGACTCTGCCCAAAGGATGTTGGTAAGCAAGACCATTGCAGAAGGGTATCAGAGCCCGAATGGCATTGAGCAAAGAGATCAGGTCATGGAAGAAATTGACTGCCCGACCGGGTTCGTATAGGTCACTCATGATCATATGGAGGATCTCAATGGGTGGTCGCTGACGTTTGGCACAATGTATCCTTTATCGTTCTGTCCCGGACTAGACGGTTGCAGTCAGTACTAACGTAGGCAGCAGTAGAGATGCAGTTTTCTGTACTGGCTTTGAGGCGGGCTTCTAGAAGAAACGTCTGCTTTGAGGAAGGAGCTCACCCTGCCGGAGGATATTGCGTATGTGTAGTGATTGCTATGTGGCTATTTGGAGCAAGATGTGCTGAAGACAGACCGTATAAGACAAAGCTATTGCTATGACTGCAGACGTAACGTTGTCCTAGTTGGGTTCAGCCTAGCATGCGCTTCGTTGCATCCCAGCCTGCCCGGTGAAAGTAATCCCTGGTCCTATAATTTCTCTTACACCCACGCCTGAGCTGCTAGCACCGCCCCATTGACCTGGTCCTTTCTCCGACGGCCAGACCTAGCACTCTCACCATAACTCATACTCATCAGGCCAGATTCTAGGGTGTGCACCCCAGCCAGCCACTCATCTTGTCTATCATCAGGTAATTCAGATCATCTCAAGGCGCTGTACTTGGCGCAAAGACTGACAGGAGATCACAATAGATTCAATGGCACGAATCACAGACTTACCGCCCGAGTTATCCCTCCTCATCCTAGAAGAGCTCGTCGAACAATTCTACTTAGACGATGACAGAACCTCTCTCCTCGCCGCACTCGAAGCAATACCTTCCTGGGGTGGTATTGTTAGCAAGCGCCGTTTCGAAGTGAAGTGTGGGTGGATGTCGTATAATGAACGTACCAAGAAGTTGTGTTTTACCAGCTACAATGTCTGGGTGAGGACATCGCCAGTCACGCCGATCAAGCTTGAGTCATGGCTAATTCGTCTAAGATTCCCCCTCCCCCTCGACGCGATCGACGTCAGCCTGGGAGACGGCACCGAAGACGATGGACTAAAAGATGCAAGTCCACAGTTCGGTGTATCGGAGCCTGGGCTCGAGAGGCCAATTGAGTCGTGTTCAGGAAGTCATAGTTTGTGGTTGCGGATTCTGAGTTCGCGAAAGCTTCCACGAAGTCGCACTGGTTGAAGCTCACACCTGCGTGCCTGTCTCCCAATGCAAAGAATACCATACCACAAACTGTTTGATCATCCTGTTGCAAATCTTGGCTACAAATGGGGGTACACGGTTTGCCATGAAGCTTGATGAGAAGGTTGACTTGCACAGGAGAGCGAACGAGGCCGGATATCAGTGCCATTGTCTCCGTTCTGTGGTTGCGAGTGTCAAGGATGCGGAGGTCGCCAGCTACCTCGAATGACTTTCCAGAACCCTGGATACGGTTGTTTTTGGCTGGATTGAGGAAGCCGCATGTTTCCGTCAGCATGTAGAAAGAGGTTTGGTTCCGACATGCGAGAAGGGCAACGAGCCGAAACTGCGTTAGACAAGACATTGCTGATTACTAGCGACACCATCCTACTGCTGCGTCACACCCCACCACGCCAATCCAAGAACACCGCCAGCAGCAATGCCGATAGCAGCAGGAATGTTGAACCACTTGTTCCCAGTATAGGTAAGGACGGCAACGACAACAAACCATGGCTCATCAGCAAGGCTTCGTCCGCTGACCCTACCGCCTTGAACAGCATCAATGCTGCCACCCGAGGTCGATTCGCTGGTTAGATACCCCACCTCCCACAAACGGTATACAGCTGTGAAGACAAGGCCCACAGCAGTCGCGTTGATACCTCTCAGCAGCGCAATAAATAACGGGTTGGTTCGCAACATTCGCCAAAGACCTTGCGAGAAGACTGCGAATACGAGGCCAGGAAGAAAAATGCCAATATAGCCAAGCAGGGCACCGAGCAAAGCAAGGCCGGCGGACGTCCCGGCACCGTTACCAGCAACAGCCAAAGCGCCGAGGTAGACCGCGAAGTTGAAGTTGGGCCCTGGAAATGCTTGAATAATGGCTAACCCGATAAGAAAATCTCGGGGTGAGACCCAGCCGGGCGAGACGACATACTCGCTGAGCAGAGGAATGACAACAGGGCCACCGCCAAAGATAATTGTGCCCGCGAGATAGACATTGGCGAACAGAGATAAAGGTCGATACTCTTGTGGCAGCTCCGAGCGCGTGACAAGGATGATGATGAATGAGATCATGAAGACTGCCAATACGATGAGACCAGTGCGGACGCTAACACCATACGGCACTTTGAAAGGCTCTGAAGTGGTCTGTGGACGCTGCTGCTGCTGCTGGCGGACATCAGTAGTCGTACTGGACTCTGTGCTGGACTCTGCGGTTGCCCCGGTCGAGCTGATGGCGGTCGACTCAGGCTGTGCGTGTCGTCGCTGGACAGGACTTGTGCCGTGCTTCGTGTCATCGGCCGTAGGCTCCGGCTCTCTGAGCTCAATCTCTTGTTGTCGCGGAGAGTTACCAGCTGCTTCGTCTTCGGCTGCAGCTGCTTGATCTGCGGCACGGCGTCTTCTGGCTGCCCAGGCCTGCTTCACTCTCCTCACTCGTCGCCCAAGCCAGAGGTCCCACGTAACACAGGCAAGCCCTCCAGCGACGACCAAGACTGGGTAGTACCACAAGGCGCCATAACACAGTCCACCGCAGGCGCCGAAAACGACTAAGAGCCGTGAGAGGGGATCCTTAATGCATTTCTCGGCAAGCTGAACAGCAGCAACAGCAACGATGCCGACGGTTGACGCATTCAGTCCAGACAGGAAAGCGTAAGCAGGCTCAGGCAAAGTCTCAGAGATTTGTCTAACACCTAAGGCGAGCGCAAACATGCCTACTGCGCCAGGCATAGACCATATCAAGAACGCCAGGATAGCAGGAATCCAGCCTGCATGAACCAATGCTGTTGCGAAGAGGAACTTGGTACTTCCAGGTCCGGGAAGGCCTTGACAGAGAGCGAAAAGCTGCTGATACTATTGGTAACACCAATGCAGTCAGTATTCGGCCCTTCGATAGTAGCAGCACGATGGCGATCCGCCTCTTGATAAGGTGCAATGAGAGGGAAATGGGCATACCGTCTGCTCATCGATCCATGGTATCCTCCCCTCTTTCTCCTCAACAAACTTCTGATGGAAGATCTGAAAGTGTACTGCTGGGCCGCCAAAGGCGGTGAAACCTAAATACCATGTTGCTTTGACGATCTCTCTGAGTCGGTCGATGAGTTTCTCAGAGTACCCGTGGTGGGGTGAGCGCTCGGTAAGGAAATTGACAAGCTGCTTCAATGGCATCTTGGCCTGGCAGTGTTATTGCTGAGGTGATCGCGATGGGATGGGAAGGCTCGAAGGCTCGAAGTCTGTCAAGCGTCAAGAAGACTTGTCGCCAGAGGCGCGAAAGATGTGTGACTTCATACTGTAGCCAAGTCATACTGAAGTGATCGTCAATTCCCTAGCCAATGGAATGAGCACGATGTCAACTGGCCAAGAACAGCGGACATGTTGCCCGCCACTAGAAGCAACTGCACACCCATCTCGGAGTCGGAAGTTGAAGATTGCATAACAATCGACGAGAATATCGAGACTCAAATGCGGACGCCGCTGAATGTCTATCAATTGGAAATCGCGAACGTGAGAGGAGTTGATTAGCTTGAGGAATGTGCACCCATGGGTGGAAGGCGAGGAAAGATCGACCGCTGCTGGCGATGGTGGCTCCATGCCACAGACTGAGCCAATCGCCCTTCTTGCGCACCTAACTTAACGACTACTACCACGAAGAATTGGTCTCGACTCTCAATCATCGGCTGAAGCAAATTGTTTTATAACCGAACCATCCGGACCTCGGTCCAGTACGCCAGAGACCTCCATCTACACGCCTCCGCGGTCACGAATAGAGTATGCAGATGACTGAGCTGCATGATCACGCCGGCGCACGCGAACAAGCGTTCAAACCGAGCAAGCACATCCATGAAAAGCATACTTTGCACGTTACGTCCACAAGAGGATCTACTCGACAAACCTGCCAGACATCAACAATGCCGCACATACAGGCCATACGGAAGACACTGTCTATGCAACGGCTCTGAGGAAGGAGCAAGGGCAACTAATGCTCAAGAACTCTGAGCGGGCATAGATGTACGATTGCAAGCTATTGTCATCGAATTAAAGTTGAGTTGAGGGGAATTGCAGCAACTCTTCATGAGCAACACGGGGTGATTTAGGGGCATCAAGGGCGTCCTAGAGGTGAATAGGCCAAGGTGGATAGACCAACTATGGACGATAAAGGCTGGGAAAGATAGATGCCTTGATTTGGGTCAAAGTAATCTAATTTGATAATCCAGTAATGGCAGGCACTTCGGCCGCTTACGTCTATCTTATTCTAGATTTGCAGTTTCACGCTTCAGCCACGTCAAGGTCAAATCGTCCTTGAAGTAAGTGTGCGTGTTGTCCCATACCTCCTGGTGATACTCGTTGAGCCACTGCTTCTCTTCCGGACTTAGTATGCTTGCGTCGATCAGCTTCCGACACATCGGTACCATGGTGACATGTTCGAAAGCCAACCATGGCTTGTCGCCGAACTTGTGATTCGTCTCAGCTTCCTTTGCCATGATCATGTTCTCGATGCGGATGCCAAAGTTGCCATCCTCGTAGTATCCGGGTTCGTCGGAAAGCACGTTGCCAATACTCAGTGACACTTCTGAATACGCAGCTCTTGTGCCGACACCGATTGGCCCCTCGTGGACATTGAGGAATGAACCAACACCATGACCGGTGCCGTGCCGGTAGTCCAGGCCCTCTCGCCACAAAGCCTGCCGAGCTAGTATATCGATGGCGAAGCCGGTGGTCCCTTTAGGAAACACTGCCCGATCCAGAGCGATAACACCCTTCAGCACCAAGGTATATGCTTTGACCTCCATCTCAGTTGGTTGACCAAAATGCAATGTCCGGGTTGTGTCCGTTGTGCCGTCCAAATATTGAGCACCAGAATCACACAGGTATACGGCCTTTGGATCTATCGTCGAGCAATTGCCAGGCTCTGGCTTGTAATGAATGACTGCAGCATTGGGTCCAGTGGACGATATGGTATCAAAAGAGAGTCCTTTGAAGTGTTTCCCCTTAGATCGAATTGCTTCCAGCTTGTCGGCCGCCTGAACTTCGTCCAACGTTGCCTTCTTCGCTATCAGCTGATCCTCCAACCATGCAAAGAATTCTATCAAAGCCGCACCGTCTCGAATGTGACATTGCCGCATGCCTTCTAGCTCGGTGGAGTTCTTGATGGCTTTTGCCTCTGCAACTGGGCTTCTGACCTCCTCTACCTTGTCTTCACCGCCCAAACCTAGTGAAAGTGCCCAGGAGGCTTTGTTGGAGACCAGGATTTTAGAATGCTTCTTTGCTGTAGTATCGGCGCCATTCTGTTCGGCGCCTTTACTCAACGAAGTCAGGTCGGAGAAAAGGGCGTCATATGGCTTGATCTGAACGGCATCATGCAAGTGTTCATAGACCTTGTCATTCAATTGGGATGAGTCGACGTAGAGAGAGGCGGAGTCGTGTGTAACAGCAGCATAAGAGAAGAAGACTGGGTTGTAGGGTATGTCGCTCCCTCTGAGGTTGAACAGCCAGGCAACTTCGTCCAACATGGAAACGACCATGCCGGCGGTCTTCTTCTTGTCCAGCTCTTTGCGAAGGTCTGTAATTTTCTCCATGAAGTCCTTGCCGGCATACTCATCTGACAAGACGATTACTTTTTCTGCTGGCCGAGCTGGTCGATCCTTCCATATCTTGTCCACCAAGTTCTCATCAATGCCCACCAGCTTAGCATCGGTCTTTTTGAGGGACTTGGTAAGCTTCCGCGCATCGGCGGCAGTTATCACGGTGGGATCAACACCAACTGTCTTTCCGCCTTCTGCTTGCTCAGTCGTCCATTCCTGCCAGGTTGGCACGTCGTCTAGTCCTTGCTTCAATAGCAGCCAATTGCTGTCTAGCTGCTTCGAGGCTTGATTGAAGTATCGACCGTCAGTGGCCAGGGCTGCCTTGTCCAGAGTAACAACAGCTGTGCCGGCAGAACCTGAAAAGCCGGATATGTGCTCTCTTCTCGCGTCGCACGGGGCAATATACTCGGATTGATGGCTGTCTTCCGAAGGCACGATATACACGTCCACTTTATGCTCTTTCATGAGATCCCGCAATTGCGACAACCTCTTAGTCGTGTCAACTGTCTCCATATCGACGGCTCGAAGGTGCGATGAGATTGAGAAGGATCGTATTGAGGCGCTGGTAGATACTGGGAGCTGGGCACGTTTTCGAAAGACGTTACTCAGGCGTGATATCAGTTGGCGCATGAAGAATGCCTACGCCGCAGGGGTGACCTTGAGCTCGCAGAAAGAGTGACGAGAGAGCGGAAAGACAATAGAGACGAGACAGGATGTGTATATCTAGGTGACTACAGATTCACAGCAGGGTGACAGATACCTAACTTAGCCGTGCATGACCGCATATCAACGAACTTCCAAATTCAGAAAGGTGGGAGGTGGGACGTGTCCCATCTGCTCGCGTTTGCAGTATGCATAATTTCAGATTTCTTTGACGTCCAGCCCATGTCATCATGGTAGATGAAGGGATGATTGATAGTAACGTAGTTCATTCTTGCTGCCATGCAGGTAGTGACAGCTTGTTTGCACCTGCCTTGTGCAATGGTGGGGCTGACGACTACATTTCCTCGACGACAACCTGGTCTGAAACAATTTCAACCACTGCGACATATTTGAGGTACTGTCGTGCTCCCTCAATATAGAACACTGCTTCTAAGGACGCACTGCAAGTCATTGAACCGGGCGCATTGTTCGAGGGAGTTGGAGCAACCCTACACCACTATGGAGCAACTCATACGGAATCTCAACTCGCCTCAGAACCAAGGCCGACCACATGTGATCGATAAAATTCAAAGACAAATACAAGCACTGCAGCGTGAACCTACTGCATGGCAGGCTGGATTCGACCTACTGAATAGCGATGACCAGCTACTTCAATTCTACGGCGCTCTAACACTCGAGCAGAAGGTCAACACTGACTGGGAGAATGACCGAATTGGCGAAAACCGTGACCATCTATCTCAGCTGCTCCAGCAACTGATTATACGCTATGTCACCGTTGCTACTTCCACCGAGTCCGAGGTCGTGGTGTCGAAGCTCTCGTCCACGCTTGCTGCAATCTTTGGCAAACCCGACGCCGCTTGGGCCCAACCATGTCGCCATGTTCTAGCCTGCATGCTTGCCAGACAGTACTTGCCACAAGACCAGGTGCCATCGATGGCTGAGCTTCTCGGGGCAGACACTACCATCTCTAGCTACGCCTTGAAGGCCGTACTGCGACTCAGCCTCGCCATTAGTGAAGGATTGGGCTCTAGCTCCCTTATCCAGACGAGTCATCGTAATCAAGTGCAACTCTCGAATTTGGCTTCCGATGTCTGGCACCTTCTATACTTCACCCTCGTGGCGTTTTCTGCACAAGTCGGAATGCAGTCATCATTACCTGGACTTCAGGTTCAGTTCACCGAGCACTATGCCGCCAAGCTTCTTGCAGAAACAATGCAGCAAATTCCGGTACGTTTGATTCCTTACAACCTGCTCGACCAACGTGACCACTCTACTTGCACAGACTTGTACTACTAACAGGTTACGTTGGTTGACTATGACGCGCCCCTCAACATGGACCCTAGCTGACAAACCAGTTCTGGGCCATCTTCGTCGCGAATGAACAGCCTCCCGCACACGCTCTCTTTGAGATCTTCTCAGACGTCGTGTCCCTCACCATACGTCTCCTTCAACATCCGGCAGCCGCCAATGACTGTATGCCATGCCTGACCTCTTTGCAAACATACCAGCCTCGCCTCTTGACACGCGCGTACCCCGAATATCGAGGCCAGATAGTTGATTCGGATGCAGCTTCGCGGTGGAAATCGGAGCTTCTTCAAGGCGACTTCTCCCCCGAAGCCAACTCGTTCGTGGAGTTCCTTGAAGCAGTGGTACATCAGCTTGATACAACTACCGATGAGTATGTCAAGGCCGGCGACGTGCTGCGCTGCGTCGAGATAGCACAATCTCTGCTAAGGTGCAAAGGTGCAGCCATGGTCGAGGACGAGGCTTGTCAGGCTGCACTTGACATTATGACAACGATCGCAGAAGGCTACAGCGACTGGTCGGAACCTTCGCAGTTTGATGAAGGCATGACGAATTTAATTCAAGATGTTTGTCTCGGTAAGTTTCTTTCCTTGGCCGATCATCGAAGGGACGCCAGCTCAGACGTCGAGATCGAGATGTATTCTACAATGTGTTCAATTTTGCTTAGGCACTTTGGGTCCGTGACATCGACCTAAAACACTATACCGTGAGGAGTTTTACTAATTTGTGTATTAGCTACGCTCGTCAAAGTCCAATACCCCCCAGAAGAGCTCGACAAGTCAACTGCGATGTGGGATGAAGACGATAATACCAGGTTCGAAGATTTCCGCTTTCAAGCAAACGATTTCTTCCAGACCGCTTTTGGCATTCTCGGTCCACCACTAATAGAAAATCTGGCACGATCAGTGTCGAGTGCGTCGGAATCAAATTGGGCAGAATTCGAAGCGGCAATATGGGTGCTAGGGTCAGTCTCCGATGCCTTGTCCAACGAACCCGAGCGTTGTGACCCCTCCCTCAACCAGATATTCTTATCAAGCTTGTGGCATCGAGCGATCTCTGCGTCTGAAGAAATACCAAATCGCGTACGAAAGTCGGTCATAACGCTGCTTGCCGAGACAACCTCCTACTTGCAGCGGAATTCACAACATCTCATAGGAAGCCTCGATTTTCTGTTTCGCTCTCTTCAGATCAGAGCTCATTCAAATCATGCGGCCAAAGCGATCTACAACCTTTGTGACAGCCAAAGATCGTTCTTAATGCAAGCACTTCCTCAGTTCTTGCAGACCTTGACCACGCTCGAGGACATTCCTCTGCATTCGGGTTGCAAAGTCTTGAGCGCTGTTTCTGCTCTTGTACAAGCATTGCCCTCTGAGACAGATAAGATAGAGCCACTTCAAAAGATGCTTCAGCTCATTAGGAATCTGGAGGCGAGACACACTACCCGTCCTCCCCTGACGCAAGGCAATGAAACCCACACCAGTAGTCCCCAGACGCAAGACGATGAAACATCCAGTCCTCTTTTTGAGCGTTTGTCAATGCTGGCCGCGGTAGCTAGAGGCTTGCAAGGTGCCGCAGACACACCTATCGATCTGGAAGCTACCAAAAATACAGGAACCACATTCTGGACGGATGGAGCTGGTCGACAAACCCAACAACTCGTACTGCAGATGCTGGCGGAGCCATGGAGCCGCCTTCTAGAACCAGATCAAGCAGACCTAGTCTCTGCTGCATGCGAGCTGCTCAAAGCCGGCTTCAAAGAAGACCATCCTACACCCTTCAAGTTCCCCTTGCACATAAGCACAGAATTACTTTGCGCTCTTATCGATATCCAAAACGCAAACCTCGATCAAACGATGAACACAGCTTCCTGTTACGTGTCCTCCGAGCCTACACCGACACCCGAAACATCGCCCCAAGCCGAAAGCCTGATCAGCCGGGTCCTCACAATCACCAAAGAGGCGACAAAGCTGCTCACAGACCCCTCCACGAGCACCACATTTAGCGCACCAACCTGCATTCTCGACTTCCTCATCCGCTCCCTGCCCAAATACGGCATCCACATCCTAACACACCCCTCCGCCATCGACATAATGTCCACCTTCATCGACTACGCCATCCTCCTCCTCCAAAGCACAACCGACACCCTCCCCCGCCGCTCCGCGGCCGCATTCTTCACCTCCTTCCTCGATTACACAGATCCAGCCTCAACTCTCATGTCCAACCCAAACCCAGCCGTAGCGACCAACATCGACGCCCTGCTCTCCCGCTACTCCCCCACAGTCCTAGCCCTGACCCTCCACCTCCTAGCCGGCGAATGCGCCCGCTCCGAAATCGACTCTCTCACCCTCCTCCTCCGCACCTACACCTCCAAACAGCCGCTCCGCGCAAAGCCGACCCTAACCGCCGCCGTCCGCCCCGAAAACGGCGTCCTGACACCCAAGGCCTTAAGCGCGACGAAACCCGAGCAACGAGCCCGATTCATAGCGCAGATCGAGAGTCTACGGGGCGCCAGGAAGACGAATGATGTCGTGAGAGACTTCTGGGTCGCGTGTCGTGGTGGCCAGTTCGGGTATGTGACTTGATCAGAGGACTAGCGCTGGCATTGCATAGCCCTGGACTGCGTGCGGGAATGATGCGATCCATTGAATAGATCTCAAAATAAAGCTCAGCTCGATATTGGTCGATGTTCTTGTGCATATTGAGTTTCAGTCTGGAGGGACACAGCTAGTCAGTCAGCTTGACCTCGCCGCCCCCCAGACCAGATGACAGGGCGTAGAGTGTGGCATGGGTACTCTGACATAACCGCGTATTGACCCTCACATCACTCGGGTACAGTGGGCGACGAAAGCGGAAGCAAAACACGGCACCACTGAACGTGATGTCTAATCGTGACTTAAAGTCAACTACTAGTAAGTAGCCCAATCACTGCTCATCTTGCTTGCATAGCGTGGCCCGTCTCAGGCCACGCATGCATTCCGTCTGTCTTGGACCGCGTGCGAGTGACTCTCAGTGTAGCATCTCGTGCTCGATTGAATGGTTGGGTATCTCTATAGTGTACAATTCTATGGTATACAAGGCCTGATCCTCTCCGTCCCACCGTGAATGACTGCGTGCAAAAACGAAACTTCTCCTGCGCGCTTGCCTGCTTGGCGCCACGCGTGCTCCCTGAATTCGAATCCTTCAGCCGCAGCTTGTCACTATTAAATGCTACTGGTTGCGCGCTTGCTCCTCATGACTTCGTAATTTCATAGCTCATTCCCTCTTGGGGTTGTCCTTCAGTGCCCTTATTGCTTCTCCTTTCCTTTCAATGACCCGTCGCCCGCCGACTCCTCAGTGCTTAGTAGTCCCTCATTCACCAGTTCTGCCACAATCCTCTTCCTCTGTACCGGAATGATATCCGCGGTGTACGGTTCCTTATCCATTTTTCCCAACACGACCTGTCGTGCCGTGGTAATACTGAACACGCCGCAATCGTCACTGTTTCTCTGCTGCGGAGACAGGCCCCGTGCGTTAATCGTCCATTCCTCTTCGATCAAGCTTGCGCCAACCTCCTGCTTCATGAACTTGAGTATGGTTTCGGCGACAGACTGGTTTCGACCATAGCCCATGCTGTTGTACATGGTGATGTTCTTGAGTTTGGGGTATATGACTGCTAAGGTCCAGTGAGAGCCGGTGTTGATTGGCATGAATATGGTATTGCACTCGAGGGCGCGCTTCCCCTGGATTCCTTGTCTTTTCCACCAGCGGGTGGGGATGGATTTGGGATCTGATTGGATCTTCTGCCAAGTCTGGCTAGAGAAGGCAGCAAAGGTCGGGACCTGCGTGGGTCGATCGTCCTTGTTCCCGTGCTTAACGCAGAGGGTGATATAGTCGTTCACCACGGCATCATTCAGCCAATTGTCGTGGACACCGCCCCGTGCGTAGTGTGGGACTACACGTGCGAGGTCTGTGTCGTTGTACTTTGTGTAGCCTTCGTTGTCTTTCACGCCTTGTTGTACTGCGTGGCGGACTTTTGCGTCCCATTCTTTGCTGAGGGGAACGAGTTTGTATGCGTCTTTGCGGGCTTCGCGCTCCTCGAACAGCTTTTGGGCGCGAGTTTTGCGGTCTGTTTTCACGGATTGATGGATACTGGCTTTTGGAGTTCGGAAAGGTTGTGATGGCGTTCTGGTATCTCGTAATGTGAGGCCCGCAAGCTGCTTTGCGGGCGTCTCGAAGGGGTGTGGGGTTTTCTCGGAGGGCATTGTTTCTGTTAATTCTTCTGCTTTGATGCTCGTTGCTGGTGAAGATGTGTTTGTATTGGTCTCTGTTTGTGTAGTTCGTCCAAGGGATGGTGTCTCGTCTTCGGTAGTTGTCTCAGAAGATGCCAACCCTGTGGACCTTGTGTCCTCCTCGATCGTAGCAACATTAGGTAAAGGTTTCGCTTCCTTGAATATCTCCTCCATTTGTGTGGACATAGGACTTCCCTCTTTGACCGCTGGACGCGCTTCTCCCGTTGGCTGTTGCTGTTCACTTCGAGGAGAGAAGATGGATACCAAGCCATTCCATAAGTTTTTGAGTGGGGACAAGACCACTTCATCGGGCTCAACTGTGCGCGTTTCTGAACCCTGAGCAAGATCTAGATGTGATACTGAGGTTGGGGGTGGTTTCGAGGGTGTTTGTTGCTCTGCTGCTTCTCGCAGCTCTAAGCTTTTTCCGTGCTGCTTGTTCCACACTTGTGTCTCAGGACTGATGATGCCATCTATAGGCACCTTGAATCCATGCTCATCCACAGATTCTGGATGTGCGCGCAGGAACCTTCGCCATCTCAGAGCCTCTTCCGGGTCAGCTTCATCGGCAGGGTCCCAATCTGCTTCAGAATCCGATGGTGGTGGGGTAGGCTCCTTCGGTGGAACAGGTCTGACAGGTATAGATTCTTGTTCTGCCTTCGTGTTGTTCTCCTGTGACGGGAGTTCTTCCTTCACTGGTGTTGGCTCTGGACTGGGGCTGCGCTCGTCTTCATCGTCGCTTGTCCACAGAAATTGCATCGCCTTCGGGTCTTCTCGATACAAATGTATAGCTTTGTCCATCTGGACTGGTTTCCGGCTTGGAGAGCGGTGGTAAGGGTCAAATCGAGGCTCGTAGCCGAATCTTTTGGGTGGTGACCTTCTTACCACCGGTGTTTCGCGAGGCGCAACAATCTGTGTCGTTGAGGATATTTCCGGGGGCGTAAGATCCTTGATATGCTCTTTCAGCCAGGCTTGATCCTTCCATGGTGTATCGAAGTCAAGATGTCGACGTTTTGCTGGTCGCATTGAACTGTCTTCGTCTTCCTCTTCCTCATTCCGCTGACCAGAAGCAGAGGCAGAAGCCGTCCTCTCCCTCTTTCTCTCGATGACTGGCGCGACAGCTTCGACCACTGCAAATGCCCCTGGTGGCTGAAGTTTAGTTGGTAGAGGAACTCGTCGTAGGGGAACGCGCTGCGACTGCAATTGCCGCGATCGACGGAATGAGAAGTTGCAGGCGCGAACCACCTTCCACATCGGCTTGATTGATTCGACCGCGGCTGCCAGAATTCCTCCGAAACGCTGACCAATCGGAGCCATTCCTGGCTGGCTCAGTTGCCAATTCATCTTCATGTCGTTTCTGTGACTTGCTCGCTGTCAAGGTGTGTTTTGTAGTTCTGTACTATTTACTCAAATTGGAATTCGACCAAAATACTGGTCAGACGAGGGACCGACCGACTATGGGTCTTTACTACGTCACGCGTAAAGCCTCACCAACCAGCTGTCGCTAGGAATTAGGACTAGCACACGCAGTGAGCTCGAAGGTGCGACAACAGTATCAGCAACTCAATGACTTGAAGAAAGCAAATAACGTGCTATGGGCACTTGGCCTCGACGAGCTTCTGCAGCTGCAAACATAATACGCTACCTTCTGCTTCCGGCCCAAGGTTGGTCTGTGCATACCGCAGCTCGGTCTCTGTGGATAAAATTCGCCCATCGAGTGTATACTATCGCTCAACATACTACAATACAAGTTACCATCTCGGTATACCGAGACGAAGCAACAACCATAGATGACTGCCATCTTTGTGCAAACGTTGTATTATCAAGACTATCATATGCTCAGTCCAACATGATGGAATAAAATCGGATTACCCTCCACTGCTAGCCACCCAATACCGCAATATACGATCAGCTTCGTGATCACCTCGACATCATATCTGACCCGAGGCTTTTGTATCGTTGCAAAGAGTTCTGATCTGTCCTTCTCGTCGTCCGCATCTATTCTTGTGCCTGCATTGTCCTCAACGTAGTGAGGCGTCGCAATAGCTTCTGGGGAGAGCATGTCCGCAGATGCCCCCATTTGCGCTCGGAACTCCTCGAGACTCAGTGACCTTTTGCGTGAGCGCGGAGATTCTGCTTGTGATGGGTCAAAGTAGTCCTTGCCAGCTTCCTGTTCAGCCTCCTCCGTCACGCTGACAAGTGGTGCTGCCGTGTTTGAACCCAAGAGAGAGTCTCTCCTCTTCTTTTGTCTGTATGCCAAAGCTTCGTATGCATCTGCTTCCGATTGAGGTCCCACCGACTCCGCTCTACGACGTCGTAGGTTCGTCAAAAGGTGCGGGATGTCTCGAGCTGACGGAATCACATTGTCATCATCCCGCTGATCAGGCACCGTCTTGTATTGTGAAGCAGGTTTGAAGTAGCGTCGAGGTAGATCCAGGCCTAGGTTCTCGATCCGCCGGAAGATAGGCGGGAGCCCTCCCAACAGCAGCGGCTTCATGATAGCCCTCCACACGAATACAACGAACACGCCAAGCAATATGCGTGCTATGACCTTCGGCCAGCCCAGTCCGCTGATGCTGAAAGGTACTGTCCCCGGATACGTGGCTGAGGCATCTGCGTAATGTGTGCGGGCAAAGTGCCAACCGCCGGTGTCAATACCGAGGACGACAGAAGCGAATGCGACGCTATCATCAAAGCAGGGACAGTCGTCGGCAGGCTCGGGGTGTATCCGTATCAGGACACAAATTACCAAGGCGACAATCAGGACAGCTTGTCCCGTGCTTGAAAACATCCACTCGTCCTTGACAGGACCGAGGTAGAATTGACCAAATGCAATGGCCGCTCCAAGTAGACTCCCCCATAGCACATCGAAGAAGCCGTGCATGCCACAGTATAACCTGCCGAGCACTATTGAGAAGGCATAGAGGTAGGCAAAAATTTGCAAGTACATGCTCATATTGGGCGAGATAGTGGTGCTCGGGTTCCGAAGGAGCAGGACGGAGAATACGGTGACGGTGACTGCATTAGTCGAATGGCTGGAAGGAAAGCCATATTCGAGCGCTGCGGAACCCGACATAGTGATACGAGTCAAAGGTGGAGATAATGGCCTCGGCAAGCATAGCAGATCTTTGATAAAGCCACTGAGGTAGACACCGGCTGCCAAACTTGTAGTCATTGCTCTTCCCAGAAATGGGTTTCCGCACCAGAAAAGGATGGGCAGGAGGAGCATGAAGCAGGTGTGTGTTCCGAGATTGGCGGTCATGGCAAAATAGGTGTCCAACGCAGGGCTTCGCATGCGCTCCTGCAGCAGCGCAACATATGGCGTCTCTGCTCTTGTGATGGGCAGAAGCTTTTCCCGCACAATATACCGCCATGGTGGTAGTCGAGACTTGTAGTGGTCGAGGCCTGCTGTGCCAGCATCTATCTTTCCATTTTTCGCTTCCATCGTGCAATGGCCCGGAAACCGTGTGCCATGGATCTGCTCGAGGGGGCGGATATGTTATCGCGTGTCAGTGGAGCGTTGCATAGGGCAGTCCGAGTCTGTTTACAATTTTTGTGCGACTCGGAGTATCGTGGAGAAGGAAGTTGAGCATGATTATTGCCTTGGTCGTCGGTTAACTAGCGCAAGCACGCGTTCGAGGATGGTGTGTGTACAGATCTCACCACATGTGCATGACCGTAGATGCAGCATGGAGACATTGAATGCAGCGACTGCCAGGAAGATCGTAGTAAGACGCGGAGGGGCTATCGATCCGCCATGGCAAAGTCGAACCTGTCCGCGGTTGCCCCGAACGACGGGCTGTTTTCCTGGGCGGGCGTCAGATGGTTTCATCCACCATGCCAGAGTAGATCCCGTACAAGCATTTCCTCAAATACAGGTCTTCCATACATACCCAACACTTGCCTCAGCATTCTCAGTCATCGCAGTGTACTCGTATCAGAAGTTAACAGCAAGCACAAGTACTATTTGCCTGTCACGGCCCAATCACCATCGTCATGGCTACACAAACACAATCACACAGTGACCAATTCCAGTCTTCACTTATGTCAGAGAAGGCAGCAACTGCACACGCAGCTCCTCTGTCGCCACGCAAGTCAACACGAGCACCAAGTACGAGAACAAGCAACGGTACAGCGAGCACAGTGAACAGCAGTGCGAGGATGTCAGAACAAACCAACATCACACAGCCTCCAGCATATTCGAAGAAGTTCGTCGTAGTGGGTGACGGTGGTTGTGGCAAGACCTGTCTGTTGATCAGCTACTCGCAAGGATACTTCCCTGAGGTGAGCGCGACTACCAGGGGAATAGAGGCATAGAGCTAACGAAGGTTTGCAGAAATACGTACCAACCGTGTTTGAGAACTACATCACTCAAGTCCCCCACGGTCCTACTGGCAAGACAGTCGAGCTCGCCCTCTGGGACACTGCCGGACAAGAAGAATATGACCGACTGCGACCACTTTCTTACCCCGAGACCGATCTCCTCTTCGTATGCTTCGCCATCGACTGCCCGAATTCTCTGGAAAATGTCATGGACAAGGTAAGCACCATGCCAGCCAATCCTCCACCTCCACCATCGCGCTAACATTCACAGTGGTACCCAGAAGTCCTCCACTTCTGCCCAACAACTCCTCTTATCCTCGTTGGCCTCAAATCAGATCTTCGCACTAAGCGTGCCTGTATCGAACTCCTCCGAACACAAGGTCTGACTCCAGTAACACCAGAGCAAGGCGAGGCGGTTGCCAAACAGATGGGCGCAAGGTACCTCGAGTGCTCTGCGAAAGAACAGAAGGGTGTTGCAGAGGTCTTTGAAATTGCCATCAACACAGCCGTGAAAGTAGAAGAGACCAGCTATGAGACGAAAGCCAGTGCTCCGGGAAAGAAAACCAAGAAAGCAAAGAAGAGAACGTGCAAGATACTGTGATCATGCACCTCGTGCTTTCTCTTCAAAAGCTGTATTCTTGTTGCCCTTCAAGGCTAGGCCGGCACATGATAATGAGGCGTTGGTGGCATCCATCAATGGCGTTCTGGGCCCAGGTAAATAATACCGGTTGGTTGGCTTTCGGTACCTCCATTTGAGAGAAGTCAGATCTGTTCATAGACCAAGACATGTGCTTGTCGATTTGCTCAAGGCTTCAACAACCCTGAGCGCGCATGGCGTATCCTTCATGACTGCGCGTTCTCGCCGGGTCGATGGTGCTCCTGGTTTCTGCTTTCTTCCTCTGCTGGTTGTCCGTTGCCCATCACGTTTTCGAACTGACTCCAGAGTGCTTCGACCTGGGCGAACTCATTGCCAATCTGACCAGTATTAGATGCTGTTGTGGCCTCGAATCATGTCTCTCACCTCGATGATCCCTTCAAGACTTCTATTCAGCGCGTTGCTTTGTGTCAAGACTTGCTCCAGAGACTATACTTGTTAGCTTCTCCCTTCATCCGTACCATCACCTGCTTGGAGTGGCATATTGACACTGGTGTGCTTTTTAGAGGGCATCAGTAGGCGGTACTCACATCGCCAATCTGTCCGACAAGTTCTGCGCGCCGTATCTCGAACTCACTTGATCCACGATCGGCACCGCCATTACCGGTCCGGGAGGCCATTCTGTGTGAGCCGATCCCTTCACCCCAAGAAATCGTCCGCGGTGCGTCTTGCGACCTACGACGGGTCAAATTGTCTATCGATGTGGGTCGTGGTAAGTCCACGGAGAGTATCTGGCTCCATGACCGTCTACGGCCGAGCTCGGCGATATCACGATGGCTTGGCGCAAACGCGCCTCATCTTAGCGACTGCCGGGATTCCTGCTGCCACCACGATCACTATTGCTAGGCATGCTTCTTCTGCATCCTGAGATGCTGATGGCTGCGATGAGTTCCTTGCGCGCGCCGCTTTCCCCCGTGATCTGCAGGGAAGCACCCCGGAGCTTCCAAGCATAAGTCTGCCTGACTCTGGCGCGAAGGCAGATGGTACAGCGTGACGCAGATGCTCACCCGCAGAGACGGCCTTGAGCATGTACGGAGCATGTGCTAGTACATATGCTATGCTGCCTGCGGACGTTCGGTTATACGAGCATCAAACGCCGAGTTAGGGACGAATGTCCAACAGCAATAGCGCCCGTTGTGCATACGAGCCCATATGTGTTCCAGTCCCACGTCGCTCGCTTGCTGTCACCTCTTGACCTTTATTGATGCACCAGCAGCATGTCTAACATTTTGTGCTACGAGGATTCTACGATCGAGGTCTCCCTCGACGATGAGATACTTAGGGCTAGTAATATCCGATGCAGTCCGCCAGCACGATTGAAACCGAAAGGCACGATGATCCTCCTACACGATTTCTTTCGAACCAGCTATCAGTTCAGACATGTCATAGATCTCCTCGCTATGGGTGGGTACATCACCATTGCTCCGGACTTGCCAGGACAACGTGTCTGGCCTCAGCAGCGCGCAGCCCGGAGCATCAGTAAGGAGAATATTGCAGTTAGCATGGTCGAAATGCTGAGAGTGGCGGGATTTCAACAGCCAGTTCATCTCGTTGGTTGCGGCTTTGGTGCGTTAATTGCATCGATGCTTGCGACGCAGCATCCTGATCTAGTGGCTTCCGCGGCGCTTGGCGCCGGAAGCAGCACGAGTGATCTGGAAGGCATAGTGGCCCTGTCCGGCTCATCGACGAAAGAAGAACGTCTGCAAGTCTTCAAGCAATGCCTAACTTCGGACACGAACACAAGCAGCCTTAGCAACGAGGATATTGAAGAATATGTCGAAGCATTTTCTGACACTTCTGTACTACTCGCTATGCAGGTCCTCTCTAGAGCTTCATCACTAGGTGATGTTCCAGCAACATGCTCCTCGACCGTAACAGCACATCCATGGACCCTGGAGCTAAGGCTTGATGTATCGCCAGAGGAGGAGCCTGAGCACTTTGCTCTTTCAGTGTTGTCTCATGCCAATAATATGGCCAAACAAAGGATATCAGGTCCTCATGTCTGCAGTTTGACGGAGCGCATAACCTGCAAGATGTGAAACCAGAAGGGTAATCATCGCGCTCGAGTCGAGCCAGGAACGTTCTTAGAGCCACCACATATCCAGACGGTACCGGGATGCTTGTTCTATCTGTCTACACTCAGGCTGGGATTATGCAGTCAGAGACCAGTGCAATGAGGTCCTCGCCACGAAGGCACAGAGGCTCTACCAGACTCCTTGGATGTGTATGATCATGTTGAGCGCTAATTATGCCACACCAGCGTATACCCGTCCATGGCATGACCCACAGACAGCTGTACCTTGCTGGCCACTTTCCTTACGGCGGCTTAGAGGCTGTGTTCACGTGAGGACAAACGGACGCAGTGAACAAGGAAAGAGTGAAGAGGGTGAAGTGCACGTTGGGGCCACACGAAAAGGAACAAACAGGCTGTCCAACCCAGTACACGACTGCAGCTGTATAACCTGCTCGACATCGCCCGTGCGCTTTCTCTCTGAACAAATCCACTTACTCAACTGCTGCTCGCTCGATCGACATGGCCTGCCCTAACTACTTGATCAACTTCTTACGTGTGAGCGGAACGAAGGTGCCAAACAGTCGAACACGATTGCATCCTAACCTACAGCATCATGTTGAGCTATCATTCCTGCAGTTTCCTCCCGAGATACGAAACATGATCTACGAGTTCCTGTTTTCGGAGGGCATCAGATTCACAATGACACAATCTCTCAACGCATGGTAAACATCGAGAACGATGTTCCGCACAGAATCTCTAGTCCCGCACCGGCCGCTCGTCGACAGAAGCTTCTCTACCATAGCATTCTGGCAGCATGTGGGGATCCTGGGCACTAACGAACAGATTCGGCAGCAAGCACTGAGCATGCTCAGACACAATATCCAAGGAACATCCGATATCATGATAGCCATGGATTTCAAACTTCCTCAGGACTACTTACTTGGTCTCATTGGTCAAGCCATCCTGCGCCCACATTTCGATGTTGTCGACCGATTCACATTTCTATGTTGTCGACAACCACCACGGTGCGGTAGGCACGGCTACGAAGGTATCCTGGTTGTCTACGATTAGAATCAGAGAAGGGTTGTGACCACAGCAATTCGAACATTCTGCAGAGTCGACAGGATCCTACCAACTGGGTGTGAGAGATCTCATCACGAAGATGGGTCCATCAACTTTTGGGCAGATGCTGGGAGACCATTGACCAGCGGGATGGCACGTCAATACGCAAGCTTCCATCCATGTTCAACCCAGTGGAAAGGATCGTGACCCCGATACTGCGTAAGGATCTAAGAGGACTCAATATGCAGATAACCCTCGCCTCCGAACTTCCGCGTATTGTTCGGAACTGCTCTGGCTGAGTGGGCTCAACAACTTTGAAGGTGTGCGTGCGCATTCAATCCTTTGTTCCCCAGTTCCGCTTTGCCCAATAACGCAATCATGTGGCGGTCACAATGATATTGGCAGGGCGCTTTGAGTGAGCCTTCCACCAATCATAAATGTCTTTGTCTATAGAAATTATTGTCATCCATTCTCTTGAGGCTCAGGCGTTCAACATGTCACGAGACCTTACTGGGTATAAGACCTGAGAAGAAGTGTCCCCGAAAAGCTATCAACTACATCGCACTCCGACGAGGTTCCATCGACGCAATCGACGCAAGCAAAACAAGCGAGCTGGCCTCCATCTATTGTCGACCGCAGGATTCTCGAAACCACATCGACTCTAACCATTCTATCACCAGAACCTTTTTTCTATACACTCCAGAAGCAACCGAGTCTAGAGAACACCATCAGTATGTCGTCGCAGGGAACCTCTGTCCCAAGCGTACCGGCAGGAGTCCGCAAAGCAATTCATTCTCAGCTGAGCTCCGTCATAACTAGTTACACTGCGAATTGCGAAGGCTATATCATGAAGCCCGATCAGGCAAACAACTACTCCCCTACCATGGAGTCACCTCGCGAAGGTGCCCTGTCTGCCAGACCGGTCCAAAGTGGTGACCAGTTATCGCGTCAACCCCTGAGCAGCCGGGTGAAGCTTCCCTACAGCAAATCATTTCTCAAGCGGCATAACGCGAGCACAGAGAGCTGATCCAGAGGCAAATCTTGCCTTTGCACATAGGCAGCACAAATAGCAAACAGTAAGCATAAGCATAATTTAAGCACCCATCATTCCCTTCCATGTCTCCTTTCTCCTTCTTCGCCCTGTTCGTCTCAAAGCATCTGAAGTTCATTATCCCAACATGAGCTCCACGGATAACAGTAACACGACTTTACACGCCCATGCAGAATGCCAGCTAACTGTCTCAGGCGGATCCCCTGGTCCAAACGTGGAGGCTTCAGCCTCCTCTACCACAACTACCGGCCAAACACACAGTCATACTGCCACTCGAGCCCTCGCAGGAGTCGCAGTCACAGCTCTCAAGCTCGCCGAAACGACCAACGCCGTCGCTCTGGAAGCGCTAAAAGCGATGCAAAAGGCTGGCGAGCAGATACAAGAGCAGATATCGCGGACGTTCGATCGGAACGAGAACCTCGGCGTCATGAAAGTGAGGCTGAGGCAGGTTGAAGAGGGTTTGGAGCGGTTGATGACGGCGAATGGGGTGACGCAGAGGAGTATTGAAGCTTCGAAAGAGGTGCTTGAAAGGTTGATGGCGATGATTGGGCTTCCGGGAAGTGTGGGAGGTGATGGCGAGGAGAGTGAGTAAGCTGTAAGCTTCACCAAGGCGTATCTGTTTGGCATTGGATTACATAACGTGGGATGCGAGGATGCACTTGTTTGTTTGCAGCTAGATTTGTGCTATGCGGCGGAATGTTCACAGATTCAAATATGTCCATGTTCTCCGAACCAATAGGAGCCCTTTTCTGGCAGACAGGAGAACAATTCCGCTAAACTTCGATGTCACGTGCGGCGGATTGCATTCACGTAGCCGAAGTATGAACCGTACAGTCGCGCCTGCCACCATCGATAAGCTTCGGCTTATTTTGTAACCTCTTTTTCGACTTGTCGATACTGGGCCAGCGGCGCTCGCCCGTGGTGAGTGAGATCGTCTCTTCGTCAGCCTAGACCTGACACCCGCTTTTCGACTTGTGATGGCCAGCATTTTGCCACGCTGAACATCCGAGGATTGCTGTATACGCGAGCGCCCATCTCATATCTCCTTCCTGGTTGTGTTAAAAACAACTTGCTATAACTTACATAGTCTCCTTCGTCGCGATGATGCCGTCAACTCATTTGGTTACGACGAAGTTCATGCCTCTCATTTCTCGTCCGTAAATCGCTTACATGCGACAAGAACCAAACGCGACTGATGACTAATGACAGTCGACTTCGGCCGTGGCAGGTCAGATCGCATAAGCTGCAAGTTCCTAGCGATCTCACTCGATAATGCTCCCGACTATTACGCGATTCCATATGCGTGGGGCAATACTGAAGATACCGAGGAGGTTTTGGTCAATGGCCTTCCGTCTTCAGCCAAAAGAACCTTGTTTACTTGCTAAAGGATTCCCAGTGCAAGAGCCGAGTACTCTGCACCTGTCGTCTTTGCTCGGACATTCAACAAGACATTTTCTGCCGCGAGGTGAAGTGTCCTACAATGTCGACTTCCCCCTGCTCCGAGGCATCTCTGGACTAACCGCCATTTGCCTCAGTCAGTCTCATACCTGTGAGCCAACCGGCAAGTGCTCTTGATGAGCAGGTTTTGAGATTGTGCGCAATGCCTCTGACACGCCTTGGTACAAAAATAGAAAATATCAAAGTGCCTATGAACCTTTTCAAGGAAAGCGTTTGACGCATACGCCATAGTACGACGGACGATCCATGTGCGAGGTTGACGACTTTCGAGTACGATGCTCGCCAGCGAGACAAGTCTAAAGTGTGCTCTCCGCATAACAAAGCTTGGCTTCCTGTCCAACGTCTACTGCTGCATGAGCACCAGGCTCGCGAGTGGCCGCTTCAAGACTTGTGCTCCTGGAACGTATATTTCTCATTGACTGGATCGAGGCATGTGATCTCAAAGACAACATCTCATTGTTTTTCTGGTGGCAAGAAGAGAAGCTCCCTGAACGGTCTACTTACAATAACCACGGGGTGCGGAAACAGCTACTGGGTTGCATGGCCTAGTGGTGCAAAGTACCAACGACCACAATGATGCAATCTACCATGTACACCGCAAGAACCTCAACTCCACATCACTAGCATGCATTCCAGAACCGACAACGGACAATAGGGTCTCGCTGGTGACATTAATTCACAGTTCACCAGAAATTGTCAAACAACACAACGACCTCGACAAGCAACAGAGTCCCGAATCAGTATACTTCCAAATAGACCATGGCGCCCGAGACCACGACATACGCACTATTTTCAAAATTCCAGCAGGCAACTTCTACCAGCCATAGTAAATTCACTATCCATCTGGTCTGGAGCCCCTGGCAATGGATTGACACCAATGCAAACTCCTGATCGACGACAGAGCTTTCACATCAAGGGCCTACATTTTCTGAATGTACGGCTCGTGGCCGCCCAGACCGACTAGGACCAGATACCACGAACCAAATGCCTGCACGTACAATCTTCATTCTCGAAGATCGCTTTGTCCAACAACGCGATCAATGGTCTATGGTCATGTCGCTTCTTTCAAGGCCCTTACGTCATTGTCAGTCTCCATTGTCCTGAGGACTCATTGTTGCAGATTCTTTCTGGGCCTGAGTATTGTCCGAGGATCAAGTATAAGACTGAGCACAGTTGGATCTCAACCAGCTACCAATCATACAATACTTCCAAACAACACGAAGAGAAAAGAAAAGAACACGAGCCGGCCTCTTTACATCTTCGACGACACAGCTCATAAAGTCGTCCCTGTGTAATCTGTATCAATATTGAAGAGCCGTTTCAACCCAGAACACCCAGCAAGACAAACATCGAAGGCCATTCCGTCCTCCAACGAAACCTCCATGTCTTCCACCACCCCAAAAGATGGTAGGGGAATCCGAGGCCCGCCCCGCTCACTCGCTGTCTTGGTCCAGACCTTCGCGAAGCTGCGGAAGCGTCTTGACGAGCAATCAAGAAGCATCGAAGACGACCGTCTCATAATCCACGGGGCAGTCGACCTCTCTAGCCTACCAACGTGGCTCACCAATTCGGTCAGAACGCTCGAGATGGAAGGTTTGATGCAACACCTCTCGGAACGATCGCAGGACTATGCTCTTTGCTTCCCCAATCTTGAGCGCATCATCATCGCAACATACGTTGTCAACATCAACCTAGCCCGGCGTGCTTCACCAAATACACCTGATACGGACTTGCTCACCATCGCCCAGGATTACTTCAACTCTAGACAATCCCGAAAAGGCAAACCGTTACGGATGCGAGACAATGCCGGCAACCTGATGGAATCGATACCAGAACGAGTACGCAAAATCGCTGGACCAACGACTCCATTGCCGGCCGATCGAAAGCATCCAACAGTCGAGATGACGGTATACTTCGTCGCCGGTAAGTCAACTCCCACAGATTGGTATAAACCAGGGTTCGTCGCTACATACAACGTCACCACTGGCACCGTGACCTCGGCCTCACCACGCTTCTTCTACCGAAACAACCTCCGCGACATGCCGGAAAGCACGAGCCCATACAAGCATAAAACCAAATACTGCTACGGTCCATATGACGAGTATGGCAAGTTCAGAGATACTGTACGCATCCACAACAATTGGTCAAACCCGAAAAGCTGGCTTCTTTTCCGCCATAACCAGATTGATGAGGTGATTAAGCATTGGGAGAAGATGAGAAGGAGAGATCTGGACATACGGAAGGCAATGTCCCTATGTCTGCCATCAGAAAATGGGGCGGCCTTGGCTTATTCTCACGTAGCCCGAAGGGAGTTAAGAAGGGTATTGAACCAGAGAAAATGAAGCTTGCAAGGTCGTGGAGATGATGATGGCTTCTGCTGACGCCTTCAAATGGCCGAAAATAATCTATAGTTGGTAAGATTGAAATACAATGAAAGCTGATAGCTGGTTCTCGGCATCTTAAATTTTAAAAGTTGCAAGGCTAGAGTTGCAGGGCTAGCCAGGCCTGTGGTTACAACTACTTCCCACATGTGGTGCAACATCGTTGAGCTGAGCCATTTCAACAGAGCATGGAGCTTCCCCTAGAGCAAGCACGTAATAGGCACAAATACATTCTTCAATTATTCACTACTACAAACAATTGAACCATCTTATCTAACAACTGAAACCGTCTTATCTAAAGTACTTTCCCACCAGCGGAGAATGCTGCGAGCGAGACTAGAAGATGGCACCCGGAGCTGATGGATCCTAGCCGATGGAAATGGTCACCCTTAGCATCTGTATCCGATGCATAAACAGCAGCATAACAACCGGAATCCTTTCACAAAGCCTTAGCTACGCCTCGTACATTGTTGCTCACGATCTTGCACACCCGAAACCACTCGTTCGTACATTACACTTTCCACTACATCCCGATCCAGTTTACTAGCCGTGGACTTCTTCTCTTCCCCGTGCCTTGCTCACCTACTCCGTCCTGAGTGTCCATCGCACGCTTGCTAACTCAGCTGACCACAAAGCAAAGCATGCTCAGTTTGCGCAGGCAGGCAAATAAACAATAGATAGCAGCGCACTGGTAGGATATCAGTATAAATCCGGTTCAGTTCCCCCTTTCTGCCTTTCTCATTTCCTCCAGCACAATCAACTCAGCTTTTTCTACACTCTTGCTTCTCAACATGAACGTCACAAATAACGACAAAGATAAGAAATCCCAACACATCATCTCCGAGGGTCACGCTCCAGGAACCTCAGCCGAGGTCCAAGCCTTGATGACTCGGCCAGCAACTCAATCTTCCTCGTCTACAGCAGCAGCAGCAGCAGCAAGAACAGCAGCAGCCGCACCCGCACCCCCACACCTCATCCGAGAAACCGCAGCCCTCGCCCTCTCCCTCTTCCACAAACGCGACGAAGTAGCACAGAACGCAAGAGCGGTGATGTGGGAGTCCAGCGCACCCTGGGACGCGCGAAGCATGCTGCTCAGCGACAACGCCGATATCGAGGGTGTGAAGGAGCGATTCGCGGTCTTGGGGGGCCATTGGGAGCGGATCAAGGAAATGGATGAGAAGACGGACCAAGCTTTTGGGGAGGTTTTGGAGTTGTTGGAGGCGTGGGAGTGGGGGTGGGAGTGGTAGTGGCAATGGGCGGAAGGGGAAGGACTAGGGGCGTACTAGTAAGCTGATGCGGAGTGGGACCGCGGAGTGAGTCTAGTTGGATGGCGTTGCTCTTGTGTTTGCGTGGATCTGCATTTTGCGGCGAGACGCCCTGAGCAAAACTTGTGGTGAAGGTTGTTCCGCGCCCTCGCAGAAGTATCACTCTGTTGTAACATGAAGGGCGTCCCATGGAGGCAGAAGCATTGCATTCTTCCTGTATGCAAAGTGTTTAAGCAGTAGCGTTGTGTTTTGCAGTGACGCGTCGTCTTGATGAGATTGAAGTTCAAGCGTTAGTGAAGACTGGGTGCGCGCAGTGCTAGGCCCGCCGCTGAAGAGCCCTTCGAATCAGCCACGCAAGAGCAATCGGTGCTAGAACCATGAGTGCGATTGTGGTGATACTATAGCTGGATTCAATGGGTTGTGCTTCGTCTTCATCTATGATAGTGAGAATGAACGTTCCGACGTCGTACTTCGACTTCCGTGGAGCGTTGACCAGGTCTTGAATCGTCGTCGCGTCATTTTGGATATCTTGGTCATCGTGTCGCAATCTTTGACGTGAAGGTGCTGGCTTTTCCACATGGACGGAAGCAATTCTTGCTCGGAGCTCGGTAATAGTAGAGTCGGGGTGCATGGCCAGTTTCAGGGTCTCAGGCACCTCGCCCATCCAGGGGTCTAGAAGTTGTGTTTTCGTGATAACGCGAACGAAGATGTGTGCATGCCAGGGAAGACTGCAATGCAACATATGATCGTCCCATCTGTCATCGGGTAGTCCAGGTGGAGGAGTAGATCTTTCGAGGCCTCCATGCATTGAATATTGAGACATTGGTAGAGGTAGGATGGAATGATACTGATGATCAGCTGCTCAGGATCTCGCTGGTGCATTTATGGGTGCCAACGCCGTGTTTGAGCTTTCTGGGAGAATCCATGAGGGGACAACGATCATCGTCCTGCTAGGGAACAGCCTACAGCGGTAGCAAGGATTGTTGTAGCAGATCGAACCTGGAAGAAGGGACTTTGTTCTGCGGGCTTACCACTGCATAAGATGTCGAGCAGGATATATTACGCATTGTTGCGGATAGTCTAGACACCATAAGCCCACTGCCTTCACTGTTCCGTCCATCTTCGTTGGCTGAATGGTTTCTTGGTATGGAAATTAAACCACGCCTTCGGTCGGGCACAATGGAAAGAAGTTCCTGGGAGATCCATATCAGCGTTGCCTGCTGGGTTTGTTCACATGGCAGACTGGTCAACAGACCATGGTTGACAACAGAACCTCCAAGGACATTCGAATGGAATGTACTTAGCCGCGATCATTGAGACGCCGTGCACGTGCTTGACCGTTCAGAAGGGTCAATGCGATACAAAGTAGGGAGTCGACGTAGACGGGTGACGAAGATAACAACTGCGGGAAGCCGACAGCTACCAAGCCTCTTGTTGCTCACCACAAAGTTCTGCGAGGTGCAAGCTAAGAAGAAGGATCAGTAGGAACCAAGGGTTGAGGTACGAAAAAGGGAAGAGACGAGCATGTACGGTCGCCCATCTCCGTTTTCCCCAACTGCCACAGCTAGTCAACAAGAACTTTCCAGCTTGAGGGCGATTCTGAAATCTCCTCTTCTCTCTCCTAGCCTGTCCGTCTCGGCACTCGCACAGTCAACACCCCAGCCTCAAGCTTGGCCTCCATTTCTCCAAAGTGCAGCTCGCCAGCCCGGTCCCCCGGAACCGTGCAGCACCGTTTGTAAGTCCCAACCAGGCGCTCCGCGAAGATGAGCTGCGGCTCGGATTTGTTTTCGATTGGTTGCATGGTGTCTTTCGACGTGGTGAAGCTACTGCAGGCCTTGTCCTCCTGAACTGGTGCAGCAGGGGCGGAGGCAGCGGAATGGCTGTGACCAACGTGTTGTGAGGACTGTTTCTTGTTGTGGTGGAAGAGAAAGCCAAAAACGTTTGTAGATGGCTGGAAATCGTGGGCGCTGTGGGGTTTACGGCGCCCTGGGGAGGATTTGAAGCTGTGACTGCGGGAGCGCATAAGGGCGATTTCGTCCATAGGAGGAGGGTGACTCATAGATGGTTCTGGATCCTCTTGGTAATCTTCAGATCTTAGCGAGTCCGTGGGCATTGGATCTTCTGGCCTGCTGTCAACGTCTCGGTGCAGATGAGAGCCTGGGCAGCGGAGGAGATGAGGGAAGCCTGGATAGTTGTCTATTGGCTTGGGTGTAATCTCGGCTTCGGGTGTCAAACTTTCGTGAACCAGTGTCTCGGTCTGTTTGCGCATATCAATTGGTTGCGGGCTAGCTAGGCCGTCGTGGGAGCCGATAGCGGTCCCAATGCACTTCCAATTCTTGTCGGTTGTAACGTCGTCCCATTCGTCTCGAACTGAGATATGAGGCCTTGGTATTTCACCTTCTACAACGAAAGTTTGCGGCGATACCAAGTGAATCTTGATGCCACTTTCGTCTTTGACACCAGGAAGTTCGATATCGAAGTAATACCATCGCGCGGTGGTGCGGACATCAACTGCTGGTGAGTTGAAACATCTGTGAGTCGTCAGGCCACTTTCTGTGCTACCACTTGTATCGTCGAGGTTTGCTGGTTCGGCGAATTGATCCGAGCATTGGGAACAATGGTCGTGAATTTGCTTCATGTCAACGAAAAAATGTGTCCAAAATTTGTGGATTGCCTAGTGGTAATATCAACGATTACCTAAAGAAGGAGAACAGGAAAGATATTGACCACGTTTCCTCATGTTTTCTGAACTTAGCAAGCACTCTTCGACCACATTCGATAGCTTTATCTTCTATGCAGAGCAAAAGAAAGTTCGATTCAGATCATTCAAAGAGACTGACGCGCAGCAGTCTAAACGCATCGCGAGTTATCGGGGGTACCAGGTAAATCTCAGGCTCTCGTGTGCGTCGACCTTTAACTAGCGCTAATCCAGGACAGTCGGGCCACTGCCAGCCAGTCAACTTCAGAGTATGGAAACCCCAAGGTGTCCAAGAGGTCAGGCTGCTTCATCCGATATGCAAGCTCTATCAAGTGCGAACAGTCAAAGTAAGCAGGCACAGGGTCTAGACGAGAATAAAGAGGATATTACTTATCAGACCACCTTTCTAAAGCCAATGCCCAGTTCAAGTAGTGTAACGCTCTTAGATCGGCGGTATACGGTCCTGCAGACCAAAACTAGCGAGGATGTCAAGGACAGTAGCCTGACAGAATAAAACCTAGAACGTTCTAATAACAAGTATCCCTGTCAGTATCCACCAATCTGTGGCACTAGTCAAAAAGTACACCATTATCAGATCTTTCGTCGACTTCATGGTATGGATGTCTTTCTTATCAGCATCATCTTGCATTACAGTGAAAAGATAAGCCTAAGAACTTGCATTACATTCCTGGATTGTTCGTTTCCCCAATCAACTTCGTCCCGTTGGCAGTTGCTGCTCAAGTGTAATTCCTCCTGCTCCCGTCGTCCTGTAAACGTTAGGACTGCACTGTTGTTAGAGTATGCTAGTAAATGTCGAAGGAGGGCAAAAGCTACAAACAACAGCAACCACAGGTGCGCTTACTATACTATGGAAGACAGATGCAGCATTCACCTTCCTATATAACACTCTCAACCTATCTAAACACCGCCGGCCAGTACCTGCTTGTTGCAGCAATGTCGCTGCTTTGTTTCCTCGTGACCCTATCAATGCAAGGTGCTTCAAATCGAGCTGTGTCTGGCCATGTGTTCGCGATGTTTCGGATCAACGCACACATTAGTGCGCGACTTCTCCGTCCACGGGTGTCTAACATATGTAAAAGCACGCCGTCATACGGGAGGTTCGTATGGTGGGTTAGTACTTATGGCAGCACTGACTACGAGCTACTCAAAAGATATTAGTCTTAGACAATCAGGCCTTAGTGTCTAGCATATCAAACATTACATACCCGCCTGCTGATGAGACTGCGCGGTTTCCAGCGCTGGCCCCATGTACAAACGTCGAATGTATATTTTGGATCTCAGAATAACCGGTACTTGAGGATTCTCAGCATCATGATTGGCCACGCTTAGGCTTCCACATCTCTCTTTATCGATGAGTATTGTTTGACGAGGGACGCCGCTATTGATGGGATGGACTTGCCACACGCCTCTTCACGTCCGCGGCTGCTGCTTGTGGTTTAAGAACAACATATCATTGCACAACCGGCGCCAGTTCCGGAAGATATTTATAGACCTTCCCAGACCGCTGAGCAACCTGACATAAAGTCAGCTATGCTCGTGGCGAAACATATTGACAGTAACCTTCATAGACCCCAGAGCTTTCAGACAGCCCAATCGTGTCGTAAGACTCACCTCACCTGGCACTCTTTCTCGCCCATCCTCACACCTCGCCTCTCACCTCCCCACCATCTCTACGCTCCTACTCAGCCTTCCCCTCTGGATGCTCCTTCTCACTCTTTCCAGCCGTCTGCTTCTGTAAATCCTCCATATGCTCATCATGGTCCTCGACGTTGTTCGCGTCCTTGTCGGCCGCAATACTCTCCTCGCCCCGACTAGCCAGGTTGCGGTCCCATTCACCCTCACCCTTCTCCTGCTTCTTGAGGTTCTCTTGCTTGTGCTTCTCGATTTCTTCGGGGCTGCGTTCCGCGTCTTCTTTCAGGAACAGGCGTGCTTGGGCGGTGAAGGGGCGGAGGGATTGGCGGGGAGATAGAGCGTAGCGGGTGGGACGGAAGCTGCTACGTAGAGCGGTGCGCGTGGCTAGTGAGAGGAAGTACATTGTGAGGGCGTTTAAGTGTGTAGTTGTGGGTGTGGGTAGCTGAGAGATGTAGGTCCGAGCTCACCGGTAGCTTGTTGAGACTAGGAGCTGACTTTTGCTGTGCTAATCAGTCGCTGAGATTAGGGGAAAGCTGACCAAAGAGCCAAAGATATGGTGAGGACAGTAGATCTTGTAATTTCAAGGTACTCTCCAAAAATCTGGCGTGTTCGCACTTCGAAGAAAGGTCTGTGGTAGCCATGATGAGACCTCGGAAGCCGCATTTCCTACTAGTACGTGACGTAGCTACAAGGCGGAGCCACTATCCCACGATACTAGTGGGTTGAAGCTCTTCCGCCCCCAAGAGCACGCTACTAGTCAGGGTCCCCACACGAAGCTAGGAAAGCTAATCAACGTTTATAGCTACCCTTAGGGAAGACTAACAAAGCTGCAGCGAGCGCTTTGATCAGGATTCATGTCAGTAAAGCTGGTGGCCTCAAGATCTGCCCTTGTGAGGCACTAAGATGAATGATATGCACGCCAAAGGCGGAAAGAGCTCCGCCCTCGAAGCCCAACACTCACAGCTAGCTATCGAAGCACAAAATGGGTTGCAGCATCTCACTTCTTTCGAGGTCCGAAATGAGGTGCCAACCATCTTCACCAGCGACCCCTCAGTCCAATGCAGACCTACTGACGGCAGGACGTTACCGCTTCTCATCGCTTGTATTCGTGTATTTCCTCCTTGCATCAGCGAAGATTCTGCTCAACCCAATGAAGCCAACATCAGCCCCAGGCATCATATCACCAATCATACCTGGCAAGTCGAGCAGGACGTCGTTCTCTGTAAAATCGTTGCTCTTGAATAGTTGAACAGCATTCTTCCATTCCGCTCCAAAACGAAATACTTCAAAAGCCTCAAGTGTTGAGGACCATCTCGGCTCATCGAAAGTCCAGAGTTGTGGAATAACTGTGATTGCACACCACAGACACAATAGCGCCAGGACTAGCTGCCACGGCACTTTGCCAGGCACAAGGTCGTTGGCAGGGTCAAGGCCCTGCAGCCCTCCTGTGAAGTTCGCTGGTCCCTCAGCCATCATCGCTGCCGCGGCTTCGCCGAAGATCTTATACATGGCAAGTGTCATCCTTTCTGGCGTGATACTTGGCTGATGAAGTGAGTATCCGGTGCCATCGCGCCTGATCTCTTCAACACGGGGCACGCCTCCAGTGGCAAGGTTCGCACCGTAGAATGCATTGCAAGTCGGATCGGAACTGGGCAAACACGAAGGCGCGCCCAGATAGCCCATAGAGACAGTCGAGAGAGCTCCGAACACAATTGACTGGATTCCAGCGACACCCGGCCACTGGTAGATCGGGAGAATAGACACGGCATTGAGAGATGCAGCGCCGTAAGAGGCGGCTTGCGGTTGGAAGTTTGAATACGTGCGGTCAACAGCATTCAGGTCTGCATAGCCGACATCAGATTGCACGGTGCAGCGGACGCCATAACACAGGCTGGTGCTGTTCTCAAACAATGCAACAAGAGGATTTGCTGTCATGTTCCGAAAACCGTCGTCCGGTTCGAATCCATCATAAATAGACTGCCACATAACAATCTCAAAAGATCCTGTGTTAGGCAGTGGGTATATCTTGGTGTTGCTGTACTCGCCGCTGCCAGGAGCCCAGTCGGCACCATCGTGCAGCCAGCCATCAGTGTCTGCAGCAATCACGTACTGAAAATTGATGCCATAGGCATTATCCGCGAAGCTAAAAGCGGGTAGGATTCCTGCTGAAGTTAAAGAGTACATTTCGCTCGTAGTGTAATTGGCGCTGAACGTCTGATAGGTTGCTCCAGAGACTGATGAGTAAAGCGAAGTCCAGTTGTTGGGGCCTGTTACATTGAAAATCAATTCCATGTTACCAAGGCTTGAACCAAAGCACGACACGCTACTCAGGAGGCCCCAAGCTTTTCCATGAGCAGGTTCCGCCACGGAGGGTCCAGAGAAGAAAGTTACCGTACGGTTTGGTACGTCGTGACCCAGAACATCGTACGTATATACGTTCTGTATGAAGTCCTCGTAGAATGTGGCGCTCGTGTTCTTCGTGCCTTCCGGAGCATAGAATATCGCTGGCGCTTGTGGTGTCGTTAGCCGTCCAGTTCTCCAGGAATTGCTGGCAAGTCCCTGGACTACTCTATTGTTTCGTACATCGAATGTTGTCTCGTTCACGCCCAAAACCACAATCTGGCGCTTGCCGAGCTTACGGGAGTCTTTGGGATCGATGGATATGCCTGCCAAAGGCACGGCGACATAGAACAGCAGACTGCCTGAGGCCAGATACCACCACAAGACTCCAGGGCCTCGCCAGCGCCTCGCTGCTGCACGTCGTTGACTACGACCGAAGGTCTCAACCACGTACGCGTAAATGGTTCCTGCAGCTTTCCACCAGCCACTGAGGGAACCCCAGCCACGATCCAGATGCCACATAAGTTGCATAGCATTTGCTGGTGCAAGTCTAGGCTTCATAAGAGCCGCAGCCTCGAACCCGGCAAGGCCCGACTTGGCCCAGTCGAGGAGGAAAATGCTCAAGATGATCCATGTGTAAAACAAGACTTTCGGATCGACCAAACGAGAAGGCACAATATCGTTCGTGCTCGGTTTGAGGAGGTAGCCAAAGACCGTGTAAGCGTAAAGTGCTGTAATGAACAAAGGCCCGAGGACGTTCAGCGCAGCTCGTGCAAAGTAGCGCTTGAACCGATACGTGTTTGCGTATGGAATGGCGAGATTGGTTTGTGAGGTATGGGTCATATGCTCCAAAGGAATGCTCTGTGACTGCTGATCATGTTCGAGGTGCTCGGCTATAGGCTCGGTGAGCTTGTTTTCCTTACTAGCGTTCAAAAGACTACCGACCGAAGTCGTTACCTTCATCAGACAGTCTATGACCATGTTCCTCACTGTCCGCAAATCCTCCGTCACGGGGTGCCAGGATATCATACGTCGCACCGGCCCGGGCCTTCTTGCTCTGCGGCCATGTCAGTGATTCACGAATGTCGCTACGCCATACTGGCGGATTAGAGTCGTAAGAGTTCTCCATTTGAACCTTGAAGGTGATGGCTCGAGTTTGAACTCGGGCAAGCAGCTCCTTGATGTATCAAAGTCGTCGTCCACCAGAACATCACGACGACAGCCTCAGTTACATTCGTCATCCGGGCATTTTAGATCAAAGTTCTGCCTGCGCTCGGCTCACTGAGTGGACGCCACACATGCAGCCCATACCACTTCTTCTCCGTACAGTACCTAGTGCTACAGCCATTGACGCGACGCGAAGCGCAGCGGCTGGACGCCTTATTGTTCAAGACTGCTGTCATGCGTGTTCGGGCGCATTCGTAGCGACCTTCTCTCGCCAAGCTCGCATCGCACCCTGAGCGTACAAGTATAGCATGACAAATGTAAATGCTAGATGCGCGAAACGCTTATCTTTCCCTCCTGCCCTAGAGGCTCGAATTGCATGAATATGGCCAATTAACGCGAAGAGTTCGAAGTCGTCTTGCTGCCAAGTAGCTGCGGATTATTGATCCACCGAAGCCGGCTCATGCTCGGTATGTAAAACTGTTTATCACGTAGTCGAAGCGCAGCCCGGCACGATTTTGAAATAGTCGAATATAAGCAGGAGCGATGAAGCTAGAATTACTAAATGGAAAGGTGAGTGTTTGAATACCTTAGAAATTGTCTAGAAGTATCATATATAAGCACTAACACTAGGAATTAGGTTACGTCTAGCACAGGGTTCTGACCCAGGCCTGTATAAAGTAGCAACTCTTCCGATAGTAACTTCTCCGGCTCGGAGTCGAAAAGACGATTAGAACTAGTTCTATATGCGGTATTAACCGCCGAAACAGATAGTAAATCGGTATACCGGAGTAGAGAACCAGGAGAACAATCTCAGAGTACAGCTGATATCGAATAATTCCTGGTTGCAGTGTGGAAACTAGAGGCTTTCTAGATGCAGTTTGCCTGTGTCATAACCTGGTCATTAATACTATCGTTCCTACCGCCCAATACGGAGCACGGCTTCATCCGGTGCCTCCGCTTGTCGTTAAGTTGCAGATAGCACTCAAGGGCGAGAGCAACTGCAATAGTAAGTGGGCAAGGATGGTTTGAAGCCGAATGTAAGTTTCAGTTCTTGCAATTGTGCTATTGATATACTGTATGCGTACCGTGCCATTGTCCAGCAATGAGCACTAACTAAGCCCGGGGTCTATATCCACCCAGGCGGACACTGACCTACCGGCTGCGGTGGCCTATTATTCCTCCTTCCCGCTGGCGCTCTCCTTGATCTTTCAGCCCTCGCATTGAAAGATCGAGGATCGTATACCTCTGGCGCCTCCGCAGACCTGCTTCTGTGAACAGTGTGAGTATGAGTCTGGGCATGAGAAGTAGAAGGCCGAGGTTGGTACGCACCTGTTCTAGAACTAGATCGAGGCATTGAGACCGCAATGTCCGGCATTGCGCGTTCCCAGCGTTTCTCCGCACCGTGTTGAGCTGAGGTGTAGAAGGGTTCGGGAACGTGAGAGCGTGCTGGGACCATACCGACTTTGAGATCTTGGACTGACGGTTGGACGTTTGGCTGGTAGATGTAGCTTTCGACCTCACTGCCCTCGAAGGCGTTCCGGATGGTATGTCTGCCTCGACGGTGGTTTGGCTGAGAATGTGTAGGTGCATGTGTGACCGGTGCTGGTGCGTGAATTGTGTGCGCGCGTCTGACGGTCGGTTGGTAATCGCCAGTCTGATAAGGGTATCGCGTTCGAAGTTCGTTGTTGCGGGCTGCTTGCCGTGCCTGGGCGTTCTTCTCGTTAGCCTCACGGAGCATCCGCTCTCGGAGAGCCTCTCGGCGCCGCTCGTCGCGGTTGGAGAGACAACGAAGGAGATGCATGGTGTAGTTTGTGTGAGTTCGAAGCTAGTGCTTGATGCTGTTGAACTTAGTCTGCTTGTTTAGTCTTGTTGATGGTAACCTGTAAGCGCTTCAATTGATGTGTTCTGAATGTCAGTAGTCCTGTGTGCAAGCCCGTGGCTTTTATGCTGACGGCGGATGTCTTTGTAACGTAAGGCATATGGCGATGCATTGTCAGTATGTCTCTTTGACCGACAATTTCCTCAAAGAGCGCACAAAGTCAGGACCTCGACAACCAAGCACATTCCCACTTTCGCTGCCTTTGTGTCACAAACATTGTCCGGCGGTGAAAGCCAGCTCCGAAGCACAACCATACCAAAACGCTTTGTGCAGTGTTTGTTCGACTTTCAAAGAGACCGGGGAAGCAGCACTTGCGTGGTGCTAGAGTATCTCGTAGGCTGAAAGAGTGGCAGAGTTGACATAAAATGCAAAACCTTACTAAAAAGGCTTCCTGTTGACCGCACGATGCCATTGTTAGAGTGATATTGAGATACCAGCAGCGACAGAGTGTTCTGAAGATACTCGCACAGGTGACCAGATTGACGGTATTAGCAGATGCACTTGTAATTCCGTTGAACATAGTCGTCCTGTGATACTGGTACCGCCCTGGGGGCTCTTCGATCGACCTTGCGCACGTCGACGAAGGGTGATATCTAGCTCGGTGAGAGAGATGGGTCCTTTTGGCTCGCGCATTCAAGGTAACGAGGCTCTTCCGAGGACTGAGCGGCTGCTACCTGGGTCGGTGGGAGTTCCGACTGTCAGATAGCCTACACACCTTGCTGTTAATCGGTGACCCAAGTAAGTACTCCTCGAATTTCATCGCACCCCAATAACCTCTCCCTTCTCTTTGTCTTCTTTTGGCGGACACGCCTTCTCGGCTGATGTTCTGCGGAAATGTGAGAGAACCACTCAACGATGGCTAAAATCAATTCTGAGTTAGTGTGAAAGGAATCTGAACACGTTCGAAATTGGAGCCGCAGCTGATACGAACAACTTGAGTCGTGTAACAGCCAGAGATCGAAAGTATAACGATTAACTGCTAAGGTCGTCCGGCCTCGCTACCTTTTTCTTGAGAAACTTATTCATGAACTCACCACTTTTCTTTGTTCCCTCGACCTCGAATGCATCTGCAATTCCACCCTTACCCATCTTCCCAAAAGCAGTTTCTGCACCGGAAAATGCTCCATCTCGATCGAAAACATGCCGTTTCCTCCTCGTCTTCGTCCGAACTTGGTATAAAAGTCTAAAGTGCAACGCCTGCAACGCATCCTTAGCTTCCGTCCGTCGCATATGGCTTGCACCTGTATCGGCTATGTTCACGGAGAGAGCATGTATGTGGTCAGCCAGGGTATCGACATCCGCATTGAAGAGCTGTTGTTCGGAACGAGATCGGAAGGATGCAGGATGAAAGCCGTCGCCGATTGCAGCGTCAAGGATGGCTGTCTGCGCCATGAGTGTAGAGTACGACTCTGCGTCCTCAAGGGTGGAGAGAGACTTGGTGGTTGTGAAGAGAGGATGCTCCGAGAGCGTATTGGTTATGCGGACAAGAGGTGATGATGTAGACGTGGAGGTGTGGGGCTTTAACAGCTTTCCGGCATGGTCAGCCCCAAACAAGAATGAAGATGCCAGCCGACATCGTAGTTCTGCTGCAGAAGGACTCGTTGGGATGAAGTGAGCCAGGAATTGAGATTGCAGAGTTGGTTCTGTTAGGTTCGCGCCGAGATCAGAAAGCAGGCGTTCGTGCACGTGGGAGCGTGAACCGGTGTCGCCAAGGTCTGTCAGATCGTTGAGGAGCGATTCAACCGCCTGGCAGACAAGTTTGTTCGACATGAGGTGCACGTCTAATGACATCCGTGAGGTGATCGACGTCAGCTTACTTAAGGTTGCGAAGTCCATGTCGGCGCAAATACATTTCATGAGCCTGAGTACAATAAGAAGCTGCTTGTAGTCGTGTTTCCGAGACTCATTGTTGAGGTGATAACGGGCTTCGACGGGTGTGCCGTCGCGAAGAGCATACGGATCCGCTCCTAGCTTATCGAAGATGCCTTGAAGGTTGTCTGGGGTCACATTCGACCGTGTCCAGCTCGAGCTTGAGATTGTGATGGTATCGATATAGGTTTGTCGCAAATCGTCTTGCGCTTCCAAAAGAACAGAGTCGAATGTCCATCTAAGTGCATCGTCGTCTATTCTATTGTGTTCAGCCAGCTCCGGGATGAAGCCGGATAGATATGCTCGATCCCTGGCTTCAGTGTCCTTTGGCTGCCACAAGGAGGCTGGAATAGAAGAAGCAGGGAATTCCTTCTTTGTCTTCTTCGAACTCGATGAGCCTCTGGGCCCTTCCCTTCGGAAGAATGAAAACGTCTTTTCCGCCGCAAAGGCTTCCGTTCTATCCACAGCACTCATCAATCTCGAGTACTCCTCGGGGTCCACGTCGTCCGACGCGTTGCCTGACAATATTGCAGCGAGCATCTTTTTGTCCATCTCTGCCCGCTTGCTGTCTTCGAGCTCTTTTGTTGACTCTTCCAGCTCAGCATTGGCCTTCGCAAGGGCAGCTCGTCTGGCTTCATCCTTGCGATCATCATCCAATATACCGCTAAGATCGAACCTGTTCGCCTGCTCTAACTTGTGTAGGTCTCTCAGCCGATCTTTCTTAAGGATAGGGTTTGAGCGACCTCCAGTATAGAGACTAAGTAGACTGCGCCGTTCCTCCTCTTGCTTAGATGATGCATCTGTCTGAGATGCTTTGGCAAGCCCACTATCCTCTGGCTTACGGGAGAGAATGTCGGTCAAGGATTGTAGGGATTCGTTGTCACTGTCATCTGAGTCTCGCACTTCCACGACATTGCCATATTCGACCACCTTACGGGACGTGGCAGGTGCGTCTGCGAAGGAGAAAGATATCGAAGGCTTGGGCGTGTCTTGTGATCCGTTGGTTGGCGATTCAAACAGTGGTTTCTTGCCAGATGCAGGCTTGAAAGTACTTGCGCCCACAGGGCTTCGTATGGCAATCGACACACTTCTGCCAGTTTTCGGTGTTGCCAGCGGACTCACGGTAGGACGCGAAGGAGACCTGTGGGTGTCTGTTTTGTACTGAGCAAACTTCCTGCTCGTCACAGGTGTGCTCGGTGTGCTTCTGTCTGACCTAACGACTATCGTATCATCGTCCAGATCGGGGGTTGGCCGTTTCCTAGGGATCGTCTTCGCATACGGTCTGAAGAAGTCGGCTATATCCTTCTTCTGTGATTGAGACATTAGATGTTGCTTGGCTGAGCCTGGTGGGAGCTGGGCCAGATCATGACACCAGCTACGCCTTCAATCAGCCCAGCAAGCAGGCCGTTGTACGCGAAACTTCGCGTGAACGTTGAAGAAAGCGCGTCGAAGTGGGTCTGTGTATGATGCTAATGTCAGGCAGTTAGGCAGCCATGACTCCGGCCATCTGCTCCTGATAGATACGAGTACTTGTCTTGCTCGCATTCGCAGTCGCAACATCAAATGGATGGAATATCTGTGTTTTGTAACAGGGGGCTTGGCCCTTTGGCTGCATTACCAGATCTAACCCTAATAAGACGTATTGTAGTTCAGAATTGAGCTCAAATGGACATTAGTGTGCTACATAAAGCACAAAATGCTGAATCTAATGATCTGCCACAAGCAACTCAACGAGCTCTCTGGATTACACTATATCGAACCACTCCTCCTGCAACTCTCCAGCGCGCCAACTTTGGATGCTTTCACCTTGCATCAGCCCAGTCACGTAGCACTCACCAAGGAACAGCCACTTCCCTTTCCACCTGCGGAGGACGTAAGGAGTTCCGGCACCAAAGAGGACAACTACCGTGTCACCCTTCTTCATGCTGGTAGGTCCAACTCCAATTCGTCCGTCTTGAGTGATGAAGCACCTTCGCATGTGGCAATACCTTTGCATCAGATACTGATATCGAGAACTAATACCACCCTCTCCATGCTGTCGCAGCACGTCAAAACTCCTATGAAAACGTGAATGAGACCGTCTGAAGTTTCCACCCCAGGCATCATAGATCTCCACCATGTAAGCGCAGAAGGCATCAAAGTCAGCGTTCTCGATCGGCGTATCGTCCTCACTTAGATTCATAGTTGTTGCCTCACACATCGACCTTGCTAACAGCACGATATCCAAGTCTGGACGTGACTCCAGCACCTCAGACCATAATCTCAAACAAATTGGCCGACGCATCCCAGCCACATACCCATATGAAGCACAAGCTTGGTGACGCCAATCATTCCACGTCGCCTTTCCGAATCGAGTCCGATGTCGCCATCTCTGAGTCTGCCAGGTAAGACTGCTGTCTGTATTCACTTCGAAGCAACAACGTAACGTGTCAACATGCAGTCCTTCCAATGACAGCGTCGATATCTCAGCACACCCAGAGGACCTAGGAACGTCTCGAACCTTAACGGGAACATCACCTGATGTTCGATAATGCTCTGGCCACCTCAACTTGGATCCAGTCCCTTTGTAGTCTCTGGACACGCCGATCATGGGAACTGGTATCAACCGAGCATGCAATTTAAGACTGGGGACCCACGATGGAGCGCTCCTCCACCAAAATTGGCTTCCGATGTAGCGAAAAGGATCTCTAATGTGTTTATTGTGGCTCAATGGCATGCTCAACCACGCTAGGTTTCCTCGCCGGCAAATCACGTCGCGCGCCAAATTCTGGTAGACCTCCATTGGACTGAGAGAGTAGTCTGGAATGAGACGGTCAGATTCATCCTGGCTTGCTAGGCCCAACAGACCGAAAACTTTGTCTCTCGGATTGGTAGCATAAAACACGGCAGACATCACTGAGGCCAGAGACGCAAGGTCCAGCTTCCCCTTTCTTTGGCTTGCATATCGCATATGTCCGATATTGAAGACTGTTGCGGGACAATAACCTTCGGCATAGTAACCATTTGCTCCTATCCATTCACATGCAAGCGAAAGCACATACCAAGAGCAATCCTCCGATTCGCAAACAACAACTGCGTCTTCCCTAGAGAGCACTACCTCTTGCAGCACCCACAAGCGTTGGAACCATGGTCTGTTTAGCAAAGCTGTCAGCGCGCCCCATGCCCCGCCCAATCTCACGGGCAGCCCTCGTTCAGCATGTAGCTCTTCATCAAATATTTTGCGCGGGAAAGATCCCAGATTTTGGTGATCGGGGTACTCCCGCTCGACCACCGCAAAGACCTGATGAATAAGATCGAATGCTTCTTTGGCAAAATATTGATCTGGTCCGAGCCAAACGACAGTCCGTACCGCACCTCGATAGATATTGCCCATAAGCGCAACCTGGTGGTTTTTCTCCTGGCCGTTGCATTGATCGATACATAGCTGATCTATCCAGAGGTATGAGGGTGAACCTTCTGAACCGCTGTCCATGCGAGGATAGAGATGCTCCAGAGCCTCGAACAAAGTTGTCGTAACTCGAACTCTCTTCCCATCACAGACAATGTCTTTCTTCGCCTTTTTCTTACCCCAGCAATAGCTGAGGGCGAGGTATGGCGGCGCTTCGTCAATCTTGAATGTCTCGAGGCTGATTGCGATGCTTGATTTCGCGTCGAAGTTGCATTGTCCAAATCTTAGTAGGCGAATACTGCCAGGCTCTGAGAGCTCTTGATATTCGTACTTGGGAAGCCTCATCGTACTTGAGACTGGTCGTGATTGATTCAAAGATGCGCTCGAAGAGCAGAAAATTGACTAGAAGTCGGGGTGATGAAGTAGGCTGACCCTCATACTGAGTAGCACTGCCACCACCATGGCCTCGGAACTGCTGACCTATTCTGTGTCTGAGATACGGACGTTCAGCCTGACAGAAGCTATACACCGGAAAGTTGGCTGGAATATTCCTCAGAGCATAGCAGAACCCATGCTTCGAAGTTCAGGACCGATGTCCGTACACAAAAGTGCCGCGAGGGTTGTAAGAACTTTGGTAGACTTGATAATGCCTGGGCCGCGAGGCGCGCTAACGCTACTAGCGTCAGCACAGCCATGGTTCTCAGGCAACAAGGCTACCATTAATTTCGGCGGCGAGCATATTCCAGGCCGAAACTCAAGTTGACGACTTCACTTGCCAGATTGGTACTTCAGAAGCAAACGTGTTGAGTTTCTGGGCGGAGTCATTACTAAAACCGCGAAGCAATGAGAAGGTCTTCTCAGAGGCGTCGTGTCATGTCATTCTTGTCTATACCCGCAAATCTTGACCTAGTCGATGGTCTTCTCTGTGAGCTCAATGCCATACTTCTCCTTGAGTTCCACAAGCAACGGCTCAGCCAGATCCCAGGTAATGGGCGCCTGCACGCCAGGCTTCTTGATACGTCCATTCAGTATCGCCAAACAAGCAACAGCGCATGGGACACCAACCAGCTTAGCCATGCTCGAGTACCCGTTCGGGTCGCCATAGTCGCAGAGCGTACTCGTCCTCGTCTCAGTCTTCCCATCCGCCCACTCGATGCCAAATTTGTGCTGAAGCATAACCATATCCCTCTCACCTTTCTCATACTGGCATTTCTCCTCAAGTGTTGCACACAGGGTGTCGAGGGGTGTACCACGGGGCGAGATCGGTTTGTCGCTGAATACGCCGATCCACTTCAATCCTGAGAGGATGCGATCCTTCTCTTCATTGTCTGTGAACTTCGTCTTACTTGAGATAGCCCACTGGAGGTCTTGTTCACCATTCCCGCTTGCACCCAGAATCTTGCTTGTCGCCTCAGACCAGGGAATTGGCTGGTTAAGAAAGTCGTGCTTGTCTTCCGAGAGGAAACCAATGTCAAGAAGAACCTTGATGAACTCCGGGAACCCCTGGTATCTCATTGTGCCTCGGATCAGTGTTTGTGCCTCGGGAATGTTATACCGCTCTCTGTATGGTGTTGAGTCCCTGTTGCCGTACGCAACGAAAGCGAAGCCAGGGTAGATGAAGTATGGTTTTGCGGAAGCCATGAGGTCTGGACCGGAATATGTCACTTCTTCGTTGTCCTGATAGAACTTGGCTGTGTTACGTAGAGCAAGGAGAACGCCGCGAGAGGACCACGAAAACTTGTAGCCCAAAGGATTGTCTGACGCTTCTGGAGCTGGGAGACCACCGCAGAAGGACTTGAAGGATGTGATCTTGCCTCCGGCTTGGTGAACTTCGTGAATGGTCTTGACAGCCCACAGGTGATCAAGACCAGGGTCAACACCTATCTCGTTCATTACTGTGATTCCAGCTTCTTTCGCTTGTGCATCGAGCTCCATCATTGCAGGTGAGACATATGAGGTTGTAACCACATCCTTCTTCTTGCGGATAGCAGACTTGATGACTGTGGCGTGGAAGGTGTAGGGAATCAAGGAGATCGCCAGGTCGGTCTTCTCCATCTCAGCATCAAGAGCATCATCGTCGTTCACGTCGAGGGAGAGCGGTCGAGTATTGGAGATGCCTTCGCAGAGCTTCTGGGCAGAGGATAGAGTCCGGCAGGCTGAAGTACAGTTGTCAGCGTGTTTGCTCACAGTATGGTTCTATTCTCCTGCGGCTCGTGACTTACCGACAGTGACTGTAACACCTTCTTTGGCGAGGATCTCCACGGTAGGCTTGGTAACGAAACCAGAACCGAGAAGAAGGGCTTTCTTGCCGCTGCCAGTGCCTGTGAAGGTCGACTGGACCCTGTTGATGAGGTTGTCCATGTTGCCTTAGTACCTTAGTATCTGTCACAGCTAGAATGCAAGAGGTGAACTGCTCTCAAGATTGCGACTTTTGTATTTTTTTTGTTTTGGTTTTTTGTCCCCAAGCATTAGCTACGCAGGAACGCTTTACCCCACTGATGCAATAATCCGAACGCGAGATCGGACTTTGGCGGCCACGATACGCAAGAAATTGGATGACCGCACTGTCGCAGCTTATCGTTAGGGGCCTGAGGCAGGCATCAGACGGGACGCGGAGGGCTTAGAGACTGCTTGGAAATCCTGCATCCCGAACCAAGGCGCCACGACGGAGCTGCTGAAGTCGTGGAAACTACCACGTTGCATGGCGAGTCCCAACGCTCGAAGGTGTGATTTGAGCGAGTCAGCATCGCGTGGCTGATAGCCAGTGTGTAGCGTAGAAAGCAGTGCACATGCTTACCTGGACAACTGCGAGGAAAGCGCCAAATTTGACTGCTATGAACACCTCGGGTTGCCTAACAGTGTGATAGCACAGGGATGAATAAAGGTAAGCATAGGACGAGTATTTATTAGCAGCAGTAGCATCAGCAAATATGAAGTCAAGCCGTTTCGTGGGTAGAGACTCGGTTACGGATAATCCACTATGTGCATAGAAGAATGAGACTCGAAACGCCGGCGCTGATTGCAGTCAAACAATGGATTGGTTGATGTCGGATCTAGTCGGTGAACCTTCTGTTCTCGTTGGCTCCGAACAAGGTGGTGCGAACGCTGGGCAGAGCCTCGGTCTCGCACATCTTGAGCCGCTCGTCGAGAGTGTTGTTGAGCTCGATCTTGCCGCCACTGCCAGTGAGGAAGACGCCTCCAGCGCTGCATGCATGTCAGTGAACAATCTCGATAGGGAGAATGGGATACGTACGACTCTTCTGGCAGGTACTCCTTCTCGTCAATGACAGTATCACACTTGTCGCCGGTCTTCTCGTTGTACTCCTTGGCAGCAGTGTCGGCGGCCTGCTTGACCTTGTCCTGCTCGGATTTCTTACATCTCAGACCCACCTTGGACTCGGCCAGAATGTACATGCCCTCCAGGATCAAGCCCTTGAGAGTGTCGTCGTAATCGTGGTCCTGGCCCTTGGTGACAATCTTCTTCCGTGCTTCGTCGAACAGCTTGTCCAACAGCTCCTGCCTTGCTTGCAGAACGCGTAACCTCGTCTTGTTGGCGGATGTGGAGCGTGTAATCTGCTGAGACATGGCAGCCTGCTTGAACTTCTTCTCGTACTGAGAATCCATAGATTGTGTTTCTTGTCGCACGAGCTTAGACTTCTCGATAGCAAACTCCTCGTCGGCCTTGAGGTGAATCTCACGAGCCTTCTCCATGGCTTCTTGCTTGATGAAAGCTGTCATCTTCTTCAGCTCTTGGGCGACCTACATTCCGCGTGTTAGCTCCAGCACCAGACGATGGCTAAAGAGGACTCGACTAGGGCTCCCTGGGCTACGTACCTGGTCGTCCGAGAGTGCTTGTGCCGACATCTTTGCGGTGCGTGTGTATGTCTTGCCGTAGAGGGGCTATCTAGGACTTTCCAAGAGCTGTGTGGTAGGTAGACGACAGGAGTTATCCGGTTGATGCAGCTGCACTGGAAGTGGAATGAAGGAGCGTGTCTCGTGCCTTCCCAAGCTTGAAGATCGTTTAGCCGATACTGACACACGACTACCAGGCGCGACTTCCTACCGAGTGTATAACAGAAGCTCAAAACAGTTGTCGAGGTCAAGTCAACAGCAGTCTAATTATGAAACATCGATAACTGCGCAAGGCATGCACCATTACATGTTCCCGCAGGCTTGGGAATGCTCGACAGGAACCACTATTACACAACCAATCAAGCCAAGCGCCCCGAAGCTCTAAGCCTATTCCGAGCATGAGACGTCACCTGGGCACTTTCGGCATGACCAGAACTGCATGTTAGCTGACCCTGCATGTTGAGGAAGTCGTTGCCGTGACTTGCGCTTCGTGATCCTTGGACTTCTACCAGCCACGAACAGCACCATTAGCTACAACCGGAGCACTCCACTTTACTATGTCTCAATAACACTGTATCTGAACCGACTATGCAACATGCATCGATCGAGCCTCGACATATCCAAGCCAAGGTCAACTTGTCAAGATGCCGGGACTAGGTGACCTCTCCCCACAAGGGACTATTGCTGTACGTATGGCGCCTAGCTCGAAGATGTACTTGCTGAGTCGCCTCAGGTCGGCGTCACCGTTGGGCTGATCTCGACATCAGTACAAAGCCTGGGCTTAACGCTACAACGACAATCCCACTTGCGTGAAGATGAGAAGGAATACGATGAACGGAAGTCAGCTTGGAAGAGACCGAGATGGCAGGCTGGCATGCTCATGTTCGTGGCATCCAACCTGATCGGAAGCACAATCCAGATCACCACCTTACCTCTGCCCGTTCTGTCGACACTCCAAGCCTCGGGCCTCGTCTTCAACACTGCCTTCGCCACACTCCTACTGGAAGAGCCCTTTACAAGATTTTCAGCCATAGGGACGCTCCTGACTTGTGTTGGCGCAGCTTTGATAGCGACTTTCGGAGCAATCTCAGAGCCAGCGCATAATCTTCAACAACTTGTTGACCTGCTAAAAGCAAGGTCTTTCGTCATCTGGATGACAGGCACCCTTCTGGTTGCCCTCGCTACCGTTCTCGGTGCGCATGTGCTCCAGGTCTACTCCTCGCACAAGCACATCATCCGACACTGGTTTGATCAGTTCGAGAGGCCGTGCTCCTCTTCGTCCGCTGGCTCCCCTTCACGCAGCATCAAAAGGTCTTTCACCCTACATCTACCGAGGCCCATGCAATTACGCCTATCTCGCCTGCGCGTCATTCGCGGCCTGATGTATGCCTTGATCTCTGGCATACTGTCAGCGCATTCACTTCTCATGGCCAAATCCGCCGTCGAGCTGATCGTCAGGACTGTCGTCGACCACATCAACCAGTTCAATCGCTTCGAATCATGGCTTATCCTTCTGGCTCTGCTTTTTTTTGCTCTAGCACAACTGTATTATCTGCACCTAGGACTTCGTCTTTGCAGTACCAGTGTACTATACCCCTTTGTATTCTGCATATACAATGTCGTTGCTATACTGGATGGCCTCATCTATTTTCAGCAAGCTTCTCTGTTGAGCGGACTGGACGCTGGGCTGGTCGCGCTAGGAACAGTCATCCTGCTGGCCGGTGTTCTGGCATTGTCTTGGAGGCTCGATGATACCATGCCGCAGGAACCTGTAGCATCCATCACTCCAAGCACTCCACTTGGTCCAGGGTTAGGCACTTTCAGATCTTCCGAGGACAATCTCGATTCTCCTTATTCATCTCGAAGAGGAAGCACGACTGACGAACGTGCGCCTCTACTTAGCAAGAGCAATAGGGCGCATGCATTTGACCACGGGTTCCCCCCAGGAACAGATCAGAGAGCCATCTGGGATGAATTGGATGATCAGGGAAATGACGTACTTTCGTCTTTGCCGAAAGCACCCGCCCCGTTTTTGTTGGCGCGGAAGGGTAGATCTGGTTCTGCTTCGTCGCAAGCGATTTCCACCACCAGTGAGCGAAGTGGCGAACCTGGCGGCGCTCCGGCTGAGTCATCTCGGCGGTCAAGCGCTCCTCAATCTTCGATGAAAGGCTCAAGGTCAGCAAGCGCAGGTCAGGCCGACAAAGACCAGGATGGAACCATAGGAACAGCGAGGAGACGCGGCCACACAGTGCACTTTGACGATTCTGCAAGACCGAGCCGCTTTGATGCTGGTGGAAAGAATATGGATAACAAGTCAGATGATGCAACTAATCGAGACAAGGAGAACGGGTAGCGCAGTCGAAGAACCAAATATTATTCGTACTCGTACAGTCAATCAGCAGCACACCGAATATCAGTCCGTTATTCCTCGTGTTGCCTGCAGAAGGCGAACCCCCCTTTGGATTTCAGGCTAAATTTTGATAGGTTGTCTTATGATCTCACAGATTCTGATCCACCATGCAATCGAGGCTTGACTTGAAACGCCAAGCTTTGACTGGCTTGCCTCAACCCCCCGGCCTACCAGAGCTACCGAGATTCGCTATCAGGCCAGATCGTGTCTACCAACTCCTTGAAACTCCGAGTATATGATAAAAGAGTCTTGGCTTTTCTCGCATAGATCGTGCCGAACGAGATTTTGACTGACTGATCGATAAGCGTGCTTGTGATCCTTGTTCCGTCTAGGTGTACCCTGCAGCGATACCTACTACGCGAAAGGACGAAACATACGCGCTGGTGCTTGATAGGGTTCTTTACTCCTGGACTGAGCTTTCGGTTAACAGGCGATATTGATCAGGATGCAAACATGGCTCGGTAAGCGCGTTGCAGAGGTGACCAGGAGGAAGTTTGCCAGCCATGTCCCCAACCCAGAGATATACAAAAGACCAATGTCTCTGGTGTCAACTGCTTTTCTTCTCTTCTCAGCAAGTCAACAAGAGTCGTGGTTGATTTCCATACTCGTCCCCTCGTTCCCGAAGCAGTGCTTCTTACACGTTCTTTTCATTAGACATCACATTCGTTCATTCTGAGCCGGTCTCAAATCCAGTCATTCGATAACAGTACCCAAGTCGATCCAATCACAGTCTTTTACGATAGAAACCTCAGGTCCCGTCTCAAAAATGGCCAGCCGAATAGCATATTCTCTCCTCTCCCTCGCTCTAGCAGCGACGGGCGTCAACGCTCACGCCTTCTTCCATACAGGCTTCGTGAACGACGTCTCCCAAGGCCATCTCTTCGGTGTCCGAGCACCACAGTCCAACAACCCAATCCAGGATGTGGCATCTTCGGCCATCACTTGCAACAGCCCCCTGAACCAGCCAGTCTCGACAGACATCATTGAGGTCGCTCCCGGTGACAAGTTCGGTATGCAATGGAACCACAACATCGCTGGACCAAGCGCTGGTGACGGTGATGACCCAATCGCTTCTTCGCACAAGGGTCCCGTCATGGTCTACATGGCCAAGGTCGATGATGCCTCCACCGCTGATGGTTCAGACCTGAAATGGTTCAAGGTGGCTGAGGAAGGTCTTGACACCAACACGGGTAAATGGGGTGTTGACAGTAAGTTCCCCTTCACACCCTCTCTACAACCTCATTAACAACTGTCCTAGCCCTAATTGCCAACGCTGGTCTCTGGTCCTTCAACATGCCTAGCCTCGCTGCGGGCGAATACCTCCTTCGAGGTGAAGTCCTTGCCCTGCACTCCGCCGGCTCGCAAGGTGAAGCCCAATTCTACATGTCCTGTGCCGGCATCAAAGTTACAGGCAGCGGCACCTGCTCTCCCTCCGACACAGTTTCGTTCCCAGGTGCTTACTCCGCCACTGATCCCGGTATCTTGATCAGCATCTATGGGGGCACTGGCCAGCCAGACAACGGTGGAAAAGCATACACTGCTCCAGGCCCGTCCGTTGCTAAGTGCGATGGCTCTGCCCCAGCTGCATCCTCTTCTTCTTCTGCGTCCTCCGCCGGATCCTCGTCCGCCAGTGTGAGCGCCAGCGCCACCGTGACAACTGCCAACAATGCCGCGTCATCCAGCACCACCACCACCAGAGAAGCGGCCGAGACCGCCTCAGCCACTAGCGAAGCGGCCGAATCATCGAGCTCAGACCTCGCCACATCTGCTACCTCATCCTCGATCTCCACAACCACTCCCCAGTCCGCCCTCCCAACAACCCTCTCGACCGTCACCGGCCGACCAGCAAACAACGCCACCCTCCCCTGGCAAAGCAAGACGCAGTCCCAGCCCGCCAACACCCGAACATCCACTTCCAGCCAGCCCGCAACCGAGACAAGCACGAGCACGAGTACGCGCGGTCACAGCAACGGCAACGGTAACGGCAATGCCAATGGAAACGGGAACGGGAACGGAAAAGGAAACAGCAGCCTCACACTCACCGCCTCAGCAACCGAGACAGGCGTCAAGATCCCATCAACCTCCGCCTCCGCCTCCGCCACCAGTGCCGACAATACCGATACCAATACTGCCCCAGCAACAGCAACAGGCACCAGCCCCGCAACCCCCTCCGGCACCGGCACCGGCTACCCAATGACCGGCCCCAACGGCAAGAAATTCGTCTGTTACGAGGTCACGGACTTTTAAGCGTCGCTGAGAGCAGGCAGGCATGGTTGCTGAGATCCTGGCTGGAACTTGGCTACTAATTCTGTCTCACGTGGAAGATTTATCCTAGATTTATTCTATTGCGATTGATTGGTGTATATTAGTACAGAAGTGGTACCATAGTAGCTTTCTTGCTTGCTTGCATGCATGTATTATTCGAATGACTGACATATATATCTTGTTCTTTAACTTCTGTCTTCGGATCCTCGCGCCATTGATATCTCCACAGCTGCATCAATGCAGTGGCCTAGCGAGCGTGACGTGCCAGTGCCATGGCGGAGGTGGTCTCAAAATGCATCTCGCGTCTGCTGCAGGAGACAAGGCGGTTGACATATACATATACATACACATACACATACGTATCAATACGTCTGCGCACGTCAGCCTCGCTGTTCTTTGTCTTCGCATCAGCGTATTTTCAATAGTGGTATTGTCCAAGTCGATGACACATGTTCGTCTGCTAACTTACGGTGGTAGCCCTGGCTTTTATCTCGAAGTTGCAGGCAAGCTGCGTCGGTAAACGTTTCTCCGGTCGGACAAATTTCTAAATCATCGACGACAAGGCACGATACAGTAGGGTACGCACAGAAGGCACAGTACTCATAGCCATTTCATCTATTTAGACGTCCTATACACGTCTCGTTAACTATGTACTAAGCCTGCCATCTATACTTCTATACAACATGCTACGCTTGAACCAAGGCATGCCATCTCATCATTGTCATCTCATGCTTCGTAACACCGTGCACGCTGTTATCAAGCCCTCTACCCGTCATCACCGAATTTAGCCTCAATCTCGACCCGTCCAACACTCCACACTTCTCGTTCATCCTCGACTTCATCACTTCCTAATCCAAGATTGCCTTTGATACCGCCTTCAGCCTCTTTCTGCTCCCTCTTCTGCCCTCCTAGCTTCAGACCCACACGCTTCATATACTCGCTGATCGCCCTGAGCATCTGCGGCGGGATCTCTTTCTTCATATTATCGGAGCTCAGGACTTCATCGAACACCGCAGATTCTGACTCGACGACGTCGAAGAGTTGGATGAAGCAGGCCTCTGCTGCGAGTTTGATCGGTATGACAGGGTCGCGAAGGGACTGGTAGACTGGGAGAAGCAGTGTAGGGATGTAGGGCCTCATATGCACGTTGTGGTGTCGACTCAGTGTACGGATGACGACAAGCGAGAGACGCCGAGTGTCGATGTCATTGCCTTGTTTGATTTTCGAGGCGAGGGTATCAATGAGTGACTTGTTGGCGGGAGTGTCCGCTATGATGCTGTCGTCGTCACCGTCGGGACTAGTAAGGAGCAATTTGCCAATAGCAAGGACAGCATTATGCTGAACGTACGTTGGTCCGCTCGCTAAGCTGGTCTGCAATACAGACCGTGCCTCATCAAGATGTGTCTCCGTGACTGCCTTCGCATTCTCTGCTAGAACAGCATTGAGCGTTAGCATTGATGCTGGCGTAGGTGGCTGGACCAATACACGGGACTTGATGAGCTGGTTCGCTGTTGCGGCGGGTAGGACCTTGACCATGGCACCCAGAAGTTTAGCTAGCACGATCATCATCTCGTCTGCTTCCGCATTTTGACTGTCCATCAGGCCGAGGATGGCATCGCGTGAGGCTTCAGACATGTTGCCACCAACTTTAGACACAACTTCCTGCAACGCTTTGAGCATTGCATTCCGCACGCCGGTATCTGTTGTCTTTGCGCCGGTTGTGAGCTCTGTTATCAATGGATCAATTCGTGGTGTAAGAGTGATCAGCGTGCTCAGTGCCCTAATAGCTCTGTTGCGTAGTACATCACTCGTGGGATCAGCGATACATTTTGTGAAAGTCCGTTGCAGTTGCGGTAAGAATGGCCGCAAGAAGGCAGGAATCTTATCGAGAAGCTGGTTGAGAGCGTGAATGATAGCTGTCTTCACATCAATCGATCTTTCACCGACGACTCGAATGAGCGGACCAGTGATCTGAGTCACGAAAGGCTTCAGCGAGTCGGGTGCAGATTTATCGATCATATCGGAGATACCATTTGCTGCCTGTAAACGCTGGTCTGTCGTGCCATTCATAAGACCCTGCAGGAAGATCGCAAGAACCGGCTGGATGCCCTTCGGTAGGAGGAAACCCGGGAGATTGTGGCCAGGCGTACCGACCTGTTTCATGACCGTTGTGGTTGATGCGGTCAGCGACTCCATCTCTTCTTTACGAAGATGTGTCTGCAAAGCGCTCAGAGCGGTCCATGCTGCGGATACTACTGCTTTGTCACGGTCATCGAAGGAGACGAGGAGTACACGAATGAGGTCCTGGTTATAGCGGGAGTAGTCGACGTCGGTATGGTTGAAAAACGCAGCTAGATGTGTTGCTGCAATTGCTCGTCGGTTGTGGTCATCATGCTTAATCATCTGAAGCATCACACTCATAGCAGTGTTTAGACCATCAAATTCATCGACTGAGCAGAGCACTGCATCAAAAGCAGTGTCAAGATCAGTCTTCCGGTCGTCTTCTTTACAAGATATGATGTTGTCGGCAAGATTGTTGAGGATCGTGGGCAGTCTACGATTCATAGCCGGGCCTCCCACTTTTGCAAGTGATGCCAGTGCTCTTGCATTGAATGCTGTTATTGGCGAAGTAAGTAGGGTTGGTATGAGGTTCGGAAGGATGGCATTTGCCCGCATTTGCTCGGTGAGCAACGTCAGTAATGCAGAAAGTGCATTATCAGCATCTTCCTCGCCCCGAAGCAGGTTAAGAAGATGCGGCAGCACTTGGTCGACGGCACGCTTCCCAATCACAGCCTGCAAAGCATCGAATGCTTCAGCGGCAGCTTCGCGAACATCCCCATCGTTGTCGACAAGTGCCATTCGTAGGATACCGATAATCTTCTTTTCGTTGTCCTCAACCGAATCAGGGGTTGCAGCGGTGATGACCTCACGCAGAGCAATACAAATCCCCTGTCTATTGTCTGCATCTGTCGAAGTCTGCAACCCCTCCTCAAGAGTCGGGAGCAGGGAGGTAAAGATGCTTTCACCAGATTTCCTGATGACTTCTCCCAAGGCATTGGCAGCAATGTGCTTCTGCTCTGCGTTCGTAGACCCAAGACGAACAATGACCATTTGTGTCAAAGTGGGAACAATCTCGCGTAGCGTTCTCGGAGTTGCAACCAGTGCTTTCCATACCGCAACAGCAGCAGTACGCACCAGACCTGATGTATCGCATCGGCAGATATACAATGAAGACAAGACCCGATTCCGTCGCTCTTCACCAAGAACCTCAAGCAGAGATTGTCCAGCCTGGACAGCCGTATCATCGTCCTCATCAGCTTCAGCCTTGGCGGAAATACCCGTAAGGTTGAACAGTAGATCACCAACAAGCTCAACGGAGCTGAGGCGGATCCTGTAGCTGTTGTCGGCCAGACCACGTTGCAATTCCGGTAGAAGCAGATCAATGGACTTCGTGGCGAAATTCTTGACAAGCAGACGACCAGCACGAAGAGCGGTATCTCTGATCGCTTCGACATCATCCGCCAACCCGCTGAGCACTGATGGGATGATTTGAGCCAGATAGTTGGCGAAGCTGTTCCCAAAACATGCAGGCAGGTAAATGAATAATGTCATGAAACCTTCTCGTACAACCGCTCGTGCGCTTGCAACATTCTGCAGTATTGTTGGCAGTGTCTCCTCAAGACGCATTGTGCCAAGTCCAGCAAGGACTTCTGCAAGTGCCTGAGCCGAGCCAAGTCGATCACTGGCACCCGTGTCTGTGCGCAGTGAGCCCATAAGGCTGGGAATGAGATCTGGGAAGGCGTCCTCGCCAAGCTTCTCAACCAAACTACCGAGTGCTTTGGAGGCTGTGGCGCGAGTAGCGGGCACCGGATCGATTGCTGCAAGACGCAGGCCAGAGACTAAGATCGGGAGATGCGTGACAATATCTCGCTTCTCCGTCAAGTGAGCCAGACTGCCAATGATTTGGGCTGCCTTTCTTTTCGTCGAAGATCGGTCATTCAGACCTCGCTCGATTATGCGCACAATGAGTGCTAGGGAAGGGGCATCAAGGTAGTGGATAAATGATACTTTGATCAAGCCGTCAAGAGCGTCCTCAGTGTACTTCGTCGGATCACTCAGAGCTTTGAGCAGGATGTCCACTAAGCTCTTGACTTCAGGGTTGCTTATGACCTCACCGAATCTTTTTAAGCTGCTGTTTGCTGCTGCTCGGACTTCCTTGTGAGAGTCTGTAAGCACTTCTGTGAGTGGTGGAATAATGTCTGGCAAGCTTGACGCCAGCTGCTGGGGGTCGAGGTACGCCATAGCACCAAGGAGATCACATGCGCCTTTCTTACTTCGCCATTGGGTCTCATCGAGACCTTCCAGTAGTTGCGGCAGCACCTTGTGCACACCAAAGGAGCTCAAGCTTGCGAAGCAGGTCTTGGCTGTGTCAAGGCATGCGCTACGTACTTGCGCAGCTGGGTCACCGAAGCAGGCAAGCAGCTGTGGTAGCAGATCCACAACATAGGGTTCGAACGTTCTTCCGAGTATAGATGAAAGTAGTTCATATCCCATCATGGCACCTTGCCTGCGCTCTGGGCTCTTCTTGTCTTCTGCGGCTGCTCTTAACGCAGACATGATACGGAACTGCCGTAGAGCAGCAATGCCCTTGCCTTGAACCATGCCAGCAAGACCATATGCAGCTCCTCTTCTTGCGGCATATTTCTTATCCTGAAACATCTGATCAAGCAATGCTGGAAAGTATGAATCTGCGTCTGAGCCTGCTGCTCGAACCAATGGCGGCAAGCAGTTCGCAACTGCATATTGAACAGATTCCGAAGGCGTGCTGAGCGTATTCACCAATTTTTCGAGCACTTTCTTCAACCGTGGGTCGCCAGAAGGCAGATGCCGTGCCAGCGAACCATAGAGGACAATCACTGCTTCGTTGATCCAATCAGCTTCTTGGGTACCTTTGTCTGGACCTTGCAGGATTTTCTCGAACAAGCCCATCATCGGCTCCAATGTCTCCTCACCTCGCTTTGTCACGACCGCGATGCCAGCATCAGACATTTCTTGGCGCACGATAGAGTGGCGGTCGCACAGGGGACCATCGGAAACAAGGAAGTCCATGAATGGCAACAAGTCGTCGATAGGGAAGCAAGCTGCTAGCTCTTTGAATGCAAGGGCGAGACCGCTTCGCTTCTCCCATGGGTCAACAAGATCACCTCTTTGCACAATGCCGCGCCTATCGGCTTTTGGCACAAGTGGTTGAGCCTCTTGCTGATATGTTGTTTGCAGATGGATACGCATTGGTGATATCTTCTCTGGCAAGGCCGTGAGTGCCTGCGCGAGCGCTTTTGCTGACGCCGTTCGCGTTGATCGTGCCTTGTCGTTGAAAAATGCTGGTAGAGAGTCGATCATTTCCCCCGTGACCTTGAATTCGTTCTCTTCCCAGATCTCAAGGGCCGCGCTCGCGTTGTCCTCTTCCTCATCTTGGCAAGCTATCCAGATATGGACAGAGTATTCCATGTCAGACAAATCAAGCTGTTCATTGATCGCTTGTAGAGCTGCAGATCGGGCAGACGAGTCAGCTGAGGTTGTGAAATCCAGGAGGACATCCCTCTCTTCGTCCGTGACGTTCGCAGCAACTGCGGAGGAAAACTCCAGCACGGAGTCCTTGACTAGCCTGTAGTGTTGAGGATAGCGCTGCATGGAGGCGAACAGTCGTCGGAGGACATCAGCTCGTGGTAGATGCTTGTCACTACATGAGCCCATCTGGAAAGACAAGAATTCGAGTGCAAGCAGAACTTGGGCATCAGCATCTTCGACCGAAGCAGGCTTACCAACTCTACCATTATCGAGTACAGCAAAAATTAGTGGCAAGGTGTATGCTAACGATGGCGTGTCGAACGGTCGCTGCTCTGAAGCGAATCGTAGTCGATAGAGCACTCTTGTCGCAAGCTCTTCCAGTGGTTCGACTTCGAGCTCGGCTGGTAGTCCCATAGCAGCGAGCGCTCGAAGTGTTGCTACGCCAATGAAGGGCCGGAGAGCTCCGAGCCGATCGGTCACGTAGTTGGAGCAAGCGAGGTACGCAGCGATCAACTCATCGTCCACAAAGAACGAGCCACCAGCTTCGAGTACATGTGCCAGAGAATTGATGGCAGACGACATCCATAGGCGAGCTTCGGTAGGAGGTCCAACGGCCAAAGCATGTACGAATCCTGCTCCCCTCCGCAGCCGCAACGATAGAACGTGGACTCTCTTGCGCACTTCCTGCTCGTGCTTCATCTGAGTATCGACTTGGACTTGTTGATCTGGCGTGAGCTTTTTCTGCTGCCCACCTTTCTTCTTTGCGAGCTGCGACCTCAGCTCCTCCTCCCACTTCAGGGTGTCATAGTCCTTGACATTTTTGTTTTCCACGAAGCCATTCGTCTTTGCTAGTGGGTCGACCACCAGTACACCTTCGGGTGCTCTTGCAATGGCAGCTTCTGTCGTGCCAAGATCAGAGAGCTGGGCTGCGTCAAGATCGTCCTCGATCTGCTGTACGAGGACTGGGCCAATATGGTCTGGGGCAACAAAAGTCAACATAGAAGCAGCGCGGCAAGCAGCTCGTTCGAAAACGGACAGAGGTGCCATCTTAGCAGATTCGAATGTGCTCAATACTTGTTGCATGAGTTCAGAGGTGTGTGAAGCTGCAAGCTGCCCAGGATCAACGCCTATGGCTAGGAGATTCGATACCCACTCTACGCTAGGTATCAGGTCAGGGCCGTACAGAACAACTGTAGATATTGCCTGCTGGTCCAAGATGTTCTGTGGTAGATCCAGCTTGCGCCTTCGCCAGCTTGATTTTGTCGGGCTTATTGACGCAACAGCCCGCCTGAGTGGCAATGGTGTTGGTGCATCCTCTGTCTTGGTTTTCTTAGTGCCAGACTGCTCTTCCCGAAGAAAGTCCCATAACCCGAGCACGATACTTGAGCCGATCGCAGCAGAGTTTAATAAGTACCTCTGAGCGACCTGTTGGCCGGTCTCCTTTCGTGTTTGAGGGTCGCTTTCTGGTGCAAGCAGTAAATACAGGACTGCCCGGCCCCAGGCAGCTTTGCCATTATCAGCAGCGTTGGTGAGATATGAGTCAATGCCCAGCAATGCACGTAAAGCCCATGCCTGGTCCTCCGCCGTGGTTACTTTAGTGTAGACTTGGGAGTTGAGAAGGAATGATTGTTGCTGCGTAAGCTGTGCACCAAGATTGTCAGGTGTCAGTTTTGCTTTAGTGTCTTTGAGTAGAGGCCCCAACAGTGGATGCTGCACAAGGGCGGGCACGATGTAAGCCATGGAAACGGCGCCAGCTGTAGCAGCTGGAAGCGGTTTAGGTGAGATCTCGACATATGCGTCTGCAGCGGCATTCAACAGGCCCGTGACGAAGTCCTTAGCGGCACCAGATTCCGGCGTCCTGGTCAGATCGAGCAGTGCTACAGCCGTCCCAGTGAGCCATATCTTTTTGAACGGCGCCCGCTTCTCTGCGTAGCCCTTGATGATCGGCTCCGTCATATCCTTGGCCCACGAGCCATCGCTGAGCAGGGGAGTCGTATGAGCAGCTATGGCGGCGACTTCGCGCCTGAGCGCGCTTTCGTTCGCTTCTTTCGTAGCGACAGGTAGCAGGCCTTGTACAATCTGGATGGAAATGCTCGTGGCGGGCTTCACCTCCTTCAAGCTATCACATATCAGGCCTCTTAGCTCGTAGCTCGCGGCTTTTGACGACTTGACGTTGGCTAGTAAGTCCTTCACTATCTTTCCCAGCTCAGCCTCATCTTGCTCCCTGACGAGCAGTGCTGATAAACTTTGAGCCGCGCCTTCTCTGATGTTGGCGTTGGTAGATGCTAGAGAGGACAGAAGAGGCTTCAACAGCTTCGCCGAGACCTGGTGAGAGATATCAATGTCAGAAGGTAAGGATTCTGCCAGTGCAGGTATAGGGCCGTGTAGCACATTCTCGGGCGATCTCAAGATGCCCTTCTCAATAGTCGGCACAACTGTCTTCTCAATGGTGTCTGGCGTGGCAAAGCGGGTGAAGAACTCATCTAGACCATGTACCTGTTGTTCAGGCAAGGTAGCCTTTGATCCCAGGACCACTTTGGTGTACCAGTCCAGTATGGTGCTGACATGTGCTTCGAACAATGACCGGGCTTCTGGCAGGCGTACGCTCACGCCCGCAACGACACCGAGGAGACCCGCATTTGCAGGTGTAGGGGCCGCGGACGACAACTCTTTCACCACAACGTTCAGCGCTGTCTCGCAATGCTTAGACTTGAAGAGCTTCCTAAGCCCGCGCCTCGAAACGACCAGGGCAGTATGTGTGATCCCACTTCTTGTCTGCGGAGCCAAGCACTTGTCGAGTGATAGTGCCTGAGAAGCACATGTCTGCTTCAGGAGAGGCTCATCCAGCGTGGCGAGTCTTGCCAGTTCTTCTTCAATGGCGGTACACCACTCGAGGAGGACGAAGGCATTGCTGGCTGCCACGACGGCTTTTTGACTTTCTCTAACGAGAAAAGCGCCCCAATATGCGCTGATCTTCCCCGAGGCATCTGAGCGTAGGTAGACTCGCAGGCACGACTGGACGAGCTTTCGTGGTTTGCGGTCGAATTGACGAGGGTAGGTGGCCAGTAAATGGGGAAAGAGGGCTAAATTGTCTTGCGAGATCTTGTCCTCTTTGGCTGTTATCGCGTCAGTACTCATGCCATCTCCCTTCGGACACCGACCTGCCTTCGGTTTCCAACTGTGCAAGAAGCGCCCTCAGCAATTCTGTCTGTCGCTTGCTGGAACTGCTTTGGAGTTCTTGCACTCTTTCCTCCAGCGAGTCCCGTGTTGGGACTTCATCCACTCCATTTTCCATGCTGATACATGAGCGTGCTCATCAAAGAGTGCTCAGTGGTCCAGCAGTCAACGTTTGGGAAATCTGAGATGTGGTAGACTGTCGAACTTACCCGTCATATGCGCCTACCACTTGCCTGAAAAAGAATAAGGCAGCTACGTCAAGGTCGGATAGTCCTGCCTGAGAGCCTCAAGTTCTTGCCTCAAGTTCTTTGGCGCACAGTGCGAGGGAAGAAACCATGTCAAAACACACGGCATCAGACTGATTGGATGAAGAAAGAGGAATTGACTGTCTGGATTAGAATTCATCATTGTAGTTTTGGTCAAGCATCTCGTCGTTATATGGCACTGCGGACTGATCACGTCTGCATCTGCTCCCAGAGCATCCTGGAACCCTGCCAGCCACATGGAAGCATGATTTAAGCCATGAAGCCCAACAGCATGTTCAGCAAGCAACCTCCTGTGCGCGGCTGCTGATGCGGAGGCGCCCGCCCACTTTGCAACTACAATCTCCCCCACCTGATACAAAAGATAACCCACATCCTTTTTCATCACCATAATATCCTTCAACCATGGTCCAACTGCCGTGAAACCGTGTAAAACTCAACAGCCCGTTTCGTCCTCGATTCATTCCTGGTCTTAAGTTTGTAAATCATTTCTCATCAAATATTGCAATATTCAGCGCCTCCCTTGTGGTAAACATTTTTGGCAGCTCGGTATATCACCCGGTACTCACGAGTAACCAGCTTCCCCGTGATTTTCGTGGTCTCGGGAGTGTGAAAGAAAATTCGTATCGTAAAGGTCGTGTCTTTGGTCTTCAGTAGTCGGTAGGTGCCGGAAGCACGCATTGCTCGTAAGGTCTTTTTTAGTCCTTGCTCCTTCGTTCCGTCGTAAGCGCTTTTGAATTTGAATCAGTCGCAGTAATGAATGTGAGGTTCCAATGTTGCAGTCGCGTGCTAATCACAAAATTTGGTTCGTCATCTGCCTCCCATGGGGCCGGTCTTGATCGCCTGCATAGGTGCGTGTAACGGCATGCCGAATGACTCGTTGATCTTTTGTCGCTTGGGGTCGTAGCCCGTTTGGTAAGCATCTCGACTCGTTGGTCGCGGATCTTGCTCGTCGTCATCTCGTCGTCGCTTCAATGATTGATTAGGGTTGTATCCAGACGTTGTATAAGGATTGACGGATCCAGGGGCATTCGAGCTTCGGGAGTCGCCCGGACCACCGTACATGCTCCCTTGGGCAGACTGTGGCGGAGTTCTATACTCTCCTCCCCATTGTGGTTGGCCGCCCGGAATTGTGCGAGGCGTCCCACGACCCGATCCTGCTTGATGTGGTGAGCTGGTCATCTCTGGCGATAGCTGTTGGTGAGCGTGTGAAGCATTGTAACCATATTCTGGTCTCGCTGATCCATATGTGCCGTTGCTCATGTAGCCATTTTCATGGTGATCGGTGCTTTCTGACCCTGGGTGAGGTGCATGAAAGTCTTGCTTGTGGTCGCCTTGACCTCCATCGGTGGTGCCAGTGTTGGGCGCTGTTGGTGGGCCCATGTCACTCTTGTAACTCTCATAGCGGTTTCCGTTTTGCTGCGCATAGCCAGTCTGCGAGCTAGGAGTCGTGGCGTAGTAATGCTGCTTGCCATCGTACGACTGATGTCCTGAATACGGTTGCATTTGTGGCACACTCTGACCAGGAGGTGTCGTCGCTGGCGTGGTGGGCATCGAGCGTGTATTGTTCATTCCACCAGCTGTATCGATCGAGAGGGGCTGTGTCGGATTCACTCCATTGGCCATGCCTTGCTGATTCCAGTCGTAGGAGCCGTTCGATGTTCCAAGGCCCATCACACTTGAAGCACTCGTTGGTGGTGTCGGGAAGGTGTGAGCTCGGTCTATGCCCGGTCGAGGGCCAGCGGACGGATTTGCCATCGAATGCGGTGTTGAAGGCACTTGGCCACCGACGCTGGCCTGCATGGAGTGGTGATGGTGTAGAGAAGGTGCTTGTGCAGACTGTGGCGGCCGGCCTGAGTCGGTGCTATCCATTCGCCTCCGCTGCTCAGTTGCAGATACCACGGCATTGGTTCGACTGCTGTTCTCTGGGTTGTACAACAGTCCGCCGATGTTATGGACGAAGAGCGGGTAAAGGATATCTGTTATCTTTTCCTTGTTCGCAAACTCGAGGGCTCGATCAAAGGGAATCCTGTATCAGAAGTTAGTGCCTACTACGGTGTCTTGAGCATGGGTCCAGGCTTACCAGACTCCCTTTAGGTGCATAGGCCCAATCTTCACCACGTGCCGGATCTTCTCTGATTTGAGGATGCCGTCTCTTCGACCTCGAGTCATGCCGGCTACGTTCAGAAGCTTTGTCCCGTTGATGAAGTGGTTGTCTGAGACATTGTGTCAGCCTGAACCATGTAACGTGCGCCTCTTTTAACCTTACCTTCACGACGTGCAACGCAGACACCTTTCGCTTCAACTTGAAAACATAGACTTCCTTCATCTTCCCACAAGGTAGCTGTCACGCGTGGCTTCATCCCAGGTGGTGCAATCTGACCGGTCGTATCGAAGGGCTGCTGGCTAGGGTAGTTGTGGCTTGGTGCACCAGCCGGGGGTCCATACCCGTGCTGAGCAGGGTTTGACATCATAGCTGTTGCTAAACGTCAGTACAAGCTTCACCTTCACTATACGGAGGAATTGCATACCTGGCAACGGCAAGTTGGATTGCATCTGTGGCCCGGATGGTGCATGCGGCGACGTAACCGGACCGCCATAATATCCTCCGCCATACCCTGGTCCTGAGCTATACTGGGAAGTTGGTTGCATAGGCTGTTGCGGAGGATATGGTTGATAGTGCGTCGGAGCGGGATGTGAGTATGAGGGACCAGATGAGATGTGCGGCTGTGAATGCATAGGATCCATGTATTGGGGTGCGGGATTCATGTTGGCTGTTGAAGGATCAGATCAAGGACAGGCCTTTTAGAATTGCTTCGACAGTCAACAAATCTGCAGGACGCGTTCTGCAGTAGTAAAAGGTGTGCAGATTCCTGGCCGCAGATGCAGATGCGAGCTGTTTGAATGTGGGAGGTCCGATACGCGCACAGACTTCGAACCACACCTGCCAAATCCTTTACGTACTCCGGCCGCTGCTTGCTCAGAGAACGACGCGCTGTTTTATATGCAAAGACGCGAGCAGACAGATCCTCAGATGCAGCTTTCGCGATTCGTGACTCTGGCTGTACTGAACGCGAAGCCGACTCTAGGAGCACTCCCTGGTCCTGCGCAAAAACTTGAGCCGGGCAGTCGTCCAAAGCTGGCCTTCGTGATGTCGACCTGCTGCAAGAGAAACAGTAGGATCAATTCTCAGGATGCCCAGAAGTGGGTGATCACTGCAGACGGAATGCACTAATCGGATCTGTACAGCAGCAGGCAATGACGGCAAAGAAAGAATTCTCGGATGCGTGCTTTTTGACGATGCTTGCTCGGCTGCCTTGCTTTACTGCTGAGGAAATAGTCGTTTATCACGTCAACGGTCGTCAGTCTCGTAAACTCGTGGTCGTCAAGTTCGTTGTCTCGTCTCTCGTATGAGATGGTCTTGCAATGCTCAAAGTGCAAGATGCTGTACTGAATTGGCTGTGCTGGAAAGAGCTAAGCACAAACTGTAGGCCACCGAAACATCAGTACAACCACAATTACCAGCATTGGTCGATTGCCGAAAATCCCAGATGAAGCAGGAGGTAGGAGGAGGATGCACGTCAACACCGCAGACGAGACCTAGTGCTCGACAGATACACCGTGCGTGAGGTCGAACAGTGAAAATGTGTATGGAAGGAGGATTGACGAACCGAACAGCTGCAGCAGCGAGGAATGTCAGGTGGAGCGTAGACTGGCGCTCAGTTCATGATTGGCAGTCAACGCGACAGACTCTCAACCAAGAAGGCGACGTGGGTGTGGCCCAAAAAGAAGGCGCAGATGCACAGCGGGCGGGTAGGCAAGAGGTGCAGTAGTGTCGACAAAGGTGTGAAAACCAGAAGGGGCGAGGAGGACAACAAACTTGCAGTCGGTGTCAGATATCAAGAGAATATCTCAACACGGCTGAACCTAAAGCTTACACACGGTCTATCGGGTGGACATTTTAGTAAAGAAGTGGAGGGAGACTTTATGCATGGATACGGCCCTGTCGAGTGCGATCCCACCTCTCGCAGAGCACGGGTTGGCTGGAGGACTTAGGTCGAGTTGGGGTACAGAGGAACACACAAACCACGCTCCGAAGACAACGCTGAAGCTTTCAGCAACAGGCGAAGGGAGAGCGAGGAGGGGATCAGCTAAACTAGGTAAACAACACGCACTTTTGCGCTCACTAGTTGGCGATTGGCAATCGTTATTCTTTGTCCACTGAGTAAGGTGAGCCAGGCCTTGCCTAGTAAGGGCGCTAAGACCGATCCTTGTTCTTGGTGCCAGTTGTCGTTCGGCTCTGAATCTAGACAGTCCATCGCATGAATCGTATGAGTGCCGTTCTTTACCGTTACCAAGTATGCTCGCTCTTCCCATGCTTTTCCTTCCCATGTTTTCTTTGAATTGTTGCTTTTGGAATCGTTGAGTAAGCGAAGGATCCAATGACATCGGAACGTGAAGCTCAGCTAGGGTGAGCAGCAGCTCCATTTCTCGTCGACCCAGCCTCTCGCTGTTTGCACTCGGCTAGCTCAAGGTCCAGTCTAGCCCACCCGCACACAGAAAGTGGGCTTTCGTTCTCGATGATGAGACGTTACAGTGGAGCACTCGCCCATTAACCTACACTTATCACCACCCGTGAACGCCCTCGCGGGCTAACAAGCCATGCCGGAGCCAGCAACTGACGGAGGCATGCTTACTGTATCTTTCTAGCCTGGCTTGTAATGCTAATACACAGTGCTCAAAGCTAGCCCAAGACACAATCATGATTTGTGCGGCAATGGGACTATCAAACCTTTCGCATCACGTACGCCGCAACAGAATCGTAGAGCACTCTCCTGTAGATTGTAACACCCGCTTTTGTTGGGATAGCGGTGCTTGGGTCATTAATTCGAACAGCTGGCTCAGGATCTTTGCACGGGTCAGAACGGTTACTCAAGCAATCACCGCTACTCAAATTTCTTGAGGAGCATTGCGATTCCGTCGAGGCTCGCAGGCAAAGAGTGTGTAACGTTATCGGAGGATTTCGCTGGTAACACCGCTTGGTCAAGACGCCAGGCCTCTTTTAGCGAAAGCTGGGTGGGCTGAGGGCGCCTAATCGCGCCGGATTCGCAGTATGCAAGTTCTGACTGGCTGCGCATTTCGCGTCTCTTTTTCACAGGCACGTTGAGCAATGGGCTGTTTAGTTCTCCCGGCCGCAGTGGGGATAGTCAGTGAGCCCTCGATTCTTCCTTCTGGCCAGAGCCATGCGCACAGACCTGTTTACGGACTGCTCGATTCGATGGTTTACCGAGCCGTTCGAATGCGTCCGGTTATGGCATCGTAGAATCGGTGGCCGTCGAAAACGATACGTATCTACAGAAACTCTTCTCGTCCGATCACAATGTAGGATAGCAGCCCGGAGAACGTCAAAAGAACGCTGGCCCATGTCTCAGCGTCTAGCACAGACCATGATGACGGACACAATCAGCTTTTGTGCAGTTTCACATCGACCCGTGCCGAGACCATGGTCTCATATCGCCACAATCTAGGAAGAGGACCCCTCCCGGCTAAGTCGTAACACATGCCGACTGCACGGCGGAAAGTTGGTGGCTGGTCGATGTTCGAACTAAAGAGCTGTCATGACTTGCTACTAAACAGGAATAGCCTCCACGTTGTGAGATCTTGCCTCGTACGGATGATTTGCACCACTGCCATGGTCAATACGTATCTCTAAAATGATGTACTTATGATCAGGGAATGTCGGTACAAGTCGCGGTGAGTAGCAGCGATGTCTCTTTCCCTCTCTGCCGTAACGAACTCGTGGCGACAACGATGCTTGAATTGCTACAGCGGTTCAGCCCTCCCTGACTCGTGGTTGTGCTTGATCATCTTGACAGACCGGGATCCTAGGCATCTGCAAGGGGCAACTGGCGGTGAGAGCAGGAGAATGATCATAACAGTCATCAAGAACACTCAGTGGAAGATGCTCCTTTGGCTCATGACAACGGCAGAAAAGATGTATTGTATGTTCACAAAGGATGTTGGATTTGACGGTAGCGATGCCCTGAGATCGGATCCAAGTATGCAGTTCCTCGCCTAAGATCTGTCTAGTCGATCGTATGCATCCTGCGATGCATGATACTTGAACTTTGCGTCCGCATGTGGTTCTTGAGGCAGCCTTGCATAGCAAGCTGCTCGCACCTGCTTCTCCGACCTTATCCTGATGTTTACTCATGCAACTTGGATACGTTAATGTTTCTCCCCGGAATCGCTTCCGCAAAAGGACAGCACCGCTCAATGACTTGCAGAAGCTTTCGTCTAGTTCAAACGTCCCATCTCTGGGGCATTTGCGAGGGGAAGCCGGTCAGCATAGCCGTAGCTACTTGCAGAGATGTAATCGGCTACTGGATGTGGATTGGTATCAGAAGTGTAATGAAATCGTAAGTATTATGCGTAACACAATCTGGATATGGCATGTGCACAGACCGGGTCAACTTTCGATGTTTTGATCTCGTGTTGAAAATTGGCCCTACGGAAAAGTGGACTAGGATAATCGTTGCATCCGCTAGCTAGAAAAGACAGGTGGCTGGCATGATAGGCGGAAGGCCGGCCACGTCTGCAAGCAGCTCCACCAGACGTAAAAGTCCCCATACGAGTCCTTGTCCATGCCGCCTTGCCTCTGGAGCCCATGCAAGCCACATTGCTAGCAGCCTGTCAAGCTTGCCCACGAACCACCATGCCGCCATCTCCACGCAACCAAGTCCGTCGCTTACCAGCAGGTCCTGGCATCCATCACGGCTATCAAGCTTTGGCCGCCAAAAAGTACGGAATAATATCTGCACTCTCATGATCTCTGCTAGCAGTTTGTACAGTCTTTGGGGGATGATCGGCTCAGAGCATGTCCAATCGACACCGGGCGCCGATCCGTGCATGTGCCATGTTTTTGAAGCCGATGTATGCAGGAAGGCAGCTTATGTACATGCAACCAGCCGGGGATGCAGACTGCAGCGGTCTGAGCAACCGTTCTTTCGTAAAATTAAGCTCGCCCAGTTTTCAAGACTCGATCGGGAAAAACGGGTGCGATTAACGTTCTGTATCCAAGAATGCTCTTCTGTCTTGCCATTGGCTATTCTCATCGGCCCTGAAACCACGGCTTCCATATGCACATCAGAGGTGCATAACCTATCATGCAGCAAGGAACCGCAGATCTCGGACATGGTGCTGGCTGGACAACGATCAATTGGAAATGTCTTCGGGATGGCAACAGGATTTGCTCGAAGTTGGATTCAAGTTCCTGGTCAGTAGGCACGAGATTGTGAAGGGCCATCAAAAGCAACTGTCATCAAGTCCAGCCACTGCTGGTCGGTCGCTTGGAGAGGCATTTGGGGCCTCATAAGGAAATCGCTGATCACCCGTTTGACCTGAAACCTCAACTGCTGAAGTGCAAGCATTTCCTTCCAATGCCGAAGCGACAACCTCACACGCCCACTGTCGACCTCGACCACTCCTGCGTAGAACTTGAAGTCAGCTTCTCCTAACAAGAGAGCCAGTATGGCTTGCGTAATGCGTGAGGAGTGGAACGCATTTAGCCTGCCATTCTTGGCCTGAGTAGCTTCTAGATAGACAAGCCAAGGCGGTGGCTTGGCTGAAATTCGATTGATTGAGGTTGGGGCAAGCTGGAGTTGTTGGTTCGTATACACATTTCGATATCCCTGCCCCTCTCTTTTCAGAATCCTCGGATACAACGCCATCGCGACTGTTGCCGCGACCATAGTATCACTGGTCAACGCTTCGTAGCGGGCAGGAATTTCGAAGAACAACGAGCGAGACCTGGAGCTGCGCGCATGGCGTAGTGCCGCGTTCTCTTCAGGATTAAGGGACATTAAGCCGGCTTCGGTGAGGTTGATGAGAAGCTGTGTCTTCTGTTCCTCAAGCTGGCCAAGCTGGAATTGGCTGAGATGGTTCTTCTGACAGAATTGTTGTCCAGTTCCTGCCTTACTTGCTTTCTTCCACCCAGCATATGCGTTGTAGGTCGTCAAAAAATCCGAATCGCCCCTCGCAAAGGGCGCGCAAGTTGAGGCGCTTGGTGCACCTTTTTCAGCGAAAACTGATTTGATGGAGAACGATGCTACGATAGTGATGATCGCGTCCTGTCCAGGAGTTAGCACAAATCTGAAGAAATGATACCGTTTCCTACCAAGCACTGAAACACGACCCCGAACACTGCCATCTTTCCCAAGGCCACGTCCAGCGGCAGCTTCGCTAGAAGGCCACCCAGTGGCGTTAGTCTCTCCTTTGTGTCTAAAGCTCCAGCATCTTGCAGCTTCATCAACGCCCTACGGACATTCTTGCCAGATGGTGGGTCAAGGGCTGCAGCAAGTACTTCCTCAGCTGGTCCGAGGTTCCATATTTTGACCCTAATAATCGGGTCCTGTAGGCTCAATCGTAGCATTTCAGGTGCTGCCTGTTCTGGCATCTTGTGCTCGAAGCGGTGTCTGGTCACAAGGTGGAAGCATAACCCTTCTCGAACACGAGCAGCTCTTCCTCTGCGCTGTCTGGCGGATGCGCGTGCGATTAAGCCCTCGGTTAGTCTCGAAAGCTGACGTCTTTCGTCGAACCTCATCACTTTTTCCTTGCATGTATCGATGACAGCAGTGACATCAGGGATGGTTATACCAGTCTCCGCGATGTTTGTGGCGATCACAATTTTCCGCTTACCAGCTTGTGGGATGGCAAAAGCCTGCTCAAGCTCCTGAATCGAAAAGGACGAATGAAGCATGTGGATTACCCATCCGGATGAGAAGTCTCTGGAAGTCACGAGCAAGTTGTATAGTCGGCGGATCTCGCCAATGCCAGGCATAAAAACCAGCATCGCACTGCTGTACTGGGAGAACTTCGGTTTAGTGGCGATCGCGGTAGCGAGTTTGACTATAAGGTCATAATCTATACGATGGTGATCGTATTGTGCGAGAACTCGCCTTGTTGAAGAGCTGTATTTGTCCAGACCCAGTGACTCTCCTTCACTCGTGCCAGCTTCGTCGCTGTCTGGCGCGGCGTCTGGAGTCTCGCTGCCGTTAACCGTTTGATGGCTGCCGACTTGGATATCAAGTGTTTCCTCGACCGCGTCCTCCAGGAAGCCGACTTCAACGGGGAACGTGCGTCCAGGAATATCGAGCACTGGAGCATTGTCGAAGTAGGATGAGAACTTGCCAGCGTTGACTGTAGCACTCATAAGCACGATCTTGAGCGTTGACCGTCTTCGGCGTAGACGTTTGAGGGCGATAAAGAGAAGATCGAGATCCATCGTTCGTTCATGCACTTCGTCCAGAACCAAGCAATCCAGGTGATCCAGGTCAGCGGAGTCTTGTAGCATACGCAGGAGAACTCCAGTCGTTGCGAATGTAATACGTGTACTGGAACTTGTCTTGCTTTCCAACCTAATCGCGTAGCCAATGAGAGAGCGTGCGGTGCCTAGGTCGTCTTTGCCTTCACCCAGCTCTGACGAGACTCTTCTCGCAATTGAGATCGCTGATATCCTCCTTGGCTGCGTCACCAAGATGTTCACATCGGTGCCATTACTGAGATGATGCTCGAGAATGTAGGAGGGTACCTGAGTTGATTTACCTGCTCCCGTGTCTGCACAAACAATCAAGATCTGATTTTGCTCAAACACCTGTAGGATATCTTGCTTGTAATTATAGATCGGCAGGTCTCTTCTGCCTTGTTGCATCTTTCTGTATGACGCAGTATCGGCTCGCTGAGCCCAGGACTTCATTGCAGAGTCAGGGCTATGCCTGATAAAGTGGTTCAATGAACTGTGCTTGACCGATGCACCTTGTGCTTCAAGCTTCACACTATCGCCTGGGTCAGACAGAGCCTTATCCGTGGTAGATCGCATCATACGACGTAGGTGTTGTACTGTGTTCATGTCATAGTCGCGTACAAAGTCAATTCGTGTTTGCTCTAGATCTGACATAACATTTCGAAAGGGTCTCGGTAACCTCTGCAAGACCTTTGAATTGACGATGCCGCTCGAATGTAGGAGGAACAACGCCAACGTAGCAAGAAACGCCTCGCTTTGTACGCTGTCCTTAGTCGCAACATATTGCATCTTTAAGCGCCACGAGGAGCGGCCCAGGTGGAGCTCTACACTGTGTGGTAGGCATGAGCGGCTGAGCTCATCGACAGTGACCTTCGACTTCCAGGCAATGTCTAGTTGGAGTCGGCAGGAGAACGACGTTGTAAGCAAGGAACGAAATTTAATACCATTGCGGGCGAGACTGGGAGCCGCTTCTTCGAGGAGTCGACGAGGGTGTACACCAGACCAGGTCCCGAAATCCCGCATGGTCACAGCGTCATTGGTAGTGAGAGTAGTTTCCTGCTCAGCTGATGCTTCTTCGTCACCGAACATACCACCCAGCATCTCATCAAGATCAGAGGCATCCTCTGACAACTTCGGAGGCGTCTCCGCTTTTGCGTGAGGCGCTTTATTGCGCTTAGTCTGCTTTCTCGCTTGACCGGCTTCAATCTGCATGTCTTTGAGATGGGGTTCCCAGCGCTGTCGTGCCGCATCAGCATCGAAGAGCATGTCGCGCTCAATGTTGCTTATGAGCCGATCGATCTTCTTCTGCTTTGCTTCTTGGTTCGTCGTCCGCCGACCTGTAAGCTGTCCGAGCTTAAATTTAGCAATCTGCAAATCTACCCAGCGGTCTACCAGTTGGTCTGGGTCGTCAAGCTCTTGGTCGCTGTTCAAGGCGTCTGCATCACTTGATTCTGCATCTTCGGGCATTTGCGGACCACCCGTCGGCATGGACGGATCTGCGGCATCCTGACCTTCGTCTTTGCTCTCATTGGTCACCACGAATTCTGTAGCCATCGTATGTTAGTATGCTGTGGTTCAGCTCGTACGAGAGATTGGCTTTAGCTTCGACCTCGATGGTTGGCGTGTCCGGGCTTGACTTGACCTGACATCTTAGTGTAGCTTACTATCTCAGTAGAGTATTTGTGGGCTGTGCGGACTTACCAGGGTCCAGTTCCTCGAATATTTCCTCCTCGGTACCGGCGCTTTTGACCTTGCCCGTCTCATAGTCTGGTAGCTCAGTTGAGTCTTGCGTAAGTGCGTACCACATCAAAACGTCGCTAAGGCCTGGCAAAGAGTCGTCTGTTGAGGAGGTGTTGCCTCGGTAGAATAACGTAAGCACGTGGGCCAAAGCATCATCGACTGAAGGCATCTGCAACCGTACCAGTACTTCACGCAAAGTCCAAAGTTTAAGCAACAAGTCATCTTCTTCGACGGTCAGCTTGGTCGCGCTGGTACAGTCCTCAACGGCGATGTGACTCAAAACAGGCGAGGCAACGGACAAAATCTTCTCCCTGAGCTCCTCGGTCAGGTCGCTTATGGAGGCTCGATCCGCTAACTGCCTCAATTGGCGTCTCTCATTTTCCAGCTTGGTCAGCTGTTTGGTAGCATCTGATTTCACGCGTGCGGCATGCGCATCAACGATATGCTGCAGCTCTGAACGCTCGAGATGCTGTTCGAGCTCCGTAGGTGTCATATTCTCCACGTTCTTTTCGTTAGAGGCTTTCCGGCGATGTGAGTCAGCGGGGCCATCAGTACCCTCAACCTCTTTGAGCGCAGAGGTTTCGGCTTGCGATGGAATCAGAGGCTGGTCATCAACATCAGAGACGACCTTGGGCTTGGACGGCAGGGACGTGGTTGCAAAGCCGCGGGCCGGGTTGGCAGCAGGCTTTTTCTTCTTTTTGCCAGCCATATCGCTCTTGGGTGGTAACACGCCGCAACCGAAGATATCGAGCGTCTCTGCTGGCAACAATAGACGTGCAATGACAGGGGAAGAATGCACTTTAGTAGTGTATGAAAGAATCTTAAAGAAGCAGATATCACTCGTCACTAGTGGCCCATCCCGAACGACGTAGCGCTGCTGGGCGAAGCATGGTAGGGTGCTTCGACGAGCCGTCAGCGCAGATCATGTGACTCTGATCCGGCTTGGCAAGCACAATCAAGTGTCATCGTCTTTTTGCTCTGCAGACTGCGCTCGATTGAAGACACCATTCGACAACGACGACGCCGCCAATATGTAAGTCGACACCATACCCGAGAGCTCCAACGCACTGGCTCCTTCTGCATTACCTGTTTGTACGAGGTCGATTGGTGGACTGCACGAAGATTTACCTGGCAAAATGTCGCAACCCCTCATCAGATCACTAACTCGGGTGTTCACACAGGGTCAATCTACGAACTCAGAAGCGTCTGGCTGCCTCAGTCATTGGCTGTGGCAAGCGCAAGATCTGGCTTGATCCATCTGAGAGCAGCGAAATTCAAAATGCGAACTCTCGACAAACCATCCGAAAGTTGGTCAGCGATGGCCTCATCATCCGAAAGCCAGTTGCCATGCACTCGCGATCCCGAGCTCGACGACTGAATCAGGCACGAAGAATTGGCAGACACAGAGGTTTCGGTAAGAGGAAGGGTACAGCAGACGCTAGAATGCCAGGGTATGGAGAACGAATCAAAGCATCCAATGAATGGCGAACTAATCGGGATATAGTCAAGTTCTCTGGATGAGAAGACTAAGGGTTCTCCGACGTCTTCTTGCCAAGTACCGAGCTGCTGGCAAGATCGACAAGCACCTTTACCACGAGCTATACCAGGAGTCCAAGGGTAACACCTTCAAGCACAAGAGAGCCCTCGTTGAACACGTATGTTCACCATCGTATAACGACACTAGCAAACGGCTAACATTGCCCAGATTCACAAGGCGAAGGCCGAGAAGCAACGTGAGAAGACTCTCAAGGACGAGATGGACCAGAGACGCGCCAAGGTCAAGGCTGCCCGTGAGAGGAGAATCGAACGAAAGACAGCCAAGGCGAACGCTCTTACTGGTGAGGAGGAGACCGCCGAGATCAAGGAGACGTAAGACCCATCGATGGGGATTTGACAGGTCGAGAACCAAGATGTGCAAGTGTCAGCGTCTTCAAGACATGCTGCAACACTACATAAGTACTCAGTCCCGGACAATTGGTGGTCAATGGCGTAATAGCACTACGCCGCGACTGACCACATATGCTTGTTGTGCTTTATGCTGTCCAAGTCGTGGCACTTCGAAGCAAGAAACATACCATTTTGCACGAGTTGATGATAGCAATTTCTTATGCATATTGCCTGAAGGTGGCGTTATGCCGAAGTTTACGCTCAAGCACGATTGAATGGACAAATTCAACCGGTACCTAGTGACTTACCTTCACAGCGTGACGGCCGTAGGTTTGCAACTCCATGCTGGCAAATGTGTTCATGAGGTAGTCCCACAAGTGAGCCACCAGGCTGCTATGTACTGTAGCGGCAGGGTCCGCACTTGCGGCTGGCGGTTCCGCTGATCTATAGATTAGCTGCATTTTCCAACCGCCAGTGCTGCCGCCAAATCCTCGCCAGCACATAACTTAACCCAGAAAGACTCAGCCAAAAAGAGCAAGTTTGAGCATATTATTTGGCACACTTATCAGTCGTCGTAAGCGCGATGTTGTCGCTTGGCTATCATTCTACACATGCCACAGACCCTTGTCCGTTGACGGCAACCGGTAAGCGGCTGACTATGTTCACTGTACAATCGTTTGTCCATAACTGCTCGCCGAACGCGGTTAGAGTGTCCGTTGGTGCCCTCCTGAGAAGCAACCTTTGGAACATTAGACTTGAGTCAACGCAACAAAGCTCCTGTCTGCTTAGTGCAACACACCAAACAGGTCGTCCTATCGACCATAGTATTCTTCTCCGGCTCCCCACCGGCATCTCCGCTTCACGGATTCACGAAACATGTTTGGCGGAACTCTATGGGCGGGAAGCATAGGTAAGCCACCTTCTCCAACAGGCCATGTCAGCGGCATACCTGTGCATCGATGGCACAGCACCTCGTATCGCACTGTGATGGCATGTCTCCCTAGCTGTCGTGCGGAAAGGGCAAATGCAACCCATGTGGAGGCCGCACTACCACATGTCAAAGCACAGTCAATATCTGTAGTTGGCTCGAGAACATGAGGACTAATAACTCGACAGCTGGCGCGGACGATCACACGACCAGAGAGAGACAACCACCTAGCCGACCAATACCTCTTGAGTTCCCAAGCTATGCGCCGCCATTTCACCCTCAGCGACTCGACTCAAATTCGTCGAGCTCGATCAGAGACAAGATATGCCATATCAGATCATTCACAGAGATCTCCGACGCAGATCTATCACGGCTCAATGTCAAATTCGACCACGATGTTGACCTTTCCCAGCTACTTCCCGGCGATCAATTCTCCGATCGGCCATATCTGTTCGACGAAGATCTAGACTCCATGCTTACCGAGATATCAGTCGATAACCAGGACGCGTTTAGGGAGATCCTTAGGATGGAGCCTCTCCCAGGACACGCCAAACCAAAACTCGCATACGCTAGGAATTTCTTCAGCAGCCTCGAAGATATGGCCAGATACTGGGACAACAGTATGGATAAGTACTACCATGTCCCTGCTGATAAGGACATCTCCAGAAAACCATCGGGCGCGGTAGTTGCGAAGACGATCAAGGGTCCATCAGATTTGAGCAAGTACACAACATCGAGCACAAAGACTAATGGCAACACAGATACCGATATGGTTGATGCCGACTCCGCAATCACAAACCTTAATAACAGCCAGCTGACGGAAGTGAAGGAAGTCTACAAAGGTTACCGCTTTGGGAACGGCGAACAGCTCAACCCAGGCACTAGGGTAGCAATGGTCAAGAATCTCCTGAAAATGGCCACGCACAAGTTCATGTGTCGAGAACACGAGCCGATGCCAGCGCCTCGCGAGAAGCTCGTAATTAGAGGAGTCAAAGTTCAGAGTGTTCAATACCATTTCTGTGTCGCTCGAATACCCAGTGACAGCAAGCTCGGAAGAGCGAGGATGGTCGAGGGACCACTGATGGCAGCTCACTGTCGGGAAGAATTACGCTTCAAGCAGAATCCAAGCCTCGCCTCTCCAGAAGACTTGCTTGCAGGGGCAACGATGGTGAGCACCGGTCAAGCTCCGCGCAAGTCAGCAACATCGAGAGGTCCGCCGGCTGGCCCGCCCTTCGTGGGTGAACGCTTCGATTTTTTCAGAGAAATCGGCTGTATGCTCATCTTAGCCACACAGAGAGCACGAGAAGGCAAGAGCAAAGACTCTTACTCGGGCGCTGACAAGTGGTGGGTCGCCGAAAAGCGATTTGGCAATGGGCCTCTGAGATGGGGTCAACTAGCGATTGAAGCCTACGAAGACGAGGACCCAAGCTGGAGTCCGGAAGAGAGGAAGTTGCAAGAAGAAAAGCGACAACGACAAGCAGAAGAGAAAGAGAACGGCAAGAATGGGAAAGAGCCTTTGAACTCCGCAAACATCCGCATCGACGACTTGATGGCCAACAATGCGCCACCCGTATCTAACGTTCCAGGTGAACCAATATCTGGACCTCGCAAGAAGAAACTAAGAAGTCTCGAACGTCCACCTGGTAAGGAAGAGGAGGTGAGAGATGGTCGGAGATTGATGTATGTGCCACCGTTTCGACAGAAGTGGTACACCGACTGGCAGAAGTTGAAGCCTAATACGCCGGTATGGGATGACAAGATCATCTACAAGCACATTGGGCAGCGAGACACATCCGAATGGGATGACATCTACATGATCTCTAGCGTGAATCACCACGTGGCGCTGCTGAGAATGAGGGTGCATCCGGACTACTTGGCTTGGGTCGAAAGCGGAAAGGAAGTGCCTCAAGAAGGGACCGACGACGGAATGAGAAGGGATGTGGCTTACGTCCAGAGAAGTACCTGGTATGACATGTTTGATGTTCAATCGCGGAGACACTTCTTGATAGCGCTGTGGCGGGTGATGTGCTGGCTCAATCGGAATTGCATAGATCAATCCGAATATGACAAAATGGAGGAGAGAAGGAAAGCGATGCGAAGTATGTAGAGGCGAGACTGGGAATGGCGCAGACAGCTGTTAGAGCTACACAATTTAGTACGGACTTAGTATGGCCGCTCCATGTTGAGCTCGAACAACTTTCTACTCTCCAGGCAAGCTCGCTGCTACCTTTGAGAAATGGCAATGCTTAGATGACTGCTTCTAATATTGAAAGCTCTCACTCGTCTAAGAGTGCTCGCAAAGCTGTAACAGATTTGAACAACATAGACGCATCAGACAGATCAAGTTGTCCCTTGTGTGGTGAATTGGGCCCGAGACACGTCAACATCGCCCACAGACCTTCAACACGAGGTTGAAGCGCGGGTGCTGAGACAGTCAATAGTATGCAGCTGCATCGTTTGCGTTTTAGTTGTGAAGAAGAGGAAAGAGCAGGTTCGTGATGTCGCGTTTGACAGAAAATCATGCGACAAAGCTGGGGCTTGGCGAACTCCGCAGTCATGCGGATCTAGCTAAGCGTGGCAAAGAGGTCCCTCGGACTTCTTACAGCTCGCCGTGCAGGGCGACGACTACTCAGAAGGCGTATCGAAGGTGTACTTGGTGCTTGGTGGAGGCCGGGACCGAATACCAGAAGCTGGTACCTTCGAAGCTGCAGGCAGAAAGCTGTGATAAGTGAATCTTAATCTAGTCTTCCACGCCTGACAGAGCGGCACTTTTATTCGTGATCAGCCACACAACAGTCCATCCAAGATGAAACATACCATCACCAGTCCTCGGCTGCTCTCGTCCATACGGCAAGCTTCGAGAGCAAGAGTGTTGAGATCAGAGGTGTGCTCAAGATGCCTGTCGACAAGTGCGGCACGCAGAGCCGATTCTGCTCAGACTAGATTGCTCGGCGCTCACCTCAAAGACATAGACCCAGATATCTTCAACATCCTCGAGCATGAGAAGCAAAGACAACGACACTTCATTAACTTGATCCCTTCCGAGAACTTCACATCCCTTGCCGTGCTCGAAGCTCTGGGTAGTATTATGCAGAGTGAGTTACGGCGTTTCACTCACCTCGATAACCACTGACCGAAGCAGACAAGTACTCAGAAGGATACCCGGGAGCACGATACTATGGCGGCAACGAATTCATCGACCAAGCAGAATCTCTGTGTCAGAAAAGGGCACTTGAAACATTCCGGCTAAATCCAGAAGAATGGGGCGTCAATGTCCAACCTCTATCCGGCTCACCAGCCAACCTCTACGCATATTCTGCACTGCTTCAGTCACACGATCGGATCATGGGCCTCGACTTGCCGCACGGGGGTCATCTCTCCCATGGCTACCAAACACCAACAAAGAAGATCTCCATGATCTCAAAGTACTTCGAAACCCTGCCATACCGCCTAGACGAAAAAACAGGTCTGATCGACTACGACGGTCTTCATAAGCTAGCACAACTATACCGACCAAAGATCATCATAGCAGGCACATCTGCCTACTCTCGGCTCATCGACTACGACCGCATGCGGCAGATCTCCAATGACGTCGGCGCCTACCTCTTGTCAGACATGGCACATATATCCGGTCTCGTCGCCGGCGACGTGATTCCTTCCCCATTCCCACACTCCGACGTGGTTACAACCACGACACATAAGTCTCTCCGTGGCCCTCGAGGCGCAATGATTTTCTACCGCAAGGGCGTACGAAAGACGACTAAGAAGGGCGAGAAGGTGATGTACGATCTCGAGGGACCGATCAACGCGTCTGTCTTCCCTGGCCATCAGGGCGGACCACACAATCATACGATCACTGCGTTGGCTGTGGCGCTGAAGCAAGCCCAGGCCAAGGAGTTCAAGGATTACCAGAAGCAGGTGCTTACTAACGCCAAGGCATTGGCTGAACGGCTGGGCAACGGGGAGTACACGGGTGGTTTGGGATACAATATCGTGAGTGGCGGTACGGACAATCACCTTGTCCTAGTCGATCTAAAATCGAAGGGTGTTGATGGTGCGCGTGTGGAGAGGGTGCTTGAGCTCTGCGGTGTAGCGAGTAACAAGAACACCGTGCCGGGCGACAAGTCTGCGCTTAAGCCTGGTGGGTTGAGGATGGGGACGCCGGCGATGACGACGAGAGGTTTCGGGGCGAGCGACTTCCAGAGAGTGGCCGAGATAGTAGATCGAGCTGTTAGTATCACAGTCAAAGAAGACAAAAAGGCGAGAAGTGCGGCTGAGGGTAAAGGTGTCAAGAATCCTGGCACGGTCAAGGCGTTCCTTGAGCATTTGAAAGATGGGACAGATGTGCCCGAGATATTGGTGATGAAGAAGGAGGTTGAGGACTGGGCTGGGACTTTTTCGGAACCTTGGCTGAAGGAGTCGCTATGAGGTATATAGCAGTAAGCATACACATTTTGGGGGCTGGTGTTAGAGTGCTGGGGGAGGTCCCATCTTATTAATCTTATTTCCGGTATTCAACGCTACCGGAATATTAGATGGCGCGTCTCATCCACGAGCATATCCTGTGTATCTACCTACCGGGGAGAGCGGAACTCGGGCTTTTAGGACTCATGGCCCCCTGCTTGACAAGGCTTGGCAGATAAGATCGAACTTGAAGTTGTGCCTCGGAAGCTTCCAGCTTGTTTCTCCACTTCCCCAGAGTCCATGACCGCAGCTGTTAAGCTCTCCAGACGCGCCCGTTGGTCCGAATCGTCGAGGCTAGGCTTGCATCACAGCCAAAGCGAGAACGACGTTCCTAGATAGTGTATCTACTCCGTACTCTGAATCTGCATATGACGCTGGCACTTACGAAGAGACCTTATGCTTCACTGACTATAGTATTCGTGACGCGCATATCAGAGTTACAAGGCAGTCCAGTGATTCAAGCGAACTTCGTCCGACCTGACTGTGCTTGCTCTACTTACTTGATCCTCATTGAATGACAGGATACCTCCTCTCGTTCAGACCATTCCTCCCCAGCCTACGTCCTCGAATACAAATTACCAACTCCCCTCCATCGAACACCCGTCTCCTCGCACGGGCAGCCTCCTCAACAGCCTCCCCTCCACCAACTCCCGAACCCTCCTCCCTCCGCCAACACATCCCTAAAATGGGCAAACCAAACAACACCGTCCAAGACAGCGTCCAGCACAAATCACTCTCCGACCGCGACGCCTTCTGGGACCACCACGCCAAACAGCTCACCTGGTCAAAACCCTACACCGAAGTCCTCAGCGAACAGACCAAAACCCTCCCCGATGGCACAAAACACCCGCACTGGTCGTGGTTCCCCGGCGGCGAGATCAGCACGACCTACAATTGTATCCACCGACACGTCGAGGCGGGGAATGGCGACAAGGCGGCACTGATCTGGGATAGCCCTGTGAGCAACAGCAAGGAGACGTATACGTACGACCAGCTGAAGGAGGAAGTGGAGATCCTCGCAGGTGTGTTGCGCGAGGAGGGCGTCAAGAAGGGCGATGTGGTCCTCATTTATATGCCTATGATCCCTGCGGCGATCTTCGCTATGCTCGCCACGCTACATCTAGGCGCCATGCACACGGTGGTCTTCGGTGGGTTCGCGGCGCAGTCACTCGCGCAGCGCATCGATGCTGCGAAGCCGAGGGTGGTCATGACTGCGAGCTGTGGCATCGAGGGCTCGAAAGGACCAATGGATTACAGGCCGTTTGTGGAGGGGGCGGTGAAACAGGCCAAGTTTAAGACTGAGAAGGTGCTGATTTGGCAGAGGGATGCGAAGAGGTGGGATCCGGTGAAGAAGGATGACGGCCAGAGGAATTGGCAGAGGTTGGTGAAGAGTGCGAGGAATAGAGGACTTAGAGTGAGGGACCCGGTGCCAGTGAAGAGTACGGATGGGGTTTATGTGATTTATACCAGTGGGACGACCGGGTTGCCAAAGGGTGTATTAAGAGAAGCTGGCGGACATGCAGTCGGATTGAATCTGAGCATAAAGTATCTTTTCGATGTGAAAGGGCCTGGCGATGTGATCTTTACTGGATCGGATATTGGATGGGTCGTTGGGCACTCGTATATTGTTTATGCACCGCTTTTGGCGGGCGCAGCGACAGTGCTTTTCGAAGGCAAGCCCATCGGCACGCCAGACGCTGGTAAGTTTTGGAGGATGGTTGAGGAGCACAAGATCACTACTCTGTTCACGGCTCCGACTGCGCTGAGAGCCATACGAAAGGAAGATCAAGGTGACAAATTATTCAAGGAGGTGGGTGAAAGAGGTGGGTTGAAGAACCTGAGAGCGCTGTTTTTGGCTGGTGAGAGGAGTGAACCGAGTATCGTCAACCACTACCAAGAGCTGATATCACAATATGCCATGCCTGGCGCACAGGTGATAGATCACTGGTGGTCGAGCGAGTCGGGCTCGCCTATGACTGGCATTGCACTCAGACCGGCTGTGGGACACGATCATACTGCAGACGACGAACACAAAGCGCTGACAATCAAGCCTGGGAGTGCTGGGAAAGCGATGCCTGGTTTTGACGTAAGGATTGTCAACGATGAAGGGAAGGAGGTCAAACAAGGTGACATGGGCAATATCGTGCTTTCACTCCCTTACGGACCTAGTGGATTCACCACGCTATTCAACGATGACGCTAGATTTTACAAGGGCTATCTCAAGAGGTTTGAGGGAAAATGGATGGACACTGGTGACGCCGGTATGATTGATGACGATGGTTATGTACATGTTATGAGTCGAAGCGACGACATCATCAATGTGGCTGCTCATCGTTTCAGCACAGGTAAGTCTCCAAGACAAGTGTGTTGGAAACATTTTAACGTGGCGTCAGGGGCAATCGAGCAAGCCATTCTATCGTCCGAAGGTATAGCTGCAGCATGCGTGATAGGCATACCGGATGAGATGAAAGGGCACCTGCCCTTCGCCTTCGTTGAGCCTGCGAATGTAAGTTCTTCCGAAGAGATGCCAGCGACAGCACCGAAAGAGCTGTTCAACGACGTCAATCAGCAGGTCAGGAACCAAATCGGGGCCATCGCTTCACTAGGTGGAATGATACAAGGGAGAGGCATGATACCGAAGACAAGATCTGGGAAGACCTTGCGAAGAGTGCTGAGAGAACTGATTGAGCATGGTGTTGAGGGGAACTTTGACAAAGAAGTCAACATACCACCGACTGTCGAAGATAAGGCTGTCATTGAAGTCGCTCGCGAGCGTGTGAAGCTGTATTTCAAAGAGAAGGGTCTTAAGGATGGCGGTGATCTGAAAGCTAAGCTGTGAGGCACTTTTGTATCGTGCCTTATTCAAGTTTTGCCTGATCATGAGCATTTGCCTGGCGCTAGTCTTCTGTCTGGGACCGTCGAGTAGTAAGTACACTACGGTGCAGTGGGCTAGCACGTGAAATTAGGCATGACAGGCATCGCACTTGCCTCAAACGCGTCAACAGAGACGCGTGCTTCCTTTGGGGGATATCTAAGTACCTAATGACGATAGCTCGAGTGCTACATTCAACACTTTCACAGCAGCACAGCCTGCCAGTCTGGAACGCGCCAATACTGACTTCCAGGCTTCATGCAAACGAAATATCTGCGCCGCATCCATGGTATAGCTTGTTCCAGGGCTCCCTGCTGTAGTCCATCATCTTTCCACTTCATCGTCGACAATTTTCTCAACTCTTCTACACTGGACCACCGCATCCACCATGGAGTCCAATACACGACAGCAGCCTATGCGAGCTGCTAGAACAGCCAAGAAGCCAATACAAGAAGTCGAGCTTCCTGAATTACCACCGAAGAAGAAGGTCAAGACTGGAGACTTCTTCAAAGATATTCAACAAGATGACGTTGATGTCGATCCTGAAGCAGAAGAATTCTCAGATTACGAAAAGTCCAGGAAGAAGCCGAAAAGCAAAGCCAAAGCCAAAGCGAAGTCGCCTGCGAAGAAGCCAAAGACCGCTAGACCAGCATCACCAGAGATCCCAGATATGTCTGATATGGAGCATGAGATCGACCGAGATGATGATCTTCGTATTTTCGATCAGAGAAGAAAAGCAGTCGTGCCAGATGTCAAAGCCACTTTGCTTCCTAAAGTCCTTCGCCTCGAAATTCGGTCTGCTCCAACCACGGTCAACATCAATATCTCCGATCTCCTCTCTGGGAACGCTCCATACCAATCCGCCGGCATGAGCGAAGATCTCGACGGCACCACACTGATTTTCAATGGAGACGCGCAAGCATCAGAAGACCTCACGTCAATGAGACTAAA
>Ga0210040_10000318_pt1 | contig 83184 bp, 77 predicted proteins | sample CryGeyCG12114_NA_FD_185462 | JGI IMG/M metagenome (GOLD analysis project Ga0210040, IMG submission 185462) | Groundwater microbial communities from aquifer - Crystal Geyser CG19_WC_8/21/14_NA (SPAdes) (version 2) | ecosystem: Environmental > Aquatic > Deep subsurface > Groundwater | place: USA...
ATCTGGGCAAAACCCTGCACCTGAGCGCGCAGGACCGGGTCGGTGACGTCGCCGATCAGCTTGCCGACGATCTCTGTCAGGCGCTGACCGTTGACTTCGAATCCCATGTTCCATTCGGGAAATGAGCGCTGCTCGATTGCATGGCGGGCCAGTTCAACCACCGCGAAGTGCCGACCGTCGGCAAGAATGCGGCTGAAGGCGCGATCCAGCGGCTCGCTTGGCCCTTCCAGCACCTGCAGGAAGCGGCGTCCCCCCACCACCAGCAGCCCGGACAGCTCGTCGCGGGCATTGTTGCGGCGCGACACCGTCAGGATGTGCTGAACTTCATCGTCGGATGGCCGGACCGGCGCTCGCGACGTGCTGATGTAGATGAGCTGTTCCATTCGGACGACCTCGAGATCAAACTGGCTTTGACGCTTACGGAGGAGCCGTTACCGGAACCTTACCGGCGCCCGAACAGTCGCTCCACATCCTTCATAGACAATTTCACCCAGGTCGGACGGCCGTGATTGCATTGTCCGCTGTGCGGCGTCACTTCCATCTCCCGCAGAAGAGCATTCATCTCGGCTACGGAAAGGATCCGCCCGGCCCTGACGCTATGGTGACAGGCAAAGGTCGCCGCGATCAGGTCCAGGCGCTCCTTCAAACCTTGCGGGCCGCCCAGCTCGCCGATCTCGGCCGCAAGGTCGGCGCACAGCCGCTTCACGTTGGGGTGCCCAAGCGGCGCAGGCACGGCTCGGACCAGGACCGCACCATGGCCGAATCGCTCCAGGTCCAGGCCGAAGTGAGCCAATTCCTCCGCTGCCTCCTCCAGCCGATCGCAATCCGGCTCGTCCAGCTCGACCACCTCCGGCAGCAATAGCGCCTGGCGCGGCACTCCGCCGTTTGACGCCGCTCGCTTGATCCGCTCCAGCACCAGACGCTCGTGAGCGGCATGCTGATCGACCATGATCAGGCCGTCCTCGGCCTCGGCCACGATGTAGGTGGCGGCGACCTGCCCCCGAGCGACGCCCAACGGATAGGACAGAACCGGTGCGTGGGCCGGCTCGGCACGTGCGGCGGGTGAATGCTCGAACAACGCCCGGCTCTCCTGAACCCGAGCGCCGGGTACAACCGGGACCTCCGTCCAGCCGATCGCAACCGGCGGGACCACCGAGCCACCAACGTCATTCGTCCAGCGAATGTCAGCGACGTGATGGGTCCGCGTCGCGCTGCGATGTCCGGCGTCGTTCAGTGCCGCCCGCAACCCGCCGACGATCAGCCCGCGCACCGCCGACGGATCGCGAAAGCGGACCTCGGTCTTGGCCGGGTGCACATTGACGTCGACCTCGTCGAGCGGAAGCGTCAGGAACAGCGCCGCGATCGGGTGCCGATCTCTCGCCATCACCTCGCTGTAGGCGGCGCGTAGCGCACCAACGAGCAGCCGGTCCTTCACAGGGCGTCCGTTCACGAACAGGTACTGCTGATCGGCCGCGCCGCGGCTCAGCGTCGGCAGGGACACCACCCCGCCGAGGCTGAGTTCATCCCGTCGCAGGTCGACCGGCAGACCGTTCCGCTCCAGCCCGGGATCGAGCAGCGCCGCCACCCGGACAGGCAGCAGCGCGGGCTGGACCGACAACACTCTTCGGCCATCATGTTCCAGGCTGACGGCCACGTCAGGACGCGCCATCGCCAGCCGCCGCACGATGTCCAGCGCAGCCAGGTATTCGGCCCGCGGACTACGCAGGAACTTGCGGCGGGCGGGAACCTTGTCGAACAGCCCTTCGACCCGGACCCGAGTACCCATCGGAAGCGCGGCGAGTGCCTCCCCGATGCGTTCCCCGTGATCCAGGAGGATCTTCCAGCCAGCGTCCTGACGTTCCGCGGTGGGCGAGCGGGGCCGGCTTTCCAGCGTGAACCTGGCGACGCTGGCGATGGAGGGCAGCGCTTCGCCGCGGAAGCCGAAGCTGGCTACCGCCTCGATCCGCTCGTCGGGCAGCTTGGACGTGGCGTGCCGCTCCAATGCCAGCTTCATCTCATCGGGTGCCATCCCGGCGCCATCATCGGTTACCTCGATCAGATCGAGGCCGCCGGTCGCCAGTCGGACGTGAATGTTGCGCGCGCCCGCGTCCAGCGCATTCTCGACCAACTCCTTGAGCGCACTGGCCGGACGCTCCACCACCTCACCCGCGGCGATGCGGTCGACCAGATGGGAGGGCAGCCTTCTTATTGACATGGGAGGGGGTCTAGCCCAATCGAGTCAGCGGGGCGAGGCGCTGTGTGGGAACGCGATTAAACAGCGGTTACCTCATTGGCAATTAATCACTTTCAGGAAGACGGGCGGGCATGTTCTGGACTCGATGGTTCAAGTGGATGTCGCACGACATGGCGATCGATCTCGGGACGGCGAACACGCTCGTCTACGTCCGGGGCCGCGGAATTGTCCTCAATGAACCATCGGTGGTCGCGATCGAGACGATCAATGGCGTTAAGAAGGTCAAGGCGGTCGGCGACGATGCCAAGCTGATGATGGGCAAGACTCCCGACCAGATCGAGGCCATTCGTCCGCTTCGTGATGGCGTGATCGCCGACATCGATGTCGCCGAGCAGATGATCAAGCACTTCATTCACAAGGTGCACGGCGGCAAGATGCGCGCCTGGCGCTTTCCGGAGATCGTGATCTGTGTGCCGTCTGGCTCGACCAGCGTTGAACGCCGCGCCATCCGCGACGCCGCTTCCAACGCCGGCGCCAGTCAGGTCTACCTCATCGAGGAGCCCATGGCTGCGGCGATCGGCGCCGACATGCCGGTGACGGAGCCGATCGGCTCCATGGTGGTCGACATTGGCGGCGGGACGACCGAAGTCGCCGTGCTGTCGCTGCGCGGCCTGGCCTACACCACTTCCGTTCGGGTTGGCGGCGACAAGATGGACGAGGCGATCTCCTCTTACGTCCGGCGCAACCACAACCTGCTGATCGGCGAAGCCACGGCGGAGCGGATCAAGCAGGAAGTTGGCATCGCCAAGCCGCCGGTCGACGGCATCGGCAAGACCGTCCACATTAAGGGGCGCGACCTGGTCAACGGTGTGCCCAAGGAGATCACGATCAATCAGGGCCAGATCGCGGAAGCGCTGTCGGAGCCGGTCGGCACCATCGTGGAAGGCGTCCGCATTGCGTTGGAGAACACCGCGCCGGAACTCGCCGCCGATATCTGTGACCAGGGCATCGTCCTGACCGGCGGCGGTGCGCTGCTGCAGGGCCTGGACGAGGTGCTGCGCGACGAGACCGGCCTGCCGGTCACGGTGGCCGAGGATCCGCTTACCTGCGTTGCGCTGGGCACTGGCCGGGCGCTCGAGGAAGAGCAGTTCCGCGGCGTCCTCCAGACCGCCTAAGGGAAGACCCGAGCGGTGGCGCCGCCGGTCGGTGCGCGCCCGGGCTGGTCGCGGCGGGCACAATATGGCCTGTTCTTCAGCTTCCTGGCGACCATTGCGGGAGTGCTGATCGGCCTGTTCCTGCTCGGCCTGTCGATCGTTGCGCCGCACGCTTACGCGGGTGTCCGCGGCGCTACATTGGACGTGACCGCCCCCGTCACTGGTGCCCTGCGCCAGGCGACGACCACCGTTACCGGCTTGGCCAGCGGCGCCGGCAACTATTGGGATGCCGCTCGCCAGAATGGCGACCTCAAGCGCCAACAGCTGGCGCTCCGCCAGCAGATCATCCAGGCGCGCGCCATTCTCAACGAGAATGTGCAGCTCAAAGCCGCGCTGCAACTGCGCGAAAAAGCACCAACAGCGGTTGCCAGCGGCCGTATCGTTGGCTCCTCGTACGAAAGCCAGCGGCGATACGCCGTGATTTCGGCCGGCAGTGGTGACGGCGTAGTCGCCGGCATGCCGGTCCGGTCCCCTGCGGGGCTGGTCGGGCGCGTGGTCGACATCGGCGCGACGGCCAGCCGCGTGCTGCTGATCTCCGATCGCTCCAATGTCGTTCCCACACGCTTGCTGCGCGGGGGTCAGGCTGTTATCTCCACGGGTCGCGGCGACGGCACCGTTGACCTTCGCCCGCTCGAGGTCGGCCGCAACCCGTTCAAGCGCGGGGACATCGTCGTGACCAGCGGAACCGGGGGCCTCTACCCGCCGGGGGTGCCGGTCGGCCGTGTGGTCCGGCTCGACGACGATGGTGCCATTGCGCTGCCCATGGCCGATCCGGCCGATGTCAGCTTCGCGATCGTTGAACAGCCTTATGAGGAAGCAGCGCTGCCCATGGCCGATCAGCCTCCGGCGGAGCAGCGCTGATGGTTCGGTCGGCCCTTGGCGGCAACGCTAGTCTCGGCCGCGGCCCCCGGCGATTGGCGCGCTTCTGGCCCGCGTGCAGCGTCGCGGTGGGCTCGACCTTTTCCATTCTGCCCATCGTTACGGAAGTCGGCTGGGGACCCGATTTCGGCTTTCTCATGCTGATCGCGTGGCGGCTGCTACGGGGCGATGTCATCCCGGCCTGGTCCGCGGCTCCACTGGGATTGTTCAATGACCTGATCACCGGCGTGCCAATTGGTCTGTCCATTTTCGTGTGGACGGCATCTATGCTCCTGCTCGACCTCGCCGATCGGCGCACCATGTGGCGTGATTACTGGATCGAATGGCTGCTCGCCGCAATGCTACTCTTTATCGGACAGCTGGTACGATGGCGCGTCGATACCCTCATGGGCGCACCTTACGAATTCCATCTCATCTGGTCGCCCTGGATCATCTCCGTGCTCACCTTCCCCCTCGCCGCCTTCGTCGCTAGCGCCGTCGATCGGTGGAGGCTCGGTCGATGAACCCGCCCATGCGGTTCACCTCCGTCCACCAAGGCCTGACCTTTTCGCGGCGCATGACGATCGTGGGCGGCGCGCAGGCGGCCGTGGCCGCGGCGCTCGTTGGGCGGCTCGGCTGGCTGTCCGTCAAGGAGAACGAGAAGTACAACCTCCTGTCCGAGGACAATCGCGTCCAGCTGATCCTGGTCCCGCCACGCCGCGGTTGGGTTGTCGATCGCGCGGGCAAGCCGATCGCCATCAATCGCTCGGACTTCCGCGTCGACCTCATCCCTGACCAGCTCAAGGACTCGGCGAAGACGGTGGCCACCCTGACCGACCTGCTGGCGCTGACACCCGACGAGGTCGATCGGGTCAACCGCGACATCAAGAATGCTCGCGGCTATCAGCCCGTGCAGGTCGCCCAGAACGTCTCCTACGAACGCTACGCCGCCGTGACCGTGCGCCTGCCCGAGCTGCCGGGTGTGCAGCCGATGCGCGGCTTCTCGCGCTTCTATCCCGCCGGCCCCGCGGTGGCCCACCTCGTCGGCTATGTCGGCACACCGTCGGCGGAGGATTACCAGAAGACCAAGGACTCGTTGTTCCTGACGCCAGGCTTCAAAATTGGCAAGCAAGGCCTTGAAAAGACCTTGGAAGCGCATCTGAGGGGAACGCCGGGCGGCCAGCGCATCGAAGTCACGGCAAGCGGCCGGCTGGTCAAGGAACTCGATCCCAGGCCGGACCGCAGCGGCGAGACCGTGCAGCTCACCATCGACTCCGGCCTGCAGGAGTTTGCGGCCCGGCGCATGGGCGATCACTCGGGCGCGCTGGTCGCCCTGGACGTGCAGACGGGGGATACGCTTGCCTTTGTCTCGATGCCCGCATTCGATCCCAACAGCTTCAGCGGGGGGATTGGTCGAACCGAATGGCGCTTGTTGTCGGAAGACGATCACAAGCCGTTGATCAACAAGGTGTCGCAGGGACTCTACCCATCGGGTTCGACCATCAAGCCCGCGATGGCGCTGGCGTTCCTGAAGCAAGGTGTCGACCCCAGGCAACGGGTCTTCTGTCCCGGCGGCCTAAGGATCGGCAATCGTTTCTTCAGCTGCGACGCGCGCCATGGTTCGATGGACATGCACTCGGCGATCGAGCGCAGCTGTAACACCTACTTCTGGGCAATGGGCCTGCGCACCGACCCTGAGCTCACCACCGAGATGGTCAATTATCTAGGTTACGGGCAGGAGTTCGAGCAACTCCCGATCAGCCAGCGCTACGGCACCATGCCCAATCCCAAGTGGCTAGAGAAGAAGTACAAGCGCAAGTGGCAGGGCTTCGATTCGGCCAACACATCAATCGGCCAGGGCTATGTGCTGGTCAACCCGCTGCAGCTGGCAGTCATGCCGGGGCGACTGGGTTCGGGCAAACTCATCCAACCGCGCCTGCTGGCGGGAGCGCCGCGTTCTCCAATCGCTCCAGTCGCGGTCGATCCGGAGCATCTCGCCATCGTCCGCAACGCCATGGCGGCGGTGGTCAACGGCAGCGGCACGGCGGTGGCGTCCAAACTGCCGCTGGACGGCATTCAGATGGCGGGCAAGACCGGCACGGCCCAGGTGTTCAAACTTACGGCACGCGGCGTTGCCAATTCCAACTGGGCTCTTCGCGACCATGCCCTGTTCATCGCCTTCGCTCCCTCCGACAAGCCGCGCTTCGCCATCGGCTGCATCATCGAACATGGGGGCTTCGGCGCGTCGACTGCCGCTCCGATCGTCCGCGACAGCATGACCTACCTGTTTGACCAGGAGAAAGCGCTGCACGCGCTCGAGCCGCTGGAACAGCAATGGGGCGGCAGCCTGTCCGAGCGGAACGCCCGTCGCGCCGCAGCGATCAAGGCAGCGGCGCAGGCTCCGACGGCATGATCTTCTCGGCGATCATCCCCCAGCCGCTGGCCCGCCTGCCCTGGCGGCTGATCTTCCTGATTATCGGCATCGGCCTGTTCGGGCTGGTCAACCTCTACTCCGCCGCCGGTGGCTCGATCCAACCGTGGGCGCTGCGCCAGGGCGCCGCCCTGAGCCTGTTCCTGACTATGGCCATCGTGCTCTCAAAGGTGCGCGAAGCGACTGTGAAGCAGCTCGTGGTGCCGATCTACGCCGCGATCGTGATCATGCTGGTGTTCACCGACATGCTCGGTTTCGTCGGCAAGGGCGCGCAGCGCTGGCTGGACCTCGGCATCATCCGGCTGCAGCCGTCCGAGTTCATGAAACCGACCATCGCCCTGATGCTGGCCCGCTTCTACGAACTGCTGCCCGCCGGCGACATCCGCAGCTTCCGTGCAATCTGGCCTGCGGCCGCCCTGATTGGCGTTCCGGCCGGGCTGGTCATCCTCCAGCCGGATCTCGGCACCGGCCTGATGGTCGTGTTCGCCGGCGTGACGGTGATGTTCTTGGCCGGACTGCCGCTTAAATGGTTCCTGATCCCCGGCGGAGCGATCGCCGCGGCAATCCCGATCATCTACCAATTCCTGCTGCACGGCTATCAGAAGAAGCGGATTGACATCTTCCTTGATCCCGAGAGCGATCCCACGGGCGCCGGCTACCACATCACCCAGAGCAAGATTGCGATCGGCTCGGGCGGAACGTTTGGCAAAGGCTACCTTCAGGGAAGCCAGAGCCACCTTCAGTACCTCCCCGAAGGCCACACCGACTTCGCCTTTGCCACCCTCACCGAAGAATGGGGCATGGCGGGCGGTACGATACTGATCCTCTCCTACCTGTTCGTGATACGCTGGGCGATGAAGGTCGCCGCCGACGCCCCCACGCGCTTCGCGCAATTGTCCTGCGCCGGCCTGGCGGCGGTGCTGTTTTCCTATTTTGCGATCAACCTGCTGATGGTGATGGGGCTGGCCCCGGTGGTCGGCATTCCCCTGCCCCTGATCAGCTACGGGGGCTCCGCGGTGATGACCGTCATGATCTGCCTGGGCCTGCTCATGAGTTTTGAGCGCCAGCAGCGAACGCGCACGACCCTCAGCTAAACCGGTTGCAAAGGTCTAAAGCCCTCGCTAGATGCCCACCCGCGCCCGCTTTGTGCGGCTCGCGCAATGCCTGACAGGCATGGACGCATAGCTCAGTTGGTAGAGCAGCTGACTCTTAATCAGCGGGTCCTTGGTTCGAGCCCAAGTGCGTCCACCACTTCCTTTTCAGCGACTTAAGTCAGTTACTTACGACCAGGTGTAGCCTTGGACGAGGCTCACTGTGACCAGTTTTGTTACCTTCCGGCAGAACCGGCTCCGGCAATTTTCCGCCGTTGCCGGGTGTGACCGGAAACGTCAGCTGGTCCGCATAGGGCGCCAGATGCTTTACCGACATGTGCGCATAACGCCGCACCATCGATTCGGACTTCCAGCCACCCAGCTCCTGAAGCACCCAGGTGGGCACGTCATTCTGCCGCATCCAGCTCGCCCAGGTGTGCCGCAGATCGTGCCAGCGGAAATCCTTGATTCCGCAAGCCTTCAATGCCGCACGCCACGCCCGGTTGTTCGCGCTTCGCAGCTGCTGGCCGCGATAGGTGAACACCCACTGCCGGTGCTTGCCGCGCTGACGCTCCAAGACCCCCAGGGCCACCTCGTTCAGGGGCACGCCAAGCGCTTCCCCGTTCTTGGTGTCGCCATGCTCGATCGTTGCCAGGCGACGAGTCATGTCGACCCGGTCCCAGGTAAGACCTAGAATGTTGCCCTGGCGAAGTCCGGTCGCCAGTGCGAAGGTCACCACCTCGCGCTGATGAGCCGGGAGACGTTCCAGAAGAGCTTGGGCCTGATCGTGGGTCAGGAACCTGACCCGGACCTTGCCGCCCTTCGTGTAAGTCTTGAACGGCGGGATCTGATCAAGCCACTCCCAGTCGCGTTGCGCCTTCCGGAAGATGGCGCGAATGAGCGCCACGTAAAGATCCTTCGTGCGATCGCTGCGACGGGCGAGCTGGCGAGAAACGATCCGGTCGATCATGTCCCTGCTCACCTGATCCAACGTCTTGCCGCGCAAATGCCTGGTGAACCACCGGATCCGGCTCACATCGTCCCTGTAGGACTTCTTGTGGGCCATCTCCTTGAGCCACCGCAAAGCCGCTTCGTCCCATGTCCGCTTCGGCTTCTGCTTCAGTCTGGCAAGATCCCACAGCTGGGCCTTCAATCGATCGTGGTATTCCTGGGCCTTGGTCCGATCGGTCGTTCCAGTAGAGCGTCTAAGCAACGTTCCGTCTGGTGCTGTGAGCTTGACGTAATAAATGTCTGCACGTTTCCAGAGTGCCATATTGCCTCCTTTTGGTCGGCACTCAGCTGCACCCGTGCGCCATCAGGGTATTGGAAGCGCAGCCAGGCGACAAGATCGGCCTCCATGAAGCGCCAATCCCGACCGACCTTTGCTCCCGGCAGCCTCCCCTTTCGGGCATGGGTCCGGACGGTGTTCGGGTGAACGTTGAGGAAGGCGGCCGCGGCCCTCAGGGTGAGCACACCCATCGAGCGATCCGCTGCACTGGCTTGCCCGGGGGTCTGTGACCCCGACAGCGCCAAGCCGCCCGGATCCGCGCCCTGCCCACTCACCGGTCGGCTTTCCGGTGCCGAGCGAACTGGCGGTCGCTATCGAGAAACGCTGCAAGCATGGCCGGGATCAGCTCCGCGACCGCCTCGGCCTCGCCGTACGCCTCCTGGTAGAGGCCTGCGTAGCGCTCCAGCGCGCGGTGAAGCTCGGGCGAGACAGCGATGGTCAGCTTGACGGGCGTTCGGTCGGGCAGCTTGCCAAGGCGGATCGCAGTCATCGTTCGTTCTTCCAAGGGCGCAGAACCAGGTCCTTGTGGATCATCGCGCGCAGCGGCCAGCCCGGGCGAACCCGCAAGGTCGGCTGCACTTGGAGGTTGCGCTGGGTCAGCTGGTCGCCAGCACGGGCGGCGTTCTGCTGCGCGCTTTCGCGCAAGGCACGCACCAAGTCGCCTTCTCCGCTCCCGACGCTCAGTTCTGTGCCGACGCCTAGCAGTGTCGACAGGCCGATGCCGGTGATCAACCGCCAGGTGTGAAAGTCCACCCGATCCTCGACCCCGGCGTAACCGGAGGCATCCGTTGCCGGCATGTTGTCGAGCTGGATCGACGCGCCATCAGGGAGAATGATGCGCTGCCAGACGATCAGTGCCCGACGCTGCCCGAAAGCTACCACGCTGTCGTAGCGTCCAACCAGCCGCGAGCCTTGCGGGATCAGCACGCTACTGCCCATGGCGCTGTCGCGGACATGCTCGGTGACCTGGGCCAAGACCATGCCCGGCAGATCCGAGTTGAGCCCGGTCAGCAGGCTCGCCGGGATGATGGTCCCGGCGCTCAGCACCCAGGGCGACGGCGCTTCGACCAGCCGATGCGAACTGACCTCTCCCAGCGCCGATCGGGTGAACTCGAGCTTGCGATCCTGTCCGTTCGCCTTTGCGGACGGAGGTGCCGGCAGCGTCTCGCCGTCGGCGACGGAAACGGGCAGCATGGCCCTGACCGGTTCGTCAGGCGCAGGCCTGTTGCCGCTACTTCCACCGAGCTGGACCAGCACCGCCGACGAGCGGGCAGCCTCCTGAGCGGCAAGAAGGCGCTGGCGTTCAGCCTCACGCGCGGTCACCGCCGGGTCGATCTCGACTGTCGGATGCCCGGTTGGCTGGCCTGCGGACGTTACCGATCGCTGGTGCTTAAGGATCGGCCGACCGAGATCCCCCGGCAACGGAGGTCCGAGCCGGGGCACGTCGCCGTAGCTGGCCGGCGCTGCCGCCAGTGCATCGGGCGTGCCCTTGCGTAGCGGGGCGCCATTTTCTCCTTCCGCCACGGCGCGAAAGGTCGGCGGCTGGAAGGCCAGCCACGCCACTCCGGCGAAACCGGCCAGGCCGACAGCCGCGACGCCGATAATCAGCCCGCGCCGGAAACGCACTACCGGACGTGGACGACCACGCAGGACGAGACTTTCCGGGTCCTGCTTGGCCGCCGTCGGAGCCGGCAGATCGACCTGTTCATCGACAGGAGCCATCACCGAGATCCATTGCGGCTGGACCGGGAGCCACGGGTAATCCGCACTACCTGCTGGCGTCGTTCGCCCAGCCGCAGCTCCGCGATCAAAACCAGGCGGTCAACGACATAGTAGCGTCCGCGCACCCGGTAATTGACGAGCTCAGCCTGGCCGCCAGCACCGACCGCGAACAGCGGTGGCGCTTCGCCTGCCGCGAGATCGGCGGGAAACTCGATGAACATCTGTCGCCCGTCATCAAAGACCCGAACCGGGCGCCAAGCGGCACGATCGCCATCGATCCGGTAGTTGAAGTTAAGCCGCTCCACCGCCACTCCGGACGCCACCGAGACGGCGGCTGACGCATCCGACCGGCGCAGGGCAAGCAGGTCGTCGGCCGGATAGCTCCAGCTGATGCTCGGCATCGCCAGCCGCGCAGCGCTCTCCAGCTGGACATGATAGACCCGGCGGTCGGTCGCCACCACCAGATTGGTGCGCAGCCCCGCGGTCGAGGGCTTGACCAGGATGTGCGTGCGACGCCCGCTCCCTGAACCGCTCGTGGTATCGCCGATGATCCAGCGGGCGGTGTCGCCAGCGGCGACCGAGATCAGCGTCTCGCCGGGCTGCAGAGCGATGTCGCTGACCTGCTCGGGCGCGGTGTACAGCCGGTACAGCGCGCCGTCCGTCCAGACGTAGATCTGGGCGGCATTGCGGTAGCCACTGCGGACGGGCTCGCGTGTAGCGGCGCGGTTGGCAGTCGCAATCCGCTGGGAAGGCGCAGGTGGCGGCGCGGCGGCGGCTGGCACCGCTATCAGCAGAGCCATGAAAGCAGAGGCGAGAGTGCTGTTCATTCGGAATTTCCTACGTACGAGCCTGGAGCCCCGCCGAGGCCTGGATCGAGTGGAGAGCCAGTGGGGAGGCCGAGCTCAGGTTGGCGTGCAGACCGCGAGGCAACTGGCGAAGGCACTGTTCGCGTTGCCGGATCGGGCACCTCCAGTTCGCGCGACCAGTCGATGTCGTCCACGAACAGGCCTAGCGGGTTCTTGCGCAGCGCGTCGGCGGTCTTGGGCGAACGCACGACTACACTCAGCATTGCCGTCCAGCGAAAGCTACCGATCAGGCTTTCGCGCTCATGGATGGTCTCGGTCCATTTCACCTGAAAGGATTGGTCGGAGGCGCGGACGACGCTGGTCACCGCCACCGACACGGTGCGGCGGCCGACCTCGGCGAAAGGATCGTTGGTGCGGGCGTACTCGCTTATGAACAGGCCACCGCGCTCGGTTACGAAGTCATAGGCAGACAACCAGTTTTCGCGCATCAGCACCGGATCGAGCGACACCGAACGGACATTCTTCACCAACCGGGCCAGATGCCAGGCGATCTGCGGATCGCTTGGTCGGTAGGTGACATCGACCGGTGCCACCGCCCGTGCTTCGCCGAGGCGATCGACCTCGACCACATAGGGCGTGACCCGGCTCTGCAGCGACTGCCAGAGAAGTCCGGCAGACAAGCTCCCCGACAGGGCGAAGCCGCCCATTGCCATCAGCCGCCAGTTCCTTGCCTGGACCCGGGCGGCGCCGATCCGCTCGTCCCACACCTGTCCCGCACGCTGATAGGGCGTGACCGGCTCGGGGGTACGGCCATAACGCTGGACCGCTCGCCTGAAACGCATCGCTTATTCCTCCTTTTCCTTGATGTCGGGGGCGGCGCCGCTCATGCCGCGGTCGCCGTCGCGCAAGGACTGGAGCGCGACCTGACGGTGATGGCGTGCGGACTGCTCAATCCGCAGCTGCCGGGCCCATTGCGGCGCACCAGCCTCCGCCGCAGGTTCGCGGTTTTCGGATCCGCCGCTACGGCTCGCGCCGGCGAAAAACGCCGCACGCTGGCCGCTCTCGGCGGCCGCCTTGAAGCCACCGACGTCCGACAGCTTCTGGCTCATGGCAGCCCTGCCGGCTTGCGCGACGCCGCCCAAGCCAGCCGAGACGGTGGCGGACCCGGAAGTCTCCTGTCCAAGCTTGTAAGCGGTCGTCGCCGCCGATCCCATGGCGGTTCCGGCCCGCATGGCGCCAAGTGCACCCCCCGCGACCGCGCGAGTGCCCGCGACGGCGGCACCGCTGCCGACCGCCAGGGCGCCGACTGCCGCGGCGGTCGTCCCGACTGCTGCCCCCGCGCTCAGCTGCGGCGCGCCGGCGACCAGCCCCGAAGCGATACCCGGACCGAAGATACCAAGGCCGAACAGGGCAAGACTGCCGAGTACGAGGCTCATGGCCTGGCCGATGTCAGGTTCCTGACCGCCGAGCGCGCCGACGAACTCACCAAAGAAGCCCGAGCCGATCCCGACGATGACGGCGAGCACCATCACCTTGATCCCGGAGGAGATCACATTGCCGAGCACTCGCTCGGCAAGGAAGCCGGTCCGGTTCCATAGCGCGAACGGAACCAGCACGAAGCCGGCGAGCGCGGTCAGCTTGAACTCGATGACCGTGATGAACAGCTGCACGGCAAGTACGAAGAAGGCCAGCACCACGAACAGCCAGGCCAGCAGCAGAATGGCGATCACCAGGAAGTTGTCGAAGAAGCTGGTGAAGCCCATCAGCTGGTTCGCTTGATCGAGCAGCGGCCAAGCCGCCTCGAACCCGGTGCCCGCGAGATGCCCGGGCCGAAGCAGGTCGTCGGCGCTCATGGTTCCGCCGCCGGCGGTGATCCCGAGCCCAGCGAACGACCGGAAGATAATATCGGCGAGCACCGCGAACTTACCGAGGATCAGCGCGAACGCGCCGACGTAGAGGATCTTCTTCAGGAGCCGGCCGATGACATCGTCCTCGCCGCCCATCGCCCAGAACAGGCCGGCCAGCGTGATGTCGATGCCGATCAGCGCGGTGGTCAGGAAGGCGACATCCCCGCCGACCAGGCCGAAGCCGCTGTCGATGTAGCGGATGAAGGCGTCCATGAAGCGGTCGATGACGTTGAGGTCGCCCATGTGGATGTCCGACTGAACGAGAGAGAAGAAGTGCCGCGGGGCTCCTTCAGGGGTGTCAGGAATCCCGCGGCGGGCGCCAGCCTTGGCAGCGGCCGGCGCCCAGGCGTGCGTTAGTGGCGGGTGTAGGCCTGACCCGAGCCAAGGAAGCGCTTGGCGGCGGCGCGCGCCTCCTGCTGCTCCTGGACGCGGCGCGCCCGCTCCAGCGACTGGCTGCGGAACTCGGCCGCAATTAGTTGCTGCAGCTGAAGCTGCTGCTTGGTGCTCAAGGCCAGCAGCTGGTTGGTTGCCTGGCTGACCTGCAGCGCGCCGCTCGCACCCTGGCTGCGGCCGACCAGTTCGCGCAGCAGCTCGGCATCCCCCTGCACATTAGCCGCAACCTGGCTCTGGACGCGCATGCTGTGGCGGTAGCCTTCCCTCGCGCTGTCCAGGCGGGAACGCGCCGCGATCACCCGCTGATTGCCCTTCAGTGCGGCACTGACTTCCGCGGGAAACATGGCCTGGAGACGCTCGTCGATCCGCTCTATCTCGAAGCCGATTCCCCGCGCCTCGCCCATCAACTGATCGACGCCCTTCAGGGCCGCGGTCATGCGGCCGAGTTGCGGAAAGTCGATCCGCTCAAGGTTGCGCGCCATGTTCTGCAGCATGGTCGCCTCGTTCTGAAGCGAGGTCACCTGATGATTGATCTGCTCCAGTGCCCGCGCCGCCTGCAGCAGGTTCTGGGTGTAGTTGGTGGCGTCGAACACCGGGATTGCAGTTGCCGGCGCTGCCAGCACGACCACCAGGCTACCAGTGCACAGAAAGGTCGCCGCGACCCGAGCGGCACCACGCATCAGTTTCTTCACTGCTTGTCTCCTTGGCTAGATGGAATGGGGAAGCTGCCGAGAGCGTCGGCTGCCCAGTCGAGGCCGCGGGCCGCAAGGAAGCGGCGGGCAAAGTTCTCCGGGCCGGTAGCAAGCAGTTCATCAATCAGGCGCTGGGCAGCGGGATTGGAGGCGCCGCACAGGGCAAGGGCGACTTCGCCCAAGCCGAGGTCGAACAGCCGATTGCCGCGGCGCGACTGCAGGTAATAGTCGCGCTTGGGCGTGGCCCGGGCGATCAGCTCCACCTGCCGGTCGTTGAGGCCGAAGCGTTCATAGGCAGCACGGGCCTGCGGCTCGACGGCGCGATCATTGGGGAGAAAGATGCGTTGTGGGCAACTTTCGATGATGGCCGGGGCGATGCTGCTCTCCGCCACATCGGCCAGCGACTGGGTGGCGAACAGCACCGCGACGTTCTTCTTTCGCAAAACCTTGAGCCACTCGCGGATGCGGGCGGCGAACAGGGGATGGTCGAGGAACACCCACGCCTCGTCGAGGATCAACAGGGTCGGGCTGCCGTCGAACCGCTCCTCAAGCCGATGGAAGAGATAGGTCAGCACCGGTTGCACGGCGTCTGTCTGCCCGAGCAAGCCTTCGGTCTCGAAGCAATGGACATCGGCCAGCGCCAACTGGTCCTCCGCGGCATCCAGTAGGCGTCCGTGCGGCCCTTCCAGCGTGTAGGGCACGAGCGCCGCTCGCAACGCATTGGACTGGAGCAGCAGCGACAAGCCGGTGAGAGTCCGCTCCTCGGGCGGCGCAGTGGTGAGGCTCAGCAGCGCCGTCCATAGGGCGTCCTTGACCTCGGGGGTCACTGCCACCCCTTCGTGCTCGAACAGTGCGCCGAGCCAGCCGGCGGCCCAGCTGCGCTCCGCAGCCGCGTCGATCCGGCGCAACGGCTGAAAGGCGAGCAGCTGCTCCCGCCCCTCCCCGTCCGATCCGAGCGGATGGTGCCTCCCGCCCATCGCCAGCACCGCGGCCCGGGCCGACCAGCCCTTGTCGAACAACACGATCCTGGCGCCCGGGTAGCGGCGGTACTGAAGCGCCAGCAGCGCAAGCAGCACCGACTTGCCGGCGCCGGTCGGACCGACCACCAGCATGTGGCCGACGTCCCCGACATGGGTCGACAGCCGGAACGGAGTGGAACCGCTGGTCTGGGCCAGGAGCAGCGGCGGGCCGCCCAGATGCTCGTTGCGCGCCGGCCCGGCCCAGACCGATGACAACGGCATAAGGTGGGCGAGGTTGAGGGTGTGCACCAGCGGCTGGCGGACGTTGGCGTAGACATGGCCTGGCAGGCTCGACAGCCAGGCCTCGACCGCGTTCTGGCGTTCGCGCTTGGCGGTGAAGCCAAGCCCATTCACCACCCGCTCGATCATTCGCAGCTTCTCGTCCGCGGCCGAGGCGGAGACGCCGCGCACCGTGATGGTGGCGGTCAGGTGACCGAAGGCGACATAGTCCTGGCCGAGCGCCTGCAGGGCGAGGTCGGCGTCGACCACCTTGTTGTCGGCGTCGCTGTCGAGCAGCTGGACCGGCTGGTTGTACATGACCTCGCGCAGGAGCGCGGTAACCGACTTGCGCTTGTTGAACCATTGCCGGCGCAGGCGAGTGAGCGCACGCGCCGCGTCCGTCCGATCAAGCGCGATGAACCGGGTGACCCAGCGGTACTCGAGGTCGAGATGGTTGAGCGCGTCTAGGATTCCAGGCCGGGTCAGCGCCGGGAAGCCCAGCACGGTCACCGTGCGGAGATGCTCGTCACCGAGCAGCGGCTCCAAGCCGCCGGTCAGCGGCGTATCGGCGAGCACCGCATCGAGGTACATCGGCGTTTCCGGCACGCTGACCGAGTGACGCCGGGTGGAGACGGTCCCGTGCAGGAAGCTCAGCAGATCGCCGTCGCCGAGAGCGCTGACTTCGGGCATCACCCCGGCCAGCAGGTCGAGCGCGCGGTCTGTTGCGGCAATGAAGCTGGCCAGTGCTTGACGCCAGTCGCGCCCAACACTTGCCTCGCCCTGGTCGACTAAAGCCCGCTCGGCCGATGTTTGCGTGTCGGGTGGCGGCAGCCATAGTAACGACAGGTGGAAGCGGGATTCGTAGTGAGCGCGTCCGCCCTCAAAGTCGGCGCGGCGCTCCTGGTCGACGAGCCAGGAGGCCGAATCGGCAAAGTTGCTTGCTGGGTAGCCAGGTGCCGCGCTCCGCTCCGCCTCGAAGAATAACGCCCAGCCCGATCCGAAGCGCTTCAGCGCATTGTTGACCCGGGCTGATGCGGCGACGAGCTCCGCCTCAGTCGCACTTTCGAGATCCGGACCGCGGAAGCGTAGCACCCGCAGAAAGCTGCCGTCCTTGTTGAGCACCACTCCGGGGCCGACCAGCGCCGCCCACGGCAGATGGTCGGCCAGCCGGTCGGCGCGGCTGCGGTATTCGGCGATGTTCAGCACGACCAGTGTCCTCGCTGGCGTAGGTGGCGGGTGAGCACGGCTGCGAAGTCCGGGTCGCGCTTGGCCGCGACCACGCTGAGGCTGTGCCCGACCGCCCACAGCAGCAGGCCGGCAAGCCATTGCTGAAGCCCAAGTCCGAGTGCGGCGGCGACCGTGCCGTTGACGATTGCCACTCCGCGCGGAGCTCCGCCAAGCAGGATCGGCTCGACCAGCGCGCGGTGGAGCGGCGCTTCGAAGCCTTCGATGTGGCCGCCGGTGCTCACCCGATCAGCGCTCCGCCGCCGAAGCTGAAGAAGCTCAGGAAGAAGCTCGACGCGGCAAAGGCGATCGACAGGCCGAACACGATTTGGATCAGCCGTCGGAACCCGCCTGCCGTCTCGCCGAAGGCCAAGGTTAGGCCGGTGGTGATGATGATAATCACCGCGACGATCTTGGCGACCGGTCCCTGGATCGATTCCAGGACCTGCTGAAGCGGCTGCTCCCATGGCATGCCCGAGCCGGCAGCCTGGGCATCGAGGGGGATCAGCAGGCAGGCGGCAAGGCCGAGGGCGGCCGGGACCAGCAAGGACGAACGATTACGGGCAAGAGTCATCATGATTTCTCCACGGTTGAGTGCTCAGGAAGGAGGGAGCGCAGGCGGTACCGCCCGCCGTCATCGAGACCTTGGAGCGCAAGTGGCGCCCGGACCCGGCGAGCGGTGCCGCGACCCTCGATGAAGACGATGAGGTCGATGGCTTCGGCGATCAGCTGGCGGGGCACGCTGGGCACGGCTTCCAGGATCAGCTGTTCGAGGCGATAAAGCGCCGCTTCCGCGTTGTTGGCGTGGACCGTGGCGATCCCGCCAGGATGGCCGGTGTTCCACGCCTTGAGCATGTCAAGCGCTTCGCCGCCCCGGACCTCGCCGATGATGATCCGGTCGGGCCGAAGACGCAGCGTCGAGCGGACCAGGTCGGCCATGGAGACGAGGCCGGGGCGGGTCCGCAGGGCCACCGTGTCGGGCGCGGCGCAACGGAGTTCGCGGGTGTCCTCGATCAGCACCACGCGTTCGCCCAGTGCTGCGACTTCGGCCAGCAGCGCATTGGCGAGCGTGGTCTTGCCCGAGCTGGTGCCTCCGGCGACAAGGATGTTGCGGCGTTCCACGGTCGCCAGCGACAGCAGCCGCGCGCTGTCGGCGGTAAGGATGCCGTCCGCGACATAGTCGGTAAGCGTGTAGACCCGGCTGGCCGGCTTGCGGATCGAGAAACAGGGTCCGGTCGAGACCGGCGGCAGAAGACCCTCGAAGCGTTCGCCGCCGAGGCCCTCACCATACGCTGGAAGCTCGGCGCTGACCACCGGCGCATCGGCGTGGACTTCGGCGCGGACATGACTTGCGACGAGGCGGATGATCCGCTCGACCTCACCGGGCTCGAGCCGGACGCCGGTGTCACGACAGCCCGAGCCCAGCGCATCCACCCTTAGGGCGCCATCGGGGTTGACCATCACCTCAATCACCAGCGGATCAGCGAGCGCCTGCGCAATCGCAGGTCCCATGGCTGTGCGCAGCATGGCGCGCTTGCGGCCCAGCGTCTCGCCGCCGTTCATCGGTCGTCCTTCGATCCGAAAGTCCGGCGCCCGTTGGCGAGCTGCTGACCGACCCGGGCGACGAAGGCGGCGAAGCGGTCGCGGCCGATCGCCCGCGCTGCCTCGTCCTCCTCGGCAAGCGGCGCATTGATCGTCAGCATGTAGCGGATGAACAGTGCCAGGCTTTCCAGCCCGACCTGGCCATCGCGCTCGATGCGAGCGAGCTGATTGGAAAGCCGGTCAAGCCGCTTCGCGAACCGCTGCTCGAGCTCGTCGGTCCCGCGTCGATCAAGCCAGGCGCTGACTGCCGTTGCCAGCAGCCTCGACTTGGAGGCGCCCGGTGCCCGTGCCAGCGCCTCGAGCCGCTCGCTGACGTCCCGCGGCAGGAATAGCTGGTGGCGGACCTGGTCCGATCTAGCCATGGCGGCCACCTCCGAAGCTCGGGATCGGCTCGTCGCCACGGTCAACGCCCTCGTTCGCCGCAACCGCCGCGAGGACGGGCGCAAGCGGGCGTGCCAGCCCGGCCAGGCGCGCTTCGGCGGCACCGTCGCCATCGTCGTCACCGAGGCCGAGGAGGTCGAGCTGCTCAGGCGCCGGCGTCTTGTTCCCGCGGCGGGAAGGAAAACTCGGCTGCCGCGCCTGCTGGATGCCGCCCTCGCCGCCTTCGCCTTCTTCCGCAGCCAGCGCAGGAACAGGAGCAGGAGCAGGGTCGGACACGCTGACTGCGTTCGACCAGTCATCCGGCCGTGCTGGCGGGGCATCGGCATAGGGACCGTCGACCAGCAGTGGCGCCGGCGCGACGCGTGCGGCGAAGTTGCGGTCCTCGAAGTAGCGAAGCTTCTTGGCGCGGATCGGCGGCAAGCCGGAAACGAGCACCAGCTCATCAGCAGGGCTGAGCTGCATTACTTCGCCCGGGGTCAGCAGGGCGCGAGAAGTCTCCTGCCGGCTGACCATGACGTGGGCCAGCCAAGGCGCAAGCCGGTGGCCGGCATAGTTGCGCATGGCGCGCTGTTCGGTCGCGGTGCCGAGCGCGTCCGAGATCCGCTTGGCGGTGCGCTCGTCATTGGTCGCGAATGCGACCCGGACATGACAATTGTCGAGGATGGCGTTGTTCTCGCCATAGGCCTTGACGATCTGGTTGAGCGACTGCGCAATAAGAAAGGCGCGCACGCCGTAGCCGGCGAGGAACGCCAGCGCGGTCTCGAAGAAGTCGAGCCGGCCGAGCGCCGGGAACTCGTCCAGCATCAGCAGCAGCCGCCCTTCCTGTCCGCGGCCCTGCTCCGCCTGCAGTCGCTCGGTCAGGCGGCGGCCAATCTGGTTCAGCACCAGCCGGATGAGCGGCTTGGTCCGCGAGATGTCGGATGGCGGGACCACCAGATAGAGCGAAACCGGCCGCTCGCGCTCGACAAGGTCGGCGATGCGCCAATCGCAGGCGGAGGTGACCGCGGCGACGGTCGGGTCGCGGTACAGGCCGAGGAACGACATGGCGGTCGAGAGCACGCCCGAGCGCTCGTTCTCGGACTTGTTCAGGAGCTCCCGCGCGGCGGAGGAAACCACGGGGTGGACGCGCTGGCCTTCCCCGGGTCCGAGATGCTCGGTGGTCATCATGACCTTGAGCGTCGCGGCGAAGCTGCGCTGCGGGTCCGAAAGAAAGGAGGCGACCCGCGCCAGCGTCTTCTCCCCCTCGGCATAGAGGATATGGAGGAGGGCGCCGACCAGCAGCGAGTGGCTGGTCTTTTCCCAGTGGCTGCGACGGTCGAGCGCACCCTCCGGGTCGACCAGGATATCAGCGATGTTCTGGACGTCGCGCACCTCGTCAACGCCGCGCCGGACCTCCAGCAGAGGATTGTAGCGCGCCGAGCGGGCGTCGGTCGGGTTGAACAGCAGGCAGTGCGAGAAACGGGCGCGCCAACCGGCGGTCAGCTCCCAGTTCTCGCCTTTGATGTCGTGGACGACGGCGGAGCCCGTCCAGCTCAACAGCGTCGGAACGACCAGCCCGACACCCTTGCCGCTGCGAGTTGGCGCAAAGACCATGACATGCTCGGGTCCGTTGTGGCGAAGATAGTCCGTGCCGCACCGGCCAAGCAGGATGCCGCGGTCTTCGAACAGGCCGGCGGCACGCATCTCGCGGAGCTCCGCCCAACGGGCCGAGCCGTAGGTGGTGACGAGCCCACTCTGGCGCGCCCGCCACAGCGAGCCGCCAATCGCTGCCGCGCAACCCAGAAAGCCGCTGGCACTCGCGAGCGTACCCGCCTTGTCGAACACGGCCGGCGCGTAAGCTTCGTAATGGTACCACCAGGGGAACAGCGCCCACGGCCGGTAGACCGGCAGCCCCTCAAGCAGGAACCAGGGGGGGCCGAGCTCGGGCTGGTAGGCGAGCATCGCCGCGGCCCACTGCGTCGCCGCCCACAGGCCGAGCACCACGATGGCGAGCGTGACCAGGATCTGACCGATGAGCAGCTTGGTCGGGGTCATGCGTTCCTCCCCTCCGGCACCAGCGCCGGCGGTAGGAGAGGAATGGTGCATCAGGTCGAGTCGGCTGAATTCCCCGTCCGCTGCATGAAGGTGCTGTTCGATGAATCCAGGACACGAAGCGCCGTGATCAGCCGATCTCCGGTCCCCGCGTCTGCCCGCGCGACCAGCTCAGGCCGCCAGGCCCGACGCGACCATCGAGCGCGCGGCCGAGCTCTCGCTCGAGCTCGGGGCGCCACGGCACCAGCACCAGCTCACTCGCGCCTTCCATCAGCCCGAACCGCCCGCTGGCAAGGTCAAGCCGGCGCCGCAGCACGCCGCTGACCCGCTCGCCAGGCTCCGCAGCCCGGGCAGGAAGGCCGAACTCGTCGGTTAGGCCGGCCGAGACGGCGAGCAAGTCACGCTGGCGAAGCACACCCACCAGATCAGCTCGGTAATGCACCCCTTCCTCCCCTTCCACGGCCAGCCCCGCCTTGAGGAGCCAGGCCGTGCGCGCCGCCTTGGCGGCGCGGACTTCCGCACCGAAGCCTGCTTCGCGCAGCGGCAAGGGCTCGTCGGAGAGGAGTTCGCGGTCGAGCCAAGTAGCGCCCTGCGCCCCGGCAAGCTGCTCGAGGCGGAGGCCGGAGAGCAGTTCGACCCGGACCGGTTGGTGCCGCAGGCGGCGCGCCTCGAAGGCGGATGCCCGCGTTAGATGGTCTTCCCCGATCACCCAGCTTCCGTCGGCCAGTCGCTCCGGTCCGCCGACCGCTCGTCGGATCGCTTCGAGACGCCGGATGTGGGTGGCCTGATATTCCAGATTCGTCCCCGGCTCGGCGCTAAGATGGAGTTCTTGGCTGTAGCGGCCGCCATTCGCGGCGGCGATCTCCGCCACCTTGTGGTCAGCCGCCCGCACCTCCGCCCGGCCCGGCTCGATACGGATGATCCCGTTCTCGGGCAGGGGCTCGGTCGCCTCGCCTCTTCCGGCATCGACGTAATGGATTCGCCCGTCGGTCGCCTCGATGATGAGGTAATGGCGATCGCTCGCCTCGTCCGACAGCCCCCGCACCACTAGCCGGCCTACCAGCGGTCCGCTCTCAAGACCCTGGGCATGGACGATGCGCTCGGCGGGGGGATGCTTAAGCCCGCGCGCGGTCAGCGCCCGCTGCATGGTGCGGACGATGTCGCCGCGTTCGCTCATCGTCCGAAGTGTTTGCTCCAGATCATCTGCAAGCCGCCAACGGGCGCCGCCGAGCGGCTCCGCCAAGCCGAGCGCTTCGAGCTTTCGCAGGCGCCCGGCACGAAGCGAATGGTCGAACACGTCCCGGCCGCCGGCGACGAGGCTTCGCGCTTCGTCCAGATCGCGGATCAGGCGCCGGTCGATGGAGGTCAGGCGCTCGGCCGTGACTTCACGCCGCAGGCGGTCCCGGATCTCGAGGTCGGTCCGGGGGCCGAGATCGAGCGAGACCTGCTCGGCGACCCGCTCGCGGAGGCCGCGGGCGAGGTAATCCCGGGCGATGATCAAGTTTTGGCCGGAATCGTCCTTGCCGCGCAGCATGACGTGCGTGTGTGGATGGAGCGTATCGAGATGGTCGGCGGCAACCCATTCGAGCCGGGTCCCGAGGTCTTCCTCCATCTTGGCCATCACCCGGCGGATGAGTGGCTTCAGATCATCATATTCGGCGCCGTCCTCGGCGGAGACGATGAACCGGAACTGGTGGCGGTCGCCTTGGGAGCGTTCGAGAAAGGCCCTGCCGTCGGCGGCGTCCTCGACTGACGAATAAAGGCAGCCCTCTTCGCCCTCGCGAGCAACGCCATCGCGCTCGATATAACGCAGGTGTGCCCGGGCGCCGGCAAAGCTTTGTCCCGCGAGCCGTACCAGCCGGGCTTTGACGATCGCCCGGCGACTCCGAAGTCCTCGGTAGCCGTCGCGCGACGCCAGCAGACGGCCTGTCGCGGCACCCCGGCCAATGCGGGCGCCGCTGAACGGTTGCGCGCCCTTCCGCCGGACCCCGCCGGCCAGGGCGACGGCGGCGATCACCCGGTGCAAATATTTGCGGCCTCGCGGGGAGGGCGTTGTCCGTAATCTTCCAAGCGTCGGCTCGAAATGATTCTCGTCCATGCGTTCGCATCGCTCAACCGGATGTGGGCACCAATTCTCTCACAGGAGCTCTGGCAGGCTCAGCACCTCTTCAACGAATCTCAATGCCGCATAAACGAGGCGGGAAGGCATTTCGCGCCTCGTTTATGAGACGTTGGACTTGACGGAGTGTTCGCGAAAGGCACATGCCTCATAAATAAACCACGGAGCCGCTTCGTGAGCCACTAATGGACCCACCATGTCGAAACCGATGGGTCGTACTTATTCCCGCCATGCTCGCGAAGCCATGGCACTGCTCGGACGGATGATCCGCATCGCCAGGATCGAGCGCAAACTGATCGCCGCCGAAGTGGCGGATCGCGCCGGGATCTCGCGTTCGCTCCTCCAGCGGATCGAGAATGGCGACCCCGGAACTTCGCTCGGCGCGGTTTTCGAAGCTGCAACGGTCGTCGGGGTGCCGCTGTTCGAAGCCGAGCGCGATCGGCTGGCAACCCACAAGGCGGCGGCCGACGCCAAGCTGGCGCTGCTCCCGCAAGCGGCCCGGCCGCGCAAGAGGGTGGTCAAGGATGCCTTCTGAGGTCCGCAACGAGGAAGCCTATGTCTGGATTTGGCTCCCGCGTCACGCTTCACCGGTTGTCGCGGGCCTGTTGAGTCGAGCCGGCAAGAACCTCGTCTTCAATTAGGGCCGCTCCTACCTCGCTCGCCCCGATGCCATTTCGCTTTATGAGCCTGAGCTGCCGCTCAGGGCCGGTGACCTGCCGCTCCTCGCGGGCCTTTCCATGCCCAGCGCGATCCGCGACGCCTCGCCTGACGCCTGGGGTCGCCGCGTGATCATCAATCGCGCTTTGGGGTTCAAGGGGCAGAATGCGGGTGGCGTGGAGCTGGACGAGCTCACTTATTTACTTGAATCCGGTTCCGACCGCGTGGGTGCACTCGATTTCCAGCGCTCGCCGACAGACTATGTGCCCCGCCAGCGTCAGGCCGCCTCGCTAGAAGAGTTGATGCAGTCGGCCGAACGGGTCGAGCAAGGCGTTCTGCTCCGCCCCGAACTCGACCAGGCCCTCCAGCACGGCACCTCGCTGGGCGGCGCTCGGCCCAAGGTCTTGATCGACGCGGACGAGCGCAAGTACATCGCCAAATCCTCGGCCAGCAACGACCTCTACAATGTCGTCAAGGCCGAGTTCGTCGCCATGCGCCTCGCAGCCGCCGTCGGCCTCGATGTCGCGACGGTGAAGCTCGCCCGCGCGCTTGGCAGGGACATCCTCCTGGTTGAGCGGTTCGACCGCGTTGCGCTCGGAGACGAGTGGCACCGCATGGCGCTGGTCTCCGCCCTCACCTTGCTTGCGCTCGACGAGATGATGGCCCGCTATGCAAGCTACGAACAGCTGGCCGAGATCGTCCGCCACCGATTCACCAGCCCTAGGGCTACCCTGCGACAACTCTTTGCTCGGATTGTGTTCAACATCCTGTCTGGCAACACCGACGACCATGCCCGCAACCATGCCGCCTTTTGGGACGGCAAGGCGCTGACACTCACGCCCGCTTACGACATCTGCCCGCAGGGCCGCACCGGCGGTGAAGCATCCCAGGCCATGCTGATCCACGGCGACGAACGGTCGAGCCGCCTCGCCACTTGTCTGAACGCTGCGGCAGATTTCCTGCTGACGGCCGCTCAGGCCAAAGCGATCATCGCGCACCAGATCGCAACCATTCAGGAACAGTGGACCCCCGTCTGCGACGAGGCCGAGCTGCCCGAGACTGATCGAGCCCTGCTCTGGGGCAGGCAGTTCCTCAACCCGTATTCCTTCGATGCGGCGCCTGCCGAACTGGCGGACCTTGTCCCATGATCAGCTGCTGAGGCAGTCATCACCGCACTGAAAAATAGCTGTCGAGCGTAACGCTTTTGGCTGCAACTTCTGCCAACATATCCCGCAGGTCGGACGCCCGGACCGGCAGCGAACTTCCTCCGCGCGGTACTTGTGCGCTCCCTGCGGACGTTGAACGTCGACGAGCGCAAGTGCGTTGGACTTGAACTTATCACTCAAAACTGAGCCCAAGCCAGCCCGCCATGGTCGCGAGTTCCGTTCCTAAGGCCTCGTCCGTGTGGCCCGGCGCATGCGGTTCCAGGTGGATGGACCGCACAAGGAGCTTGCGGGCTTGCCGGTCGGCCTTGAGGTCAACACGCGCCACCAGCCGCTCGCCGAGCAGGAACGGCAGCACGTAATAGCCGTGCCGACGCTGTTCCGCCGGAACGTAGATCTCGATCCGGTACCTGAATCCGAAGAGCCGCTCGGTGCGGCCCCGTGCCCAGATCAGCGGATCAAACGGCGCCAGCAGTGCCTGCGCATCGATCCGGCGGGGGCGACGCGCAGCGTGGTGCAGCCAGGCGTGGCGCCAGCCAGGCACCTCCACCGGGATCAGCACCCCTTGTTCGGCCAGCATCTGGATTGCGTGACCTGCCTGTTCGGGCGACTGCCGGAAATAATCGCGCAAGTCGCCGGTGGTGGCGATCCCGTGCGCCAGGGCGGCACGCTCGATGAGCGCGCAGTGCGCGTCCTTCGCCGCCCTCGCCGTCGCCGTCACCGCCCTCGCCTGGGCGCAGGATCGGCGCGAAAAGGTGCCGGTTCTGGCCGCCACCACCCTGCTTGTTCCGGCCTATCTCCAGACCTACGACTCCCTGCTCCTGCTGGTGCCGATGGCTTGGTGGATCGGCCAGCGGCGGCGCACCGGACTAGTGCTCCTGCTTTGGCTCGGCTGCTGGCTCCCGATCGGACACTCTATCGGACTGTACACCGGCCCCAACACCTTCCTCCCAACCGCCCTGCTGGCCCTTGGCGGCTTGTTGGTCGATCACTGGGCGAGGATTCGGCGCTTAACACCTTCGTGACCTAGGTGCGAAACCGCGCCGCTTTGCCACTCGCATCCTTGTCCAGCAGCCATCCGAGGATCATGACCGATCAGCGTACTCCACTTTGAGCTGCCCGAAAGCGGCCGTTCCGCTTTCCACCAGAAGCAGACATCCGGCCAAGCTGCCCGAGTAACCAACTTCGGCGTCGACACATAAGCCTCAGTGCCGGAATTAAGCGTAGGAAATCCTAAGAGCCGGATTGCCTCATGCAGCACGCGCGAATCTCTCTGTAAATCGATGTGCAGACAAGCACTTGGCAGCAGTCGTGAGACAATGCCTTTATCTTGCCTTCCCCTGCCCCTTTCTATCTTTCCGGCCCAACTACATTCCATATTGTGTCATTACCGCTGCTACTCTGCGAGCTCTGATGACAGCTCGACTCCAGAGAAGAGCGAGAGCGACGCTCTTGCGCCGCCCCCGCATGAAACACCCGAGAGCGTTCATCGCGCCATGAGAAGCCCGAATTCAGCCTCTGCCAGCGTTACGAAACACCGTTTCCAGAGCAGTTCAGCCGCTACGCCGTCGCCATCTACCAAGCATGCTCCGGCGTACCAGCGCCCGTCCAGAACGCTCAGGATTGCGACTCTTGAGAGTTCAACGGCTTCTTCCTCGTCGTCCAACTCCGAGACAATCTGCTGCCCAAGATCACGCTCCTGGACACGCGCTTCCCACAGGAAATCGACAGCTTCAGCCTCGATGATGCGTTCTGCCAAAACCGCACCGAACTCTGCCCGCAGCGCGTCAACTGCCGCGTCGCATCCACGATTCATCATCGAAGCCATGTTCATCTCGCAACTCCTTCAGCATTGTCTTCTGATCGAAGACGGCACTTCGGAGCGGTCGGCGGAGTGGCTGTCAGGGACGCCGGAGGCGCCGCGAAGCGGGGCGTGGGGGAGCCGATTTGCGTAGCAAATTGGGGGAACCGCGCATCCTTGAGAGGCGCTCCGCCGGCCGCCACACTTGGCCTCTACGAGAACGAACCCCCCTCCCCCCGCAGCTTCTCCTCCCGCTCTTCTTCGAGCGTCATCAAGGTCGTTTGCACGGCGGTGGACACGCATGAACGCAGAAAGAAGGCCCCGGCAGCAGAGCTGCCGAGGCCTAAGCTGAACGGTTCAATCAATCGGCGAGCTCGTCCTGAGAGGTCAGCTCGAGCTCATCACTGGCGCTTTCCTGACGAGGCCTGGTGAGGAACTGGACGTCATCGGCGATGATCTCGCAGCCGTAGCGCTCGACGCCTTCGCGATCGGTCCAGCGGGTGTAGTGTAGCCGCCCACGGACCGAGAGGAGCATGCCCTTGCTCGCGTGCTGGGCCACGATCCGGCCGAGCCCATTGAAGCAGGTGACCCGGTGCCACTCAGTGTCCTTCGCGGTGAAGCCGCTCTCATCCTTGAAGGTTTTGCCTTCGCTGTCGCGCTTGGGACGGCTGGTGCCGAGACTGAACGAAGCGATGTCGGTGCCGCCAGTGGTGGAGCGGAGCTCGGGATCGGCGCCCAGGTTGCCGACGAGAAGAACGGTGTTGGTCATGGCTGCAATCTCCTAATCTGGTCGCCGGGACCACCCCGTCGACAGCCCGGAGAAAGGCGCGGCGAGTGCGGCGGAACGCACCGGAGGCGAAGCTGCAGGAAACCCCGACTCGAGGCCGGCGCGGGCAGCCCGCAGGGCAACACGGGCCGAGAAGCCGTGGGTTGCGGGCCGTCGCAGCCGCGCCAGATGGGCTGGAAAGGAGATGGGTGTGGTCCGGCGTGCACTGGAAGAAAGTATGCTGATCAAAGCCTCTTCTTCAGCGCCTGTACGTCATGAGCCCCGGCGCTTGCTCAAGTGAGTGGCGGATGTTCTCCGGCTTCGGCTGCCAGCTGAAGCTCCCGTAGGCGCTCACGGGAGACTGCTTCAACGATGTCGCGGAGTCGCCGGACCGAGTGGGTCAGCGCAGCCAAGTCCTCGGCTCCAATTTCGTAGCTCGCGGAGTAACGGGCCTCGACATAGGCCCGCTTCAGAAGCTCGAACCGACGCCGATCGAATTTGTTAGCGCGCGGCCAGGCGTCGATCAGCCTAGGCTCATTGTCCTCCGCCAGGGACCTCAGAAACTTGATATTATGAGATCGCGGGAAGTAAAGGGTCCGCACCAGCAGGAAGCACGCGTAGGCTCGTTCCGTAGCTTGGTGGAGGGTGAAAGCCGCATCCTTCCACTTCTTCCTTTCAATGCAGAATTGCGCAATTTCTGTGGCATCATCCGTTTTCGTGAGCCAATCCTCGAAGTAGTCGAGGGCCATTCTATGAGCATCGTTCGGTGAGGTTGGCAGCGGTGCTGCGAGTTCGTGCTGCGGCAGTTCGTAGAGCGCGATGCCATCGCGAACGATGTCGACCCAGAAATATTCGCCGCGTTTCAGCGCGTGGTTCACCTCGTCGATCGAGTGGACGATGATGTTGACCGGCCGTTCGATCGCAGGATCGCGCAGGATCTTGTCCTCAGAGACGTACCAGTAGTCCGCGACCTCGGTCAGGTCGCGATGGTTGACAACGATGAGGAGGTCGAAGTCGGACCGGTAGCCGTTCTCCGGCTCGTCGACCCAGTCGTTGCGGGCGTAGCTGCCAAACAGGATGATCTTGCAGATCCTGCCGTTCCGCTTCCACGGCTGCGTGGACCGGGCGGTCGCCTCATCGAATTCGGTCATGAGGATACGCACGACCCGCTCCAGCTCATGCTGTTTAGCCGGTGGCAGATGTTCGAGATTGGTGCGCATCGGGAGCGATCCTAAGAGATCATGCGGAGGCTGGCGAGTGGGCCACGGCAGCAGTCAGAACCAGCGTTCCCACCAGCTGAGCTCGCGGCCGTCGAGCTGTTTGGCAAGCTTGTAGATGGCCTTGGCCATATGCCGTTCGACCTGCCGAACGCTCAGACCGGTACGGCAGGCGATCTCTTCGTAGGGCATATCGACGAGGCGATGAGCGAGGAAGACGTCGCGCTGCTTCTTTGGCAAGCAGGCCACTGCCACCTCGATGCGGCGCACGGCATCAGTGTCGGTTCGGTCGCGCATGGCAGCCATCCTCGTGCAAAGGTTGGAGGCCGGCTCCGCCCGAATGGCGTGCCTTGCGGCTCCGAAGCGGCACCGCGCCCTCTCCTCCCGGCTCCTGAAGAGAGAGAAGGCCGGACCGGCACTGAGCCGGCCCGGCCAGCGGCGCTCAGGCGGCCGCTTGCTGTGCCGAATGCTTGGGGTGGGTGCCGAGCGGACCACGGCGATCGACGACGGCGATGCCCTTGTCCTTGGCCTGGATAACCAGCCGTTCGAGCACCCCAGTGCCGGGGAAGGCAACGACATAACGTGGGTTGAGGGACAGCATCTGGTCGTTGCGCATGAATCCGGCTCGCTGTCCCAGGCGTCGGTCAAGCCCGAACGCGACCTGCGGAATCTTGCGCTGCTCGGCCCAGGACGAGGCGAGCCGGTCCACGCCCTTGGTGTCGCCGCCATGCACCAGGACGAGGTCGGCAACGCGATCGCGAACCTTGTCGAGCGTGTCCCACACGCTGGTGGCGAACGCCTTCGCCTCCTCGTTCGTGGCGAATGAGCAGCGCCCGCCGGCAAAGACAACCGGGGTGCCTTCGGGCATGAGGGCCTTGCGCCGGCTCTCCGTACGAGCGCGCAAGAAGTCGCGTCCGTCGACGACTGCGGAGGTCAGACCGGCACCGTGGTTGGCACGGGAGCCTCCGGCAGGACGCCAAGAATGGCCGGTCTCGTTGAGGTACAACCGAGCTGCGGTTTCGCGGAGGCTTTCCAGCAACAGCATCGCTGCTTCGGCAGCTTGCGCCCGCTCGACCTGGTGCTCGAGCTCGGTTGAGTGCACCTCCGAGCCGTCGGCCCAGGCAATGAGGCAGCGGACCTCGTCAGTCGCGCGGTCGATCTGGCGCGCGCGTTTCTGGGCAGCGCGATGGAACAGGTTGACGAAGGCCCAGCCGAGCTCCTCGGCATCGTCCTCAAGCGCCGTGTCCGGGAACAGTGCGAACAGGTCGGACCAGACAGCCGCCAACGTCTGTTCGGCTGCAGCAGGGTCAGGCGCATCGGTGCAGTGCCGTTGGTTTTCGGACGCGATGTTAAGGTGGCCGAGCTCCAGCGCGGCAAGCTGAGCGGCAAGGGTGGTGGTCATGACAAGCTCTCCTGAAGTCGCGCCGGAAATCGGCGCCGGGAGCCCGAAGCGCCGCCATGAAGCGGCGGAGCGCACCGCCGCAAGCTGCGGCGGGACACCCCTAGTCCCGGCTAGCGCGGGCCGGCGGGCGCGAAGCAGCACGCCAACACGGGCCGGAGGCGAAGCGGGTTGCGGTCCACCGCTGGCGGTGCAGGGCCTCTCCCGCGCCGATCTCGGAGCGTTTCGTAGAACGAGAAGCTGCGCCATCGTCTTTCTCACGCGCAGTGGGGCGCTCCGAACTCAGGCCGCAATCGCCGCTGGAGGATCGGCCGAGATGTCTTCGGCACGGACCTCCGCTACTTCCGGTCGACCCAGGCGCAGAAGCAAGGAGGCGGCTTCTTCCGCCTTGGCGGCGACGGTCAGGATCGCTCGGGTGTCGGCTTTCAGCACCTTGAGCCAGGACGCCAGGTAACTGGTGTGGTGATCGAGATGCTCCACGGGCAACCCGAGTTCAGCCCCGAGCATCGCTGACGACAGTTCCGCGACCAGCTCCTCCATGGCATAAGCCTCGCTGCCAAACCGGTTGCTGAGCTGGCGTGCAAGCCGGCTCTCGTGACCGGTCCAGTGCGACAGCTCGTGAGCAAGCGTGGCGTGATAGTGGTCGAGGTCTCGAAAGAGGGCGCGTTCCGGCATGGTGACCTGATCTGCGCCGGGAGAGTAGTAGGCCTCCGCTCCACAATGGCGAACGCTCGCGGGCACCGAAGCAAAGAAGCTCTCGAGGGCGGCGTCTCGCTCGGTGGCAGGTGGTAACGAAAGTGGCGTCGGAAAGAACCGGTCGGGCAGCCCTTCAACCTGGCAGGCGTTGAACACGGTGAAACTCTCGAGGACGCGGCGCGCTCGTCCGCTTTCGGCGTCGTCCGGCTCGTCGGTTTCGCCGGGTTTCCCGGGCTGATACGTTCGGTAGAAGATGGCAATTGTACCGCGCTCTCCCTTGCGAACCTGGCCGCCAAGCAGTTGCGTCTGGCGGTAGGTCATCCAGAAAGGCGATAAGTCACCGGCGGCTTCAGCCACCATCCAAAGCCAAAGGACATTGATTCCTTGATAGGGCGTGCCGCAGGCCCGCAGCGGCCGCGACACCGAGGCGCCGGTCCACGGCTGGACCCAAGGGCGCGCGCCCGCCTCCAGCCGCGCTACAATTGCGGCGGTGATCACCTCTGCCGGCGCGAGCCGGTCGCCAACCTGGTTCATGAAGAATCTCCATCACTGACCGACTCCAGTCGAGCCGCTCAGCGGCAAGCTTCCTTTCCTCTGCTGTCCCAAGATGGGTCGCTAAGTCATTCCCCCACCTGGGGGAATTGCGCGGTTGCACGATCCTGCCATGATCCGTCTGTGGACAAGCTCACCGAAGATTCGGTGAGCAGCGGACACCGCTCGGAAACGGCTATGTTGAGGAGTGAGACCCCCGACTCGGCCTTGCAAGGGCGGCACAGGGATCCGGTGCTTGGAACACCGCTCGTGACCGCAGCGGGTAGGCATGTTCGAGAGAGTCAGTGCGTTTGTTGACGACGTAAGTTCCGTTTCCAGCCAGGCCGATTTGCGGGCCGCCCTGCTGGAAATCACGACAGACCTGGGTTTCGCGTTCTTCGCCCTCAGCCACCATGTGGACTTTCGTTGTTCATCCGAGCCTACCTTCCGGATCCACAACTACCCGGAAGGTTGGGAGCGCTTTTACGACCGCCACCAGCTTGGGCGCTCGGACGCCATCCATCGCGCCTGCCAACTAACCGCAATCGGGTTTGCCTGGTCCGAGCTTCCCAGAATGATCCCGCTCACCAGCAGAGACTACCGGGTCCTTGCCACCGCCGAAAAGCACGGTCTGGGGCAAGGCTTTACCGTGCCGGCGCATGTCCCTGGCGAGGTCAACGGTTCTTGTTCCTTTGCGGTCAGGCGAGGCAAACCGATCCGAGTTGACCATCTAGCGATGGCACAACTGGTCGGGACTTACGCCTTTGAAGCGGCCCGACGCCTGCTCAGGCGCGAGCAGCAACAGCTGACGGACCCTGCCCGCTTTTCGGATCGCGAACGCGACTGTCTGATCTGGGTGGCTCGCGGCAAATCTGACACCGAGATTGCGACCATCCTCGGGATTAGTCCTGAAACGGTGCACCAGTATGTGAAACAGGCACGAGCAAACTATGATGCCGTGAGCCGGTCTCAGCTGGTCGCCCATGCCCTGTTCAGCGGCACCATCAGCTTTATGGATATTTTCAAACGCTAGTTGTGCTTCCGCTTCCGGGGAAGGATGTGTTGATTGGCCTCTTGGCGCCCCTACGGGCCATCCAGGCCATCCTTGCCGACGCCTAGGAGCTGGCCTGCGTTCAGGCCAGTCTTACGTCTGCTAGTGGTGGGAAGCGGAACGGCTGCTTTCGGGTAAACGAACGTGGAAAGCAGACGCTCGCGAATGCGGGATTTTTCGGAGACTTAGCGGCTCAGATCCCCATCTGCAACGAGACTCAGAGTAGAGTTCTGGCGCTCCCATATTCCCAAGACCAAGGCACTCCGGTCTCACCTAGGATGTGTCAAGCTATGCGCGGGAAGGCACGCTCGGCCCGAACGTCATTCGCAATAATGACCACACAGGATTGCTGGTGCTCAAGGCAAATCCAGGTGTTGCCGGTAGCCTCGTTGTGATCTTCCTTGAAGGAGCCTCGTCCTCGCGGCCCCTTGAAGACGATGACTCCAAGGCCAGCCGCAAGGGACGAGTGCCGCTGCTTTGCGGCTAGCTCGGGCTGCATGCTCCGTAACTGTGTCGCAGTGGTGATTGGCAATTGAGGAGCGGTAAGCTCCTGGCGAGCCTTTGCAGTTTTGAAGCCAAGCCGGCTGAACAAATCTGAGCCCCGAGTTCTTTTCGAGGCTCAGATTGCAGTTCGATTTAGAAGATGAAGTCCGAGGCACTCACCGACGACATCGCATTCAGCTTGATGATGAGGTCGCTCGTACCATTGTGGTCCGTGTCGACGGAGAGGGTCAGAGCGTTGTTTGCAAAAGTGCTTTGCACGTCTGCAATGCTTATGCCGTAGGCCTTGAGATCGATCTTGTCGGTGCCCGAAACGAAACCGGTGATAGTGTCGGTGCCGAGTCCGGAGCCTTCATAGACAAAAGTATCCTTCCCAAGTCCTCCGTTGAGGCCGTCGTCCCCAGCACCGCCGTAGATGAAGTCGTCTCCATCGTTGCCGTTTATGATGTCGTTTCCTCCACCGCCTTTGATGATATCGGCGAAGTTGGAGCCATTTAGGGTGTCGGCAAAGTTGGTGCCGATCACACCCTCCATGTTACGGTAATTATCGGTCCCCAAGCCTGATGCTGCACTGGCAGTGAAGGTCGTGACAGATGCACTTTGTGTCAGGGTAAAGTTAATGCCTGCATTACCGTCAGAGAAGTCGATCAGGTCGAAATCACGTGTTGCGCCTTGCCCGTCAAGTGTGTCGTTACCTGCTCCTCCACGAAGGATATCGCTGCCAGCGTCACCAATTAGTGTATCATTTCCGTCCCCCCCGATGAGCGTATCTGATGCGCTCGCGCCGGTCAGCGTGTCGGGCCCTCCAGCCGCATCTAGGAATGCTCCTTGATACGAACCGCTGCCGAGGTAGGTCTTTAAGTCGAAGCCGGGGTTCGCATTTACAACGTCAAGTGTGACCGTCCCGGTTGAGCCATTGCTCAAGGTATACGTCAGCGTATCTACGGCGGCGCCGGTGCCACTCGTCGATGAGTAGGTGAAGGTCTGAGTGAGCTTATCGAACGCCAAGGTGCCGTTTGGGCTGGTTCCGTTAATCGCCATCGCAATTACCGCAAGCTGATTTAAATCGTTGCTAGTCAGTACGCTGGTGGAGAACGTAGCGATCGTATTTGTCGAAACGATCAGCTTGTCGTTCACGGCACTATTCACCTCGTTGGCGCCGTTGATGGTAAAGCTGACCTGTTTGGTCGTGCCATCGAGCGCCGTCACGGTAAACGTGTCGACCTTGGTCTCGTTCGCCTGCAGGTACTGGGTGACGCTGTTGGCCACCGAGTATGTGTAGCTTCCGTTGGCGGCCAGGGTCAGCGTGCCAAGGTTGCCCTGGGTGCCGGTAACCGTGGTCTTGAACGAGCTCTGGTCATGGTCGGCATCGCTGATCGAGATCGAGCCATTGGCAACCAGGTTACCATTGGTGACCGCCACATCCTCGGTCACCGAGGCGACTGTCGGGTTGCCGATGACGGCCGAGTCGTTGGCGCCGTTAATGGTGAAGCTGACCTGCTTGGTCGTGCCATCCAGCGCCGTCACGGTGAACGTGTCGACCTTGGTCTCGTTCGCCTGCAGGTACTGGGTGACGCTGTTGGCGACCGAGTATGTGTAGCTTCCGTTGGCGGCCAGGGTCAGCGTGCCAAGGTTGCCCTGGGTGCCGGTAACCGTGGTCGTGAACGAGCTCTGGTCATGGTCGGCATCGCTGATCGAGATCGAGCCATTGGCAACCAGGTTGCCGTTGGTCGCCGCTACATCCTCTGTCACCGAGGCGACTGTCGGGTTGCCGATGACGGCCACATCGTTGGTGCCGGTAATCCTCACCGTCACGTTCTGGGTGGTGGTGGAGCCATGACCGTCATCCAGCGTGACCACGTAGGTCTCGGTGACGACTTCGCCAGCGGCCAGGAACTGAGCGGCCGCATCGTTGATGGTGTAGGCCCAGCCCACGGTGCCACCGGCAGCGCCGGCAGCCTCGTTGACCGCGCCCAGCACCAGGCTGCCCAGGCCGGTAGTGTTGGCCGGAGCCGGCGCAACGCTGGCGGTGTGGCCGTCCTTGAGGTCCACGTCGATGAAGGTGATCGTGCCCGAGGCGACGCTGGTGGTGTCCTCAACCACCGCGCCGGAAGCCGTAGTGCCCGCGGCAATCACCGTGACCACATCGTTGGTGCCAGTGATGGTGATGGTGACGTCCGAGGTCGACGTGGCGCCCTGATCGTCCTTCATCGAGTAGCTGACCACCACCGTGGCGGTGTCGCCCGCCGCCAGGTGATCGAAGTCGGTGCCCGGGTTGAACACCAGCTGGTTGCTGACGATGCTCGCCGAGCCCTGGCCGTTGGGAGCCGCAACGTTGGTCAGCGTGAAGCTGTGGCCGTCGTCGAGGTCCGTGTCATTGGCCAGCACGTTCACCGTGAGGGTCTGGTTCTCGGTTCCCGAAGCCACATCGGCCACGGCCACCGGGCCATCGTTGGTGCCAGTGATGGTGATGGTGACGTCCGAGGTCGACGTGGCGCCCTGATCGTCCTTCATCGAGTAGCTGACCACCACCGTGGCGGTGTCGCCCGCCGCCAGGTGATCGAAGTCGGTGCCCGGGTTGAACACCAGCTGGTTGCTGACGATGCTCGCCGAGCCCTGGCCGTTGGGAGCCGCAACGTTGGTCAGCGTGAAGCTGTGGCCGTCGTCGAGGTCCGTGTCATTGGCCAGCACGTTCACCGTGAGGGTCTGGTTCTCGGTTCCCGAAGCCACATCGGCCACGGCCACCGGGCCATCGTTGGTGCCAGTGATGGTGATGGTGACGGTTTGGGCGTCAGAGGCGCCCTGCGTGTCCGTGCCCGTCAGAGTATAGGTAAGGACAAGGGTTTCGCCCTTGCCAAGGTAATCGAAAGCTTGGCTGCCGGAGTCGAACTTCCACCCGAGGCTGCCAGCGGTTCCATCCGCGGCGTTGCCGGTGTTGCCGGTCAGGCTCAGCATCGCCTTAAGCGCATCCACGATGATTCCGTTGGTGCCGCCCGAGCCGCTAGTCGCGACTGAGCTCACCGCCACGCTGACCGTGTCGCTCGTATCGACATCAAGAACTGTCAGCTTGCCAGATGTACTCAGGCCCGCGTTGGTCTCCGTGAGGCCTGCTGTACCCGAGTCGCCCATGGACAGCTTGATGTCTGGGCGATCATTAGTACCGTTGATCGTGATCAAGATCGTAGTGCTGGAAGTGTCCCCATCAGCACTCTTGATCGTGTAGGTGAACGTCTCCGTTGTGGTCTCACCAGCCGCGAGGGACTGAACCGCCGAGTTGTCCAGAGTGTATGTATAAGCGCCGTTGCTAGCGATCTTGATCGATCCATAGGTACCTGCAACCGCACTGCCGACCCCGCTTGAAGCGCTAGCCATGGCGCCCTTGGCCACACCAATGACGGTCGTGCCTGTGGCGCCCAGGTCAGCCTTGCCATCGGTCGCGTTCGCATCGGTCCCGCCTGACCCGGTCAGCACGTTGCCGTCAGCTTGGGTCGGACCATCTTCCGTAACGCTGTCCACGTCAGCAATCGCAACTACGCCGGCATTTTCGAGCAGCTTGGAGCTACCGTCCCGAGCGGTGTCGATAACGCCATCGCCATTGGTGTCTCGACCGACTGACATAATCCGAACGCCAAAATTCACGTTCGCCAGATCTGCCAGAGTCAGATCGCGCGCAGTGCTGTCCAGAGTGAAGCTAAACGCCCGAACGTCATCGCCGCCGGCGCCAACGCCCTCTGAGCCGATTTCGACGGCCGCATCAAAGCCTCCGTCGCTTCCAAGCAGGCCATTCATGTTATTGCTGGAGGAGCCCACCGAACTGACGGTGTCGTTTCCGGAGGCGAAGACGATTGGGCCCGCGCTACTTGCAGTCAGGGTCGTGCCGCCATTAGCGAGGTAGCGAGTAGCGGAAGTGACCTGCAGGGAGCCGAGGAGGCCTTCGTTCGCAAGATCAAAGAACAACCCGCGAAGATCACCAAGATAATTACCAGCAGCAACGAGCTGCTCAATCTTGAACGTAAGTGTACCATCCGCGTTTTCGGTGACGGTCACCTTTACGGTCGGTGCACCGCCGCTGCTCGTGGACTGATCGTTGATGAGGAAAGACATCGACGGCATGGCTTAGCTACCTTTCGGAGGGTTTGTTCGGACGGGCTCAATCCTAAGAAAAAACTTAGAAGCAGGCCTGCGAGACTCGGTTGAAGAGAGCGCGGGCGCTGAGGCCCTGGGATACTATCGGGTGCCACTTGGCCCACGCGCCGCCAGCATGGGTCAAGGCGAGAACCCTGAGGCCCAGATCACGGGCGACAGCACTTTCCCGACCACTGATGAGGCAAGCACCGCGTTCTGCTTTTGGCCCGAGCACCTGCTGGGCGTTGAGCACTACAAGTCGGCGCGACTCACCTCCCCTGCTGGTCATTTCGGCTAATCCCTGATCCGCTCGGGTCAGGTGAACCGGCGAGCTTATGCTTCACGCGGGCTCCCGGTGCCCATCCCCTGATTCGTACGGTGGCAATATCACAGAAATTAACAAGGAGTTAGCATAATAAAGGTATAAAGAACCCAAATTGGCACATGTGCGTTGCGCCGCTCTTGATACGTTGTGCAATCCTTACGCTGCCCGCTTGGGTGCTGGCCTAACAGACCGTTGCAACCACGCACGTAGGCACAACGACCTGATGAATTTCGTTCTCTCGTCGACGATGATCTTCAGGTAGTGCATGCTACCGTCCCGTCGGTTCGAGGTGCGCCGTCTATTTGTTAAACGTACCACCACACGCATGACGGGTTCGACCATGTGGTCGCGTCCGAGTCGAATGCGGTCACCGTGGAACCATCCAGGTAATGGATGCCAATGGCGCAGTCCTCAGCAATTGGCTCTCGAACCGCTTGCGAAGCCAATCACGATCTACCTGCTTTCCGGCTCGAAAGTCCGCGAGAAGTGCATTGGCGACTGACAAGTGAGACGGCTGGTTGTCAGTCAGGGAAAGCTGCGTGGCCATGGCGTGTCTCCAACCCGGGCAATCGCACCATCGCCGCCACGGGTCGGCCGCCGACCGCTCCCTCTCCTTTAATATACCTTGCCCCGGCCTAGGCGCAGGACGTCGTTCCAATCGGCGCCCGCTTGCCGGGGATAGTGAACTTCGATTGCCCGGATGTGCGCATAAGCCCGCCGTGCGAGCGCTTCGGCGCGGCAGCCGCCCGCATCATTGTCGAGGAACAGCAGCAACTCGGTCACCTCGGGCGGCAACGCGACTGAACCGAACCGCCCGGTCCCGAGCGTCGCCCAGCAGGGGACCTGAAACAATGCGGCGGCGGAAAGCGCCGTTTCGATCCCTTCGGCAAGTCCGAGACGCGGCGCCACGCCGCCGAGGCGCACCGCACCGCGTCCGAACGGGCCGAGCCCGCACTTCTCGGCAGAACGAGCCCTGATGCGCGCGCTGCCAAGAACGAGGAAGGTTCGATGAACCGCGACAAGGCCAGCTTCGTCGCGCACCCCGGCAATCAATGCGGGCCGGTAGCGCGTCAGCGGTTTGGCGCCATGCGGCGTGCGCGGGTGAAAGCGCAGTTCCGGCGACGTCGCCTCCAGCCCTCGATGGTGAAGATAATTCTCCGCCGGGCCGCCAGCGATTTCCCTCGACGCGCCCCACAAGCGGAGCGCCGCCGGTCCGGTATCGATTGCGCCAGTGCCCCGAGCGGTGAACGCGTCCGCCTCCGCCGCTCCGGGCTTGATCAGCCGGCCTGAGACAAGCTCGCGAAGAACGTCCTCGGCAGAGCAGCCAGCGAAGCAATGGAACAGCAACCTCGAACGCCCAGGTCGCACGCTCAGCGAAGGGCTGCGATCGTGATGCGCGGGACAACGACACATGCCGCCGTTCGTGCTCCACCGACCGCCGAGCCGCTCGACCAGAGCCCGCCCCTCCCGATCGAGGCTCCATCCTGCTTCGTCGCCCGGCATCGACATGTCTCCTTCAGCTGCGCCCCCATCCCGCCCCCTTTCCTCCGCTGCGACGCTCGCATCCGCCCGCGAGCGATGCTCCGCGGAAGGTTCAGCGCCGCGAGGTTTCCAGGCGCACGAACAGGGAGATCGAGGAGGGCTGCACCGGGTCCGGATCAGACGCGAGCGGCGCTCGCGGTTTGACAGCCAGGATTGCGAACAGGGGCGGTGGAGCGGATGGGGCGCTCGTCGGCCTGAGCCTGTCAAGGCCGCCTCGAGAAAGGCCCCCCGCGACATGTGCGACATAGGCGACGGTTTCGGCTGGAAGGCGGTTACCGGTTGCCAGATGCCGCGCATAGCGCGCCGGCCCCGCATTGTAGGCCGCGAACAATCCCGGATAACCGAACCGGTCGTACATCTGGCGCAGATAAGCGGCACCGGCGAGTATATTGTCGCGCGGATCGTGCGGATCTTTTCCAAGGCCAAGAACGGTCCGCAAATCCTGCCAGGTGCCCGGCATTAGCTGCATCAGCCCCATCGCCCCGGCCGGACTCTCGATGGGTCGCCCGTTCAGCGTCGTCCGTCCGCCGCTCTCGGCGGTCATGACCCGCCTGATCCAGGTTTCAGGTATGCCGAAGCGGGCTGAGGCTTCCGCGATGGGTCTGTCCCAACCGTCTACCGGGCTCGCTCGCGCCGGCATTGCCGGAATTAAGGCGGCAGCCAGCAGTGCCAGCCTCAGCGCGGCCAAAGCAGCCTCGCCGCTCCGACCACGTCATGCGCCTCAGTCACGCCGAAGTAGCGGCCGTCGAACGAGCCAGGGCGCGGAGCGATCAGAAACAGCTCGCCAGGCCCAAGACCTTCGCACCCGCTCCACCTGGGGAGCGGCCGGCCGGACGGATCATGGCGTCGGCGCAGCGCGACCAATTCGTCATTGATGAACAGCTGTTCGCCGACGGCACAGACGCGGTCGCCAGCGATCGCCGCGACTCTCTTCACCAGCGGCACATTGGAAGGGAGGTAGTGGCGCTCAGCGGCCATTGCCCGCACTCTCGCCGGCGCCCAAGCCACCACCATGTCGCCCGCTCTGATCAGGTCTTCGGATGTAACTAGGTACAAGCCGATCGGGCTGCTCGCGCTCGCGTTCCAGACAAACGCCAGCCTTGGCGGCCAGACCGCGCTGGCCATGACGGCGCTTGCGGCCACGGCGGCGATACCGCTGGCCACCCGGATATTCCGGAGCCGAGCGTAACCGCGGGCGCGGCGAAGCGTCCTTGTGCACCGCACTGCGAGATTCGCTTCCTCACGCATCGGCTGTGGCTGACACGCCCTTCGACCAGGCGTCGAGGTCGTCAATGTGGTAGCGCACGTAGCGGCTGTGGCGGCGAAAGGCCGGGCCGGTGCGTAGGGCGCGCATCGCCTGCAGCTTCCGGGCGCTGAGTCCCAGGTAGAAGGCTGCCTGCTCAGTCGAGAGAAAAGGGCTCCCCTTCTTGGCCCGGGCCGCGCGGGCGAAATCGTCGTCCATTAGTCCCTCGGAGGTTCGGCGGCGCCCGATTGCCCGCCAGTAAGGGGGCGTTGGCTGATCGTGCGAGCGCGGCAGAGGCTCGAAAAGCGATATCGGGGAAACCGAGCCTGCACCGGAGACAGTGTCGGCATGCGCGGGCGTTTGCGGACCGGTAACCTCTGCTTTCAGTACGCCTTCGAAGGGAACAGGTGCGCGCCGCCAGGCCCCGGAACAGCTAAAGTCTGGAGGCACCGATGAGGAAGCGGAATGAGCAGCGAAGGAAATCAATGCGTCAGGCCACTGGCAGTCGGTCGCAGATGAAACCAACCAGCTCTCGAAATCTCATGAAACCGCAAGAAGTCCTGAGCAGCGGTGCGAAGCAGGGCTGAACGTCGGCACTGCCCTACAGGAGAAAGGCACGATAGCCGTTGCCAAGGCGGCTACGGGCGGACCGGACAAGGCGTTGGACCTGCAAGCGCACGCTTGGCACGTTGATGCGCCAGCGACTCTCGGCCGCTGTTTGACTGAGCAACACGGCTGCGATCTCGCGCTGGCCGGCACCCGAGGCAAGCGCATCGTGAACTCGGAGTTCCAGGATCCACCGTGCCGCGCGCGCTTCGCGAGGATGGAGGGAGCGGCTGAAGCGGCCGCTTTCGCAGAGTGCCAACAGCCGGCGAAGCGCCAGCACAGCACCGGCAGCAGACCGAAGGCCGAACAAGCGATAGTGAAGTTCGACCGGTCCGGCCAGAAGAACGCCCGCACCGGCGAGATCCAGGCGTATTGTTCGCAGTCCGTCGCTCAGGAGCAGATGCTGCTCTCCACCCAGGCCATGCTGAAGGGAGGCGAACTCGGCAAGCTTACCAAATTCAACCGTGTCGGCGGACGCCGTTGCGGGTTGTGCCACGCCTTTGAGCACGAGCGGATGGACATCGCCTCGCCACAGCGGACGGGCTTCGGGGACTCCGACCTCCGGATTCTCAAATGCATGAAGGCCCCAAACACCGGGAGATCTGCCTGTGCCTCTCTGTGGCTTAACTTTCTGTGCAAACGCCGCCGCGTCCCGGTACCTGGGATCGCGGCGCAGCCATTCCCACGCGAACAGAGAGCGATCGGCTTGCTGAAGCGAAGCATAAGCCGCCGCGTTCCGCCATTCCGCCGTCTGTTCCCTGCTCCAACGCACGGTTGGAGGAGAGCGGACGCAGGACAACTGGCCAATTCACCCGTCCGGGGGAATTGCAGCAAGGCTGGCAGTAGTCCGCACAGCCTCGAACATTCGTGTTCACGCGCTGTGGCCAGGTGGGCGGCCAACAACGGGCGGTCCCGTCAGCAGGCGCCACAACTATGAGGTCACGCCGGTCACAGGGAAAGGGAGGCCTTCCCCTCATGGCAGACCTTCCGACTTTGCACGCCAAGGGCGTGCGACAGGCGGGCCTGTTCAGACGCGACGGTCACCAATAAAGTGAGTGCGACCAAGGTATCCGACCATCCGGGTCATGTCCTCGGCACAATCCCCTTCCGAAACCGATAAGGGGAAGCGTGCAGATTGGCTGTCACCTCTGCTGCTCGGTCCGACGTCCCGCGCGAAGCTCCTGATTATATTTGCTCCCTTAAACCCGGTCGCTACACTTGCCCTGCTCGGTTGTTTGTCCGGTGAGGCCGCGGTGTGAGAAGCCGAGGCGTGTCGGTTGGGGAAAGGGCGTCGCCAAGGCAGAACCGCTTGGAGGGCTGCCCCGCGTGGCGCGGCGATAATGTCGTCAAGGGGGCATGTTTCATCGCGTTGAAACGTTCGTTCGAGACATCAGCCATGTACAGGCGGAAGAGAGCCTGGCGTCAGCGCTCGACGCGGTCGCTGCAGACTTGGGCTTCCGCTATTTTGCCCTGACTCACCACGTCGACCCGCAGCGCTCCGGCGCATCGGTTCGGCTGCACAATTATCCGCAGGCCTGGCAGGAGTATTTCGACGAGCAGCGGCTCGGCCCTGTGGATCCGGTTCATCGTGCAAGCCACCGGACCAGCGTCGGCTTTGCCTGGTCGCGGCTCGACCAGATCATCACCTTGACCGAGCAGGACCGACTGGTGCTGGCCGCCGCGCGCGAGCATGGGATTGGCGAGGGCTACACAGTCCCGGCGCATGTGCCGGGCGAGGCGCACGGCTCCTGTTCCTTCGCGACTGCAACGGGCGACCCGCTTTGCGAGGAACACCTTGCGCTTGCGCAACTGGTCGGCGCCTTCGCGTTTGAGGCCGCGCGCCGCCTGTGGCGAGCCAGCCTCTCCGATGCGCCGCCACCCCGCTTGACCGAGCGGCAGCGTGAGTGCGTGGTCTGGGCCGCGCGCGGCAAGTCCGACTGGGAAATCGGACGCATCCTTGGCGTCAGCCACGAGACCGTCATCCAGCACCTCAAGCAGGCTCGGGAGCGCTACGGCGTCAGCAAACGAACCTTGCTTGCGGTGCATGCGCTGTTCGACGGCAACATCGCCTTTCTCGACGTCCTTCGGCGCTAGTCTATCCCCATTTCTGGTTATGGGCGGCTGAGGTCGTCTGTCGGATGGTGAGGTCAGCTCCCACGGAGAGGACCAAGCCGACCATGATCCATGTCGCCGAATCCCTTGCCGAGCCGGTCCGCAATCGGCTGCTGCAGTCCATGTTTCGTGCCCGCAAGGAGGTCTTCGTTGACCTTCTGAGGTGGAACGTGCCGGTGCTCGAAGGCGACTATGAAGTCGACCAGTTCGACACTCCGGCAGCACGTTATCTGGTGATCGCCGACGAAGACGGCCATCATCATGGCTCCGCCCGGGTGCTTGCGACAACTGGCCCTCACATCCTGGCCCAGCTCTTCACCGAGCTGTGTGCCGGGCCGGTGCCGAGCGGTCCTGACGTTGCCGAGATTACCCGCTTCTGCCTCGATCGCCACCTCCGCGCCCGTGAGCGACTGTCGACCCGCAACCGCCTGGTCAGTGCGCTGGTGCGCGACGCATTGGAGCGGGGCGTGCGGCTCTACACCGGCGTGGCCGAATTGGGCTGGCTGCAGCAAATCCTGGCGTTCGGCTGGCATTGCCGTCCGTTGGGCCTGCCCCGTTCCTGCGCCGGCGGCATGATCGGCGCACTGGCGATCGAGATCGACCGCTCCACCCCCTACCTGCTCGCCGCCAATGGCATCTGGACCGACGAACCCCTCCCCTCCTCCTTGTTCGAGGCTGCCTGACATGAACGACCTCTCTAACCCGCCGCACGTCCCCAGCTCACTCGCCGAGCAGATCGAGCACTGGACCGACCGGCTCTTCGCGGACGGCTATTGCGTCATTCCCGACTTGCTTGACCAAGCGCGGATCGCCGCGCTCGACCACGAACTCGACGCGGACTTCGCGGAAACCCCGTACTGCACCGGCGGGTTCTACGGCGCGCGCACCAAGCGCTTCGGACGCCTGCTGACCCGCTCGCCGATCGCTCGCGAATTGGTGCAGCATCCGCTGGTCTTGGGCGTGACACAGCGGGTACTTGAGCCATGGTGCGACACCGTGCAGCTGAACCTTACCCAGGGTCTGGCACTGCACCCGGGTGCTCGGCCACAGCTGCCCCATCGCGACCAGGACATGTGGCGCGGAGTAACCGGCGAGGTGGAGTATCTGGTCAATGTCATGTGGCCGTTCACCCGCTATAGGGAGGCCAACGGCACGACCCTGATCTGGCCAGGCTCCCACGGGCGCAAGGCGCTTGAACCCGAGCCATCGTGCGATCCCGTTCCGGTAAAGATGGAGCCCGGTGCCGCCCTGCTGTTTCTTGGATCCACGCTACACGGCGCCGGAGGCAACCGCAGCGCCGAAGTCCGTCGGGGCGCGATCATCAGTTACTGCCTAGGCTGGCTCAAGCCTTACGAGAACCAGTGGCTGGCCTATCCACCTGCGGTCGCCGCCAGTTCGAACCCGAGCTGGCGGCGCTGGTCGGCTATGCTCAGCACCGGCCCAATCTTGGCAACTACGAAGGCCAATGCCCCTCAATCCTTCTGCGCGGCGAGGTTCCGGAACGCCCAGGAGCGACCGATGCGCTAAGACCCGACCAGGAGCAGCTGCTTGGCCAGTTTCTCGAGGAGCAGGTCTGGCCGGCCGCTCCGGCGTCCTGACCGGCGGAGCGCTGCTTGTCCGCACCCAGCACCTTTGAACGGGTCTACGTGGCTCTCAAGCAGCGGCTTCGCTCCGGGAGGGTCCGTCCGGGCGAGCGGCTTGAACCGGCCAGCCTGTCAGCCGACCTCAATGCCAGCGTGACCCCGGTACGCGACGCCTTGCACCGGCTCACCGGCGAGCGGCTCGTCGAGGCTCCGCCTCAAGAGGGGTTCCGTGTCCCGCTGCCAAGCGAGACCATGTTGCGCTATCTTTACGCTTGGCACCTTGATGTGTTGCTGCTGGCACTGACGCGGCGGGCGCTCGATGGGGACGCGGCCCCGCTGGCCCCCCGCACTCAGGATAGCCTGGATGCGCTGCTGGAGAGTCTGGTGGCACGTAGCGGCAACCCGGAGCACCTGCAGGCCTTGCGCAACGTGCGCGAGCGGCTGAGCCCTTTTGAACGGCTTGAAGCAAGGCTGCTGAACGATCTCGACCAGGAGATCCGCGCCATCGTCGCGGCAAGCAGGGCGGAAGACCGCCGGGCGCTGCGCAGGTGCCTCCTTGCCTATCACCGGCGGCGGAACCGGGTGGTGCCGCAACTGCTTGCCCTAGCCCTTCGGCCCGACAACAATCCGCCGGTTCCTGACTTATAAGCTCCAGATACGAGGTGCTCATTCCTAGACTGCCAATGGCGCGCGACCTTGCGCGCCTCCCCAGCAAAGGAGATGAAACGATGCCTCGCACATTGCACCTTCGCCGATTGAACTTGGGACGCGCCAGTCGCGTCACCTGCGGCCACGTCGGCTGGACCCTCGAGGTCAAGGGCATGTACACGCCTGCCTAAGCCCCAAGGGCAACTGCGGGAGGAGCGGCGCTATACCGCTCCTCCCATACATTCGCGTTATGTCAGCACAATAGGTTCGTTACTTCAGCAACGCCGTCATAGCCTTTTCGAGCTGCAAATCCGCAGCGACAAGGAGAGAGATGATGGCACGCAAGCAAGCGCAGGTACGGCTCCTCGGACGGGCGAGCCAGGTGACCCTGGGCGGTGTTTTCGGCACCTACGAACGCGACGGTCTGCAGATTGCTCCTACGGGGCTGGGACGCCGCTGATTTCGACATGGAGGCGCGCGGCTCGCCGCGCGTCTCTTCACCAGACGGATCCAATCATGCTGCACCCTCGGACCCAGCTTGGCTACGGAATGGTCAATGGCGAGCCGCTGTTCCTCGATCTAAATTCCGACAGCTATTTCGCTCTGGACCAAAAGGATCGCGAGTGCTTCCTGGCGCATCGCTCTGGCGCCACGGGGTACACCGGCGAGCCCGAATGCGAAGACTTGGCATGCGCCACCCGGGCCTCGCCCCCGCCCATCGCGGGCAGCGTTTTGAACCTGCCGGAGGTGCCAGCGTCTCCCCTCCTCATTGCTGCCCTCTGGCGCGCGTTGCGATTGGCACGCCGCGACCTCGCCCGGGTCCCCCTAGCCGACCTCGTCGAGCCCTTCCTCGCTGCGCCGGAAGAAGTGAGCACGAGACCTGACGCCCAATGCATTACGGCAGCTCATCGAATCGCCCGAGCCCGGACATTTGTCCCGCAAGCCCGGCACTGCCTCACTGACTCGCTCGCAATCATGCGGCTGCTCGCGGCACAACGGGCCCCGGCAATGCTGGTCTTCGGCGCCAAGCTCGACCCATTTGCAGCACATTGCTGGGTGCAGTCCGGCACCATGCTTCTCAATGATCATGTCGACACCATCCGGCGGTTTACGCCCGTGCTCACCGTTCCGACATGCTCCGCTACGCGCTGATCTGCGCTCACCCGTCCTCCCACGGCGAGTGGCGGGACCGCGCGGAACAGGCGCAGTTGGCCGAGCGATCGGCACCTGCGGGTTTGCTGCTGTTCACGTCTCGAGGGCTTCCGGTCATCGCCAGCAAGCAGGCCGTAATCATTGGGTCGCTGCACAGCCGGCGAGCAGGTGAAGTCTCTGTGCCTGAGGCACCGCCAGAAGACGCGCAGGCTGTGCTGCAGGACTGGTGGGGACCCTTCGTCCACTGCAGCCTGGCCACCCGCCGGCTGGAGCTGCTGCGCGAACCAAGCGGCGGGTTACCCTGCTACCACCTGCGGCGCGACACGTCCGACCTGTTCCTGTCCGATGCGGTCACCGCGGAAGCGCTCGGCGCCATGGATGGTGCGGTGATTGACGAGCTCTTCCTCCGCCACTGGCTGCAGTTTCCCTTTCTGCGCAGCGCCCGCACCGGTTTTTCCCATGTCACCGAAGTGCTGCCCGGCACCTTGCTTCAGCAGATGGAAAGCGGCTGGCGGCACGTCGCGGCTTGGTGCCCGCCGATCCGGCCTCAGGGCGTCGGCGACTGGCGGATGGCGCAAGCCGCCGTGGCGCTACGCGACTGCACCTTGGACACGGTGGCGGACCAGCTGAGCGGGCGACGAGCGCTGTTGCAGCTGTCGGGCGGGCTGGACTCGTCGATCATCGCGGCCGCGCTGCATGCCCGCGGCATTGCGTTCCAAGCTGTTACCTTTGCCACCCTCTCGCCCGACGGCGACGAGCGGGGGTTCGCCCAGGCGGTAGCAGACCGTTGCGGAGTTCGCCTGGAAGTCGTTCGCGAAGATCCGGGCGCTGCTCTACCCGCTTTTACCACCCGCACCTTCCGCCCAGCGGCCAACCTGTTGCTGCGCACTGTCGACGATCACATCGAAGAATTGAGCCGGCAGAGCGGCTGCAGCCTCCTGGCCGATGGCGCTGGCGGCGACAATCTGTTCGGATCATCGGTCAGCGCGGCGCCGGTTGCTGACGCGCTGCTCTCGGGTCGCGGCGTCCGCACCGTCAGCGACGTTGCAAGGCGCACCGGACAGAGCTGGTGGGCCGTTGCCGGGGCGAGCCTGCGTGAGCTTCGCTCCAGCCGAGGCCATGCCACGTGGCAAGCCGACCAGCGCTTTCTCGCGCGCGCTACTCTCCTCGCCGGTCCCGACCACCATCCCTGGCTTGTCGTAATGCCCCGACTCACTCCCGGTCGGCGCGAGCATCTGCATTCCCTCGTTCACATCCAACACTTCCTCGACCGCCATGAGACCGCGGCCGAGGTCGTTCATCCGCTTTATGCCCGACCCCTGTTGGACCTCTGCCTACAGGTACCCAGCTGGCTAACGGTCGCGGGCGGGCGTGATCGCGCGGTTGCCCGCGAGGCGTTCCGCCCCCTGCTCCCCTCCTCGGTCATTCAGCGCCGGGACAAGGGCAGCCTGGAAGGCTTGCTTCACCGGCGATTTACCCGCTTGGGAGATTCAATCCGCACGCTGACATTAGAAGGCGAATTAGCTCGGTCCGGCCTGCTCGACCGGCCCGCCATCGAGTCAGCGCTCCGTGCTCAGACCTGGCATTCCACGACCGATCATGTGCGCCTGAGCGAGATCGCTACCATTGAGCTATGGCTGCAGGGCTGGCGAGCTGCGCGCTGATTTGGCTGTCCGCCGCATCGCGTCCCATCGCTGGTATTGTGCCGCCTTGTCCGGGCTCGGATCGCGCTCGCCCTGCAGCCAGTAGCGCAGCCAATCGCTGTTACGCTGGTAAACGGCAAGCCGGTGCCGCGGCTGCACCTTGATGTGATTTTCATCGGGAAAGCCGATGAACTCAACCGGCACCCGAGCGTCCCGCAGCCGTACGACCAGTTCAGGAATCTGCCGTGCTTCCTGCTCCGGCAGCTGAAGCAGCACGGGTGCCCTGACCCGAGCAGCATTGTTAGCGGGCGATAATCGGGCCCATGCCTCTGGCGTCTCGTCCGGCGGCCCCAGCCCCCAGACGACCTTGCTCAGCTCGCGCGTCTTGGGTCCTTGCAGCGCCGACAACCAGTAGTTGGCGGGTTCCCACTGCGCGGAGGCGATCGACACGGCCGCCAGCAGGTCCGAATGGATGGCCGTCCACAGCGCAACCTCGCTGCCGAAGCTAAATCCGCCCATCCCGACCTGCGCCCGGTCGATCGTCCCCGCTTCTGCCAGACGGTCAACCAGCGCGCGTACGGCGGCAAGGCCGGTTTCGTAAGAGCGCACTGCGTCCTGCACCCCCTTCTCGGGTGCTTTGTTGAGGCAGGCGATCACGAACCCTGCCTCCAGCAGTTCCGGCAGCGGCCATTCGTCCCCCTCGCCGCCGCGCAGAAAGCCTTCGCAGCGATAATAATTGACGAATAGCGGCACTCGCCGCGGTGCTGCTCCGGGCGGCATCAGCAGCACGCCCGTCGCCGTCGTTCCGGCAAGGTCGAGTGTGAGCGGCTCCACCTGCGGGCGATAATACTTGCGCCAGCCCGAGTTCGGGTCGAACTGGACTGTTCTGGCTCCAGTCGCCAGATCTACCCGCACCAGCTGCGGCGGACTGGCAGCGGACGAATGGACGCAAAAGGCAGCCGTGCGCGTCAGCGCACACGGAGCCCGCCCGTGGCGGTCGCCGCTTAGCAAGCCGTCGCTGCGCGCAAGCACGCGCAGCGTGCCAGCCGACGGGCTCCACAGCGCAAGTGTCTGCGCGAGACGGCGATCCTGGAAGCCGATGACCACCTGCCCGGTCCCCGGCCGCCAACCGAGCCAGCCGACCCGTCGGTCCCGGCATAATACGGCACGGCAGGTCAGTGACCGGGTGCCGAGCCGGGCCGATACCCCACCCCGCCCGCCACTCCATGTCGCTTGTGTCGTCTTGCGAGCCTCGACAGCCTCGGCCACTACGGACAGACTCGGCGGCGTAAAGGGCGGCACGGCGCGCGGCGGGCCGTCCGCGCTGACCCGGCCGGTCGCGAATTCAAAGCGGTGGTGCTGGCGCGGGGCCTGCCACATCAATCCGCCACGGATCGACCAGTGTCCGATCAGCCGCTGGGTCGCGATGCGGCCTTCCACCGCTCCGCCCCGCACCAAGGCCTGCGACAGATCGACGGTTTCGTCGATGCGTACGCCCGAGTCGTATTCCGTCTGCTCGGCCCGCAAAACCTCCGCGCGCGCGGGACCCGTGGCATAAGCAAGCGCGCGGCCGTCCGGTGACAGGGCAAGCCCTTCGGCATTGCCGTCAGGTACCAGCAGCGGTGTGATGGTCCGTGAGTCCGGTCGTATCCGCCAGATGCCAATCGCACCGTCGGCGTTCAGCGCGCGCACAAAGGCCGCGTTGCCGTCGCGCGACCAGACCGGCAAGTCGCGGCGGACCACGCCCGGATCGTCATAAACGGGCAGCCCGCCGTTCCCGACCTCATGGACCCTGCCGGTCGCGACCTCGACTAGGTGCCAGCGCAGGTCGTAGCTGTTGCGGCCAGGATCGCCCCGATCAATCCGGAACAGCACATAACGCCCGTCGGGCGACGCGCTTAGACCATTGATGTCCGCCAGCTGCACCAAGGCAGCCGGCCAGCCGCCCGGCTTATCTGGCGGTGGTGCTCCGGCCCCCAATGAGAAGGTGGCGAGCGCGGCTGCAAAGCCGCGGCGCAACCTCACCATGAGGTGCGCAGTTGCAGCGACAGGCTGCGGCCGCGGGCATTGGCATTGACCGGATCATATCCGATGTCCCGCCCCAGGGTCGGCGACGGCTGCAGCCTGGGCGGCTTGGCGTCCAGCAGGTTCTGGACGTTGAACCCGATCCGCACCGGTCCGGGCGTTCCGCGCGGCCGTTCCAACGCATACGCCAAGCCAAGGTCAATGGTGGTCCAGCTATCGACGCGCCGATCTGCGCTGGCACGCCGGTCGCGATAGGGCCCGACATAGTTGACGAACAGATTGGCGCTGGCCGGACCGCGCGACAAGCCGAGACTGGCCCGTCCGCGCCACTTAACTGGATTAAACGGCGAGTTGAGCGTCTCGATCGGGTCGCTGGTCGTGGTCAGCCGGTCGGTGAACTTCAGCACCCGGTTGATGTTGAGATCGCCTCGGAGCTGGTTCGAACCGACCGTGAAGCCATAGCCAGCGAGCAGATCGAGGCCGCGCGTGCGGGTCGAGGCGGTGTTGGCGGTTCGGGCATCCACGATCACTACCACGTCGGCCGGTGTGGCATTGCCGTTGGTGAACCCTGGTCCGGAAAAATCGAGAACTTGTCCGGCGCCCCCAAGCAATCCGCCAGTGAGGTCCGCAGCCGGGAACCGGGTGACGATCGGTTCAAGGGCGGGATCGCCCACAATGACGATCGACTGGCTTGGAAGCGCGATCCGGTTGTTGAAACGGATGTCGTAGAAAGTGAAGTTAACCTGCAGTCCCGGGACGGACGGCGGCTGCCAGTCTGCCCCGACCGTCCAGCTCCGCGAGGTCTCGGGCTCGACCAGCGGGTTGCTGCCGACCAGCACCGTCCCCACCCCAGTCGGCGCTTCGCCAGGCTGAAGGTAGAGCAGGGCTGTCGGAAACAGAAAGGCATTGTAGTCGCCGAGCGCCTCGGACAGCAACGGCGCCCGGAAGGAGGTTGCGTAGCTGGAGCGCAGATCCAGCCCACTTAGCGGCGACCAGAGCAAGCCGAGTTTCGGGTCGATGCTGGCGCCGTAGGCGGAATAGCGGTCGAGGCGGGCTGCGGCCGTGACCAGCAGGCGCTCGAAACCGGGCCTGCGGTTGCCTCGACCGACCAACGGCACGAGTAGTTCGCTGTAAGCCGACTGCACGCTGCGCCGTCCGTTGTTGGGGTCGGCCGGGTTGACGGACGTTTCGAACAGGTCGGCGAAATTCTCCTGGCGCAGCTGGCCGCCGAGCGCCAGCTTGGCGCTGCCACCGGGCAGCGCGAACAGGTCGCCGGTCAGTTTGAGGTCGAGGTCCGCCACGCGATTGCGGCTGTTGTAGCGATTGAACAGCGCACCGCTCGCCGTGACAAGCTGCACCTGGCGGTCGCTGCTGCGCGACCAGCCAGCACTGAGCTCCGCCTGCCAGTTGTTCCCCAGCGACCAGACCAGCGCCGCGGTACCGCCGGCGGTTAGTGCCGATGCCTGTGCCTCGGTTTCCAGCGCACCGGCACCCTGGACAAAGGAGCGAAGCGTGCGCCGACGCGCCAGAAAACCGGTGAGCTCGAGCTGCAGGCTGGGTCCAAGCTCCTGCTCCAGGCTGCCGTACAGGCTGTGGCGGCGTTCGCGCGGGAACAGAAACCAGTCGTCGGGCAGGTTAAGCACGAATTCGCGGTCACCCGCGCGTACCTCGTTCTCATGGCGGTATTCGTAGGCGAGCAGGCCATGCCCACCACTCCATCGATGGCCGCCGGTTACCCCCACCAGAAGCTGGCCGCCGCCGCCGCGGGTGGTCGTCCCGGCCTGCGCAAAAGTCTCGAGCCCGCTGAAGTCGTCGCGCAGAATGAAGTTGATTACTCCGCCAACCGCGTCCGAGCCGTAGATGGCCGACGCGCCGTCGGTTACAATTTCGATCCGGTCGATTGCCGTGACCGGAATCAGCGACACGTCAACATATGAACCGGTGCCGCTTGGCGCTAGCCGACGTCCGTTTACCAGGGTTAGAGTCGCGCGCTGGCCAAGGCCGCGCAGGTTCAAGCCGGCGCCGTGGTCGGTAATGTCGGCCCCGGCTCCGGCAATGTCGAAATTCTCCTGCCCTACGCCCGCCGACACGTTCTGGGGCAGTTTGCGAACCAGCTCCTCGACCGAAGCCGGTGCCGCCCGCTCGATCTCGCGCCGGCTCACCGCGATCACCGGCGATGTCGGGGGCGCGCCGCGCAGGTTGGTGCCGGTAACTACGATGGTCTGAGCTGAATTCGTCTCCACCGAATTCACCGGAACCGTGGCACTGGGATCCTGTTCGATGATGATCGTATCGCCGACTGGGCGGGAGCGAAGGCCGGTGCCCGCTAGCAACGTGGCCACTGCGGCTTCTGCCGTCATGCTCCCGCCCAAGGCCGCCGCGGTCCGGCCGGCCACCAGCGAGTCATCCAACAGCAGGTTGCGACCGGCCTGCAGCGCCACTGCGCGAAGAGCATCGCCGAGCGGCTGGGCGGGCACAGTGAATTCGACCGCTGGCGACGGCGCCGCCTGCGCCTCCGCGGCTACGATCGGCAGCACCATACCCGCGCCGCCGGCTACCGCTTGAAGAATTAACCTCTGCCCCGCCATCCTTGATCCCCTCATCAGTCCAACCGCTCATCGAGCCGGCATGGGGAAGACGGCGGAGGGTTGGCTTACCCCCCGTTTTTCTTTGCGATCGGGCGGAGCAGAACGCCGCCGTCGGGCGTGGGAAGGGCCTCAAGCTGCAGGGCGGCGGCCAGGCTCTGACCGAGTCCGCGGGGATCGCCGGCGCGAAACACGCCGGTTACGGTGCGCGATGCCACCTCGGGCGCCACCCGGATTTTGGGAGCACCGGCATCGTAGTTTGCCTTCGCGGCGACGCTGCTCAGCGGAGCGGAGCGGAACTCCAACAGCCCCTCCGGCCAGCGACCCGGCGCCGGCGCCGGGTTGAGCACGACCGCGCCATCCTCCGCCACCGTGACGTGCTGCCGGACCACGACCGGCACTGCGTCTTCCTTCTCCCCACTTTCGGATGCCTTGGTCACCAGCGCCGCACCGTTGAGCATGGTTATGCTTCCGCGATCCGCAGCGCTCGCCTCTACCGTGCCGCGGTCCATGCTCACCTGTAGCTCGCCGACCGTCAGCGTGAACCGTCGCCGGCCGCCCGCAATCTGCATTCGGGCCCGTCCCTGCTCAAGCCGCGCGTGCCGCTCGGCCGCCGAGATCTCCACGCGAAGCTGCGTCCGGGCGTCGAGGATGACAGCCGTACCATCGGCCAAGCGCATGCTCCTGACTTCTCCGGAACCGGTGGCAAGCAGAACAGCCTGAGTTCGGGGGCCGATCAGACGCGGAGCAAAAGCCAAGACCGATCCGATGGCCACCGCCGCGAGGCTCGCCGCCAGCGCGAACCGCGGCCTTTCAGGCGTCCTGAACGCCATGCTGCGCCGCCGCGCGACCGGAGTATGGCGCAGCAGCGTTGCCGACTCGTAACTCCGCTGCACCCGCTCAAACGCCGCTCGGTTCGCGGGATCGGCCGCGCACCATCGCGCGACGTCCTGCTCGAGCTCGGGCGTGCGTCCGCCTTGCAGACGGGCGATCCAATCCGCAGCTTTTCGGCGCCGCCGATCGTTATCGGGTTGGACGTCAGCCATGACTGGTCAGTGATCCCCGGCGAGGCGGTCGATCATGGCAATCGCCTTGCTCATCTGCTTCTCGACCCCCTTTATACTGAGCCCGGTGCGCTCGGCGATTTCGGCATAGCTCAGACCATCAAGGCGATGCGCCAGAAAAATCTCCCGAGTTTTTGGGCGGAGCCGGTGCATCGCGGCTTCGAGCCGGTGCAGGCGATCGCGGCTCTCAAGCACATAAGTTGGATCGGGACTAACAGGCTGTAGGGCAGGATCGGACTTGAGGGTGGATGCGCGAGCTGCCAACCGTCCCCAATCTGCCAGCAGATTAACTCCCGTTCTGAAGAGATAGGCATCAGGCCGAACGATGGTGCTGCGCCGGCCGGGACTGAGCGCTGAGAATCGCGCGAACGCCTCCTGCACTGCGTCCCACACTGCGTCGCGATCACCAACCCGCTTGCGAAGCGCGGCTGCGACCCCCTCAGCACGCTGACGAAACAGCCGATCCAGTTCGCCAGCTGCCTGCTCCGCGCAGGGTTGCGACGGACTATCGTCAAGATCGCTCAAAGGCACCTGCCGATCCACTAACCTCATTGGCCCGCTGCCTCGGGGACGGCACCCAGCAGGCCCGGAAACCTGGCGGCGGGCCTGACTGACGGGTTCGGATCCAAGCTTCGCATGGCAGCGCGCCCCACGGGTTGCGCGCCGCCGCGAGCCGGGTGTTGAGAACATGCTTGGACATGCGCCGCCGCCTTTAACCGCCGAGGCGATCTGGACATGCGCGGCGGCCACCCGGCCGCTCAGCCGGTCTGCTCGCAAGCGAGGTTCTCACGCCCCGGCGCCCATGCGGCGCGTGGGCAAGCTAGCAGTGCTGCCCCTGCTTCGGCAAGCTGCCAACTTGCCGCAGTAATGTTGGAAAGCTTCGAGCGTGTTCTCGGGCTGTGCGGGCCGTTTGCTGTGCCCGCCATCGGACGTGGGCAACTTGTGGCGTTCGCAGGACTTGACTGACGCGATCATTTCCGAAACGCAATTGCCGCAACCCCGCGCCGCACCGTTCAGAAGTACCGGTGGCGCAACCACAACGACTAATTGCTAAGAAATCTTAGCAGATGGCAGTGGTGTGTAGCACGCCACAACAGAACCAATGACACTTACATCGATCTTGTGGTCTCGCTAATGAAAGGGGGCCAACGGCTTTCGATTATCCTTCGACACAAAGAGTTCGGCCTCGGTTGCAAAGATTTGGGCAGCGGCTGCATAGTCTTAAGTCGCCGCTATCGTTCTGTAACTTACTTATAAAATGTGATCGAAGGACAGCCACAGCATTACTAATTAACTCACCGAAGCAAGCAACATCGTTACGATGATACTTGCAAGCGCCAGTTTGCGCCGGATGATCCGTAATGGCTCATCGGAACACCACTGCTTTGTTACCGTTGAGCACGACACGTCCCTCGGCATGCCAAGCGACGACCCGCGCCAGGACGCGCGCTTCGATATCTTGACTGCTTCGACCAGCTTGCCCACCCGCCACCTATGGTCGACGCGCTCGACGTCCTGTTCGGTGATCGGGCGTTCATCAAGGTCGTCGGTCACATAATAGGCTATTGCACCGATGGTCTTAACACCGCGAACGAACGCCTGATGATATGGCTTCGCGCCCTTAAAGCTTGGCAGAGAACGATGGTGAATGTTGATGCAGCGGCCGGAAAGCGCGCTTGAAAACTCGCGCGACAGGACCTGCATATAGCGCGCCAGAACGACGACGCCGGCAGCGCTCGTTTCGACGGTTCTCGCAAAGGCCCGCTCCTGTCCCCTTTTGTGACAGCGAATCGGCAAGTGGTGGTAAGGGACACCTTACCATTCGACGAGCGACCGCATGTCCGGATGGTTGGACACGACTCCAACCACCTCGATCGGTAATGCGCCGGTTCGCTAACGGTGCAGCAGGTCGTTGGGACAATGACCGAACTTGGACACGGAGATGACCGTGCGGGGCCGCGCGGACGTGTCACTGATCAACCACTTCATCCGGTAACGCGCGGCGATCTCCTGGAAACCCTGACGAAGATGGGCGAGGGTAGGCGCGCGAGCCCCATCCTTACGGAAGCCAATCCGAAGGAAGAACAAGCCGCTTGTAGCATCTCTATATTGCTGGTCATCCTGAATGAAACCGCCGTTCGCTTTAGTCGACGCAAAAAGAACGGCAAAAACTTGCACGCGGTGGTATTTAGATTTCCGCGCGCGAAGCTGACTTATTTGCGTGGTCAAAGGTGACAAAGGTGCCAAGCCCACGGCGGCTTGTGGCCGTTAGCAGACCGTCTGCTTGAGGCATCTCTGCGGCGATGTGAAACGTCCTACATAACTTCACCCTACTGATCCGGGGTTGCGGACGTAAGCCAAGTTCCGCAATTATCCTTGATCATAGTGGGGGACTTGGAAGGTTTCTCTTCTTCCTAGGGGGTCAGGAGCGGCTGGTCGTCGGATACGGGAACCGGGACATGATCCCTGCCGATGCATTCTCAGTTAGCCTGCTCGCACTCGACAGAATGTGGCGCGAGGTCGGGACCTACGCCTTTGAAGCAGCCCGACGCTTGCTCAGGCGCGAGAAACAAAAGCGGACCGATCCGGCCCGCTTCTCGGATCGCGACTGCTTGATCTGGGTGGCTCGAGGTAAAAGCGACTCCGAGATTGCAACGATCCTCGGGATGAGCCCCGAGACTGTGCACCAGTATGGCAAACAGGCCAGGGCGAACTATAAGGCCGTAAGCCGATCCCAGCTGTTCGCCCACGCCCCGTTCAGCGGCACGATCAGCTTCATGAATATGGTCAAGCGATAGCTGCGCTCGGCTAGCTAATGCGGCCAAGGTGCTGCTTAGCGCCCGTTCATGACAGTGCGGACTGCTCGGCTCGATCAGCGTAAGCTCGTCCAGTTGGCGGATTGTTGTCTGTGGACTCAGTGCCAACGGAAGATTCGAGCGAAGGTCAGTCGTGTCAGCGACCGAGCTGAAACCCATCGAGCCGCCTATGCGGACCTATGGTGTGGCTGCGCTTAAGGCCAAGCTGGAAGCAGCGAACGCCGACATTGCCAGCCCAGGTGTCGAAAGGAGGCCCCGATGGCTATGCTGTTCAGCGCGCAAGAGCAAGGAGGGCGCCCCAAACTAGGAATTGTGACGCCCTCCAGGTCGGCACGCTAAGCGTGAGTCCTAAATGCCGTGCTGCATCCGAAAGCGCAAGTGCGCCTAGCCCACAGTTCCATCGCTGTTTGGTCTAGAACAGCTCAACGCCCGGTCTTGAGGCTCTCGGTCTATGCACGCGTTCGCGGCCAGCGAATGCACCGGCTCGCCTGAGCTTCTGCACAGTCTCGCACTTGCATAAGCGTCCTTGCTCAGTTCGATGCGTCGCAGGTCCCGGAAGGCTCACAAACAGCTTTGGGCTCTTGCGTTGGACGCGATCCAGGAGGCTGCTGCGGCTTCGCACCTCGGCCTTGTCAGGCGGACCAGGCCTTGCGCGGGCGCTCGCTTGGCTGTTGCACTTTGGTAAGGTGGGCGAGGCGATACCACAGTGGCCGCCGAGAGCTTTCGGAGCGGGCTGACGTGCAAGCGCAAGCACGAGCGCTGGTCAGCTTTGGATGGCGTGGCAGACGCCATCTACGTGGCGCTGGTGATCTGCCGTGACCGGGAACGCATGGCAGCCTTTGCGCGGACGACCAGCTGAAGATCGCTCCCGGCTGTCGGCAAAAGGCCCAGCCACTGATTAAGACCTTAAAGCGAGCAGACCCGGCCCCGACCGGTTGGCCGCGACGGTGCTGTTTTGAGACAAGCCTGCCGGCGTTATGAACGCGTTAGTTGCTGTGCGTTAAATACCGGAATAAGCCACCGTGATGAACGACTTGCCGCACACCGATCCTCTAGAGGTTGCTAGGCGACTTCGCAACCTAGCCGCAGGCCTTACAGACCCGGATGACATGGCGGCAGTAAACAAGTACGCTGACGAACTTGAACAAGCTGCTAGAGCGCGGCACCGCAAGTCGCAAGCGCCAAGAGCGTAAGCTTGCCACCACCAAGCTAATACAAGGCGGTCAGTCCAAGTTCCTCGCTCGACCAATTCCATGTTTTGGCTTAGCGATATCAGATGCGCTAAGTAAGTCGTTGAAGCTGCCGCTCGCCGGTACCGGAAACGTGCGGTTATATTCACGCGCACCGTGCTCGATCTGACCGCTAGACGTGTTTCTGCGCTCTTCGTCCGCCATGTCCGCTCTCATGGTTTCCGATGCAAGTTGCACTGACATGATACGAAGAGGGATAGCCTTAACCATTTGCCAATTTGTCGTGACCTGTGAGACCCACTTTGCTCCAATGTCGAGCTTCTTCCACGCGCCACGCTCACCGAATTTCAGCATTTCAGAAACCACAAATTCCAGCATCTCAGAACCACAACAGCCCTGCCCTGATCTGATTAACCGAATAGAGGTTGCCCGAAGACTGATGATTTTGGTTAAGTCATGATGACCAAGTTCGGTCGGAGACCCTATCGGAGCAGGCCGTCGGTCCGTTCCGCACCGTGTCCCGCGCGGACAGCTTGGGGAACGCCTCTCCGAGGCTCGCGCGTCGGTCGGTCGAGCTCGTTGAGGAGCAGCCGGTCCCCTGCCCGCACGGTCGACCAGGCGGGGAGTCTGCTGCCGACGGGCGAATCGGGGGCGAGTTCGCCCCGTTTCGCCCGTCCGGTCAGGGCGGCAAGGAAAGCCAATGGAAGCGATATCGAAAATCGCTGAAGTGCGAATTGGCTCTCGGACCGGTAGCTCTGCAGGGCAAGGCGCGCGGCGAACGCCTCGAGCTTGCCGAGCAGCTCGCCCGGCGTTCCCGTCAGGAGCGGACAGGCGGAAATCGAGAAGAGACAGGGTCTGGGCGAGCTCGAGCGCGTCCTAGGCCAGGCGCATCGACATGCGCCCGACGCACCGGAGCGCCCAGTCTCCTCCTCGAACCGCCGGCGAAGCAGGTCGCAGTCCATCTCCTCTCCACAGCGGAGGTCAGCGATAAGAGCCTGGGCGACTGCGAGATGCAGCAGTCTAACATCTCTTAAGCTAACCTTGGTAGCCCTGGCGCGTCTCCGGCCAGGTACCGTACCATCGCCGTCCCCAGGTCGGCCAGCGGCCGCTCCCTTGCCGCTATCTGCCCTCGCCCCGCCGGGCGCGCAGGACGTCGTTCCAGTCGGCGTCCACGCGTTGCGGATAGTAGCTTCGATCGCGCGGACGTGCCCGTACGCTTCCTGCGCGAGCGCCTCGGCATGGCGACCGCCTGCATCATTGTCGAGGAAGAGAAGCAACTCGCTCACCTCGTCCGGCAACGCGATCAAGCCGAAACGCTCGGTCCCGAGCGTCGCCCAGCAAGGAACCTAGAACAAGGCGGGGCGGAGAGCGCCGTTTCGATTCCCTTTGCAGCCCGAGACGCGGCGCTACGCCGCCGAGGCGCACGGCCCCATGCCCGAACGGGCCGAGCCCGCACTTCTCGGCAGGACGAGCCGTCACGCGCCCGTCGCCAAAAACAAGGAACGTCCGGTGAACCGCGACAAGGCCAGTGTCGTCGCGCACTGCTGCGATCAAGGCCGGTCGAAAGCGGGTCAGCGGCTTGGGACCATGCGGCGTTCGCGGATGAAAGCGCAGTTCCGGCGAGTTTGCCACCAAGCCCCGCTGGTGCTGTCGGCGATCTCTCGCGCAGCGCCCCACAGGCGTTGCGCCGCTGGGTCCATCCCAACTTCTCCCCTACTCCGTGCGCTGGTCCCGCCGGGATCCGCGGCTCCCGACTCGATCAGCCGGCCTGAGACAAGCTCGCGGAGAACATCCTCGGCAGAGCAACCTGCGAAGCAATGCAAGAGCGCCCTTAAATGCCCCGGTCGCACGCTCAGCAAAGGGCTGCGGCGTCGTGCCCGGGACAGCGGCACATGACGCCGTTCGCGTTCCAGCGACCGCCGAGCCGCTCGACCAGAGCCCGCCCTTCCTGTTGGAGGCTCGATCCTGCTCCGTCGCCCAGCATCGACATGTTTCCCTTATCTCCGCCGCGCTCCCCGCCCCCTTTCCTCTGCTGAGAGGCCGCGTCCGCGCGCGAGCAATGCTCCTCGGATGGTTCAGCGCCGCGACGTACCAGACGCACCAACAAGGAGAACGAAGAGCTAGTGCCGAGTGACCAAGTCGCCTCTGGACCGTGGTCCACCGATCACCAAGCCCTGCGGCATAGCGGCTCCCGACAAACGTTTGGAGGAAAGTCTGATGAACGCCACGGCGGAGCCAGCATTAGGATGCAATCATAAGGGGGTTCTCGTCCGGTTTCTTAGCACTCGAACGCGAGCCATATCAGACCTTGTATCAGGCGGTTTGAACAAAGGCCGCTGACAGGAAGCCCTGTCGCGCAGCGAGGCCGAAATCAAGGTTCGCGCTTACTTCATTTAACTTCAAATCGAAGCTTTGATTTACTATTCTTATACGGCTGACCTTCCAATCTGCCCTGCTGCTTGTGCACGCATCATTCGGACGTGGCGAGGTTCAGTGAGGACTGACGATGAACGTGGTTGACGAGGAGGCCCGGCTCGATGCTCTGCATGAGCTTCGATTGTTGGACACTCCGCCCAGCGAAAGCTTTGACCGAATTACTCGTATGGCGAGCCAAATCTTCAGCCTACCTATCGCCGCGGTGTCACTGACTGATCGCGATCGTCAATGGTTTAAGTCGCGGGTTGGCGTCACTCACAGCTCGATCGACCGGGAGAAAGCGCCATGTGCGCTAGTTGCCGAGACTGGCACAAACGTCGTCGTTAACGATCTGCTTGCTGATCCGCGCTATTCATCCAGCCGCCTAGCAAATGATGGAGTACGATTTTACGCAGGAGCAGCCCTCGTTACGCGCGAGGGCTATGGACTTGGCGCGTTGTGCGTTCTTGGAACAGAACCACGAACTGCCACAGTGGCTGAAATGGAGGCCTTAAACGATCTCGCTGCGATGGTCATGTCTCAGATTGAGCTCCAGCATTCTTTCGGGCGCATCGATCCGCTGAGCGGATTGCCAAACCGGAATCAGTTCCTGGACGATCTTGAGGATTTAGCTCGCGATTGCTCTACTCAACGACGTATTGCCGTACTCGTTGACCTTGCCCACAGCAAAGAGATCAACAACCTCCTTCGTGTTATGGGTGCTGGACGGATCGACGACCTCGTTCGCGACGCTGCAAAAGCGCTACGCGGACTGCTCGGCTCGGAGCGAACGGCCTATCACATCGGAGCCACACAGTTTGCGTTTGTGTCTCCCCCGAATGTCGACAAGGAGGCCTATCTTGCTCTTCTTGCCTCGGGCTTTGCAGCAGCGAGAGCTGAGTCGAACGTCCGCTTCGTTACGACCGTCGCGCTTGGTGTAGTTCCTTTTACCGCAGGCGAAGTGCGCCCACGCGATCTGCTCCGTCAAGCACACAACGCGGCTCAGGACGCCCGCCGATCCGACGGTGCGGTCGGAACCTATTCGGCGTCTTCGGAGATTGCCCACCGCCGCCAGCTTCGGCTCATCAACGATTGGGGCTCAGCGCTAGAAGACACGAATCAGTTAAGACTTGTTTTCCAACCCAGAGTCGATCTCGCATCAGGTGCATGTGTCGGAGCGGAAGCACTACTAAGATGGCACCATCCGGAACTCGGCGAAGTGTCTCCCGCCGAGTTCATCCCTTTGGTGGAGCAAACGTCGATGGTGGAGGCAACCACCAGTTGGGTAGTTGGTGCGGCAATTCGCCAGCTTGCCGCGTGGCGACGTACCGGATTCGAAAAACCAGTTTCCGTCAACGTTTCGGCAGCCAACCTGGATGAGCACGGCTTTGCGCATCAGCTCCAGTTGCAGCTGCTGAAGTACCATGTGCGCCCCGAACTCCTTGAGGTCGAAGTGACCGAAAGTGCTATCATGACGGACTCGGGTCGTGCCATCGCCTGCCTCGAAGAATTGAAGCGGATAGGTATTCGGATTGCCATTGACGATTTTGGCACGGGCCAGAGTAGTCTTGCCTACCTGCAGTCTCTGCCGGCAAGTGTCGTCAAGATCGATCAATCGTTCGTTCGTGACCTCACCGCGTGCGAAGATCGCTCTCACGTCCTCGTGAGCACGATGATCGCTCTGTTCCACAAGCTAGGCTATCGTGTCGTTGCCGAGGGTATTGAAACCTCGGCCGCGGCGCTGACGCTTGCTGCGCTTGGCTGCGACGAGGGCCAAGGTTACCTGTTTGCACGTCCGATGGAAGCCAGAAATTTTCCTGACTGGATAGAGAGCCAACATGCTGCGCTCGAGACCAGTCACAAAGCAGCCTGAATGCAAAACCACTTCGCGTAGAACACGGCTAATGCTTAAGTTGTGCGATCCTTCAGAGGGGTAGACTACCGCTCCCAGGAACTTAATGCGCGCGCATGCCAAAGCTCTCGAGAAGCTTCTGGGTAGCCTAACGCGGCGCTCGGTACGGATTGAGGTCGCGTGCGCTTCGTGCGGGCTCTGCGCGCAGCTCGTTTGAGGGCTAGCGCCGCCAGTTCGCGTCGTGACCACCACCGAAAAAGCTGCGCCGCATAACGGACCTTTCAAATAGGCCCTTAATCAGGTTTAAGGCACGACCAGCGGTTTGGGTCTATACTTCTCGTCTCTTTACGCCGCTCGCCGGTCCTGGGGCACGGCGGCTACAACGACTTGGTCCCGTCCTTGAGTCTTGGCTCTCAGCAGCGCTGCGTCAGCTGTTTGCACGAGACGGTCTGCCGAGCAATGAAGGGGGACCGAAGCCACGCCAACCGAGGCATGCACCGGGCCGAGCGGATTTCGCTCGTGGGTGATCCGTAGCTCGGCAACCCGGGATCTGATTTCTTCGGCGCGCACCCTTGCGTCCTCCGCATTTGAGCCAGGCAGCAGCAATAGGAACTCCTCGCCCCCGTAGCGAAAAGCGTGATCTTCCTTGCGCAGGGCTCCACGAAGGACGAGGCCTACCTTGCGCAACACTGCGTCGCCGGCATCGTGGCCGAAGCGATCGTTGAACTGCTTGAAATGATCGACGTCGATCATCAGGCAGCTGATCGGTTGGCCCCTGCGCTGAGACTGCGCGAGCTGTTCGTCCAGCGTGACTTCCATCTGGCGGCGGTTAGCTAAACCAGTAAGCGCATCTGCCATCGCCATGTCACGTAGTTTGTCTCGCAACCGCAAATTGGCAAGCGCAAGACCGATATTCTCGGCGAGCATAGTTAGGTATGTTTCGGGCGTCGCGATTAGCTTAGTAACGTCTCGGCACGGCTCAAAATACAGCAGCCCAAACACTTCACCGTGCGCACTAAGCGGAAGGCACAGCGAATCGACAAGCTGCCCGTCTACAATTTCCAGGTGTTCGCAAGGTACATCAACAGTTTGTCCAGCCGGACGATGAGAAAGACCTCTTCGCAGGGCCCAGCAGGCAGTTGGGGGGAACTCGTCTTGTGATTGACGAGGACCAAGCCAGTTGCACGCTTTGGCCAAAGCATTGCGCGCTGTATCAACCAGGTAGAGCTGGCCAGCAAGGCCTGGGGCGATCTGTGGGACGATCCGACTTACGATCTCAACAAGGTCCTGCAGCGAATCGCATCCTTGCATTCGCTGAGTCATTCGCGAGAGCAGATCTCGCAACGCTTGGTCCGCGTATCGCTCCTCCTCAAGCCGCTTTCGCGCGATGCCATTCTCGCGAAATACACCGATAGCTTGAGCCATGTCGCCAATCTCATCGATGTGAGTAAGATTGAAGGGTTCGACAGCGTAATCGTCTGCAGCCAGCCGGCTTATAACATCGCTCAAGCGCACGACGGGCTTGAGCACACGCTGTTTGAATACAAAGAAGAGCACGCACAGGAACAGTACGCCGGTGATCGCAAGCGCGATTTCAGACAAAGTTTTCCACGCCTGCGCGATCTGGGCTGCGGCGACGACCTGCATTTCGGTGCGTTGATCAAGTTGGTATTGAAAGCGCTCGACCATTGATCGAGCGCGATCAAGTTCGCGCTCATACTCAGCGCCGAAGAGGATTTGCCGGGCACGATCCTCATCGCCGCGGTGATGCGCGGCAAGCGCGTCGCGTTGCTCATCGTGGAGAGTATCGGCCCAGCGGATCGCCTCCTTCAATGCCTCAAGCTCGTTCGGGCGGGCGCCCGCGTTCGCAAGACGTTGAACTCGCGCTTCAGCTGTAGCCAGGGAAGCTGCGTCGCGCTGATAGAGAATGCCGTACGTCGGGTCGTCCGTGTTGACGAACTGACGCGCGTGGTCCGTGAGCGTGAAGATCTCAACTTCGAGCTTTTCTGTTGCCCGATCCAGCTGGTAGCGCTGCTCTACGGCCGCGCGCTCGGCGTCCTGCGCTCCAGAAGCAAGGATCATGCTAGTCCCTGACGCAAGAGTCAGCGCTAAGGTGACACCATAGGCCCAGTTCGTAATGGTGGCGAGCCGCATGCCGCCGCTTTAAGGCGTAAGGTACAACCAAGAGGTTAACTTGGCTGGGACCTTACGGGTTCTGACAACGTCCGTCCCGGGCTGCAGGCCAGATACGAACGAGCTCGTCGTTCCCGGCTCCGCCGAACAGGGTGTCCTAGCCCTGCCCTCCAACTTTTGCAAAATTTGGGGGCCACCCACTTGCGATTCACGGGCACCTGCTCGCAGCCCATGATTACGCGATAGGGTGCCATGGCAAAGCGCTCGTCAACGAAGCTGGCCGTTCCAAGCACTACTGAGTAGAAGGTTTCGCCACTATGAGCGTCCAATCCCCCCGCGTTCGCTCGGCGAAGTCGCCGTGCCTGAGGTTACTCCCCTCCCGGAATCCCTCCAGCTGTGCGGAAAACCAACCCGGAATTTTAGGCAAGTGCTCGCCCGCCACCTGAACGCAATGTTCGATTAGGAACGAGTGCCGTCAGGGTCGGGCGGCACACCCAAGGCCCGTCCTAACGCCTGCCGAGTGCTTCGGCGAATGCAACCCGAAGGTCTTCCAGACTCGCCAAGCTGATCGGCAGGTCACCTGTGCCATGGTGCAACTCCTGCGCAATCGCGCGAACCATCTGCATGGCAAGGTCGATGTTCTGAAGCTTCATCCCGTGCCGCGCGAGCGTCTCATCGGAGGATGCAAGATCGTCCTCCAAGTCCTCGAGCAAGCCAAGCACGGCCCGCAGATCATGAGCCAGCTGCTCATCCGTAGACGATGTGTCGGTCGCCCCGTAGTAGCGTACCGCAGCAGATGGAACGGGTTCCGCCCCCGCTTTGAATTGTGCAATCACCTGGTCGATTCGCTGTTGCTCGCCTTGAACCGGAGCTGCGAGCCATGCCTCGAGAGACAACTCGGAGGAGAAGCGCAGACCGCAGCGATTGCCTGAAACCCACACCACTGTCCCGTGTGCGACCAGCCTTCCTCGGATCAGATGAACTTCCGTGCCGCGCGGCGGACTGATGGGCGACTCCACCATGGCCCCATGGGGAGACATGTTTCTTATCCTGACGGGGGCCTGTTCACTCCCAGCCCGCAGCTCGGCGCCGAGAAACATGCTGGAACGCGTCAGATCGCGAGCATCCGATCCGGTCGACGCGGAATTGTCAACAGTCATGCTTGTCGCGAAGCGAGCGAACTTCGGTGATTGTCCACGACCCTGCTCAAGTGATCCACCTTGTTAGGCGTTTAAGTTATTTTCGGGCCGGCTGTCACAAACGCTAGACATTGATGCCCTCACCTTTTTCGTCAGCCATCCTTTTTCGGTCAAACAGAATTTGAACCCGATGCCAATGATGTTTCATCCCGACAGGATGCGAAGTTACGAAAGCTTAACAAAACTCTGCAACTCGCTTTCCGGAAGCTCTGGAGAACGTCGTGTTGCAATTAGTTTACATCAGTTCGGCTCGTGAGGCGATAACTCAGGCGACCTGCCGCAACGTGCTGGAAATCTCGCGCAGAAACAATCGGCGGAATGGTGTAACCGGCCTGCTTGTCGCCGGAAGGCGACGTTTTCTTCAGGCGATCGAAGGTCCAACGGACGCTGTCCGCGCAACTTACGCAAAAATCACTGCAGACCCGCGACACTACGCCTGTGTTCTCTTGAGCGAACATTACCTCAACGAGCGCCAATTCGGAGATTGGGCGATGGGCTACGCGCTGGGCGGTTCAGAGCTATCGGACGACGCGGAACTGGCTGCCATTGTGACTAGTCTCGTTGATCCTGTGAGTGACGCGAGCATGCGCGCCCAGTTCATCGGCTTCGCAGAGCTGCAAAGTCGCGCGGCCTGATGATCCTGCTCACTGCGGGTTACCTTCCTGAGGATGGTTCGGGAGGTTCGATGAAGGGAGGTCACCTTTTTTGCCCGGGCTATTTGGCGTAGGCATGGCACTCAGCGAGCTTGGATGTCGGCAGGGGTCAGCAGCAGACGTAACCGGCTCGCGGTCTAGACACGGTGCGTCGCATCACACCACGATTGAGCAGTTGATGGCTCATGACTGCTGATTATCCGCTATTCACGCCATGCTTTATCAGCGGTATCGTGCTTGCTCGGTCATTGCGGGGGAACTCATGCGAGTCCTGACCGGCTCAGCACTGATCATCACAATCTTCTCGACACCCATGCCTGTGCTGGGTCATCCAGGCGGCCTTGATGCGCAGGGCTGCCACAATAGTCGGAAGACCGATGACTACCACTGCGGCGACCCGTCCGGCCGATCAAGCAAGCACGTCTTCAGTGCTAGGGCGTTGAGTGGGTCTACTCACTTTGGAAGTTGCGCCGAGGCGCGTGCTGCCGGTGCTGCCCCGGTCCGACGCGGCGATCCCGGTTTTGCCCCTAAGCTCGACCGCGATGGCGACGGAGTTGGTTGTGAATAAACTTCCACCCAAGTATTTGATTGCTGCTGGCTCGCTCCTTGCAGCTGTTTTTCTGTTTCTGATCGGGCAAGAAGACGTGGGCCGTCTTGTGTTATTGTCGATTATTCCCCTTTTGTACTTTTTCTAGGTACCGCAGGCAGAAAAATGCTGTCCCCTATCATCGCGGCTGGTTTGACTTTTACCTGCACTCCCACTGCGGTGTGGGACGGTGACGGCCCGATATGGTGCGCTGAGGGCCCGCACGTGCGAGTGTCCGGCGTTGCCGCGCGGGAAATGGATGGCACGTGTCGTTCAAATCAGCCCTGCCCGGCCATGAGTGCCATGGCGGCCCGCGATACCTTGGTGCGTGCTCTGGGTGGATCCAAGGGCGTTCTCTCAAGCGGGCACATCAAGGTTCATGGTCCAAAACTTACCTGCCGTTCCGATGGCTCGGCGGGTGGCACGCGCACTGCCGCTTGGTGCTACTCGTCGAAAACTGGAGACCTCTCATGCTCGCTGGTTAAGCAAGGCAGTGTTCTACGCTGGCATCGCTACTGGCGAAATCACCGCTGCTGAACAGTCAACGCGAATGTCGATCTTCGATGTGCGGGATGTTGCTGTTAGTGCTCTGGGCAGGCGAGGGTCCCCTGAAGGGCTGGGTGAGCCTGAGCGCCGAGGGTGACCGGCGTGCTTCGGCAGGCGGCGTAGCCCTATGCCATCGGAATCGGCAGTCGAAGGTGGTGGGGCAGCGCGCCTGAGGATAGCTTGGCGCGTGTCATCTTGGGTATCGCATATCGGTGACGATCAGGTTCAACTAGTTCTCCTTTGGCAGCTGAAGGTCGTCGGCTCCGGACCGCGCCTGCAGCGCGTGATAGCCAAACTCGCCCAACACCCCACCGTGTTTTCGAGCATCAAAGCATCATCGTCACCTGCAAGCAGACGCGGCGGCTCGGTGATCGGCGCTGGTTCAGGCTGAGGCAGAGCGAGACTGCCCGGAATCGGCTGCCGATCCGTCCGAGCGATGCGCATCCGCGTCTGGGCGGCGGCGGGAAGACTTTGGCAGCCTCTCACGACTGATCGGACGTAACGCGGCCTACATTGAGCATGATCTAAAGCGCGGCACCCTCCAAGCGCTTGGCCGAAGGCCATTGCCTTAATCTGGCCCGATGTCTCGGCGTGGATGAAGGATTGCTCGGCGGCCCAAAGCAGACAGTCAACGCAGCGCGGTTCCAGCTAGTGCCTCATCCTCGTTTGCAGGTCCGTGCGTCAGCGGGTCATGGGAATTTTGCTGAGAAGGAAGGCGCTTTCTCCCATAAGGTACCTGACCCTGCTTGGCTCAGCAAGGTTACCCGAGCACGCGCAGCAGAGTTGTCACCTTCCGGGTGCAGGGTGACACGGTGTTTCCCACTTTGGCTGATGGCGATGGCATCCTCGTCTATGGCTCTGATGCGGGTCGCACGCCGATCGACGGCATCTCCATTTGGCAACACGACCACGCGCTCAGGATGAAGCGCCTCTCCGTTCACCCGAGCAATCGCACGCTCACCACCTCGAGCGACAAAGCGGCTTATCCAACCTGGACTGCCTGCAAGCGAGACAGCCTGAACGTGATCGGCCGTGCGGTGTGGGTCGGGCGCCGGATGGCCAAGGAACTCACGTCTGCCGCATTGGTCGCAGCCGAGGACTCCGAATCATCGGCGGTGGTTTGGCGTGAAGCTTTTTCGAACGGGCTCGCGCTGTTCAGCATGTTGCGGCGAAACTTGGCCGTTAGCGGCATAGGCGGCGCTCCGGTGGCCGGGCAGATCGAACCTCGCAAACCTGCTGAGTCTCACCGTCAATGCCGTGTCACCCCTCCCCGATCTGAGGGTCTAAAGGATCTGTTTACCAGATGCCGCTACGGCAGTCGCCATGACCCGCGTTCAACAGATTTTGGTTTGCGACGACGACGACCTGCTGGTCGAGCTTCTTCACTTTCGCTTGTCCGCCAAAGGCTATGGCGTGCGGATTGCCCGGGATGGCGGCGAAGCGGTCGATAGCGCACGGGAGGAGACACCGGATGCCATCGTGCTCGACGCGATGATGCCGGTGATCGACGGCTACGAGGTACTGCGGCAAATCCGCGAAGCGCCGCATATGCGTGAGCTGCCGGTGATCATGCTGACCGCGCGAAAGGGCGAGCGAGACATTGTTGAAGCGCTGAGGCTCGGCGCCTCTGACTATCTCGCCAAGCCCTTCATACCAGAGGAACTCACGGCGCGCTTGACCCGACTGCTGGCCAAGGCGGCCTGATGTCGATGTTCTGCGCTATCAGCGCCGCCTTGGTTTCGGCAAACTCGATGCACGCTGCGGTCGAGGCTTCCCCCTATGATCGGGGCGTACTTGCGCGCCAGGAGGGGCACCCTTACGAAGCCGCGCGCCTTCTTGAACAATGGCTCGGCGATCGGCCGGACGATGTCGATGGTCGCCTGCAGTATGGCTACGTATTGCTCGATCTGGAGCGGCTTGTCGAAGCGGAAACAGCCTTCCGCCATGTCCTGCAACAGGCGCCAGCATATGCCGATGCCCGGATAGGGCTGGCCCGCATCGCTCAGCGGCATGGGGAGCTTACCCAAGCAAGGGCCTGGCTTGGTACCGTGCCGCACGGCAATGCGGACGCGAAAGCCTTGCGCACCCAATTGGCGGCAGCCGCTGGCAACCGATGGCAATTGGTGGCGGACGCCAGCGTTACGGCAGTGGGTCGCGACCAGCCTGACTGGCGCGAAATTGCGGGGCAGCTGCAGTTTCAGCCAGCCCCACAGACGTGGCTTAGCGGGAGGGTGGAGGCGACCAGCAGGTTTGGATTGAGCGATGTTTATGGTGAAGCGCAGGTCGCCCATCGATTTTCCCCCGCCTTGTCCGCTTACCTCGTCACCGGCGGTACGCCGGAAGCCGACTATCGGCCAAGACGGCAGTTCGGCGGCGGGCTCTCTGCTCGCATCCGTCCGGGCGCGAACTCCACGATTCTGACCTTCGACACGCGCTACGCCTCTTACCGGTCGGGCGCGATCGTCACCGTGCAGCCAGGCGTCGAGCAATATCTCTGGAACGGCAAGGCATGGGCCACCGGTCGGCTGATCACCCTGATCGAAGGCGGCGAGACGCACGTCGGCGCATCAGGCCGCATGGACGTGCAGGCAACGCCCGTGCTGCGCTTGTTTGTGGGAGCCGCCAAGGAGCCGGATATCTCCGAAGGTGTGGTCGCCCAGGTCAGCAGCCTGTTCGGCGGTGTGGAAGCGGTGCTGGACTCACGTCACAGCCTGCGGTTGTCGTTGGCTCGCGCCGATCGGAATGCGGGAGCCGACCGGTTGGAAGTCGGGGCCGGCCTCGCGGCGCGATTTTGATCTCGCTTGGTGACCTATGGACGGTGTCAATCGCCCTCTCAGGCCTCGCCTTGCTGATCATGGCAGGGCTGATCATTACCCGTTTGGTAGCTGAACGGCGACAGCGTGCTTCTCGGGCACAGCGTAGCAAGCTGCTTCCGCTCCTGCTCGGCAACGTTTGCGACACGACACTGCTGAATCTGAGGCGGGAGGGACCTGACGTCCTGGGTCAGCTGACGACGGAACTGATCGAGCTTGTTCGCGGTGAGGAACGGGCGCAGCTCGTCGCCACCGCCACTCGGCTTGGTATCACCGACGCGCTTCGCCGGCGATTGAAGGTTGGGCCGACCCGGGCGCGGGTGGCGGCGGCCGAAGTGCTCGGCCACTTTCCTGACGATCACTGCACCGCCGCGCTGGAAGAGGCGCTTGACGACCGCGACAGCGGCGTTCGGCTCGCCGCCGCCCAAGCCTTGGCAAGCTCCGACCGAGCTCCACCCGCACAACTGCTGATCGAACGGCTGCGGCTCGGGACCACCGAGCATTCGATGCTGATGGTGACCCTGCTCGGCGAGGTCGCGCGCGAGCGGCCGAACGAGGTGCGCGCGCTTATTGACCAGGATGAAGTGCCCGCACCAGTCAGGGCGGCCGCCATTGAAGCGTTGGGGAGCAGCGGCGACTATCTGCTGGTAGGGGTAATCACTGCGCTGGCCCTTGCCGCGAACGACGACACGCCGGAACTACCACGCTACCTTCGCGCTCTGGGAGCTTTCCAGCATCCTGCCGCGCTGCCGGCGATCACCCGGGGTTTGACGAGTTCGACTTGGTGGGTCCGAGCCGCTGCTGCGGAAGCGGCCGGGCGCATCGGCCTTTCCGAGACCGCCGAATGCCTGCGCCGCATGCTTGACGACGGCGACTGGTGGGTTCGCTTTAGAGCCGGGGAAGCGCTCGTCCGGCTGGGTGGGCCCGGCCAGCAGCTGCTTGCGGAGACTTGCCATTGTGGAAGCGACCGCGCCCGTGACGCTGCCAGGCTAACCCTTGCTGAACTGGCGATTGCCGCGTGATGGGCCAGTTCGAATGGCACCCGTTGGCGATGGCCGCAGCGACAACAACTGCTTGGGTGGTGATCGCCACCGGTCTGTTGCAGATATTCTTCTATCTGGTGCAACTGGTGTTCGCCGCCATCTCGCTCACCAAGCGCCCACCTGTTGTGCGCTCCTCCATGCTGTGGTGCCGCTACGCTGAGCAGGCGCCGCCGATTGCGGTACTGGCGCCAGCTTACAATGAGGAAGTAACGATTGTCGAAAGCGTCAGTTCGCTTCTGGCTCTCCACTATCCCGACTTCGAAGTGGTCGTGATCAACGACGGGTCAAGTGACGGCACGCTGCAGCGCCTGATCGATTATTTCAGCGTGACGCCCGTGAACCGGTACCATGATCTAACAATGACGCATCAGCCGATCCGCGCGGTCTACGCCAATCCGCGGATCCCTCGCTTGCTGATCGTGGACAAGGAAAATGGCGGCAAGTCGGATGCCCTAAATGCCGGCATCAACGTCGCTCGCGCACCGCTGTTTTGCTCCATCGACGCGGACTCCCTGCTGGAAAGCGACGCGCTGCTTCGGGCCGTTCGCCCGTTCGTCGAGAACCCCGACAAGGTGGTGGCGGTGGGCGGGACGATCCGGCTTGCCAACGGCAGCCGCATTGCCGGCGGGCGAGTGGAAAAGGTCTGCCTGCCACGCAACTTCCTCGCGCTCGTGCAGATTATCGAATATCTTCGCGCCTTTCTCATGGCGCGGCTCGCGCTCAGCCACATGCAGGCGCTTACCGTAATTTCAGGGGCCTTCGGCCTGTTCCGCCGCCGCCTGGTGCTGGAAGTCGGCGGATACAGTCATGGCACGGTCGGAGAGGACATGGAGCTCGTGGTCAAGCTCCACCGCCACATGCGTGATCTCAAGCGCCCCTACCGTATCGAGTTCATTCCGGAGCCGGTCTGCTGGACCGAGGCGCCGGAGGATCTGACCATCCTCGGGCGGCAGCGGGCCCGCTGGCAACGAGGTGCGCTTGAGACCTTTGCCAAGCACCGCGACATGCTGTTCAACCCGCGCTACGGCCGGATCGGCTTCCTTGGCTTCGGTCAGGTGCTGGTGGTCGACGTGCTCGGACCCATTATCGAGGTCATTGGCTACGTGTTGATACCGCTGCTCTGGGCGGTGGGCCTGCTATCCCTGCAATATCTGCTCGCCTTTTTGGCCATCACATTTACGTTTGGCATCTTTCTCAGCGTCGCGACCCTGATTCTGGAGGAGGTGGAGCTACGCCGATTCCCTCACGCCAGCGACCTTGTGGCCCTGACCCTGGTCGCCGTGGTGGAGAACTTCGGCTACCGGCAGCTCAGTAACGTCTGGCGTTTGCGCGGGCTGTGGCAGTTCCTGCGCAAGCATCAGGGCTGGGGCCAAATGACCCGCAAAGGCTTTCAGACCGCCTGAGCGATCCGCCCCAGTTCCGCCAGCAGCGGCTCGGCCAGGTGCCGCAGGTCAGCAATGTCGGCGCCCGCGTTCGCAGCCAACTCCAGCGGTTCAGCAAGTTGGCTCACCTGCGGGAAGCCGAAGCTCGCACCGCTGCCTGCCAGCTTATGCGCGATATTCTCGGCGGCTGCGCAATCGCCCGCGGCCAGCGCCCGGTCTAAGGCGAGAAGCCGCTCGCCGGCGCGCTCCCGATATCGCTGCCGCAACAGCTTAAATTGCTCGTCCATTGCTACAGAAATGTTCGCACGGTATCTGCCAGGGTCATCGGATCAAAGGGTTTGGCGATCACGCCAGTTGCCCCCAGTGCCAGCAACCGGACACGTTCCGCCGCCTGCGCGCGCGCGGTGATAAACACCACGGGGGCTGACGCCAGCTCCGGCAACTCACGCAGTTTCACCAGCGTTGCTGGCCCATCCATGAGCGGCATCATGACATCGAGAAGGATCAGCGCGGGCGCCCAGGCTGGCGCCTCAGCCAAGGCTTCCCTGCCCGACGAGCAGGCTCGAACTTCGAAGTCGGGATCCAGCTCGAGCGCAAGCACGGCTACCTCGCGGATGTCCTCTTCGTCATCGACGTACAACAGGCGTATCGTCATGCGGCTTTCCTGCCGGTCTGCTTCATCAATTGACTAACCTGCTCCGTAAAATCCACTAGCAGGGTTCGAGACTTTACCACCACCGCATCGACCTTTGCTGCGTCGGCGGCGCCCACATCAAGCGCGGTGAACAAGATGATCGGAGCTTGCGGGCTGGTCCTGCGGATCAATGGTATGAGTTCAAGTCCGTTGCCGTCGTGCATGGCGACATCCAGCAGAATCGCATCGAACCGCCAGCGACGCAAGGAAGCTTCCGCTTCGCGCACGCTGGGGGTGGAATGAACTTCCGCCTTATGTTCGAACGCGCTTGCTACCAAGCGCAGCGTGTCGGGGTCATCCTCCACATGGAGGATGTGGGCACGTCCAATATCGGGCAAAGGTTGCGGGGCTACGGCAGTATCGTCGTCCGGTGCGCATGTGGGGACGGCCGGAAGGTCGACATGGAAGACCGTGCCCTTACCTGGGCGGCTGGTGAACGACACTTCACCACCTGACCGCGTTACGATTTCTTTGACAATGCTGAGACCCAGACCGGAACCGCCGAAAACACGCGTATCACTTCCATCCGCCTGCGCGAATTTGCCGAAGATGCGAGTGCGGAACTCATCAGGTATGCCGGGCCCGCAGTCAGCAACGCTGATCCGCCAGAGCAGGCCGGCACGGTTAACCGCTAATATCACGGTTTCACCGGCCGGCGAATATTTGATGGCGTTGGAAAGTAGGTTGGTGAGCACCTGCACCATCCGGTCCGCATCCGCAACGATTGCTGCATCGGACGGAATCGGATCGAGCCGCACTTGAACCCGATGCTTCTGCGCAAACCCGGCGTTCGCGTCGATGACCTGCTGCAACATTGCGTCCAGCGGCAGTGGGCGATTGTCGAAACGCATCTTTCCAGACTCGATCTTTTCAATGTCCAGAATGTCGTTGATTAAGCGGATAAGTCGCTGGCTGTTATTGAGCGCAATGTCGACAAGTCGCCGGGCCTTGTCGCTGAGGTCACCGGCGGCACCGCCCGCTAGTAGGCCAAGCGAGCCGGTTATCGAGGTCATCGGTGTTCGCAACTCGTGGCTGACAGTTGCAACGAAGTCGGTCTTCATCCGCTCGACCCGCCGGCGCTCGGTCGTGTCCCGGCCGACCGCAAGAAAATGCAGGCGGTCGTGGAGCCGCACCGGCGTGGTTACCACCTCGGTCTCGAATGGCGTCCCATCGCCGCGGCGTCCGACGAAATCCTGGGACGGTTCAGCGAAGTCATCGTCGCGGGCCAAACTCTTGAGGTAGGCCTGACTGACCTCGTCCGATGGCGGATCGGCGAACAACATGAGGTTGGATCGTCCAAGCATGTCGTTCTGCGAGCGGCCGAATAGCCGTTCAGCGGCGGCGTTTACCGAGACAATGTCGCCTTTCCCGTCCAACATCATCATGGCGTCGGTAGCATTATCGAAGATCGCGGCGTGTCGCATGCCAGCATCGTTCAGCGATTGTGTGTACTTATGTAGACGACGAATAGTCGCAAGCAGCATACCCACGAGCGCCAGGGCTGCCGCGAGCAGCGCCGCTTCAGTGACCATGATCAGCCCTTGTTGCTGGCTGCGCTGATCAGCGGACAAGATCAGCATGATCCGTGTCTCGTCCCGTTCGTGCCGCTCGATCACGGCGGTTAGGCGGCGCGCATAGTCCATCAGCCGTTTGCCCTGGCCTGTGCCGACCAGAGCACTTGCCTGCGCTTGCCCTGCTGCTTGCCGTAGGGCGACCACTGTTTGAGAGTAGCGGACCTTGGCTTCACCTGTTCGAAGCAGCTCGTAAACGAGTGCTGATTGACGGCTACCGGGAGTATAGAAAGTTGTCATTTGGCGGCTGATGGGCTGCAACTCGCCTAAGCCTTGCTGAAATGGCTGTAAGTAATCGGCATTCCCAGTCACGACGAAGCCACGATAGCCCGTCTCCACGTCTCGCAAGAGGGAAAGGTACTTGGCTGCCGCGCGGTGCCGGGCATTGCTGTTCTCGATGTCGCCCAGAAGGGCGCGCTCGAATCGCACTTCCCGCCATTGCAGAATGGCAAGTTGCGCGAACATGGAGACGCACAGCGTGCCCAAAGCAGCAGCAATAATCTGGCGCCAGAGACTCGACCAATTTTTCAAGCGTGCGCCCCCGTTTGATGCGTGGATCACCCGTACGGCAAACACCTTATTGAAGGGTTAGACTGAGGTCGCTTGTGGGCTGGCGACGTGAGCAAGGGCGAACGGCTTCGGCTTGGCTGCGAGCGCAAGCCCTTCAGGTCCGGCTTGATCCGACCAGTGCCACACGGCCTCGAGTTGTACCGCCCTATCCTGATCAGAAACGGCTTGGCTATAGCTCTTTCGGAACAATGAAAGGTTACCGCGATCTCGCTAAATTACCGCGCAGGCCCGACACCTCTGATTATCAGTTCTGGGAGCGGAACAAGAACGATGTCGTTCGGGTCACGGCTTCTCTGCTTCTTGAGTTGGACTATTTCTTGCTCGAAGGCAGCCGTCATCGCCGCCCAATCCTCTGGTTCTGCTTGAACTTGGACAGGTACGATGCGGCAGTCACCCTTCGCAGCTTTCCAGATGTCCGTTGCCGTTGGATCATTTGCGAAGAAACCCACAAGCACGGTGAAATCTGCCCGCTGCCGAAGCAGTGCTCGCTTGAGGTCGGCACTTACCAAATGCCCCTCTTCCAAAGTAGGAACCAGCAACATGTACCATGCCGCCTGGGTGCCTACCCGTTCGCTGAACGGATGCGATTGCCAGTCAGGACGGCTGAGCATCTCCGACAAACCAGTTCCGCGACGTCTTCGAAACCGGCGACATAGCCTCTCCCAGATGCCTGATCGCTGACCAGATGTCCTGTTCGCGCCTGCACGGGCGAGCGATGTCAAAGCACCACCAATGGCAGACACGACAGACGACCTTTTCCAAACGATGTCACGGTAGCAAAGCACTACCTCGCTTCAGCAGGACTTACACCATTAAACTTGTGCGGGCTTGCGGAATTCCTGGTTTGCGTATCCAGCGGTCTGCCCAACTACTCTCCTGATCTGAGACTGCTTCAGCTGTCGGTCGAGACTGCTCACAACCGGGGTCAAACGGGCGCGAGGCCTTCACGCCACCCTGAGGATCTTAGATATGCGAAGAAGCGACGACTTGTGCCAGTTCCTTGAAGAGAAGTGACCGGTTGAAGGAAACGCCAACGTCGATGCCGCTCTTCCAGCGAACTTGTGCGTCGATGAGCCCAAGTCCTGGCAGCCGCAGGTGAATATCCGAATGTGAAACCTGGAGCTTGGGCAATTCGATGCGTGCTCCAGCCGGCGAAATGTTCCGGATCCTTCCGGCGCGGATCTGTGCTCCACATCGCACTACGATTTTCAGGTCCAGATCGAGACGAGGCGTTCGTGTCAAGCCGTCTTGCCCGCCGGTGGTTAGCAGAGGTAAGCTATTGAGACAATCCTCGGCGAACTCGAGGCCAACCAGTTGGGCGTCCCTCCAGACGACCCTGGCCATAAACGCCTCACCTCCGCGCAGCCGTATGCTCACATTGTCGCCCTTAAGAGCGCCGAAGATACGAACCTTCATTCCCTTCTGGCCGACGTTGAGGACCAAACACAGCTGCCGATGATCCGCCACCTCCAGCAGGGCCATCTGCAGCACGTTCACATGGCGAGCGCTGGACCGCCGCTCCGTGTCAATCATAGTATTCGTTATAACATTGACAGAAATCACTTGCACCCTCCCCATTTTCCCATTTGATAAGACATGGATGTAGTGGTTAAAGCGAGCTGTAGATCAGACGCTTAGAAGACTTAGTTAGGACGGCTTCAGAGAAACTGAGCCTCTGTTGATTAGAGCTGTAGTCCCTTACTCCGGTACAACAATGATCATTGGCAATCCCTCAACAGTTCTAAGTGCATGACTCGTTGATGTATTGCTGGAGCACCTGCTTGGTGAAGTGCTGACAGTTTCCAGAACTCTTTGGGTATTATTCGCCCGAAAACCATAAGAGTTTGACGGGAGGTTGGAACAGATTGTTCCTGAGTCGGTCATCCATACTCGTGGAGGAACGCTAACACGAATGGTTACAGATGCTTGCGAACGCCCTGACAAAGAACCGTTCTCAGCAGCTACAGTCGCTTGTGCAGAATTCATACCAAGGAGTGCCAGTAGCCAAGCAGTTAAACTGCGAACACCGGTAAACCGGAGGGTAGATTGGCCGCTCGTTTCATTGCGATACTGTTTATTACCCATGTCCACGTCTCACTCATAGGCTAACTGGCTGGACCTTTTGGCAAAAGGTCGAACACCGTTAGAAGCGGGCTGCCGGGGTCTTAGTTCCAAGAGCGCATACGCGTCTCATTTTGTAACGGTTATTCGGACAGACGAATTGATCTTGCAGCTTACGACGGCTTCAAAGTTTTCGGTCGCTCGTTGCGGTTGGCGTCATGAGCGACGAGCTGAAAACGTCTCGAATTTTAGCCCCGTTTCGGGAGAGACCTTGCGGAAGAAGGGTCTTACCCGTTGAACCCAATGCGGCGTACCAAGCTGCACAGCCCAGCGATGGAAGCTTACACGCACTCATATGGCGCGTTTCCGAGCGGGGTGGTGTTCCGGGTTAGAATTTCCGAAGCGTCGCTCACCAGGTGCCCGCTCTGCCTTACCTTCCCAAAGGTGGCAGCTTCAGGCGGCGCCGGCGAGATCATCCGCTCAACTGCCGCTCACGCAAATGGGCGCTTGGTGAGAAGCCCCCTTCCCGTTTGATGACCAGCAATCACCAGCCGGGCTGAACGACCTCCACAATCGCATGTGGATTACTTGCTAAGAACGTCCGTCGGCACTCACTACGTCCGGCTCGGCTTGTTTAGACAGCTTTAACGAGGAGGTGAGAAAACGTTCGCACGTGAAGTGCGCACCTCGGATGGTGATGCGGGGACGGCCAATCCGTCGACCCCACCTACCGAATCGGTTGTGTACCGCTTCGCAGATTGATTCGACGCGATGGGCAGTCGAAGCATGCAAATGCTTGGCTTTCCTCATTCTGTCGACGCATTATCGATATTAGGGGCAAGAATGCCGCACCGGAACCCTGCTCTGCCGAACTCACGTCCGATACGATGGCTTGTGGCGTGTGGAGTCGAAGCAGACGCCGGTATCTCTGCGTGCCTTCTACGAGGACTTTACAGAGCAGTTCCGATCTTCCTTGGCGGGATCATCAACAGCATCGCCATCGCCGCAACCGCTGCGTTGCGGAATCCCACTGCTCCGTTCGTCCTCTGGCTGCTGGTGGAAATTCTGCTCGGCGCGACGCGCTTCATCGTCATGTTGGTCGGAAGGCGCGCACTCAGCAGGGGCAAATCCGCGCCAGTCGCTCTATCAGTCCTTCTCTCGTGCGCTTGGGCGGCTTCCATCGGCTTCGGTGCCTTTATCAGTATCCTAAGCCAAGACTGGGTACTCGCGACCATCACCTGCCTGTCAGCCACAGGCATGGTCTGCGGCATATGTCTTCGCAATCACGGTACGCCTCGGCTTGTGGCAACCATGATGATTCTCAGCCTAGCGCCGCCTGCGATCGCCGCCGCGCTTTCAACCGAGACCATCATGCTGGTGGTTGCTCTTCAGCTGCCTCTCTACGTCGCGACCATGAGCATGGCCGCATTTCAGCTGAATCGGGTGCTAGTTAGTCGCATGTTGGCACAGCAGGCTCTGGAGCAAAGCGAAGCTCTTATACGTAGCATATTGGAGTCCAGTCCAGACTACACGATACTACTCGATTCAGACCAGCGAGTTGTGTTCTGTAGCACGCCCGAGCGAGGCAATTTGAAATTTGAAAACCTGATGGGAGTGCCCTGGCTTGATCTGCTGCCTCTGGAAAATGCGCAAGAGGCCACTCAGGTGCTTGCGGCCGCGGCGCATGGAGCAACTGGGAGGTTAACCGTCGTGCACGACGATGGTGCAGGTCGGAGATGCTTGGACCTTGTCATGACACCGCTTCAGGATGAATCCGAGCGCACCCTGATCGTAGCTCGCGACGTAACAGAGCAGAAAATTTCCGAGGACCGAGCCATTTGGATGGCGAACCACGATGCCTTAACTGGTCTCCCCAACCGCCTCTTGTTTCAAGATCGACTTGACGCAGTTTGCTTGGCTTCGGAACCTTGCTCCAGCGGTGCGCTGATGGTCTTGGATGTCGACAACTTCAAGCTCATCAACGACACGCTTGGCCATGACGCAGGTGATGCGCTTCTTTGTGCCTTTGCCGATCGTCTGACGAGAGCAGTCGGCGCGCAGAGTGTTGTCGCGCGGCTTGGCGGTGACGAATTCGCGATCCTGCTGAAGTGCAACTCTGATGCTGACATTCAGGAAACTGCGGACCGTATCTTCGCCGAACTTCGCTTCCCCTTTCGGCATGAAGGCAGGTTGATGGAGTGCAACGCAAGTATCGGGGCCAGCCTTTATCCTAGAGACGGCAGCAATCGCAGCGAAATGATGAAGGCGGCGGACATGGCGCTATACGCGGCGAAGTCCGCCGGGCGAGGACGGATACGAGTGTTTTCCAGCGCAATGCGGAAGGAATCCGAGAGCAGAAGCTTGATGATGTCTTTGGCGACACGCGCTACAGCGTCACGCTCCATCCTGGCACACTATCAGCCGAAGCTGTGTTTGCTCACTGGAAGTATCCAAGGTTTCGAAGCCTTACTTCGGTGGCGAGACAATGCAGGAAAGCTGCGCAGTCCCGCTGAGTTCCACCCAGCGTTTGAGGACCCGAAACTTGCAGGTAGCATAAGCACGCGGATGATTGATCAGGTCCTGAGCGACGTCCGAGGATGGTTGGATGACGATATCGAATTTGTTGATGTGGCGCTTAACGCGGCTGCCGCTGAGTTTCGCGATGGCAGTTTTGCCGACTTCCTGCTCGAGAGATTGGCAGTGAGCGCGATTCCGCCCTCACGATTGCAGATCGAAGTTGCCGAGACCAACTTCCTGGGTCGGAGCGCTGACTACGTTGAAAGTGCTCTTCGAAAACTTAGTGACGAAGGCGTCAAGGTTGCCTTGGACAATTTCGGTACGGGCCACGCGTCATTGTCGCACCTCATGCAGTTCCCGATTGATGTCTTGAAGATAGATCGATCCTTCGTTCGGGAGATCGGCAGAGATTTCGAAGCGAGCGCCATAATCAAAGCGATGGTGAAACTCGGGCAGAACCTCGACATTCAAGTGATCGCCGAAGGAGTCGAAACTGCCGAACAAGCGGCTCACCTCCTTGCCCTTGAGTGCCAAACTGGGCAGGGATACTACTTCTTCAAAGCCGTTGAGGGGAAAGAAGTTGGTAAGCTGCTCAGGCGGCGAGAAGTCTCGGTTCCCCGTTCTAAAAGGCACGCTGCCTAAATAGCGAAGTGGTCGTGAGCTGTTCTGGTGCGCGTTGGACTGGTGTTAATTTAGCACCCCGATGCATTCAGTTCTGCAGATGGATAGATAAGTACCGCTGGCCAAGCCTTCGGGCGACACGCTCAACGTGGAGCGAAAGCCCTCTCACACTTAAGCGACTCGGCTCGCCTCCCCTAGAACGCCAGCTTGGAACGGATGATAATCCTGGGGTACATCAGTATGCAATTTGGGGCTTTCGATGATTACCGCACTGATACTTGAACTCATGGTCAGGCCCTCATCAGCACGCGTCAGAGCGTAAGTCTGCTTGTCGACCGCAATGCTGCACTTACCTGCCAGCAGATCAACCAAGTGCAACCTTCGGTCCAGCTTCCAGGGTGAACGGAAAATACGATGCTGCCGAACGGAGAGCGGCGGCTGCACATCATTCGGGTCAACCTCAATGGGACCCTAGGTCGGAATCGATCCGATCAGATGCCGAGCGTCGCCAAGGTACACTAAAGGCCGCTACTGCTCTCGCGAACAACATCGCAATGGTTGCGAAGGTGTAGACAACCGCAGCAGCGGGAGCAAACCGGACAAAAAAGCTGGCGAGTCCTCTCGAGGAGCCCGCCGCCGCCCACCAGCCGCGGCTGATCGGGATCGATGACCTTTCCGGCTCATGCGACTGCCTTCGGGACGACCACTGGTATGGTCAGCTGCTTGGAGCGTGACCTGCTCGCTCCAACATCGTGATAGCAAATCTATGACGGGGACTAACCAAATGGGCGAACCGAGCGCCAGACTTGCCTCGAACGACGGCAGCAACGGCGAACGATGCTTGGTTATTCGCAACCCATGGCTGAGCTTTCATCTGTGGATGCGAGCGCCGCCTCACAGCGCCCTTAATGCCTCCGGAGGTGCAGTCACCAGTCTCACCAGAAGCTAGGCAGGATTGTTGCTGAGCCAGACAATCAGCCGCCATAAGACGGGACCCTGACGATGGGTATGCCGATGATGGTCCTGGGGAGGCATACGCTCGTTCACGGCCGCTTCACTGCCGCAGCCGGTACAACGATAGATTCCATGGAGTGTGGACACTTCTCCAGGTTGCCAATCCTTGTCGAAGATGTCGGCCCGGTGATGGGTAAGGTGGTTTCCGCTCTGGTAGTAAGCCACTTGGGTCTCCAACGTTTCAGTCAGCTTTCGATGAATACCCGATCGCCAGTGCTTAAAGTCAACGTGTCGCATCAGGCAGGTGTGCGCATCGTAACGTGGCCGGAGTCAACAGGTCCATGCTTGTCAAAGATCTCGACGTAAAAGGCGCCGGCCACACGCTGAAACGCGGCACCCTCAACAAGTCGATACGACTGACCGGGATCCCCAGGCGATCGACGGCCGTCACGAGAGCATCAAGGCCCTAGTGCTGCGCGCCGAGTTCGTCCGCAAGCGGTGTTGCGCGCTCGAGGCCGGCCATGCCGTCAGCTGCAGCGATCCTGGAGCTGACCGACGTGCACGGACGATTTGAGGTCCGAGTGATGACCAGCGCCTCGACTGCTGCAACAATGCTGCCCTGCTTTGGGATGCCCAATAGCCGTTTGGAGTGCTACGCCGCCATAAGACCGTAAGTTGAAACGATGTAAAACTGGGCCTGCTCGCCGATGCGCTAGAACGCCCCATATCTTCACTGGAGCGGGTGCGCCGTGCCACTAAACGGAACAAGCTGATGCGGCTGAATATTGCCCCATACCCAGACGCCTCGGGTGCGCAGGCCATCAGGACTCGTTCTTAATAGCGGAATAGCGGCAGGTGGCCCGTGGAACTGACGGTCCCGACTAAGCGGCACTTTTCGTAAGGGGTCGGGCTGATCCCGCAACATTCCCGGTTCTCTTCCGGTCGAACCGCTTTCCTAATTTGGCATTGCAGCGGCGCCCTGGTAGAAGCATGGGGCAAACGCTTGGCGCTGATCCAGCTCGGCGGCAGCCCGCTTCCGGTGCAGTTTGATCCCGGCCGTCGCCATACCGTTGTCTCCGCAAGCGTTGGCGCACGGATCGCTGGCGTGCCAGGCGGTTATCGGTCGAGCCCGGGCGAGCAGATCGAGATCGCGTCTGGTGTGCGCAACACTTAAGCAGTTTCAGGAGCCTTTCACTTCCATCGGGTGCTAGCATCCGCGCGTCAGTCGCTCGCCTCTTCGACCACCAAAAGCACACTGTCGTGCGATCGAGACTCCAGCTGAAGCGTGGTGCCGGGTGCAACAAGAAGAGCCGTCGTGGGGAGATCAAGTTTGAACCTTGATGTTTCCTCTTCTGAGCAAGCCTCGATTGTCGCTGAGCCTAGCACCGAGATCACGAGCCGGGCGGTCGCAGCTTCGCTTGGTTCCTCCGCCAACTGAATGTCGCCTTTCCATACGACCACCCGGCGGACGGCTTCGAAGACTTTCATATTACTGGGATCGACGTCGATCAAATATGCCATTGGCACTCGCTAGCATATGGGTGCGACGTGCTCCACCGTACAAGCCGCCTCGAAGTTTTTCCTCTTTGATCGCGAGGGCAAGAACCTCGAATCCATGACGTGTAACCGGTTCGGGGCTGAAGCGTAGCGACTTCGATGAGGCAGCCTGGCTCGCCTGGCCCCCGAATTCCGCACATGGGCAACACGGCTGAACGAGGTCCGCTTACGGGTGCCAGCCGCGCTACTCGGATTGATTGAGATGGGGCTAATCAGTCTCAACGCATCCCATGCTAAAGGTTAAACAACGGCAATTCGTTGTGCTCCTAATTGTGATAGATTAGAAAAACCGTCGTTGTGTAGTGATGTAGTATGTTGAGCGCACGGGTGCAGCTAAGTGTTTGTTTTCGTTGGGTGTTCTTCGAACTCTTAATCAGCGGGTCCT
>Ga0210040_10000319_pt1 | contig 83163 bp, 83 predicted proteins | sample CryGeyCG12114_NA_FD_185462 | JGI IMG/M metagenome (GOLD analysis project Ga0210040, IMG submission 185462) | Groundwater microbial communities from aquifer - Crystal Geyser CG19_WC_8/21/14_NA (SPAdes) (version 2) | ecosystem: Environmental > Aquatic > Deep subsurface > Groundwater | place: USA...
CCCCCAACCTTCGGGTTCGAAGCCCGACGCTCTATCCAGTTGAGCTAGGAGCGGCCCAGTTACGCTGCATTGTGCCGTGTTGATACGAGCGGTTCTGATTGTATCCAGCGGCTTGCATTGACTTCCGGGCGCTCAATCGGCGAACCGCAATGATCGCAGAGCGCGGAGTACCCGGCCTTGCCGTCGAACTATCGACATCAACATCGGCCGGTGGACACGGAAAAGGCAGCGCAGGCTCATCGAGCCTTCCTACCTTCGCTTGAGGTTGTTGGAAGATGCCACCAAGGTAGGACCTGCGATCTTTGCCGAGTGTTGCGCGAGAGCCCCTAGCTGTTCGAAGGCCGATCGTCTGGCACCTGCACATCAATTGAGGGTGCCTTAGTAACCTGCTGCTTCGATAAGTCAGGCAGCACATTCAGGGCAGGAGCAGGAGCAGGAGCAGGCGCACTGCCAAGTGCCAGTGCGCTCGTCTCCGTTCCCGCCAAAGCTGGCAACTCGATGCCTCCAAGGGCCTCGTCTTGTGCCTCAACCTTCTTGGGCTGGCGCTGCGTACCAGCGTCAGAGCGGATCTTCCGCTGCCGCTGCTTAGTCTTTTGTTCAGCAGAACCAATAATTTGGGTCGCTGATTGGTATGTGCCGCTGTCGCGTGCAGCTGCCACCCTCCTTGGCTTTGCCGCGCCCTTGGCCTTTTCTGCCGCCTTGGCGCCTCCACCAGTATCGGCGATCGCCTCTGCGACCTTCGACACCTGAGCTGCGGCTGCCTTGGCTTTCCTCCGCACGCTATTCGCTGCGCTAAGTGCTGGGCGGTCAGGCCCTCCATGCTCAGGTAACGTCTTTGCCGGCTGTGCGCCTTGACCACCGTCAGCAGCCTCGTCCGACTTCTTGTACAACAGCGCTGCTGCTGCTGACGCGAGGCCGGCCGCCACTGCATTACGAACCACAGGCGAGCTGATCAGGGACTTGAGCCTGTCAGATATTAAAGCCTGCTTGTTGGAATGTGAGCCCGAGCCGCTGTTTGCTCTCGCAGTTCGCGCCTTTGTACCTCTTTCGCCCTTAGCGTTAGCGCCACGCTTTCTGCTTCCGCTGCTTGTTCCAGACTTGCTCGCCAATGATGCCTCCGATTTAGCTTTCCGGGAGACGTTTGCCTTGCCCGTCAGTTCCGTCGCCAGAGGCTTCCGGAACTTCGCTGAGCCGGTTAGAAATTCGGCCGAATTCCCCGCAGGTGACTTTCACGTCTAACTTCCCCTTTCGACCCATAGCGGACATTCACACTTAAGCTTCAGGCTAGGTTGGACGCTGGCCCCTCAGCTGCTGGACATGCTTAGGCTTCACCGTTGCGACTACTGCACGGCCTTTCGGCAAGAAATCTTCGGAAGATTGTGTAGCAAGCAATTGATGAGGCCGTCCAAGCAACCACGTTCAGCAAGAACGGACCCCAGTCGAACCGGTCAGCAGCAAACCACACTTCCGTGATGTCCGCTCGATTACCGACCGACATTCCGAGATAATCTCGCACAAACACGAACGGCCATCCGGTTGCTACGACGTTGCACCCCGTTTCGCAGCTCATGATGTCTGGATAGATCGCACGAGCGGTCCGCTCGCCGAGGAACGTGGAAAGTAGACTGAGCACAGTGGCAATTGCGACGTGTATCAGCAGCTTCAGCATGGCTTGACGCTAGGCCGAGCCGGGCTGCCAGCGCAATTGCCACCCCCCCCCCGTTTCCCGACAGAGGTGGAGGCTTGTTGTTGCAACGCGCCCAAAGGGAGACTCTTTGAATCGGAAGCGAAATCAGTGGCACCTCACATGCCGAGCGGCGTTTTACTACTCGCTTGGTAGCAGGGCTTTGTTTGGTGCAGAAGGAGCGGATCGTTGCGGTGGGGCTACTAACCCAGCGCGATGTCGACGTGTTGGGCCAGTCTTTCGACCGCCTCTGGCCGGTCGACGAGACGCCCTGTTTCGGCACGTTGCTGAGTGCAATCGACGAAGCAGATCGCGAAATCCATCGCGAGCGGGATGCGCTAAGCGGCAACCTCGTCCAGGCGAGCCCAAGCAGCGCTGCTTGAGGTCATCGCTTGTGCCAGATCAGAGTAGCGCTCGGCCATCTCTAAATGCGCCTTGCGAGCTCCCGGATTGCCAGCTGCCAAGGCAGCAGTCTTTGCCTCTACAGATCGGCGAGCAAAGTATTCATCGTCTGATTCCATGTCAGTCAATCCCCATTTGCTCTACAAGCAGCTCGGCTCTGCTCGGATGTAACGACCTGGTGTTACAGAAGCATTTTTCGCCCTGCCTCATCCAAGCTGAACGCTTCCGGACCGCGATCCGGTCGCTCGGAATCGTTCTTTCCACAAGCGGCCGACCGGGCTCAGCTACACGGCCGGTAGGCATCACATTTCCATTGCCCTTGGTAGAACAGACCATGAACCTGTGGCAAGGCATTACGAGCCCGTTGCTGCCGCAAAATCAGGAGAAAGTGCCCTCTTCCTCGTTCTCGAAGGCGCGCCTGCCAGCACGCCGCCAGAGCGTCAGCGCTTGCTCCCGCTCTTCGCTGCGCAGCTTGACGGCGACATTGAGCAGCGCGCCATAGATTACTGCCCGATCGTCGTCGGTCAGCGCGACCAGATCAGCCTTCACCACCAGTCCGCCCAGCTCGATCAATTGTCTAGTGCGCTCGCGTCTTTTCACGACCCATGCTCGGGTGTCATCGCGAGCCCGTGCCGCCAGCAAGTGGCAGCGTGCCGTCGCCGCGCGGCGGAGCGCCTCTTGAGTCTTGACCAGCACTTCCGCGCGGCCGTGATGCTCGCTGAAAGAACGCTGCGCCCCGCGTGTGCCAGCCCTCCCGCACCGCTGTGTCGTTGACCTCGGTGGCGCTGATCAGAACGCCAGCCAGCACCTCCATGGGCAGGGCGTCAGCATCCGTGGCGACCACCAGCTCACCGAGTTGCTGGAGCTTGCGTGACTTGATCTGCTGGGCGCGCTCATCCAGTGCCTTCAGCTCGGCGTCGTAATTCTTCGGTTTGCGCATGGCGGTGCCGTCCCTTGCTTGTGACGGCACTCCAGCTATCCCCTTCGCCAAGGCTCGCCAACAGCCCGGAACTTTGTGGGACAGGCCAGTCCCGAGATGCACGAAGTTGCGTTGAGGGCGCGCTTATACGTCGTCCCGACGTGCGGCGAAGAGGCACTATAAAGCCGGCCAGCTGAAGCGCACCCAGTCGCACAGCATGGCAATCTACCACTTCTCGGCAAAAGTGATCTCACGCGCCGCTGGATCGAGCGCGCTGGCTGCTGCCGCGTATCGCTCGGCTTCCCGGCTCCACGACAAACGGCTGGACCGGCATCACGACTTCTCGAACAAAGCCGGCGTCATCTACTCCGAGGTGCTGCTGCCGGAAGGCGCACCCGAGCATCTGTCCGATCGTGAGCGGCTGTGGAATGAGGTCGAAGCGGCCGAGAAGCGGATCGATGCGCAGCTCGCTCGGGAAGTGGAGTTCGCGCTGCCGCGTGAGCTCACCCCAGAAATGGGTATTGACCTCGCGCGCGACTTTGTCCGGCGGGAGTTTGTCGAACCCGGCATGATCGCCGACCTCAACGTGCACCGCGACATCGGTGCCGACGGCAAGCCCAAGCCGCACGCGCATGTCATGTTCACCATGCGCGAGGTCGGCGAGGACGGTTTCGGCGCAAAGGTCCGTGACTGGAACCGCACCGACCTGCTGCAGCACTGGCGCGAAGCCTGGGCTGAGCATGTCAACGAGCGGCTGGCTTCGCTCGACATCGAAGCGCGCATCGATCACCGGAGCCTGGAGGCGCAGGGCATCGACCTGGAGCCCCAGCACAAGATCGGCCCCGCCGCATCGCGGATGGCGGCCAAGAGGCTGCAGCTCGAACGAATCAACGAGCACCGCGAGATCGCCCGCGTCAATGGTGAGAAGCTGCTCGCCGATCCGACGCTCGCGCTGGACGCGCTCACGCATTCGCAGGCTACGTTCACTCGCCGAGACGCTGCGATGTTCGTGCACCGGCATAGTGACGGAAGGGACCAGTTCGACGCGATCATGGCTGCCATCCGCGCATCGCGAGAGGTGATCCCCCTCGGCAAGGATGGGCGCGGCGAGGAGCGGTTCACTAGCCGCGCGATGATCGAGACCGAGCAGCGGCTGGAGCGCGCCACCGCTGCGCTGGAGGCACACCGCAATCACCGCGTCAGCGAGCGTGATCGCGCTCGAGCCCTGTCCCGCGCCGAGGCGCGCGGTCTGTCGCTTTCGACCGAGCAGCAGGCCGCTCTCGAGCATGCAACAGAAACGAGGGGGATCGGCATCGTCGTCGGCTATGCCGGCACGGGCAAGTCGGCCATGCTCGGCGTCGCGCGCGAAGCTTGGGAAGCGGCCGGCTACGCGGTGCAGGGCGCAGCGCTGTCCGGGATTGCGGCCGAGAACCTGGAACATGGCTCGGGCATCCAGTCGCGCACGATTGCCAGCTTGGAGCATCACTGGGTGCAGGACCGCGACCAGCTTTCAGCAAAGCACGTGCTGGTGATCGACGAAGCCGGGATGATCGGCACCCGGCAGATGGAGCGGGTGATCAGCGAGGCCGAGCGGCGCGGCGCCAAGGTGGTGCTGGTCGGCGATCCGGAGCAATTGCAGGCGATTGAGGCTGGCGCCGCGTTCCGCGCAGCTGCCGAGCGGCACGGCAGCGTCGAGATCAGCGATATTCGCCGCCAGCGCGAGGATTGGCAGCGCACCGCCACGCGGCAGCTGGCGACCGGACGTACCGGAGAGGCGCTGGAAAGCTATGAGGGCCGCGGCAACCTGCATGTGGGCAACACCCGCGAAGCCGCTCGAACTGAGCTGATTGATCGCTGGGACCGGGATCGCAGCAGCCACCCGCAGGACAGCCGCATTATCCTCACTCATACCAATGAGGAGGTGCAGGCGCTGAATGGCCTCGCGCGCGAGCGGATGCGCGACGCCGGCGCGCTCGGCGAGGACGTGACGATCGAGACCGTGCGTGGCGCGCGCGAGCTCGCGGCCGGTGACCGGATCATGTTCCTCAAGAACGAGCGCAGCCTGGGCGTTAAGAACGGCTCGCTGGGCCGGATCGAGAGCGTCACCTCCGCCAGGATGGCGGTGTTGCTCGACGACGGCCGAGCCGTCGCGTTCGACCTCGAGGACTATGCTCACGTCGATCACGGCTATGCGGCCACGATCCACAAGGCACAGGGCATGACGGTCGACCGCGTGCATGTGCTCGCGACGCCAGGGGTGGACCGGCACGCTGCCTACGTGGCGCTGTCGCGGCACCGCCACAGCGTCGACCTTCACTACGGCCGCGACGACTTTGCCGACCGCGCCAGCCTGGTGCGCGCGCTGTCGCGCGAGCGCGGCAAGGACATGGCGTCCGACTATGCTCGCGAGCCCGCGCAAATAGAGCCGGCGCCGCGCAGCCGGCTTGCGGGGCTCAAGCTCAGGGCCCCGGTCGATGCGCCCCAGCAGAGCCCGTTGGAGCAGGCGGTCGTCAGGGTGGCTCGATCGGTAGCTGACATCATGCGCTTGCAAGCGCAGGGTTACGACGAGCTGCCGCATCAGCGCGTTGCGCTCGAGAAGGCCGCGGCCGAGCTGGACGCACTGAAGCCCGGCGGCAGCCGCGACCTATGGACCGTGTTCGACGCCGATCGCCCGCTGATCGATGAGGCTGCCGCCGGGCGGCCCCAGGCGGCGATCCGCGCCATGGCGCTGGAGGCCGAGCTGCGCGTCGGTGCTCCCAAGCGTGCCGACCAGTTCATCGCACGCTGGAGCAAGCTCCGGGACCTGTCCGAACGGGCCTATGTGGCCGGCGACATCGAAGGCAGACGAGCCGCCCGGAACACGATGGCCGGCATGGCCAAGAGCCTCGAACGTGACCCGCAGCTGGAATCGATCCTTGCCGCACGAAGGGTCCAGCTCGGCATCACCATCGACACGGGCCGCAGGCTAGGAGCCGAACTCGCGTTCAATGAGGGCATAGATATCGGAAGAGGCAGAGCGTTAGGTCGCTAAAACAAGCTGACCTAGCGGCTTCGAGCCTGCCGCTTGGGAGCCGAATGAGTAGAGCCCTAAGACGGCTAGGGCGCCCGCCTTCAGGATATTGAACTCGCACCGACTTGCCTGTTGGCGGTCGGCCTGATCGTCACCGCGACATGGTGGCGGGTCGCAGAGAAGGATGACGACCTTGCCCCGGAGATCTCCTGCCAGCTCCCTACCCGTCGACTGGGTGACCGAAGACGCAACTTCGTCAGAGGGGATTCCCCTGAGCACCATCTTGGTGCATCGTGGTGCGCCGCCACCACAGTGATAAACAAATGTCCGAAAAAGTTCGGTTCTCCGTAAGCCTCGATCCGAAGACTAATGCGGCGGTCGAGCGTCTGGCGCGACGCCACAAGCCTGAGCTTTCAAAAAGCTACATTGTCGAGTTCGCTCTCGTCCGCCTGCTCGACGCCATGGACGCTAAACAGCTTACCCTTCCACTTGTGCTGGACGCTGGTACCGATGCGTCTCGCTGAGCGTGCGTCGGGTCAGCAGTCAGGGCGGGAGGTCCGATCGCCCCGCGAGAGGCGCCGCCATGCATAGCTCCGGCCGTGCGCTGCTCAACGAGCTCTACGAAAGGTTCGGCGAGCGCTCCGATGACTTGCTCGGCGCCGCGTCGCACCCGGAGGCGCTGGTCAAGTCCGGCGGGTCTATCGAGCGCTGGACCGACCTTGGCGACTGGCTGAGCCTCGCGGATAGGCTAGGGGCTGAGAAGGTGCTCTTCGTCCGTGGTGATCCAGTTGCGGTCTTTGCGGACGCGCGAACGGCGCCGGATGAAAGTTCGCTTGGCGAACTTTACCGGCGTGCCTGGTGCATGTCGGAGCCAAGGAGGCTGTTCATCGCGCTGCCGGACGAGGTGCGCGTTTACGATTTAAACCTGCCGCCCAAGCGTGGTGCACCTCCCTCGGACCCCTGGCGGGTGCTCTCAACCGCCGCCGACGTGCTGGAGCTCACGCGCGAGGTCGACGAGTTCGGTCCGGACCTTCAGGGCTTAATGCATGTCGGCGACAGAGCTTCGGCACCCGCTCGCGCCGATCGGCGGCTCATCGGCGACCTCCGCATCCTGCGGTCCCAGCTCGAGGGCACGGGTCTGACGATGGCGGAGGCCCACGCTCTCATCGGCCGATCCATCCTCGTGCGCTACCTTGAGGATCGCGGGGTGCTGACGCGCGCCTACTTCGAACGCGTGGCGGGGGGCAGCGCGAGATGGCGGCGGATCTTGGAGGCGGAGGGCGAGACGCCCGTCCTCGGTCCGCCAGGCAAGCAGCGGTTCTACGACCGTGTGCTCCGCGACGCTGATCTGACGAGCGCCCTCTTCGATCATCTCGCGAAGGACTTTAACGGCGACCTGTTCGCCCTCGGGCAGGCCCGAGGCAAGCGCTTCTCGGAATCGGCGCTGCTACTCCTGCGGGCGTTCCTCCTTGGCGAGGTTGAGAGCGATCAGCAGCCTCTATTCTTCTGGGCCTACGACTTCGAGGTCGTCCCTCTCGCCCTCATAAGTAGCATATACGAGCAGTTCTACCACGACGCGCTCAATCAGAACGCGGGCGGCCGCGACCGCTCGAGCCGCGACGCCGGACGACCGAAGGGTGCGCAGGGTCGCCGCGGACGCTCGGTCCGGCATGCCGACGGGTCCGAGGAAGACAGCGACGAACCCCAGGAAGGGACCGGTACCCATTACACGCCCGCCAACCTCGTTCACGACGTGCTTCGCCGCACGCTTACCCCGGCGTGCCTCGCGCTCGAGCCAAAGATTCTCGACCCGGCATGCGGGTCGGGCATCTTCCTCGTGGAGGCGTTCAGGCGGGTCGTGCGGTACGAGGCGCAGCGGCTGCGGCGCAGACTGGGTCCGACAGAGCTCCGCGCGATTCTTCAACGACGGGTTTTTGGGATCGAGATCAACGCCGAGGCGGCGCGGGTGGCCGCGTTCAGCCTATACCTGGCGCTGCTGGATCAGCAGGAACCGCCCGACATCGCCTCGGGCGGTCCGCTGCCCTACCTCCTCCACAGCGGCGTGCGCGACGATGGCCGCTTCGGAATTCTCCTCGTCTCGGACGCTTTCGCGCCTACGGGTGAGGAGCGGCAGGTGCTGTCGGATCGGGTGAGCGCCAAGCCGAGCTACGCGGGGCGCGCGGGCGACCTCAAGCTGCTGTCCGGCTCGGACCCGCTGGACCTGCCCCTTGGCGGCTTCGACGTGGTCGTCGGAAATCCGCCATGGCAGGAGGCCGCAGGCGAGACGTCGCTCCCCCGCCTCTGGGCCGCGGCCTTCAAGCTGCCGGCGGGCGAGGGCTCCCTTTCCCAGCTGTTCATCCATCGGGCGATGACGCTTCTGCGCGAGGGAGGGGCGCTCGGGCTACTCGTCGGGATGAAGGTGTTCTGGAACGATCGCGACACAAGCAGGTCCTTCCGCGAGCACCTGCTGGCGCATGCGGCGCTCGGCCAGGTCGTGAACATGTCCCACGTGCGCCGGGCCTTCTTCGCCAAGGCGGTCGCACCCTTCGCCTTCTTGCTGGCCGAGAAGCGGCCGCCTCGTTCGGAGGAGCGCGTCGTGCTTTGGAACGCCAGGCGGACCGGATCCGTTGAGCGACTACGCACCATGTCCGCCGTCCCGCTCGAGCGGCGGGTCGTTGCCCAGGGGGAGCTGGCGGAAGCCGACTACCTTTGGAAGGTCTTCTGGTGGGGAGGGCACCACGACGCCGCCCTCGTATCCAGGCTGCGCTTAGAGCGGACGCTTGAGGACGCAATCGGGGACTCACACCCGCAGCCGCAATACGGCTGGCAGCGCGGCGGGCGCGAGCCTTCGGGAAGGCTGGCCGTCCTGCCTGAGCTGAGCAACAGAAAGGTGCAGCCGTTCGGCCCCTTGCAGGACGACTGGTTCCTTCCGCCTCCAAAAGGGATTAAGCGCGACCCGGACCAGCGCATCTACGAGGGACGTCGCCTCGTCATCACGCACGGAGTGCGGGAGCCGCTCGGGCCTGTCGCTCGGCTCGAGGATCGCGCATTCTCGTTCCGTCACAGCTTCTACTGCATCCCTTTGTGGCATGTGCCCGACGGCCACGCGAAGTTGGCGCTCGGCGTCCTTTGGTCCTCGCTTGGCCGCTACCTACTCTTCATGACCGCGGGCAGCTGGGGCGGCTGGCACGACAAGGTGACGGCGCGCGACCTGCTCGGCGTCCCGGTCCGGTTCGTACCCTCGTGGGGGATGGGCCGCGCGGAACACGAGGACGCAGCGGCGCGCATCGAATGGGCCGTGGACCTGCTACGGAGCCGACCGCCGACCGTCCCGCGGGACCTCGACCTCTTCGACGAGCAAGCTGTCCAAGCGGAAAACGACCGCGAGAACGCCCTGCGCATCCTGAACGACGCAGTATTCGACCTGTTCGAGATGTCGCCTGCCGAGCGCGACCTCGTCGAGGACTTCTGGGCCGAGGAGCACGACCTGTATTGGCGGGGAGCGGCGTCCACCGCGATCAAGCGCCTGCCGGTGTCCAGCGAGGTCTTAGGATCGGTCGCCGCTCTCCCCGATGCGCCTGTGCCGGACGAGCTGCGGCGCTACCTGCGCGCGTTCCTCGGCGCTTGGGAGGAACAGTTGCCCGAGGCGCTCAATCTGAGTTGGTGTATCGTCCCGTCGCCGGCTCGAGATGCGCTGGCGGCGGTCTTCGGCCTCGTGGATGCAGGTGCGCCGGACGTGATCGCCAACGGTGGCGACTGGGCCTCCATCGTGGCCCGCTGCGCCGACGCCCTCCCAAATTCCGTGTCCCCGGCCTTCCACGTCAGGCGCTTCGTGCGGGCGGTGGCGGGCGACGGCTTCATCGTCCTTAAGGAGAACGCTCGCAGGCTCTGGACGGCCAGCGCGGCGCGAGAGGATGCGGAGGCGCTGTTTGTTCAGCTGGCCTCGCGCCGGGTCGGCTGACCAGATGGCAGCGCTGGACGCGATCGCGGCCGGTCTGTGGCGGGCCTACGTAGACCGCGTGGAGCAGGTGATCCGAGCAGGCTTGGAGAGACTGGCGGAGGACGCGGGGGATGGAAGCCTGGCGACGAAAAACGAGAACGATCTCAACCGCGAGCTGTTCTTCAGAATGAGGCGCGTAGCCACCGAGCGCCACCGGGAACTGCTTACGCTACTGCCACGTCCTGCGCTTAGCCGGGAGCACACCTGGAACTTGGTCGCCGCCTACGAAGCGAACAGCCAGCCGAGCCCCGACGATCCCGAGAGGACGCCCCGCGAGAACAAGCGTCCTGACTTCCAGTGGAGCTTCCAGGACGACCAGGCAGTCGATCTCGACCGGTCGACGCGAACCTACGTCGTCGAATGCAAGCGACTCGGCACGGCGGAGGGACGCTGGATCTTCAACGACAAGTATGTCGCGCACGGGGTGCGTCGCTACGTCGACGGGACGCATCTCTACGGCAAGGACGACATCGGAGGGGCGATGATTGGCTACGTCCAGTCGATGGATGTGGCGACGATCTCAAGCGAGGTGGGCGAAGCGCTCGCCGGTGCCGAGCTCCCGCCGCTGCCCACGCCCTCGCTTCATCCGGGCTCGCCGGTGGTACACGTGGCCGAGCACGACCTTGAGCGCCTGGGGGCCGCGTCGCCGTTCACCCTGGGGCACTTCTGGGTGGATTTGCGCAAGCCTACCTGAACCCCGGTGCACGCCGCGGCGGGTCCGGTTGCACCGATCGCGTCTCCGGCTGCCTCCAGCTTCGGCCCCCTGGTCAGGATATTCTCATTCGACTGAGGACTAGCGCTCGCGTGAACAAATGACCGCTTCCTGGAAGTGAGCGAGCTTCACTGCACGTCCGAGTATGGGTCTAAGGAGCTAACCGCCGAAGTCGGCCGAGCGTCCGCATCGGCAGCGAAGGAGACGGGTGAGAGCATCTCGTGGTCTCACATGTTGGCACGGTATGCCGCAAAATCCCGCGATTTGCGTGGGGAAAAATGTGGGGGCAAAGGCTAGAATATTTCGAGAAGTCTAACAAAGGCAATCCTTTAGCGGCAGGATTGGGCAACCTCCCGCGCATCCACACCTATGTCTGCAGATAGCCGGTTGCTACCTATTCGCTCTCGGCACCGGAGACGCTGAAGCGGATGTTTCTTGCCTAGATTAGCGCGAGTCCGAAATGGCGTTCGAGGTTTTGTTGCCCAAGCCGGGTGATTAGAACCGCGCGGCCCTGCGTCGGCTCGCCGATCCAGCCCTCTCGCAACAGTGCCGAGTACAAGGCTCGCCCAACCAGACCCGCGAGATGCGGTCGCCGCTCGCTCCAGTCTAGGCAAAGGCGGCAGAGCGTCGCTTGGCGCGACCGGGCCGGCGGGTTGGAATTAACATGAACACCCAAGGACGCGAACAGGTCTGCGCCCGCTTCCGTCAGCGCGCCGGCATCCTGATTGAAGTCGAGCTGCCCGCGTGCGACCATGCTGGCGGCAATCCCTACGGCGACCTCGCCGGCCAAATGATCGTAGCACAAGCGGGCGCGCCGGAGAGCCCGATCACGCGGGCCGGTGCTGACTGGCTTACAGCGGGCCGCCACATTGCTCAGCTCGCCGGTGACTGACATCAAGCTTTCGATCAGGCCTGCTACGGACGTGCTGGCGATCCGATAATAACGATGCCGTCCCTGCCGCTCGAGCGCGAGCAGGCCTGCCTCCAGCATGCGGCCGAGATGGCCGCTCGCGGTCGGCGGCGCCACGCCCGCGGCGCCGGCTAGCTCGCCCGCAGTCAGCGCGCGGCCGTCCATCAGCGTGACCAGCATCGCAGCCCGTGCCGGGTCACCGATCAGGGCGGCCGTGCCGGCCAGCGAGGCAACGTTGGTCATGACGGGCTCCTTGGTGAGGCGGCGCGACAGCCTAGCAGAAAACCACGCGCCCCACTTTGGGCGAGGCCGAAGCATGGTGGTCACAAGCGTCGGTATGGAGGCGATGCATCCCGGAGGACACCTATGATCGCCTGCTTTATCCGCTACGAGCTTGACGCGTACAAGTTGCCCGCGTTCGAGGAGTACGCCCGCGCCTGGGGCCAGGCCATTCCACGCTGCGGCGCCGACCTGATCGGCTACTTTGCCCCGCACGAGGGCTCGGCGACTACGGCTTATGGAGTCTACATGGTCGAAAGCCTCGCGGCGTACGAGGCCTACCGGGCGCGCCTACGAGACGATCCGATCGGACGCGAGAACTACGCGTTCAGCCAGCGCGAGCGATTTATCCGGCACGAGGATCGCCTGTTCCTTCGGTTGGCGTCTGCGCCGCATGCACCGCTGGTGCGGCGGTGATTGCGGTTCTGTTCGAAGCGTGGCCAGCACCTGGAGAGCAAAGCCGCTACCTCGACCTTGCCGCCACGCTCCGGCCGGAGTTGGATCGCATCGACGGCTTCTTCTCCATCGAGAGGTTCGAGAGCCTGGCGGAACCGGGCAAGCTTCTGTCGCTCTCGTTCTGGCGCGACGACGCCGCGGTCGCTGAATGGCGCAACACGGCTGCCCATCGCGCCACACAGGCTGCCGGGCGAGGCGGCGTGTTCAGCGATTACCGCCTGCGGATCGCCGAGGTCGTCCGCGACTATGGCATGACTGATCGCGCAGAAGCGCCGTCCAACAGCCGGGCCGTGCACGACACTCGCTAACTACAGCTTGCGAGGTCGGATGGGTTGGGTGCTTACAACATTTTAGCCGTTGGCAGAATTTAGGCGGGCCTGCACCGGCCGCTAGATAAGCGTAAGCGTTGCTCGATCCTGACCAGAATGACCCAAGTTGGCTCAAGAGAGCGCTGCAAAAGTGTGGGTCTGAATGTGGTGCCGTGCATCTGGGGGGTGGAGAACCCGGAGCGCGATCAAGCACTTAGGGCTTGACGATGGTGACCCCTACGGGAATCGAACCCGTGCTTCAGCCGTGAAAGGGCCGCGTCCTAACCGCTAGACGAAGGGGCCACGGGGGCGGGGCAGCGCTTAGGGGAGGGCGTCCTTGCGGTCAAGCAAGGGCCGCCCGCTCATGCCAAGGCCGCGTCGTCGAGGTGCATCTCCGCCTTGTCGCCGCCGTTGTACTCGTCGCGCTTGATCGATCCGGCCAGCCAGAACCTGGCGTCGCTGCCCGCGCTGAGCAGCGCCTGGCCAAGCGGCGTCTTGGCCGCGCGAAAGGCGATCCACCTGAAGCTCGCGCCATCGTCGCCGCACGCCAGCCCGCGGACATGGCCGTTGCCGACCACCCCGACCTTGAGGAGCCGCGCCGGGCCGGACACCAGCCGCGGGCTCGGCCAGCCCGCGCCGTACGGCCCACCTTCGTCCAGCGCGTCGCACAAGCCCGCCGCCACGCCGCGCGGCGCACACAGCGAATCGAGCAGCAGCGCCCGTCCGGCCCGGGCCCGCTCCACATCCCGCGCCAGCCGCTCGTTCAGGAAGCCGGTGAGCGCCGGCACGCCGCCCGGCGGCGCGGTCAGTCCGGCCGCCATCGCGTGGCCGCCGCCCGCGATCAGCAGGTCGTGATCCTTGGCCGCAAGCACCGCCGCGCCCAGGTCGACGCCACTGATGGACCGGCCTGAGCCCTTGCCGCTGCCGTCCTCGTCGAGCGCGACCACGATGGCCGGCCGGCCGAACCGCTCCTTCAGCCGTCCCGCGACGATCCCGATCACGCCCGGGTGCCAGCCGCTCGCCGCCACCACGAGCACCGCGGCGTCGGCCTGCTCCTCGGCCAGGCGCTCCGCCTGTTCCAGCACGACCGTTTCGATGGCCCGCCGTTCCTCGTTCAGCCGGTCCAGCTCGCCCGCCAGCCCGCGCGCCTCCTCCGGGCAGTTGGTGGTCAGCAGCCTGACGCCCAGGTCCGACTTGCCGACGCGCCCGCCCGCGTTGATCCGCGGTCCCAACGCGAAGCCCAAGTCGCGGCAGGTCGGCGCCCGCGTCAGCCGCGCCGCTTCGGCCAGCGCGGCCAACCCGACATTGCCGCGCCCACCCATGACCTTCAGTCCTTGCGCGACATACGCCCGGTTGAGCCCGTGCAGCTTGGCCACGTCCGCCACCGTGCCCAGCGCCACCAGGTCGAGCAGGTCGATGATCCTGGGCTCGGCCGTCGCGGCGAACCGCCCGCGCCGGCGCAGTTCCCGCAGCACGGCCACCGCGAGCAGGAAGGCCATGCCGACCGCCGCCACATGACCGTGCGCGGCGCCGACCTCGTCCTCGTCCAGCCGGTTGGGATTGACCAGCGCATGGCACAGCGGCAGCGCCGAGGCGCACTGGTGATGGTCGACCACCACCACCTCCAGCCCGGCCGCATCCGCCGCCGCCAGGGCGTCGAACGCCTGCGCCCCGCAGTCAACCGTCACTACCAGCTGCGCCCCGCGCTCCTTCAGGGCCAGCAGGGCCGGGCCGTTCGGGCCGTAGCCCTCCGCCAGCCGGTCGGGGATGTAGAACAATGGCTCGATCCCGAGCCGCCGCAAGAGCAGGATCAGCAGTGCCGAACTGGTCGCCCCATCGACGTCGTAATCGCCGAAGATGGCGATCGTCTCGCCGCGCTCAACCGCGTCGGCCATCCGCACGGCCGCCTTGTCCATGTCGCGAAAGGCCGAGGGGTCGGGCAGGAAGTCGCGGATGGTCGGCTTGCGATGCCGCGGGAGATCCTCGCGCACGACCCCGCGCGCCAGCAGCAACTCGTCGACCAGCCCGTCGGGCGTCAGCAGGTCGCCGCCGCTCCGCCGCCAGCGCCACGGCTGGCCGGACAGCGACCGGGCGACATTGCAGGCAAGATCCTCACGGGCCATGCCGCCGTCTTAGACGGCAACGGCTGGCCCGTGAATCCCTTTCTTCCCAACACCTTGCTAGACGGCCTTGTGGTGCTCGCCGGTGACCCGCCGGACGGTGCCGGAACTGGCCCGCATCACGATGCTTTCGGTGGAGACGAACGTCTTGCGCCGCTTGACGCCCTGCAGCAGCGATCCGTCGGTCACGCCGGTCGCGGCGAAGATGCAGTCGCCCTTGGCCATGTCCTCCAGGCGGTAGATGCGGTCGAGGTCCTCGATGCCCCAGCGCGCCGCACGGCCGCGCTCGTCGTCGTTGCGGAATACCAGCCGGCCCTGGATCTGCCCGCCGACGCAGCGCAGCGCCGCCGCCGCCAGCACGCCTTCCGGAGCACCGCCGGACCCCAGGTAGATGTCGATGTTGGTGTCGGGATCGGTAACCGCGATCACTCCGGCCACGTCGCCGTCAGGGATCAGGTACACGCCGCAGCCCAGCGCCCGCAGCTCGGCGATGATGGCCTCGTGCCGCGGCCGGTCGAGCACGCAGGCAATGATGTCGCTCGGCTCCACGCCCTTGGCCGCGGCCAGGCTGCGGACGTTGTCCGTCGGGCTCTTGGCCAGGTCGATCGTGCCGTCCGGATAGCCCGGCCCGATCGCGATTTTGTCCATGTAGACGTCCGGTGCGTTGAGGAGGCCGCCCTGTTCGGCGATCGCCAGCACCGCCAGCGAATTCGGGCCGGCCTTGGCGGTGATGGTGGTGCCTTCCAGCGGGTCCAGCGCGATGTCGATCGCCGGTCCGCTGCCCTGCGCCGAGCCGACCTTTTCGCCGATGAACAGCATGGGCGCCTCGTCGCGCTCGCCTTCGCCGATCACCACCGTGCCGTCCATCGGCAGCTCGTTCAGCGCCGCGCGCATTGCCTCTACCGCCGCATGGTCGGCGGCCTTTTCATCGCCGCGCCCGACCAGCTTGCTGGCGGCGATGGCGGCGGCTTCGGTCACCCGGACCATTTCAAGAACCAGGACGCGGTCAAGAACGCTGCTTGCTGAGATCATCGGAAAGAACCCCTGTCTGTTATGATGCTGCTTATGGTTCGCGGCGGCTCCTGTCGAGGCGGCGAGGCGTTAGGGCAGGCATGAAGCCACTGCCCATCCTCCTCGCCATCCTCACCGCTGCCTGCAACCAGAACGACACGATCGCCCAAAACGCTGCAATGCCGCCATTGAACGTCGCCAGCGAAACGCCCGGCGACTGGTCGGACCTGCGGCTGCTGGCCGGTCGAACGCCCGCGGACAGCGGCCTGTTCGAAGACAGCCCGATCACCGTCGACTTGAACGCGATGCTTGGCCGGGATGCCATCACCTACCGCCGGGCCATTGAAGGCGGGTCGGTTCTGACCCCGGTCGGACCGGTGCTGGTCACGCTCGCGCCCGACCGCCGTGCGTACCTCGTCATCTATCCCGCTGACCACGCGCTGGAAGCGGGCTTGAAGACGGCGACCGGCTGGCGCCGCTGGAACACGCCCGGCTCGGACGTCCCGCGTCCGGTCGCCATTACGCAGCTGCTCGCCTCCTAGCTGTCGGCTTCATGCTCCAGGATGTCGCTGTCGATCCGCAGCGCCCGCGCGGCCACCCGGGTCTCGACCAGGAAGATGAAGAACCCCGCCGCCAGGCTGATCATCGACCCGATGAACAGCAGGGCGATGGTGGTGGCGGCGTGAAAGCCGACCAGGCTGGCCGAGAACAGCAACACCACCACCGCGCAGACCAGCACGGCCGACAGCACGGTGACGCTGATCGCCCGGCTGACCAGCACCATGCGCTGGTCGAGCAGGCGCAGGTCCCGCACGAAACGGTCGTGCTCGCCGCCCCGGCTGGCGAGCAGCTTGGGCGTGACCTCGCGCGCCCGATCGACGATCCGGGCCAGCCGCGCCGCGCACACGTTCAGGAACGCCCCGATGCCCGCCAGCAGGAACACCGGCGCCACGGCCAGCTGAATGATCTGGGCGACATCGCGGGCGGTCTCGGCGGCAGGCAGCATGCACCCCTCGTCCGTTAGTCTTTTCTTAGGGTCAAGGGCGGAGGCTCGGGCCCACGCCAATTGCCAAGGGGCCGCTCCACCGTGACGGACGCAACCGCCACCACTTTTGTTCTGCCGGCCAAGCTGCCGTGGCAGGGCGGCATGCTCGTCAGCCCCAAGGTGTCCGAACCGCTCGACCCCACCACCGTCCACATCGGCCGGATCGCGGTCGCGTCCGAGATCCGCGAGATCTCGCAACTGGGCGCCACCTTGCGCGGCGCCATCGACGTGCCGCTGGGCGCAGCCCTGGCGATGGAGCTCGGCACCGGCCAGCGGGTGGACGCGGTCGTCGCCTGGCGCGGGGAGCAGGACGTCGGCGTCCGCTTCACCCGGCCGATCGACGTCATGGCGCTGATCACCCGCCAGCTCGTCGCCCAGCCGGCCGACCGTCGCCGCATGCCGCGGGTGGAAGTCCGCGCCGCCGCCTGGCTGCGCAAGGACGAACGCTTCCTGCCCGCCACCATCCGCAACATCTCGGCCGGCGGGCTGCAGCTCGAAGGCGACGCGCTGCCGGTCGTGGGCGAGCCGGTGCAGGTGTTCCTGGAAGGGCTTGGCATTCCCCCGGGCGAGGTCACCTGGCGCCAGGATCGCCTCGCCGGCGTCCGCTTCGAGCGCGAACTGAGCTGGCAGGCGATCCTCCCCTGGGTGAAGGAGCTCCACGCCGGACGCCGCTGCTAGCGGGCCGCCTTGCGGAACAGCACCGCGGCCAGCCCCCAGGCGACCGTGAAGAACAGCGACAGGTCGGCCACGTCCCACGGCCAGGCCGGCGATCCCTCGCCCAGCTTGCCCAGCAGCGCGACGGCTCCGACAAAGGCCTGCGCGCCCGCGCACAGCGCCATGGTCCGGCTCATCCCGCCCGCCTCGAACCGCGCCACCAGCGAGCCGGTCAGCCCGATCCCCAGCACGCCGCCGAACATCAGGTTCGCCGGATTGTCCTCGTCGCCGATGATCCCGACCGCCAGGTTGAGCCACACAAGGGTAAAGGCCGCCAACACCGCAATGACCGCCGCCGCCCGATAGGCCCAGCTGCCGGCCCGCCGGAACGCCAGCTCGAACCCGGTCCCCACCAGGGCGAACATCACGGCGGCGAACACAAAGTCGCTCGCCGTCCAGTGCACGCCCCCGTTGGGCGCGACCCGCATCGCGATCGCCGGCAGGCACAGCAGCACAGCCAGGAACCCCCAGCCGGCCACCCGCCAGCCATTGAGCAACCGGGTCTTGCGATATTGGGCATGGTCCATGACGTCATCCTCCTGTTGTTGGAGGATCGTCATGCCGCCCCCGTCAGGTGAGCGTCATGAGCGGCAGGTGAGCAAAGGCTGAAATCCGCCTCAACCCGGCGGCTTCGTCCCCGCCGAGCGGCACCGGTCCGAACAATATTTCACCTGATCCCAGTCGCGCGCCCACTTCTTGCGCCACGCGAACGGCAGCCCGCAGCTGGCGCAGGTCTTGGTCGGCAGATCGCCCTTCTTGACCATCTTGGGCACGTGCCTCAGCCGCCCAGCAGCTTCTTGACGCCCCGCGCCGCCTGCCGCAGCCGCTGCTCATTCTCGACCAGCGCGATCCGGACGAACCCTTCGCCTTCCTCGCCGAACCCGACCCCGGGCGCCACCGCCACCCCGGCCTCGGTCAACAGCTGCTTGGCAAACGCCATGCTGCCCGCCGCCCGAAACCGTTCGGGAATCGGCGCCCAGGCGAACATGCTCGCCTCCGGCACGGGAATGTCCCACCCGGCCCGGCCGAAGCTTTCCACCAGCACGTCGCGCCGCTTGCGGTAGAGTGCGCGGTTCGCGGCGACGCAGTCCTGCGGCCCGTTCAGGGCCGCCACCGCTGCCGCCTGGACCGGCGTGAACGCGCCATAGTCGAGGTAGCTCTTCACCCGCGCCAGCGCTTCGATCAGCTGCGGGTTGCCGACCGCGAAGCCGATCCGCCACCCGGCCATCGAATAGGTCTTCGACATGGACGTAAACTCGACCGCCACCTCCTTGGCGCCCTCCACCGCCAGGATCGACGGTGTCGGCTCCGCACCGAAGTAGATCTCGGCATAAGCCAGGTCGGAGATGATCCAGATGCCATGCTCGCGCGCGAACGCCACCAGCCGCCCGTAGAAGGGCAGGTCCGCCACGTAAGCGGTGGGGTTGGACGGATAGCCGATCACCAGCACCTTGGGCCGCGGCACCGTGAAGCGCATCGCCAGCCGCAGCCGCTCGAAGAAGTCCTCGCCCGGCGCGGCCGGGATCGAGCGGATCGCCGCCCCGGCGATGATGAAGCCGAAGCTGTGGATCGGGTAGGACGGGTTGGGCGCCAGCACCACGTCGCCCGGCGCGGTGATCGCCTGCGCCAAATTGGCCAACCCTTCTTTTGACCCCAGGGTGACGATCACCTCCCGGTCCGGGTCGAGACTCACCCCGAACCGCCGCTCGTAATAAGCCGCCTGCGCTTTCCTCAGGCCCGGGATGCCCCGGCTGGCGCTGTAGCCATGTGCGTCGGGCTTGGCCGCCACCTCGGCCAGCTTGGCCACCACATGCGGCGGCGGCGCTCCGTCCGGATTGCCCATGCCGAGGTCGACCACATCCTCGCCCCGCGCCCGCGCCGCTGCCTTCATCGCGTTCACCTCGGCGAAGACGTAGGGCGGCAGCCGGCGAATGCGGTAGAAGTCGGTGTCCATGGCCGGCTTGTGCCGTCGCCGGTCAAGCGCGGCAAGCCGTCAGGCCGGCTCGTGCGCTTCGCCTGGCCTGGCCGGGGAGGGCGGCGGCGGCTCGGGAAGGTCGGCGCTGGCCAGCACTTCCCCCTTCTCCTCGCCCAGGTAGATCCGGCGCACCAGCACCAGGATGACGATGGTCAGCGGCGTCGCCAGCAGCACGCCGGCGATGCCGAACAGGATGCCGGCCGCAATGATCCCGAAGATGGTGATTGCCGGCGGCAGGTCGACCATCTTGTTCTGCAACAGCGGCATGACGAGGTTGCCCTGGATCTGCTGCACGGCGATCAGCACGCCGATTGTCCACAGGCCCGTGTTCGTGCCTTGCCCGAAGCCGAGCACGATCGACGGAATGCCCGCCACCAGGATGCCGAGGTACGGGACGAACTCCGCCAGTCCCGCGATCAGCCCGATTGCCCAGGCGGCCGGAACGCCGACCAGCCACAGGCCAAGCCCGGTGGCGACGCCGACGAACAGCATGCCCAGCGCCTGGCCCTTGAGCCAGTTGCGCAAGGAAACGGTGACCGCGTCCAGGGTCTCGGCCACCCGGGTCCGGCTACCATGCGGCACCATCCGCAACAGGCCGCCGGCGTAGAGCCGCGGCTGGGCGGCCAGGTACAGCCCTCCGACCAGCACGATGGCCAGCCCCGACAGGCCGCCGCCGACGGCCGTCAGCACCCGGGTCGCGCCGCTGACCAGGGTCTGCCCGCTAGGCGCAAGCCGCTGCGCCCGCTCGACCAGGGCCGCCCCGGCGGGCGAACTCTGCAGGCGGGCCTGCAGATCGGCCCAGGCGACCGGCAGCCGCCGCGCGATCTCCGTGAACTCGCCCTGCAGCGTCGTCCCGAAGAAGGTGAACGCTCCCGCCAAAATGGCCAGCAGGCCGAATGTCGCCAGTCCGAGCGCCGGCCCGAACGGCAGGCGGGTCACCCGCCGCAGCGCGTTGGTGATCGTCAGCAGGATCAGGGCGACCAGGGCGCAGGCGAACAGCAGCAGCAGCACGTCGACCAGCACCCACAGCACATAGGCCGCCGCCACCGTGGCCAGCACGATCACCGTGGCGCGGAACACCCGCCGTTCGAAACTGTCGCGATGGGCCGGCGTGGGCGCTTCGCCAGAGTTGATCTGGTCGGCCTGGTCAATGAAATTGGGCATGAAACATCCGACGCCTGCTCGGCAGGATGGTTCCTCCGCATCGCAGCGGCGCCCCGCAGCGCGAACCAGCCCAGGGCCGCGAAGATCGCCGCCGGCGATGGCGCCACGCCCGGCAGTGCCAGGCCGGCAACGGCGGTCGTGGTCGCTCGAACCACCATTTGCAATGCTCGCCCGTTCTCAGGACAGGATGATCTTGGCCGCTTCGCCGCCGACGCGCCGGATGTCCCAGAACCATTCGGAAATCTGGAACATCACGAAAAAGGCGACCGGGTAGAACCATTGCGCGCGCGGCTCCGCCACCTGCGCCAAGCGGTGGTAAAGTCGGTCGAACCAGCGACTGTTGGCGAGCAGCACGGTGGCGCCGGCGCCGATCAGCCCGCCGCCGACCAGGTCGCTCAGGTAATGCTGACCGCAGTACAGCCGCGGGAAGCAGGTCACCAGGATCGCCCACAACAGGGCCAGCACGCCCAGCCGCCGCGCGGTCAGGAACACGGCGGTAGCGATTGCCAGCGCAAGCGCGGCAGTGTCACTTGGAAAGCTGCTCCAGCCCGGCCCGGCGTCGAACAGTCCATGGAAGTCGAACTTGCCACTCAACCCCGGCCGGGGCCTCTCCGGGAGCATCTCCTGCATCGAACGCGTGATGGCGAATGAGAGAAAACCGGCCAGGATGCCGGCGACCAGGATCCGGCGGCGCTCGCTTCGCCAATCAACGGAGAACCACAGCCCGATCACCAGCAACAGCACGGGCAGGTACTTGATCGTCGGGAATTGAACCAGCTCGGACAGAACACGATCGACCAGGTGCGAACAACCGTGAAGCATGGTCATGTAGTGGGAAACGGCATCATCAACGGATCGCACGCGGCTAATCCTTACGTCAGCTTAACGATTAACTTAACGCGAGGTTGACCAAGAGGGTCCCGAAACTGTCACAATTGCTGGCCCAGGCAGGGTTCGCGGTCGCATGCGCCATCCGCTCACCCCCGATATGCCGGCAGGCTCCACCCCCGGGCGATCGCGGCGCCCCGCAGCGCAAGCCCCGCCACCGCCGCCACGATCGCTGCCGCCCACGGCGCCACCCCGAGCAGCGCCAGCCCGACGAACAGCCCCGCGCTCAAGGCCGCCGCCGTTACGTACAGCTCGGGCCGCATCAGGATGCTCGGCTGTCCGGCCAGCACGTCGCGGATGATGCCGCCAGCGCAGGCGGTCAGCACGCCCATCGCGAAGGCGGGCACCGGCGCCACGCCGAACGCCACCGCCTTGGCCGCGCCGTAGGTGGCATACGCGCCCAGTCCCAGGGCGTCGAACCACAGCAGCGCGCGCCCCTCCAGCTGGCCACGCCGCACCAGCCACACGCCCGCCGCCGCGACCATGCAGATCAGCAGGGTGCCGTTGGTGTGCACCCAGAACACCGGCGCGCCGATCAGCAGGTCGCGCAGCGTGCCTCCGCCGACTCCGGTCGCCACGGCGAAGAAGATAAAGGTCACCAGCGTCTGCCGCTTCTCCGCCGCCAGCAGTGCGCCCGACACGGCGAACACGGCAATGCCGAAATAATCCAGCAGCACAAGCGCCTGGGGCAGGGAAGGGGTGGGCAGGTCCGGGGTCATGATGTGCCTCATCGCCCGTCCTGAGCAAACCGCGCAAGGGCGTCGTCGAAGGGCTGTCCTACACACCCTGTCCCGTGCCACACTCCTGGCAATGCCCAGCGCCTGCTCTCTTCCCGTACGAATCACGCCGCCCTCGCGTGGGCCCGCGAGGGCACCCCGACGCGCGCGGGTTGACGTGTCCTCTTTGTCCCCTTCCGACGCAGGCTCCAGCCGATGACCGACCAGACCACCGTTCCACCCCTCCCGACCATCGAGGACTGGCAGCACTGGACCCTGGTCATGGGCCGCGCCCAGCAAATGCTGATGGAGTCCTGGGCCGACGGCCTCAAGGCCGGTCAGCCGCTCCCCGGCGCCAAGCCGGCCGGGCTCCAGGCCGACCCGATGCCGTATCTCACCGCGGGGGCCGAGGCGTGGAGCAAGGGCCTGCAGGCCTGGGGCAAGCTGCTTGGGGCAACCCAGGCGGCGGCGGAAAAGAAGGACAAGCGCTTCGCCGCCCCCGAATGGCATGACAATCCGCTGTTCGACACCATCCGCCAAAGCTATCTCGCCATCTCCGACCAGCTCATCAAGGGCGCGGAGTCGGTGGTGGGCCTCGACGACGCCGCCCACCAGCGGCTGCGCTTCGCCACCAAGGCCTTTGTCGAGGCGATGAGCCCGTCCAATTTCGCGCTGACCAATCCCCAGGTGCTGAAGAAGACGATCGAGACCCGCGGCGAGAACCTGCTCAACGGCCTCAAGCACATGCTCGACGACATCAAGGCGGGCCAGCTGACCCATACCGCCAAGGGCGCGTTTGAGGTCGGCCGCAACCTGGCGACCACGCCCGGCAAGGTGGTCAAGGAAACCCCGCTCTACCAGTTGATCCAGTACACCCCGGTGACGGAGGAGGTGCTCGGCACTCCGCTGATCATCTTCCCGCCGTGGATCAACCGCTTCTACATTCTCGACCTGACCCCGGAAAAAAGCTTCGTCCGCTGGTGCGTGGAGCAGGGCATCACCCTGTTCATGGTCAGCTGGAAATCGGCCGACGACAGCCTCAAGGACGTGGGTCTCGACGATTATGTCGTGCGCGGGCAGATCGACGCGATCGATACCGTTCGCGACCTGCTCGGGGTCGAGAGCGCGCATGTGATCGGCTATTGCGTCGCCGGCACCACGCTGGCGGCGACGCTGGCCTACCTTGCCGCCAAGGGCGAAGCCGCGAAGGTCAAATCCGCGACCTTCTTCACCGCCCAGGTCGACTTCGCCCATGCCGGCGACCTCAAGCTGTTTCTCGGCGACGAGACCATGGGCCTGCTGGACAAGCTCACCGCCGACAGTGGCACGCTGGACGGCCGCTACATGGCCGCGACCTTTAACCTGCTGCGCGGCCGCGACCTCATCTGGAACTATGTGGTCAGCAACTACATGCTCGGGGAGGAGCCGGCGCCGTTCGACCTGCTCCACTGGAACAGCGACGTCACCAACCTGCCGGCCGGCTGGCACCGCAATTATCTGCAGACCCTCTACCAGGGGAACAAGCTGGCGGAGTGCGGCGGGATCAGCGTAGACGGCACGCCGATCGACCTGACGCAGGTGATCACGCCCTGCTTCATCCAGGCCGGGCGCGAGGACCATATCGCCCCGCCCGAAAGCGTGTGGAAGATCATGGACCACTTCAATGGGCCCAAGCGCTTCGTCCTCGCCGGCTCGGGCCACATCGCGGGCGTGGTCAATCCGCCGTCCGCCGGAAAATACCAGCATTGGGTGAACGAAGGCGACGTCGCCAGCCTGGAGGATTTCGTCGCCGGCGCGACCGAGCACAAGGGCAGCTGGTGGCCTGACTGGCTCAAGTGGCTCAAGGGCCAGGACCCGAGCGAGGTGCCGGCGACCGGCGCCCGCATTCCCGGCGAGGGCAAGCTCCCGGCGATCGAGGATGCCCCCGGCCGCTACGTGAAAACCCGCTAGAGGATCCCGCCGCCCAGCATCAGGCGCAGCACGCCGATCGCAATCACGATCAGGCACAGGTTGCGGCCCGATCGGCCGCCGCCGCTGAGCTGGCCGATGCCGGCCCCGACGATGGCGACGGGCAGGATCAGCCAGTTGGCCCAGCCGAGCAGCGGCAGGAACGCCACCGCGACCAGCACCAGCCCGATCAGGCCGATCAGGAGTGAAAGGAGGTTGAACACTAAATTCTCCTCATTCCGGCACCGGTTCGGCCAGCGCCGCACGTGCCGTTTGCAGGGACGAGATGAGGTACAGGATGGCCGCTGTCCAGATCGCTCCAAAGGCGATGGCATGGGGCAGGGTGAACGGCTCGCCATAGACCAGCACCGCCAGCAGGAACTGCAGGGTCGGCGCGATGAACTGCAGGATGCCCAGCGTCGAATAACGCAATCGCCGCGCCGCCGCCGTGAAGAACAGCAAGGGCAGGGTGGACGCGACGCCAGTGGCGACCAGCAAGGCGGTGACTTGGCCGCTACCGTTGCCCCACACCGGCGCTCCCGCTTGGCCCGACCACATCAGCCAGGCCACCGCGAACGGCAGCAGCAGCCCCGTCTCGATCGCGAGCCCCGCCGTCGCATCCACCTTTGCGATCTTGCGCAGCAGGCCGTAGCTGGCGAAGCTGGCGCACAGCACCAGGCTGATCCACAGGTGCGACAATGCGCCCACCGCCAGCACCGCCACTCCCGCGGCGGCGATCCCGACCGCCAGCCATTGCAAACGGCTCAGCGGCTCCTTCAACACGAAATAACCGAGCAGGATGTTGGCCAGCGGGTTGAGGTAATAGCCGAGACTTCCCGCCAGGATGTGCCCGCTGTTGATCGCATACACGTAGAGCAGCCAATTGATCCCGATCAGCACCGCCGTCAGCAGCAGCAGTCCCAGCGTCTGCCGTTGACGAAGCGCGGCCCGGACTTCCCCGAACCCGCGCAGGGCGATCAGCAGCACCCCCATGAAGAGGATCGACCAAACGATCCGGTGCGCCACGATGGCCACCGATGGGACGCTCGCCAGCAGCTTGAAGTAGATCGGCAGCAGCCCCCAGCTGGCGTATGCGGTGATCCCGAGGACCAATCCCGTGCGGGCTTCTGCCCCGCGCTTTTCCTCAACTTGCGGCATTCGGCGCGGCTAGCCCAGCCTCCGCCGCGAGGGAAAGGAATTGTTAACCGCTTGGACGACACGTCAATCCGGCCAGCTTGCGCCACTGCGCTCTGGCGGTTCAAGGAGATGTCGTGCGCTCGCTTCGTTTCTCCGGTCCGATGGCCATTGCATTGCTGAGCAGTTGCGCCTCGCTGGATCGGCCTGTGCCAATTACGCCGACCGTGATTGGGGAAGAACCGACCAAGGAGGATGGCTGGACACGGATCGCCAACCAGGCGGACGTGGAGCGAATCAAGCGCCTCCGCCCGGCGTGGGATCAGGGTCTGGCCGAGGCGCGCGCCGGCGGTGCCCGTCGTGAACTCAGCGCTGAAGGTGATCTGCTGAAACCCGATGCCGCGCTTGCCCGTCCAGCGCCGACGCCGGGCAGCTACCAGTGCCGCATGGTCCGCCTCGGCCGCACCAGTCCGAAGGCACGCCCCTTCGAGAAGTTCAAGCCGTTCTTCTGCTACGTCGAGACCGAAGGCGACCTCCTGACCATTGTGAAGCAGACCGGCAGCCAGCGCCCGGCCGGTCGCCTGTGGGAAGACGACGAACAGTCGCGCCTGGTCTTTCTCGGCAGCCTTGCGCTCGGCAACGAGAATCAGCCCAAGGCCTATGGCGAAGACCCCGCCCGCGACATGGCCGGCGTGCTGGAGCGGGTCGGTCCGTTCCGCTGGCGCCTGGTCATTCCCTGGCCCCGCGAGCAGGCCAAGCTCGACGTCTACGAGCTGACCCCGGTAGCGAACCAGCCCGCGGCGTCGTGAGCCTCGCCGATCCGCAGAAAGTCCGCGCCCACCTGATCGCCGCCGCATCCGCCGGAACCGCGCTCACCTACAGCGAACTGCTCGGACGGCTCGGCCACGCCTTCAGCCGTCCCAAGATGCGGGCGCTATGCAAGACTCTTGCCGCAATCGACGAAGCGGCGGAAGCGGGCGGCGAGCCTGAGCTGGCCGTACTGGTTGTGCGCCAGTCGGACGGATTGCCCGGCCAGGGCTGGTGGACCGGCAGCTGGGAAAAGCAGCGCTTCACCGGCGAATGGACCGGTGCCGAAGCACGTCGGCTGATCGACCGGCTGCAGCAACAAGCCTTTAGCTATTGGCAGGCCCGCAGCAATAGCTAAGCTAATCTTTCCATGAAGCGCCACCATGCCCTGCTCGCCGCCGCGGCCCTCACCGCCGCTCCCGCCTTCGCTCAGCCCCAGGCGGCTGCCGACCCGGTCACCGTTATTCACGCCGGCACCCTCCTCGCGGTTCCCGGCCAGGCACCCCGCCGCAATGTCAGCATCATCGTCCAGGGCCGCAAGATCACCCAAGTCCGAAACGGTCTCGTCAACCTGCCCGGCGCCCGGCTCATCGATCTTCGCGGCAGCACAGTGATGCCCGGGTTCATCGACATGCACGTTCACCTGATCGGGCTCGACGACCGGCTGCAGGCCCGACTCAGCGCCGCCACCCGTAACGACGAGGACGAAGAAGTCGCGGCGCTGGTCAACGCCCGCAAGACTCTGCTCGCCGGCTTCACCACCGTGCGCGACCTCGGTGGCGACCCCGCTGCGGTGCGGGCGCTCAAGTCGGCGATCGACAGCGGCCGGTTTGCGGGTCCGACCGTGGTGATGGCGGCGCGGATGATCTCGGTCAGCGGCGGTCACGGCGACGGGCGCAATCTCGTCAACCGCGAGCAGGGCGAGATCGCCCAGCATCAGGTCGGCAACCTGTGCAACGGCCCCGACGACTGTCGCCGCGCCGTTCGCGAGCAGATCGGCCAGGGCGCCGAAGTGATCAAGTTCGCTGCGACCGGCGGGGTGCTCAGCAACGTCGCCGGCGGCCTTGCCCAGCAGATGATGGACGACGAGATGCGCGCCATCGTCCAGACCGCACACATGTTCGGCCGCAAGGTCGCAACTCACGCGCATGGCAGTGACGGGATCAACGCCGCACTGCGGGCCGGGGTTGATTCGATCGAGCACGGCACCTTCACCAATGACGAGACCTTCCGCCTCTATCGGCAGAGCGGCGCTTATTACGTCCCGACGCTGATGGCGCCGGCCGCCGCGCTCAAGGACGGGCAGCGCGGAGCGCTCACCCCGGCGCAGTTCGAAAAGGCGCGCCAGGCCGCCGGCAATGCCGAGCGCAGCTTCGCGCGCGCCATCCGCGAGGGCGTGAAGATCGCCTTCGGCACGGACAGCGCGGTCAGCCCGCATGGCCAGAACGCGCAAGAGTTCGCGCTGATGGTCAGGAACGGGATGCAGCCGATGGCCGCGATCAAGGCGGCCACCGTCAACGCGGCTGCCCTGCTCGGCCGCGCGGATCAACTCGGCACCATTGAGGTCGGAAAGAAGCCGACTTGGTGGCGGTCGATGGCGATCCGCTGGCCAACATCCGCCTGCTGGAAAATGTCGGCTTCGTGATGAAGGGGGGCAAGGTCGCCAAGCTCAACGGCCAACGCCAGCTGACCGAAAGCGAGTAGAGCCTAGCCGGCCGAGCGCCGCTCGATCACTGCTCCGACGCCGCTCAGTTTCTCTTCCAACCGCTCGTAGCCGCGGTCGAGGTGATATACCCGCAGCACTTCGGTTTCACCCTCGGCGGCGAGGCCGGCAAGCACCAGGCTCATGGACGCGCGCAGGTCGGTGGCCATCACGCTTGCGCCTGTCAGCTTCGGCACGCCGTGAACGATCGCCGAGCGCCCGCGCACGTCGATGTCCGCACCCATCCGCCGCAGTTCGGGAACGTGCATGTAGCGGTTCTCGAAGATCGTTTCCTCGAGGAAGCTGTCGCCATCGGCGCGGCACAGCATGGCCATGAATTGGGCCTGCATGTCGGTGGCGAAACCCGGGAACGGCGCGGTGGACAGCGCCAGCGGGCGCATGCCGCCGGCCGCGGTCACCTTAATGCCCTGGTCGTGAAGCTCCACGACCAGGCCGGCATGAGCGAGCGCATTGGTGGTGGCTAGCATGTCCTCCGGCCGGGCGCCGACCAGGTCAATCGACCCGCCGGTGATCCCGGCCGCGCAAGCATAGCTGCCGGCTTCGATCCGGTCGGGCATCACGGCGTAGGTGCAGCCGTTCAGCCCTTCCACGCCGTCGATGATGAGGTGCGACGAGCCGATGCCATCGATCTTAGCGCCCATCGCGACCAGCAGATTGCACAGGTCGACGATCTCGGGCTCGCGCGCGGCGTTGAACAGTTGTGACCGGCGGCTTGCCAGCACGGCCGCCATCAGCGCGTTCTCGGTCGCCCCGACCGAAACCACCGGGAAGCTGAAGTCCCCGCCGACGATCCGGCCTCCGGGCGCGGTGGCCTTTACATAGCCGGCCGCCAATTCGATCTCGGCCCCCATCGCTTCCAACGCTTTCAGGTGCAGGTCGATCGGCCGGTCGCCGATGGCGCAGCCGCCTGGCAGCGACACGGCCGCCTCGCCGGCGCGGGCCAACATCGGCCCCAGCACCAGGATCGACGCCCGCATGCGCCGCACCATGTCGTAAGGCGCAGTGGTGGAGGTGATCTCCTTCGCCTGCAACGTCATCCGCCGCCCGAACTCGCCTGGGCGCATGGCATCGACCTTGGTCGAGACGCCCAGCATGTTCATCAGGTGACCGAAGCTGTCGACGTCGGCCAGCCGCGGCAGGTTGGTCAGTGTCAGTTCGTCGGATGTCAGCAGCGCGCACGGCAGCAAGGTCAGCGCGGCGTTCTTCGCGCCGGAGATCGGGATGGCGCCGTCGAGGCGACGCCCACCCTGGATGAGAATAGAGTCCATGAGGGGCGTTTAGGCCTTCGTTGCGGCGGCGCAAGGCGGCCGCGGAGCGGCGAGGGGAGCTAAGCCTTCTCCAGCGTGCACTGCAGCGGGTGCTGGTTCTCGCGGGCAAAGTCGGTCACCTGCGCCACCTTGGTTTCGGCCACTTCGTAGGTGAACACGCCGCACACCCCGACGCCCTGCTGGTGGACCTGCAGCATGACCCGGGTCGCATCCTCGATGCTCATCGAAAAGAATTGCTGAAGCACCAGCACGACGAACTCCATGGGAGTATAATCGTCGTTGAGCATCAGCACCTTGTAGTTGCTCGGCTTGCGGGTGCGCGGCCGGGTACGCAGGGCGACGCCGCGCTCGATTTCCTCAATGCCGTCGCCCCGACCGGGAGCATCGTCCTCGGGGCCCATGGTGGTGCGCTGAATCATGCCGGCCCTTGATATGGCACCGGCTCGACCCTTGCCAAGCCGCAGAACCAGTTGTTCACCCGCTCGGCGCAAAAAGAAAGCGGCCGCTCCCAACCGGGGAGCGGCCGCCACTGGCCTGACAGGAGGAGGAGATGTCAGGCAGTGATCTCGTTGATCTTCTCGACGTTCAGCGCGGTGCGGGTCGAGATCGGCTGAAAGGCCTCACCGGCCAGCTTGACCATCGATTCGGCAAAGCGGCTGCCGTCGGCGACCATGCGGTCGAACTGGGTGCGAGCGATCTCGCCCTGTAGCTGGAAGAATTCGGTCGGCGAACCGGCCTGGGTCAGGCTGCGGACCTGCTGAGCAGTCTGCTCCAGAGACTCACGAGTGCGGGCCATCGTTTCCTGGCCCAGCGTCTGCGCACCGGCGGCGGCGATCTTGCCGGTCTCGACCAGCGCCTCGACGTTGGCGCGGGTCAGCTGGGCCATCTCGCCGGCAACCTTCTGCGACTTCTCCGTCAGCTGCTGGCCGCGCTCCGAAGCGTCGGCGAACATGGTCTGGAACTTGTCGGCGCCCGGCACCGACGCGAGATTGTTCATCCAGTTGGTAGCATCGAAGTTCATTGCGGGTTCCTTTGGCTGAGCCGCGTCGGCGGCCTCGTTGATGTCAATCGGAGCGGCGTTGTTCACCGTCTTGCGCGGAGCCGGCTTGCGCTCGGTCTTCACGCGGCGGGCATTGACCTTGCGAACCTCGGCCAGCACTTCTGGCTGCGCAACCACGTCGTGGTGCGATTCGGCTTCACCGGCGCCGGTCTCGATCTGGGTCTGGTCGTCCATGCCTGTATCCTTTTGCTGCGCTGCACAATATATTGCGTGGCAGCAGAAATCAAGCCCTCTTCGCAGGTGCAACATTGACGGCGGCAACCGGCTCGCGCCATAGGCCCGCATGGACCAGCCCTCCCGGACGCGCCGCGGCCTGCTGATCGTGCTTTCCTCCCCATCGGGAGCGGGCAAGTCGACCATCTCGCGACTGCTGCTGAACGCCGATCGCGAAGTCACCATGTCGATCTCCGCCACTACCCGCCCCAGGCGCCCGGGCGAGGCCGAGGACGTCGATTACCATTTCGTCGACGATCGCCAGTTCGACCTCATGATCGAGGACGGCGAGTTCGTGGAATGGGCTCCCGTGTTCGACCACCGCTACGGTACTCTCAAGGCGCCGGTAAAGGCCGCGTTGAAGTCCGGGCGCGACATCCTGTTCGACATCGACTGGCAGGGCACGCAGCAACTCCACGCCGCGATGGGCGAGGACCTGGTCCGGATTTTCATCCTGCCGCCGTCGATGGAGGAACTGGAACGCCGGCTGCGCACGCGCGCGACCGACAGCGACGAGGTGGTCGCCTTTCGCATGGCCCGGGCCGCCAGCGAGATCAGTCACTGGGCCGAATATGATTATGTGCTGATCAACCGCGACATGGAAGCCTGCCTGGTCCAGGTGGAGGCGATCGTCGCCGCAGAACGGATGAAGCGCCAGCGCCAGATCGGCCTGGTTCCGTTCGTCCGCGACTTAGTGACCGCCCGCTAGTCGAGCAGCGCGAGGAACCGCGCGGCGCTGAGGAAGTCGCAGCGGCGGTTCTCCAGCGCGGCCTCCGCCTCGGCGTCGCTGCCCCACTTTTCCAGCTGCCACGCTTCGTCCACCGTCGCGGCCGACCACGCCTGCTCGGGACTGACCTCGCCTTCCAGCACCGCGATGGCGGTCACCAGCGAACCGCTGATCGTAACCAGTGGCGACAAGGCGGCCATGCGGAACGCGTCAAGCACCGCCACCGCATGAGCCAGCCGAGCAACCGTGTTCGGCGCCTGCGGCACGAAGGTGATCCCGCCCGTCAGGGCGAAATCGACGTCGAATCGGCGTCGGGCCCAGTGCAGCAGCGGGTCCCACGCCGCCGCCTGTCGTTCCACCAGACCGGCCGGCGATTCGGCCCGATAGGTCAGCAGATCGCTTTCGCCATAGCGCGCCAGGTTCGCGGCGAAGGCGTCCTTGTCAGCCATCACCCGGTCGAGCGCGGCGTTGCCGAGCCCGGTCAGCGGCATGGCTCGCGGGTCGACCTCTTCCGGGCTGTCCCGCCACTCACGCGCGATCTCCTCCGCCAGCCGCTCGGTGGGCAACAGCAGCAACGCGCGCGTTGGGGTCCTGACCGGCCGCCCGTCGAGTTCGATCCGCCAGCCGCCGGTCTCGCCGACCGGCCGAGCCTCTTTCCAGAAACGCTTCATGCCCCTGGACTTAGGAACGGGTCAGCCGTCGCACCAGCTTGGGCGCGAACAAGGCTTCGCTAAGGCCCAGCGTCGCCAGCGGAATGCCGATCAGCGGCGCACCACGGGGCGCGACCAAGTCGGAAAAGGTGATCGCCACCCCCGCGATGAACAGCAGCGCGCCGCTGATCCGCAGCAGCGCGAACAGCAGGAACTTGCGCCGCTCGGCGACCTCGTCAGCCACCTTCGACTTCCCCGAACAGCAGCCGGACCTGCCCGTGCACCTCGGCCGGCGACCGCACCAGCACGTCGGCTCCAGCCAGCTTCAGCTCCGCCTCGTCATGGTAGCCCCACAAGGCGCCGATGGCGCCGGTACCGGCCGCCTTGGCCATGCCCATGTCCCAGCCGGTGTCGCCGATGACCACCGTGGTGGCCGGTTCGGCGCCCGCGTCCAGCATGGCCGCAAGCGCCATCGACGGGTGCGGCTTGGACGGGTGCCGGTCGGCGGTCTGCAGCGAGGCGAACCGTCCGTCGAGCCCATTGGCGGCGAGACAATGATGCAGGCCCCGGTCCGACTTGCCGGTCGCGACCGCCAGCAGCCAGCCGTCCTCCTCGAGCAAGTCCAGCAGGGGTCGAATGCCATCGAACAGCGGCTCGTCGACCGCTCCGCGCCGCCGCAGGTCGGCGAACACCTCACGATAGGTCGCTGCCATGCTCGCATGCTCGGCCGGACCGACGTCGGGCGCAAGAAACGCCATCGCCTCGGGCAGGCTGAGGCCGACCACCTGCTGCGACTTCGCTCGCGGCGGCACGGCGAGGCAATGCCGGGCGAAGGTCTCGCTCAGCGCCGCGTGGATGCTGTGGCCGCTGTCGACCAGCGTCCCGTCGCAATCGAAGATCGCCAGCTGGGTCACCGCCGCGGCGCCCGCTCCGGCGCCCCGCGCGAGCGCCGCTCGCCCCGCCGTTCCTTGCGGCGATCCTTGGCCGCCGCGCTCGCCGCCCGCTTCTTCGCCTCGGGAGTCGCTCGGGGCTTTTCCAGCGGCAGCATATCGCCTGCCATGGCATCGAACCCGAGCGTCGCCAGGCTCTCCGCGAAGTGAGCGGGCAATTCGGCACTGATGTCGATCACCCCTGCCGGCGCATCGATCTTCAGCCGGCGGGCGTGGAGATGCATCTTGCGGCTGATCCCGCCGGTCAGGAACGCGTCCGCTCCGCCGTACTTGGCATCGCCGACGATCGGGTGGCCGATGTGCGCCATGTGCGCGCGCAGCTGGTGAGTGCGCCCGGTCAGCGGCTGCAACTCGACCCACGCCGCGCGATTGCCGGCCCGGTCCACCACGCGCCACTTGGTTCGGGCGGCCTGCCCGTCCTCGGCGACGTGCATCTTCTCGCCGCCGGTTCCTGGCTGCTTCGCCAGCGGCGCGTCGATCAATCCCTCGTCGGCCGAGGGCACGCCGATCACCAGCGCCCAGTAGACCTTGCGCGCGGTCCGCCCCGAAAAATTCTTGGCGAAAAAGCCCGCCGCCCGCGCCGAGCGCGCTACCAGCAGCACTCCGCTGGTGTCCTTGTCCAGCCGATGGACCAGCTTGGGCCGGCTTTCCGGGTCGTCGGTCAGCCCGTCGAGCAGCCGGTCGAGATGCTGGGTGGTTTTGGTCCCGCCTTGGGTTGCCAGGCCCGGCGGCTTGTTGAGCACGAAGGCGTCGGGCGTGCGGGCGATCACCATCTCGCGCACGAACTCCCGCTCGTCCTCCGTCAGCGGATCGCGCCGGGGCTGCGGCCGGGCGGAGCGGGCCGGCGCGCTCTCAGCCGGCGGCACCCGGATGACCTGACCGGTCTCGATTCGGTCGCCCGGAGTCGCCTTGTCACCATTAAGCCGCAACTGCCCGGTCCGCGCCCACCGCGACACGAGATTGAAGCTGACGTCGGGCAGGTTGCGCTTGAACCAGCGGTCCAGACGAATTCCGTCGTCGTCCTCGGCGACGGTGAAGCTGCGTGGTTCGCTGGTCATCCGAAGCGCCCTAGCGCCCGGGCAGCGCCTTCGCAAAGCGCATGGATGTCCGCTCATAGCCGAGGTGCCGATAGAAAGCATGCGCCTCCCGCAGGCGGGCGTTGCTGGTGACCTCGACGATCCCGCAGCCGAGCCCCGCCAGTCGCCGCTCCGCCTCGAGCAGCAAGCGCCGCCCCAGCCCACGCCTGCGCGCGTCCTCGGCCAGCACCAGCACCGTTGCCCGGCCGATCGGCGGATCGCGGTGCGGCATCGGCGTCGCATGGTAACCGATCGCACCGAGCAAGCGGTCGTCCGCGGCCACTACGAGCACCGGCTCACCACCCTGCGCCAAGGCTTGGAGGTTCATGCTCACCTGCTCGGGCGCGATTCGGTGGTCCAGCAGCGCGAACAGCCCGGCGAGCTGCTCGGCATCGCGCCCATTCGCTTCGCGCAGCTCGGGTTCGGCAGGGGGAGGGGCAGGGGCGGCAGCCGGCGTCCGTGCCGCCTTGGCGGCCCGGCCCCGCCGCTTGGGCGAGACGGTCGCGCCAGCTTCCGCCACGCTCCCCTGCCAATCCTGCTGGTCCAGCCCGGGCAGGTAATCCTCGATTTCCTCCACACTGGCATCAAGCGCATTCCCGGGCCCGATGCCGAACACCGGCCGGTCGTCGGCGCCCGTCAGTCCGAACCGGCCGAAGCCCGGCTTGTCGGCCTTGCGCACCCGCGAGCGCTTGAGCTTCAAACCGCGCTTGCGGGCCAGCTCCGCCAGCTGGTCGGGGTCGGGCGTCACAGCGAGTCGACCACGTGCAGGACCAGCCCGACCAGCCCACCGACCAGCGTTCCGTTGATTCGGATGTACTGAAGGTCGCGCCCGACGGCCGACTCCAGCCGCGCCGTGATGGTCCGCGCGTCCCACCCGCGCACCGTGTCGCTGACCAGCTTGACGATGGAGCCGCCGTAACTCGCCGCCATTCCGGCCGCCGCCCGCCGCGCGAACTGGTTAACGGCGCCACGAATGCGCTCGTCACGCTCCAGGGTGGTGCCCATGGACCGCAGCACCTCGCCCAATCGGCCGGCAAGCACCGCATCCGGGTTGCGGGCTGCGGCGATGATCGTCGCACGACCTTTCTGCCACAGCGTGTCGAGCCAGGAGGCGACCGACGTGTTCGCCAGAAGATCGTCCTTCCATCCTTCGACGCGTGCGCGCGTCTCCGGATCGTGCTGCAGGTCGTCGGCCAGTTCGATCAGCGCCCCCTGGATCTTCTGCCGCACGGGATGGTCGGGGTCCGTGCTCATCTCCACCGTCAGCTTGCGCAAGCCTTCCATGATTGATCCGGCGAGCTTCTCGTCCAGCCCGGCCAGCCGCAGCATCCAGCTGGCGCGATTGCGGACCATGTCGCGGATCAGGCTCTCGTTGGCGTCCAGCGTCCGGGCCAGCGCGCGGATGGCGGCTTCCAGCAGCGGCAGATGGCGGTCCTCGCCGATGGCCGACGACAGGGCGGCTCCCATCACGGGTGCGACCTCCGCCTGGCGGAGCCTGGCGGAGATGGCCGTCTTGACGATCCCGCCCAGCCGCTCGTCATCGAGGGACTCGAACACGTCAGCAATCAGCCGGGACGCGCCTTGCCGGATCCGCAGCGCCCGGCCCTCGCTTTCCACCGGCGCCTGCAGGAACCGTCCCGCCGCCCCGGCCAGGTCGAGCGCGCGCATCCGCCGCGCGATCACCCGCGCCGTCAAGAAATTGTCGCGCAGGAACTGGGCCAGCGTATCGCCAATCCGGTCCTTGTTGCGCGGAATGATCGCCGTGTGCGGAATCGGCAGCCCGAGCGGATGGCGGAACAGGGCGGTCACGGCGAACCAGTCGGCCAGTCCACCGACCATCGCCGCTTCGGCGAACGCCTTGACGAAGCCCACCCATGGACGACCCGGTTCCAGTGCCCGACTGACGGCGAACAGCCCGGCCATCAGCACCAGCAGGCCCGTGGCCACGACCTTCATCCCAACCGCGCCCGGCTCGACCGGGTTGAAACGGGTCAGCGACCGTCGGGCAGGCGGGGCAACTCGGCTCATGCCGTGCTTAATAGACGAACGGGGCGGGGGTTCACTCCGCCGGCAGCGGTTGGCTCCCACCGAAGACCGGCGCGCGCTGCTCCGGCACTTCCTCATGCACGGCATGGGCGGTCGCCCGCAGGCCCTTGCCGAATTTGCGCCCGATCCACTGCTCCATGTCGATCGCCAGGCTGAAATAGGCGGGCACCAGCAGCAGCGTCAATCCGGTGGACATCAGCAGGCCACCGATCACCGTGACGCCCATCGGCGCGCGCCAGCTGCCGTCGCCGGCCAGGCTGAGCGCGATCGGGATCATGCCGGCGACCATCGCCACGGTGGTCATCACGATTGGCTGCGCGCGCTTGTGACCCGCTTCCACGATCGCCTCGTCCTTGTGCATGCCGTGGTTCATCATCTCCACCGCGAAATCGACCAGCAGGATCGAGTTCTTGGCGACGATGCCCAGCAGCATCAGCAGGCCGATGAACACCGGCAGGCTCAGCGGTTGCCCGGCGATGTGGAGGGCAATCACCGCACCCAACGGCGCCAGCAGTAGCGAACCCAGGTTCACAAACGGCACCAAGAAGCGACGGTAGAGCAGCACCAGCACCGCGAACACCAAGGCGATGCCGGCCATCACTGCCAGTATGAAGTTCGTGATCAGCTCGGCCTGCCACTTCTGCGAACCCAGCTCGAGGCGCTGGACGCCCTCTGGCAGGTTCTTGAGAGTCGGCAACTGGTTGATCTTTTTCCAAGCATCGCCCGACACTAGGCCAGGTGCGAGGTCGGCACCGACCACGATCCGCTGAACCTGGTTGGTCCGGTTGACCACCACCGGTCCGGAACTGAAGCTGATTTCCGCCACCGACTTCAACGGCACGGATCCGCCGCTCGCCGTCGGTACTGGCAGGTTCTCCAGCGTCGAGATGTCCTTGCGCTCGGACTGGGCCAGGCTGACGATGATCGGCACCTGCCGGTCGGACAGTGAGAAGCGCGCGCTGTTCTGGTCGATGTCGCCGATTGTGGCGATGCGGATGGTCTGCGCCAGCGCCGAGGTGCTGACGCCGAGGTCCGCGGCCAGGTCGAACCGAGGCTTGATGATCAACTCGGGCCGGACATTGTCGCCCTGCACGCGGGGCGCGACGACCTCGGGCAAGGACGCCATCTCCGTCGAGATCTGGTTAGCGACTCGGTTGAGCTGCTGCGGATCGTCGCCGCCCAGGTAAAGGCTGAGCGCCCGCCCGCCGCTGCCGGGTCCCCCATCCTGGCTGTTGAAATTGACCCGCGCGTCGGCGATCTGGGCCAGCTGCGGATTGATCTCCCGCTCGATCTCGAAGCTCTTCTTGGTGCGGTCTTCCTTGTAGAGCACGTTCACGAACGCGGAGCCGGTAAAGCTGCGCATGAATACGTCGCTTACGTTGGGATTGCGCTTGATAATGGTTGCGGCCTGATCGGCCACCCGCATGGTCTGCTCCAGCGTGGTCCCCGGCGGCATCTGGATGCGGACGCTGCTGGAGTTATTGTCCGCATCCGGCTGGAAGGCCATGGACAGCGTCTTGATCCCGATCCCGGTCGCCGCCAGGATCAGGAAGCCCGCTCCGACCATCCAGACGCGATGGTCACGGAACCGCGCTAGGCGGCGGCCGATCCAGCCGCGGCTACGCGCCTTGGCGTCCGCGACCTTGCTGCTGTCGATCGTCCATTGCAGCGCCGCCAGGTAGCGCTTCATGCCCTTGCCGCCGGCATGTTCCTGCACGCCGTGGCTCTTGAGGAAGTAAGCGGCGATCAGCGGCGTGATCATGCGCGCCACCAGCAGGCTCATCAGCACCGCCAGCACGACCGTATAGCCGAAATTGCGAAAGAACTGGCCGGAGATGCCAGGCATCAGCGCCACGGGCAGGAACACCGCCACGATCGACATGGTGGTGGCTAGCACCGCCAGCCCGATCTCGTCGGCGGCGTCGATCGAGGCTTGGTAGGCCGATTTGCCCATCCGCATGTGCCGGACGATGTTCTCGATCTCCACGATCGCGTCGTCCACCAGCACGCCCGCCACCAGGCTCAGCGCCAGTAGCGACAGGCCGTTCAGGTTGATGTTCATGAGGTCCATGAACCAGAAGGCGGGAATGGCCGAGAGCGGAATGGCCAACGCGCTGATCAGCGTCGCGCGAATGTCGCGCAGGAACAGGAACACAACGAGCACGGCCAGCACCGCACCTTCGACCAGGCCGTCGATGGCGCTGCTGTACTGTTCCTTGGTCCGATCGACGCTGTTGTCGATTTCCAGGAAGCGGACCCGCGGGTCCTCCTGCTCGATCTTGTGCAATTCCTTCCAGGTGTTGTCGTAGGCGGTCACGTCCGACGCGCCCTTGGCCCGCGCGACGTTGAAGCTGACCACCGGGCGGCCGCCGAACTGCGCAGCCGAGCGCGCTTCGGCGGCTGCGTCCTGCACCTGGGCGATGTCGGCCAGGCGGATGAACCGCCCGCCAGTCAAGGCGATCTGCTTCTGCGCCAATTCCTGCGCGGTTTGCGAATTGCCCAGCACCCGGACGGTCTGTTCGGACCCGGCGATCTGCGCGCGGCCGCCCGCCGCATTGAGGTTGAGGGTCCGCAACTGCGCGTTGACCTGCGCGGCGGTGATGCCCTGCGCCTGGAGCGAAGCGGGGTTGAGGACGATGCGGATCTGGCGATCCACACCACCTTCGCGGGTGACCTGGGCGACGCCGTCCTGGCTCAGCAACCGCCGCGACACTTTGCCGTCGATGTACCAGCTGAGGTCCGCCAGGCTCATGTCGGTGGTCTGCGCGGCGATGTAGACGAAGCTGTCGCCGTTCACCTGCACCCGATTGATCTGCGGCTCCAGGATTCCTTCTGGAAGGTCGCCGCGGATCTGCGCCACGGCGTCGCGGACGTCGTTCACCGCCCGGTCGGTCGGAGTGCCGATCTTGAACTGGATAAAGGTGTTGCTGTTGCCTTCGCGGACGTCCGAGTTGATCTCGTCCACGCCGTCCACCCCGCGCACCGCGGCCTCGACCTTTTGCGTGACCTGGTTGACCAGCTCGGAGGGCGCTGCGCCCGGCTGGGAGATGGTGACGTTGGCGGCTGGGAAATCGATGTCCGGATTGTCCGTCACTTCCATGGTGGCGAAGGCGTAGATGCCCGTCAGCAACAGCGCCACGAACAGCACGATCGGCGGCACCGGGTTGCGGATGCACCAGGCGGAGATGTTGCGGAAACTCATGGCGCTGGGCCGTCCTTAAAGGGGGTTAGCGCGCCGCCTGGCGCTTGGGAGTGATCTTCTGGCCCGGGTTGAGGAACGGCCCGGCCGACAGCACCACCACTTCGGTGCCGGCCAGCCCGTCGGCGATGCTCACGCCAGCCTCGCTGACATTGCCAATCTTGACGGCCCGCCGCTCGACCTCGTTCCTCCCATTGACCACGTAAACGTAATTGCCATCCTGGTCGGCCAGCACCGCGCTTTGCGGCAGCAGCGGCGCCGTTGTCGCACCCGCCGTGATCCGCGCATCGGCAAAGCCACCCGGCCGCACCTGCGCCGAATAAGGCACGCCGATCCGCACTTCGCCGAGGCGGGTCTGGGGATCGATCACCGGCGACACCTGCCACACCTTGCCGGCGATCGGCCGGTCGGCACCGAGCGGAGTAACGCTGGCGGCCATGCCGACCCGGACGGAGGCCAGGTCCTGCTGGCTCAACTGCGCCCGCATTTCCATCTCGCCGCCGCGGGCGATCCGGAACAGGCCCTGGCTGCCGGCGCCGATCACCTGCCCGACTTCGACATTGCGCTGGAGCACGAGACCGCTGGTCGGCGCGCGGACGTCGAGCAGGCCGATGCCCGCGCGAGTCGCACCAAGCTGCGCTTGGGCCACGCGGATCTGCGACTGGGCCTGGTCGCGAGCCGACCGCTTGCGGTCGAGTTCCGCCTTGGAGATGAAGCCGCGCCCGACCAACGACGCCGCGCGGTCGTATTCCGCCTGTGCCAGCGAGGCCGAGGCTCGCGCCGACTCGACGGCGGCGGCCAGCTGAGCGGCGGTTTGTGTTTGCACCGAACGATCAACCCTGGCGAGCGTCTGGCCCGCGCTGACCCTGTCTCCGGCGTCAACCAGCACGGCCGTCACTCGCCCACCTTGGCCAGCGGCGCCAACTGCTTGGTCGCGCCGCGCCGCCAGCGCGCCGCTGGCGCTGATCACCCGCGCGACCTGGGTGCGACCCGGAACCACCACGCTGACCGTCGGAACCTGCCCGGCGCCGCCCGCGGCCGCTCCCGCCTGGGCAGGGACGGCATCCGGCTTGCCACGCCCGAACAACACCCAGCCGAGGACCAGCAGCGCGACCACTCCCACAGCCGCCAGGATGAGGTTGCGGTTCCGCCGCGAGCGGTCCACCACAACCAGCGTATCCGAGCGGTCGAGCCGGGTCTCCCGATTCATGTCCAATTCTCTTTCTTTCTCTGCCGAGACCAAGACGGCAACTGTATTACTGTAATATATCACCCTGGGCAACAGGGCCGCATGGCCGAAGCCCAGGCAATGATTCTTCGACCAACGACGGCACAGCTGCCGCCAACGCCGGTTTGCGCTATAGCAGAAGATGAAGGGCGCGTCTGCGCACCTGATAGGGAGCAAGGAATGATCGAATCCTACGGCGTTATTGGCTGGATCGTGATTGGGCTGCTGGCCGGCGGCATCGCCAAGCTGCTGATGCCCGGACGCGATCCGGGCGGGTGTATTATTACCATCTTGCTCGGCATCGCCGGCGCCTTGCTGGCCGGCTTTATCGGCAAGGCGGTGGGCTGGTATGACGACGGTGAGGTCGCGGGTTTCCTGGCGGCGATCGTCGGCGCCTTCATCATCCTGTTCCTGTACCGACTGGTCGCCGGCCGCCGCCGCCGATAAGCCTGCCGTTCAGCTTTCTGCCACCCGATGGGCCGCAAGTCAGGCGGATCATCGGTCAGGAGAAGGCTCATGCGTCCACTGGTTCTTGCCCTTGCGCTCGCCGGGACGGCGGTTCCGGCGGTCGCGCCCGCGCAGTCCGTCGCCGTTCAACCGGTCGGCGGCACCCGGCTCGACATCGCCGCCACGGGCGAGGTCACGCGCGTGCCCGACGTGGCGATCATCTCGACCGGAGTTGTTACCCGCGCGGCCAGCGCCAGCCAGGCCTTATCCCAGAACGCCGCCCGGCTCGACCGGGTGCGGGCGGCGCTGAAGCGCGCTGGGGTGGCCGACCGCGACATCCAGACGAGTTCGGTCAGCCTTAATCCCGATTACGTCTATGCCGACCGCCAGCCGCCGAAGCTGACCGGCTACCAGGCCAGCAACCAGCTGACGGTCCGCTTTCGCGACATTCGCAACTCGGGGCAGATCCTCGACGCCCTAGTCGCGGAAGGCGCCAACCAAATCAGCGGACCGACGCTGACTATCGACCGTCCCGACGCCGCTCTCGACGAGGCGCGAACTCGCGCCTTGGCCGTTGGCCGCGCCCGCGCCGAAGTTTATGCAAGATCGCTGGGAATGCGGGTCGTTCGCCTGCTCACGGTCAGCGAAGGCGCCCGCTTCGACAATCCGGCTCCGATGGTAGCCTTGGCCCGGCGAATGGAAGCGGACCAGTCGAGCACCGCCATCGTTCCCGGCGAACAGCAATTAACCGTCACCTTGCAGATGAGCTTCGAAATGCAATAACGCAAAAAAGGGCCGCCCCCGTAGGAGCGGCCCTTCCATTTGCTCGTGTTGATTGCTGCGCTTAGCGCACGCGACCGCGACGGAGCAGGTTGACGATCGCCAGCAGGATGATCGCGCCCAACAGCGAGACCAGCAGGCTCGGAAGCGAAAAGTCGCCGTTGGTGATGCTGCCACCGATGCCGAACAGTGACGGGAAGATCAGGCCGCCGAGAATGGCACCGACGATACCCACGACAACGTTCAGCAGGATGCCCTGCTGCGCGTCCGTGCGCATCACGATGCTGGCCAGCCAGCCCAGAATACCGCCGACAATGATGATCAGAATCCAGGTAAGCATGCGTTCCCTCCTGTTTGGTACTCGCGCCAAACGGTGCGAGCCTTGCGGCGACAAGACGCATGCTCCACGCATCTTGTTCCGCCCCAGCAACAGCCGGGACGAGGAACGGTTCCGAAATGAACTTCTGGTTCAGTAGCGCTGCTGGCGCTCGTACACTTCGCGATAGTGCTGGATCCGGGTGACCCGCAGCCCGGGCATCCCGCTCCGGTCCACGGCGCGCTGCCAGCTGGCGAACTCTTCCAGGCTGAGCCCGTAGTGCCCGCATACCTCGTCTACGGTCAGCAAACCGCCGGCGACAGCGGCCACGACTTCGGCCTTGCGCCGGACCACCCACCGCGTGGTCGTGGCTGGCGGAAGCTTGTCCACGGTTAGCGGCTCGCCAAGGGGGCCGATGACCTGATGCGGACGGAACTTCTGATTTTCTAGCATCGCTTCCTCAAGCCCGGTGATTGTCTTCGAGAGCCGGTTTAACGGCCACCCATTGAAGGAAAGCTGAAATCGACTGGTAAATGGCTCGCTTACCCCTTTGGTCTCGCGCCGATTGCCGCCAGGCTGGCGAAGGTGCCCTGGCAGGGCCGCTCGTCCCGCCCGGCCAGGAAATGGACCAGTGCCTCGCGCTCCGACCTTCCAGGCACGGCGCCCAGCAGCTTGCAGACCTGCGAATCGCGCAGCTCCGTCGCCGCGCTCCAGTCCACGAACAGATCGCTCAACCTTTCCTCCCTTTCTCCCCCGCTCCCATCTAGCGGCGAGGGATGAAGTTCGCGTAAAGAAGCGCTCCGCATGTTCATCGATTTCGGTCTTCCCCGCCCGGTTTCCGAGGCGCGCATCGTCGTCGCCATGTCGGGCGGCGTCGACAGTTCGGTGGTCGCCGCGCTCGCTGCCCGCACCGGCGCGGAAGTGGTCGGCGTTACCCTTCAGCTCTACGATCACGGCGCGGCGGTGAAGCGCTCGGGAAGCTGTTGCGCCGGCCAGGACATCTATGACGCGGCGCAGGTGTGCGAACGGCTCGGAATCCCGCATTACGTGCTCGACTACGAAAGCCGGTTCCGGAGCGGCGTGATCGACCGCTTCGCCGACGATTACGCCCGCGGCCGGACCCCCGTGCCTTGTTCGCTGTGCAACCAGGGCGTCAAATTCACGGACCTAGTCGCGTTCGCCCGCGAACTCGGCGCCGACTGTCTCGCCACCGGACATTATGTTCGTCGGGTGGTGAACGACGGCCGGCCAGAGCTGCACAAAGGCGCCGATCCGCGCCGCGACCAGAGCTACTTCCTTTACGGCACCACCGCCGAACAGCTGGACTTTCTGCGCTTTCCGCTCGGCCACCTGCCCAAGGACGAAGTTCGTCGGCTCGCGCAAGAGGCTGGCCTGACCGTCGCCGCCAAGCCTGACAGCCAGGACATCTGCTTCGTGCCCGATGGCGACTATGCCGGGCTGGTCAAGCGCCTTCGTCCCGAGACCGCCACCCCCGGCGAGATCGTTGATCTCGATGGGCGATCCTTGGGCCGGCACCCGGGCGTCATCCATTTCACGGTCGGCCAGCGCCGCGGGATCGAGCTCGGCGGCCAAGCCGAGCCACTCTACGTCGTCCGCATCGAACCCGAAGCCCACCGGCTGGTGGTCGGACCCCGCCGCGCCCTCGCCATCCAGGAGGCGCAGATCGAAGCTCGCAATTGGCTCGGCGAGGACCAGCGACAGGTCACGGTCAAGGTCCGCTCGCTGGCGCCGGCCGTGCCCGCCACCCTCGATGGCGACCGCATCCGCTTCGCCGCCCCTGAGTTTGGCGTCGCTCCCGGCCAGGCGGCGGTGATCTACGACGGCGACCGGATGCTTGGCGGCGGTTGGATCGCTGCCACGCTTCCGGCCGAACTCGCGCCTGCCTGAGCGGTGGTGGAACGGCCACCGCAAAGCGCGGGCATTCTCCTGTTTCGCACCGGACCGCCGGTCGAAGTATTGCTGGTCAAGCCCGGCGGCCCGTTTTGGCGCGGCAAGGACGCGGGCGCGTGGATGATCCCCAAGGGCATGATCGAAGAAGGGGAAAGTCCGATGGAGGCCGCGCTGCGCGAGTTCGCGGAGGAGACCGGCTTGACCTTGACGGCGGTGCCGTTCCCCCTGTGCGTGGTGCGGCAGTCGGGCGGAAAGATCGTCGCCGCGTTCGCCGTTGAAGGTGAGTTCGATCCCGCGTCACTCGCGAGCATCGCCTTCGAAATGGAGTGGCCACCTCGCAGCGGTCAGCTGCAGCATTTTCCCGAGATTGCCGAAGCGCGCTGGTTCACGCTCGCGGAGGCGCGCTCCGCCATGCTGCCCAGCCAGCAGCCGATGCTCGACGCGCTGGGGGCGAAGCTTGCCGGCTAGAGCTGGAAATTGCCCTCGATCACCGTCCAGCAGCGGCCGGACAGCAGCACCCGGTCACCGGCCAGTTCGCACTCCAGCCACCCGGCGCGCCGGCCGACCTGCGCAGCCGAGAACCGCGTTCGCCCAAGCCGCTCGGCCCACAGGGGAACCAGCGCCGCATGCGCCGAGCCGGTGACCGGGTCCTCGTTTATTCCGTGGTAGGCGGCGAACACTCGGCTGGCGATGTCCGCCTCGTCGCCGGGCGCAGTCACCATGACCAGCGAATTCAAACCGCGTAGCGCCGCGAAGTCGGGGCGCACGGCCCGGACCGCCGCCTCGTCGCTCAGGCTGACAATCACGGCGCCGTTGCCGCCGCTACCGCGATGCACGGCGCCCCGAACGCCCAAGGCGGCCAGCGCCTCCGGCGCCTCGCCCGCCTCGATCTGCGACGTCGGCAGGCTTAGCCGCAGCAGGTCGCCGTCGCGCTCCACCGTCAGAACGCCCGACCGCGTCGCGAACCGAACGCCGCCACCCGTCAGCAGGATGTGGCCTGCAGCAAGCGTCGCATGGCCGCACATGTCGACCTCGGTGGTCGGCGTGAACCAGCGCAGGTGGTAATCGGCCTCGCCGCCCTCCAGCGGCACGGAAAAGGCTGTCTCGCTGAGATTGTTCTCGGCCGCGATCGCCTGGAGCTGCTCGTCGGGCAGCCATTGCTCCAGCGGCATCACCGCCGCCGGATTGCCGGTCAGCGGTTGCGGCGCAAAGGCATCGACCTGGAAGAAGGGTAGGTTCATCGCCGCTCCGTCAGTTCGTGGGGCAACAGCCCCTCCCGGTCGATATGACCTTCGGGGTCGAGGTGCATCAGCATTTCCAGGCCCGGAAAGCGCGCCTGCAGTTTTTCCTCGATGGGGTCGAGCCGGTCATGCGCCTCGCGCACCGTCCATTCCTCCGGCACCCACACGTGAAACTGAACAAAGTCATGCGCTCCGGATGTGCGCGTCCGAACGTCATGGATGCCCTTCAACTCCGGATAGTTGCCGCAGATCGCCAGAAAGGCCTGGCGCTTTTCCTCGGGCCATTCGGCATCCATCAGCTGGTCGACGCTGTCGCCGGCCGCCCGCCAGGCGCCCCACAGCAGCCAGGCGGCGATCGCGATGCCGAACGCCGCATCCGCGCCGCTGATCTTCATCCATTGGTCCAGCACCAGGGCGACGATCACCGCGCCGTTGAGAAACAGATCCGACTTGTAGTGGAGGTTGTCCGTTTGGATGGCGAGGGAGCCGGTCCGTGCGATCACTCGCCGCTGATAAGCCAGCAGCAGCAGGGTTCCGGCGACGGCAACGACCGAGACGCCGATGCCGAGGTCCGCGTTGGCCGTTTCCGCCCCGTTGAGCAGCCGGTCGACGGCGCGCCAACCGATGCCGATGGCGCTGACGGAGATCAGCACCACCTGGGCGAGGGCGACCAGCGCCTCCGCCTTGCCATGGCCGAAACGATGGTCCTGATCGGCCGGAATGGCGGCGATGCGGACACCGGCCAGCGTGACCAGGCTGGCGGCCAGGTCCAACGCCGTATCGGCCAGGCTGCCGAGCATCGCGGTCGAATCCGTCGCCACTGCCGCCCATGCCTTGGCGCCGAGCAGGCAGGTCGCGAGGCCCACGCTGGCCAAGGCCGCAAGGATCGAAAGTCGCGCGCGTTCCGGCCCCGTCACCCTCACGGGAACAGCAGCCCCTCGTCCCAGCCAGCCTCCGTCCGGGTAAACAGCCGTCGGTGGTGCAGCCGGAACTCGCGGTCCTCCCAGAATTCGATGCGGTCGGGCACCAGCCGGAATCCGGACCAGTGCGGCGGGCGGGTCACCTCGCCTTCGCCAAACCGGGCGGTCGCCTGCTCGATCCGGCTGAGAAAGGTTTCGCGTGCATCCAGCGGCCGTGATTGATCGCTGGCCCACGCCCCGATCCGGCTGTCGCGCGACCGACTGCCGAAGTAAGCGTCGGCTTCCGCCTCGCTGACCGGGCGAAGCACTCCCTCGGCCCGGACCTGCTTGCGCAAGCTCTTCCAGTGGATGCACAGCGCAGCTGCTTGGTTGGCGGCGATCTCCTCGCCCTTGCGGCTCTGCAGGTTGGTGAAGAAGCCGAAGCCCTCGGGTCCGTGCAGCCGCATCAGCACGATCCGGACGGAGGGACGGCCATCTGGCGTGGACGTCGCCAGCGTCATGGCGTCGGGGTCGTTCGGCTCGCTTCCTTGGGCCTGGGCGAACCACTCTTCGAACAACGCAAAAGGATCGTCAGCCATGCACGGGCTCTAGGACGCGGCACCCTTGGCAGGCAAGCGAGGCGAACTACCTAGCGCTTCACTTCCATTTCCGCCTAAGACGCATGCCCATGGATCTTTATGCACGGCTTGGGGTCAAGCGCGGGGCGAGCGAGGCCGAGATCAAGAAGGCCTATCGCAGCCTCGCCAAGCAGCTTCACCCGGACGCCAACACGAACAATCCCAAGGCTGCCGAGCGCTTTAGCCAAGTGACGGCGGCCTATGACCTCCTGTCCGACAAGGACAAGCGCGCCCGCTACGACCGCGGCGAGCTCGACGAGGAGGGTAATCCCAAGATGCCGTTCGGCGGCTCGGGCGGCGCTCGGCCCGGCGCCGGCCGACAGGACGGCTTTCCCGGCGGATTCGCCGGCGCGGAGGCCGAGAACGTCGACCTGTCCGACCTGTTCGAAGGCATCTTCGGCCGCTCGGGCGGACCCAGTCCCCGCCAGAACAACGGCGGTTTCGGTGGGTTCGGCCGCCGCGCTCCGCCGCAGAAGGGGGCGGACGTCGCCTATCGGTTGACCGTGCCCTTTCTCGATGCCGCCACGCAGACCCCGCAACGGATCAGCCTGCGCGACGGCAAGTCCATCGATCTCAAGCTGCCCGCCGGGCTGGAGGACGGGACCAAGATCCGCGCAGCTGGCCGCGGCGAGGAGGGGCCCGGTGGACGCGGCGACGCGATCATCACCCTGGCGATCGAGCCGCATCGCTTCTTCACCCGCGAGGGCGATGACATCAGGTTGACCCTGCCGGTCACGCTTGGGGAAGCTGTGCTCGGCGCCAAGGTGAAGGTGCCGACCCCGGACGGACCGGTCATGCTGACCATTCCCAAGGGCGCCACCTCGGGCAAGGTGCTGCGCATCAAGGGCCGCGGCTTTCCCGGCAGGAAAGGTGAGCGCGGCGACCAGCTGGTGACCTTGAGCGTTGACCTGCCGGCGGCCGACCCCGCTCTGGAGCGGTTCGCCGCCGAGTGGACCGGCGGCGGCAACCCCCGCGCCCAACTCGGCGTCTGACCGCGCCTTGGTGAGCGACCTTTCCCCCGAATCGCCCGAAGCTCGCCGCAAGCGCCTGGCCGACCTCAAGGCGCGCTTCGGCGAGCGGGTGGTGCAACGGGTCAAGCCGGGCACTCGTCCGTTCGAGATCGCCAAGCGGGTGGCGCTCGGCGTCTACAACGACGGCTTTATCCACGCCGGCAATCTCGCCTACCTGTCGCTGCTGGCGATGTTCCCGTTCTTCATCGTCGCCGCTGCCGTGTTCCAGCTGTTCGGGCAGGGCGCCAGCGGCGAGCAGGCGGCCAACGCTATCCTCCAGCAGATTCCGCCGGACGTTGCGTCCGTCCTGCGCGATCCGGTCCACGAGGTGCTGACCGCCCGCACCGGCCCGCTGCTGTGGTTCGGTGCCATTGTCGGCCTGTGGACCGCGACCAGTTTCATCGAAACCATCCGCGACATCCTGCGCCGGGCCTATGGCGTGAAGTTCAACGCGCCGTTCTGGGAATATCGGCTGATCTCCATCGCCTTCATCCTGGGCGCCGTGCTGCTGCTGATGACGGCGCTGGCCGCTTCCGTGGCGATGAGCTCGGTTCAGGCCTTGATCGTGCACCTGTTTCCCCGCTTCGAGTCGGTCGCCTCCACCATTCAGCTGTTCAGGCTCATTCCAGCGCTCGCCCTTTACGGCACCATCTACGCGATCTTCGTTGTCCTCACCCCTTCGCGCTACCGGCGGGTCGAGTGCCGTAAGTGGCCGGGCGCGCTGCTGGTTACCGCCTGGTGGCTCGGCACGGCCGCGCTTCTGCCCGAAGCGATCAGCCTAGCTGGGGGCTACAACCTCACCTACGGCAGCCTGGCCGGAGTGATGATCGCCCTGCTGTTCTTCTTCATCATCGGCCTTGGCGTGGTGATGGGCGCGGAGCTCAACGCGGCACTGGCCGAAACCAAGCCGGTCGCGCTAAAGGGCGAGGCCTACGCCGGCCCCTTCGCCCACGAACTGGAGGTGGAGGAGCCGGACGCCGGACCCGAGCCGCTCGAAGCGCTCAAGAACAAGGGGGAACAGCTGACACCATGACGGGGCTGATGCAGGGCAAGCGCGGGCTGATCATGGGCCTTGCCAACGACCGATCGCTGGCGTGGGGCATTGCCCAGAAGCTCGGCGAGCAGGGCGCCGAAATGGCGTTTTCCTACCAGGGCGAAGCGCTTGAACGGCGCGTGCGTCCGCTGGCCGAGCAGGTCGGGTCCAGCTTCCTGGTCGACTGCGACGTCGGCGACATGGCCGCGCTCGACCGCACCTTTGCGCAACTCCAGGAGCGCTGGGGCACCATCGACTTCCTGGTCCACGCCATCGGTTTTTCCGACAAGAACGAGCTGCGCGGCCGCTTCGTCGACACCAGCCTCGACAATTTCCTGCTGACCATGAACATCTCGGTCTACAGCTTCGTGGCGGTCGCCCAGCGCGCCGCCCGGCTGATGCCGAACGGCGGCAGCCTGCTGACGCTCACCTACTATGGCGCCGAAAAGGTCATCCCGCACTACAACGTCATGGGGGTCGCCAAGGCGGGCCTGGAAACCGCCACCAAATATCTCGCCGCCGACCTCGGCCGCGACAAGATCCGCGTCAACGCCATCTCCGCCGGGCCGATCAAGACCTTGGCCGCCAGCGGCATCGGCGACTTCCGCTACATTCTCAAATGGAACGAGTATAACTCGCCGCTGAAGCGCAACGTCACCATCGAGGACGTCGGCGGGGCCGGCCTGTACCTGCTGTCCGACCTCGCCAGCGGCGTCACCGGGGAAATCCACCATGTGGACGCCGGCTACAACGTCGTCGGCATGAAGGCCGAGGACGCTCCCGACATCGCCACGGTGTGAGCCGTTCGGCACAGCTTGGCGCAAATCATTAACGGCCGTTAAGATTTCCTTGGCGGCTTCAAAAGGAGGGAGTAGCTTGCGCCAAGTCAAAGCCGCCCGTTCTCCGGGCGGGCGGCCAAGCTTGAGGCATAAGCGATGACCATTGCTCGTGATCTTGGCGCCACTCTTGCGCTCGCCATCCTGTTCCTGGCCCCGGCCGCGACCGCAGCCCCCCGGCCTGACGTCGACACGATCGTCGAGGGCCGGCGCTCGTCCGCGATGCTCAGGACCCGGGTTTCTTACGCCGATCTGGACCTCACCCGCAAGGCAGGCGAACGCAAGCTCATCCGGCGGGTCAGCAATGCGATCACGCGCTCCTGTCCGTCCGACAGCGTGCTGGAAAAGCACCAATGCCGCAACGAGGCGTGGCTCAAGGTTCGGCCGCAGCTCAAGCAGGCGCTTTACAATGCCCGCAACATGGACGGCTTCGTCGAAACGGTCAGCATGGTTATCGTCGTGCCGGCCGCCGAGAACACCGCGCTCGCTGCCCAGGGCCGCTGAGCGCCGTCAGGACGCGAACGGATCACGCACCAGGATGGTGTCGTCCCGCTCGGGCGAGGTGCTGACCAGCGCCACCGGGCAGCGGATCAGCTCCTCAACCCGCCGGATATACTTGATCGCCTGCGCCGGCAGCTCCGCCCAGCTGCGCGCTCCCGCCGTGCTCTCGTTCCAGCCGGCGATCTCCTCGTAGACCGGCTCCACCCGGGCCTGGTCGGCGGCGTGCGGCGGCAGGTAGGCGAAGTCGCGTCCGTCGACCTTGTAACCGGTGCAGATGCGCAGGGTGTCCAATCCGTCCAGCACGTCCAGCTTGGTCAGGGCCACGCCCGTGATCCCGCTCACTGCCACCGCCTGCCGCACCAGCACGCTGTCGAACCAGCCGCAGCGCCGCCGCCGACCAGTGACCGTGCCGAACTCGCGCCCCCGCTCGCCAATCCGCTCGCCGGTCTCGTCGAACAATTCGGTGGGGAAGGGGCCGGCGCCGACCCGCGTCGTGTAGGCCTTGACGATTCCCAACACGAACCCGGCTGCGCCCGGACCCGTGCCGCTGCCGCTGCCGGTGGTTCCCGCCACCGTGTTGGATGAGGTAACGAACGGGTAGGTGCCGTGATCGACGTCGAGCAGGACTCCCTGCGCACCTTCGAACAGGATCCGCCGACCGCGGCCGAGCGCTTCGTCCAGGTCGACCCACACCGCCTTGGCGAATGGCAGCACGAAGCCGGCGATCTCCGCCAGCTCGGCCTTCAATCGCGCGCGGTCTACCGGTGGCCGCCCGAACCCGGCGCGAAGCGCGTCGTGGTGCGCGCACAACCGGTCGAGCAGCGGGTCGAGTTCGCCAAGATGGGCCAAGTCGCACAGCCGGATCGCCCGCCGTCCGACCTTGTCCTCATAGGCCGGCCCGATGCCGCGGCGGGTGGTGCCGATCCGCGAAGCGCCCGACGCATCCTCGCGCAGCGCGTCGAGGTCGCGGTGGATCGGCAGGATCAGCGGGCAGGTCTCGGCCACCCGCAGCACTTCGGGCGTCACCGTCACGCCCTGCGCGCGGATCCGCTCCACCTCGTCGCGCAGGGCCCAAGGATCGAGCACCACGCCGTTGCCGATGATCGACGGCGTGCCGCGCACGATGCCCGACGGCAGCAGCGACAATTTGTAGGTGACGCCGCCGACCACCAACGTGTGCCCGGCATTGTGGCCGCCCTGGAAGCGCACAACGGTGTCTGCCCGGCTGGCCAGCCAGTCGACGATCTTGCCCTTGCCCTCGTCGCCCCACTGCCCGCCGATGACCGTAACGTTACCCACGGGTCCGTCCTCTTGCTGCGCTACCGATTGATGGCCCGCGCCTAGGCAAATGCGCGTGCCAGGTCCAGCTAGCCGGCCGACCCTTTTCAGCAAGCTTGTGCTGCCGCTGGAAGGGGCGCCCGAACGTCTGCTTTGGCTGGAAGGCGGACGTCCGCTTCTGAGGCGATTTGCTTAATCGACGGACCCATGAGCGAGACTCGAACCCGCCAAACGAACCAGCTTAGCAGGTGCGCCCACCCCGACCGTGTCAGGGCCAAGTTCTGAATACCTCATGCAAGCTAATGTCCGCAATGGGTCGAAGAAAGCGGACATCGCTAGAACCGTAGCGGCACCACCTCGCGCACACCTTCCAGCCCGCACAGCCGCTCCACCACCTCCGGAGCCACCACTCCGTCGACGGCTACCAGCGCGACGGCCTCGCCGCCGGCATCGCGCCGGCCCAGGTTGAAGGTCGCGATGTTGATTCCGGCTTCGCCCAACGTGGTGCCGAGCTTGCCGATGAAGCCCGGCGCGTCGTTGTTCACGATGTACAGCATCGATCCCGTCAGTTCCGCTTCCACGGTGACGTTGAACATCTCGACCAGCCGCGGCGCCTTGTTGCCGAACAGGGTGCCGGCAACGCTACGCTCGCCCGAGGCAGTGCCGACTGTCACCCGCACCAGCGTGTGATAGTCGCCTTCGCGGTCGTGACGGACTTCCCGCACGTCCAGCCCGCGCTCCTTGGCCAGCACCGGCGCGTTCACCATGTTCACCGTCTGGCTGTACGTGCCCATCAGGCCGGCCAGCACCGCGCCGGTGATCGGCTTGGGGTTCAGTTCCGCCGCCGCGCCCTCGACCTCCACCGCGACGCTGCGCACTTCGTCGCCGAGCACCTGGCCGACCAGCCGGCCGAGCTTCTCGGCCAGCGCCATGTACGGCTTCAGCCGGGGCGCTTCCTCGGCCGAGAGCGACGGCATGTTGATCGCGTTGGTGACCCCGCCAGCCACGAGGAAGTCGCTCATCTGCTCGGCGACCTGGATGGCGACGTTGACCTGCGCTTCGCTGGTCGAGGCACCCAGATGCGGCGTTGAGATGAAGCCCGGAGTCCCGAACAGCGGCGATTGCGTGGCGGGCTCCACCTCGAACACGTCCAGCGCCGCACCGGCCACCTGGCCGCTGTCGAGCGCCTCCTTCAAGGCCGCTTCGTCGATCAGCCCGCCCCGCGCGCAGTTGATGATCCGCACGCCGGTCTTGGTCCTGGCCAGGTTCTCGCGCGACAGGATGCCCCGGGTCTGGTCGGTCAGCGGCGTATGCAGCGTGATGAAGTCGGCCCGCGCCAGCAGCGCGTCCAGCTCGACTTTTTCCACGCCCAGTTCCAAGGCCCGTTCCGGCGTCAGGAACGGATCGAACGCCACCACCTTCATCTTCAGCCCCAGCGCGCGGCTGGCGACAATCGACCCGATGTTGCCGGCGCCGATCAGCCCCAGCGTCTTGGCGGTCAGCTCGACCCCCATGAACCGGTTCTTCTCCCATTTGCCGGCTTGGGTCGAGGCGTCGGCCTCCGGCAGCTGCCGGGCCAACGCGAACATCAGCGCCACCGCATGTTCGGCGGTGGTGATGGAATTGCCGAACGGGGTGTTCATCACCACCACGCCCCGCGCCGTAGCGGCCGGGATATCGACATTGTCCACCCCGATGCCGGCGCGCCCGACCACCTTCAGTCGGGTGGCGGCGTCCAGCAGGTCGGGCGTGACCTTGGTCGCCGACCGGATCGCCAGCCCGTCATAATCGCCGATGATCGCCTTGAGCTCGTCCTTGGTCAGGCCGGGCTTCTCGTCGATCGCGATCCCCCGCTCGCGAAAGATCGCCGCGGCCTTGGGGTCCATCTGGTCGGAAATGAGCACTTGAACGGTCATGCGGTTTGCTCCCAGGCCCAATCGAGCCACGGCCCGAGGGCCGCAATGTCGGCGGTATCAACGGTCGCGCCGCACCAGATGCGAAGGCCGGCCGGCGCATCGCGGTAGCCGGCGATGTCGAACGCCGTGCCTTCGTCCTCGAGCAAGGTGGCCATGCGCTTGATCCGGTCGGCATCGGCCCCATCCAGCACCAGGCAGACACTTGTCTTGGACCTGCTGACCGGGTCGGCCGCGAGGTGCGACAGCCAGTCACGCTCCCGCACAATCAGGTCCAGCGCGGCGGCGTTCGCCTCGGTCCGGCCGATCATGCCGCGCAGCCCGCCAACGCTCTGAACCCATTCCAGCGCGAAAATTGCGTCCTCGACCGCCAGCATGCTCGGCGTGTTGATCGTCTCGCCCCTGAACACGCCTTCGCTGAGCTTGCCCTTAGACGTCAGCCGGAACAGCTTGGGCAGCGGCCAGGACGGCATATGGCTCTCCAGCCGCTCGACCGCCCGCGGACCCAGGATCAGCACCCCGTGCCCGCCTTCGCCGCCCAGCACCTTCTGCCAGCTGAACGTCGCCACATCGATCTTTTCCCAGGGCAAGTCGTAGGCGAACACCGCGCTGGTCGCGTCGGCGAAGCTCAAGCCTTCGCGATCGGCCGCGATCCACTCGCCGTCGGGGACCCGCACGCCGCTGGTCGTGCCGTTCCAGGTGAACAGCACGTCCGTGGACCAGTCGATTTGGCGAAGATCGGGCAGCGCGCCATAATCCGCTCGGATCACCGTCGGATCGAGCTTCAGCTGCTTGACCGCATCGGTCACCCACCCCTCGCCGAAGCTCTCCCACGCCAGCGTCGTCACCGGCCGCGCGCCCAGCATGGTCCACATTGCCAGCTCGAACGCCCCGGTGTCCGACCCAGGCACGATGCCGATGCGGTGGGTGTCGGGCAGCTCCAGCAGCTCGCGCATCAGGTCGACGCAATGCTGCAGCCGCGCCTTGCCGAGCTTCGACCGGTGCGAGCGGCCAAGGCTGTCGAGCTTCAGTTTGTCGGGACTCCAGCCTGGCGGCTTGGCGCAGGGACCGGAAGAGAAATCGGGACGGGCAGGGCGCACGTCCGGCCTGGTGGTCGTCATTGGTAAACTCTCCTCACAGAGAGCGCGCGCCGCGTTGGGACGGCGTGGCCCGTCGCCGCGTGTAGTGGTCGTCGGAAGCGGCGCAAGCCCGCAGCTGGCGAATCGTGGCGGCTTGTGAATAACTCCCACGGGCGGGAACCTTTTTGGATGTCGACGAGCAGCTTCGCTCCGTTCGTCGCTGAACCCTCGCCATTCGTCCCGGACTGAGCCGCGCTAGGTTGAATTGCTTAACCATTGGCGGTCTCATCTCCCTGTCAGCACGACCGACGGGGCAAATCGGATGTGTGGCGACGGGGCTGGGGAGCTCCTGATGTGTAGGCACGAAGCGGCATCGGCGGCTAAGCAAGCTGTTGTTTCTGCTCCGTTGAAAGATTTGGGAGCGACTACCCGATGGCTCATGCACTGACCGGCTTCCGAAGCCGCGACCTCGTCCGTGATGCGGCGCCTTCTCGCGGCGGTCGATTCGGGCTCCTGCTTGTGGCTGTTGCCATCGCCGTTGCCGTTCTGCTTGCCTACATCGGGCTGGTCCAGCCCGCTGGTCCGACCTCCGCCGCAACCACCACCACCACCGGTCAGGCCGCGCTCGGCGTTGGCGGTCCGCTGGAGCCGGTGACCGGCGCCGACCCGACCTTCAAGGCCCTGTTCAACAGTTGGAAGCGGCTCGATACTCTGCAGGACGGCGTGTTCGCCGTGCCCAGCGACAAGCCGGTCAAGACGGCGGCTTTCACTTCCAGCTACGGAGTCCGCTCCGATCCGTTCCAGGGTCGCGCCGCCATGCACGCCGGCATCGACCTTGCCGGCCCGGTCGGCACCCCGATCTACGCCACCGCCGACGGCATGATCAGCACCGCCGGTTGGAACAATGGCGGCTACGGCAACCTCATCAAGATCGACCACGGCCGTGGCATCGAGACCCGCTTCGGTCACTTGTCCGCGATCCTGGTCCGTGAAGGCCAGCGCGTGCACCGTGGCGACGTGATCGCCCGGATGGGTTCGACCGGCCGTTCGACCGGCAGCCACCTGCACTATGAAGTGCGGATCGATGGCCGCGCGGTGAACCCGATCCCTTTTATGAAGTCGACTGACTACATTCTCGCGCTGCGCACCCAGCCGACCGGCTCTTCAATGGACCAGGTTGCTTTGGGCGGCCCCGCGATCAACCGCGCCAAGTAAGCTTGGCGAAGGAGCGAACCGCTCCTATCTCGCCTGCGTGAACCAGCTTTCCCTTACTCCCTCCGCGGCCCGCCGGGTCGCCTGGATCGCCGAGCGCCAGGGCAAGCCGGCTGTTCTGCGGCTGGCGGTCGATGGCGGTGGCTGTGCCGGTTTCTCCTACAAGTTCGGTCTGGCGGAGGAGATCGACGCCGACGACGCGATCACCGAAACGGACGGCGTCAAGCTGGTGGTCGATAGCACGAGCCTGGGCTTGCTCGACGGCAGCCAGGTCGACTTTGTCGAGGATCTCGGCGGCTCGGCGTTCAAGGTGCAAAATCCCAATGCCGCGAGTGGTTGCGGCTGTGGGTCTTCCTTCTCGGTCTGATCTGCGGCTAGGTGGCCGCCCATGAAGATCGCCACGTTCAATATCAACGGCATCCGCGCCCGCCTGCCGCGCCTGCTCGAATGGCTCGAGCGCGAGCAGCCCGACGTCGCCTGCCTGCAGGAACTCAAGTGCGCTGACGAAGCGCTGCCGATCGCCGACATCGAGGCGGGGGGCTATGGCGCCGTCTGGCACGGTCAGAAGGGGTTCAACGGAGTCGCGGTCCTGACCCGTGGCCGCTCGCCCGACCTGCGCCGGGTCGGCCTGCCGGGCGACCCGGACGACAGCCACAGCCGCTACATCGAGGTGGAAGTCGGCAACCTGGTGATCGCCTCGCTCTACCTGCCCAACGGCAATCCGATCGGCACCGACAAGTTCAGCTACAAGCTCCGCTGGATGGACCGGCTGCGTGCCCATGCGGCCGAGTTGCTGGCCGAGGAACGGTCCGTGATCCTCGCCGGCGACTACAACGTGGTTGCGGAGGATCGCGACGTCTGGTCGGCCAACCGCATGGCCGGCGACGCCTTGCTGCAGGCCGAAACCCGCGGGGCCTGGCGGCGGCTGCTCTATCAGGGCTGGACCGATGCCCTGCGCTCGCTTCACCCGGGGGAGGACAAGCTCTACACTTTTTGGGATTATACGGCCGGCTGCTGGCAGCGCGACGCCGGCTTCCGCATCGACCACCTGCTGCTCAGCCCCACCGTGACCGACCGGCTGCGGGCCGCCGGCGTGGACCGCTGGGCCCGCGGCGAGGAAAAGGCCTCCGATCACGCGCCGACCTGGATTTTGCTCGACTGAGCGTCGGCGGCGCGACTAGCGGATCGCCTTGCTCCGCAGCAGCCGCGGCGCCAGCGTCAGCGCCGCCAGCAGGGGCCAGCGGCGCTGCCAGGGACTCAGCTGGATGTCCGTGCCGGCGTGCCGATTGATCTTCCACGCGATATAGTCGGCGCCGCCCACGAACGTCGCGCTGGCCTTTGCCAGGCGCAGCACGGACAGCGCCTTGCCTTCGATCCTGCGCCGCTGCCAACTCGAATGCCGCCGCCGTCCTTCGGCCCGGGCCGCCGCCAACGCCGGACCGGTAAAGCGGCGGTAGCGCTCCGGATCGGCGTCGACCACCGAACCACCCTTGGTCTTCTTCTCTGCTCGCAGCTCGGCCCCGTAGGTCAGCGCAAATGCGCCGCGCCACAGATCCAGCTCGGACTGTTCGTTCGGCAGTTCCGCCAAGGCCGCGCTCAACAACGTCGGGGCAGCCCGCGCCACCGCGGCGACCGCGCGGCCCTCGGCGGCCAGGTCCAACGACCAGACCAGCCGCGCGGGCTGCGCGAAGCGCGCCCACACCGACGGATTGCGGGTCTCCGGACCGGTCAGCGTGTGGAAGTCCGCTTCGCTCAGCACCGCGAACTTCGCCCGCAGCCCGCCATGCTCGAACAGAAAGACGTTGGGCGGAATCAGGCGGTTCGCGGCCGCCATCCAGCGCCTGTCGTACGCCGCACGATAGTCGGACACGACCAGATAGAAATCGAGCATGAGCCCGTCGAGTTGCCGTTCACGCAGGCATGAGCCGTAGAACAGCACTGCGCGGCTGGCCGAGCCGTGCTTGGCCGCGATCGCGGCGGCGAGTTCGGTTACCCGCGGATCGACCGGCTCCCCGAGCTCGGCCCTGACCAGGTCGCGCAGCTGGCTCAAGCGGCCAGGCGCACGAACGACAGCGGCTGTGCGCGGCTCAGGAAGATGGGTCGGCCCGCCAACGCCTCGAAGGTCTCCCCATCCAGGATCACGCTTGACCGATCGCCCGCGATCTCGATCTCGTCCGCGTCCTCGACATGGACGCCGTTGAACTGGGTCCGCTGCCCGGCCCAGCCGGCCAGCACGCGCAAGCCGCGCAGCATCGATGCCGGTTTCTGCTCGATGGCGATCATCTTCAGCCGCCCGCCGCCGCCCGTCCGCAATTCGCTGCCCAGCAGCAGCTTCTCCAATGTGGTGACCGCCAGCAATGCGAACCGGCCACTGATCTTGCCGTCCTTGGCGACCGATACCTGCAGCGGCGACGGCTCGGGCGGCAGGAACTTGGCCTTCCACCCCAGCAGGCCGCGCAACATAACGGCAACCGCAGTGATCGCATGGCTCACCCCGTTGGGCAGTCCCAGCGGATAGATGCGATTGCGGCAGTAAAGCATGGTGTCGGCCAATCCCGCGCCGCCCAGGAACATGCCGATCACCGGGCGTTGCTCGCCGGCCCCGCAACGCAGGGCGATCAGCTCCCGCGCGACCACATGGCCCGACAGGTCGCTCCGGGCGATCTCCAGCAACCGCGACAGCGCCAGCACCGGGTCGCCTTGCGCCCCCAGGTCAAGCGCGATGAGGTTGGTCTTGCCGTTGGGAAGCACTGCGACCGGCGGGATCTCGAAACCGAAATGCCCGCCGTTATGCAGCTCGGTCAGCGCCGCCTGGACCGTGCCGTCGCCACCGTTGATGACCAGCAGCTTGGGCCGGATCTGGGCGATGGTCCGCATTGCTTCGCCGATCTGGCTGGCCTGCTCCACTTCGTAATGAAAGATGTCCGGGTGGTCGGCGCAGAAGGCGCGGATGCGCGGCAGCTTGCTCAGATTGCCCGTCGACTTGGGATTTGACAGCAGCGCAATGCGGACTGGCGTGCTCACACCTGCCACTCCGCACTCGCAGCACGTTCGACGCGGAGGCGCTGCGGCCCCGCGGTCCAAGTCCAGCTACCCTTTGTTGTGCGATCCATTATAAGGTGGCGTTCAGACCGTGCCGGGAATAGCCCCAGCCTCTTGGTGTCTTTCTTTGCCGCTCATTGCGGCCAAATCATGGTGTCGGGCCCTCAGTGCGCAGCTTGTCGTTGATCGACCGCTACATTGCCCGTTCGGTGGCCGTGCCGCTGTTCGGCACCCTGCTGCTCGCGGCCATGCTGCTTGTGCTCGACAAGATGCTGCGCTTGTTCGACTTCGTGGTGAACGCCGGTGGGCCGGTCAGCGTGGTGTGGCGGATGCTGGCCAACCTGCTGCCCGAATATTTCGCCCTGGGCATCCCGATCGGCCTGATGCTCGGCATCCTGCTCGCCTTTCGCAAGCTGGCCACCAGTTCGGAACTCGACTCCCTGCGCGGCATCGGTGCCAGCTTCGGCCGGCTGCTGCGGGTACCCTACGCCTACGCCGTCGTGCTGATGCTCCTGAACCTTTTCATCGTCGGCTGGCTGCAGCCCTGGACGCATTACGGCTACGAGCGACTTCGCTTCGACCTGCGTTCCGGCGCGCTTGGCGCCAGCCTCAAGGTCGGCGAGTTCAACACCCTGTCGCGCCGCTTCACGCTCCGCATCGACCGGTCGGAACGCAAGGGCACGCAGCTTCACGGCATCTTCGTCCAGGTCGACGACAAGTCGGGCAACAACATCGTCGCCACGGCCGAACACGGCCGCTTCCTGGCCACGGACGATCCCGACACCATCCTGTTCCGGCTGGAACGCGGCCGCCTGATCCAGGACAGCCCCAAGTTCACCACGCCGCGGACCCTGGGCTTTGAAAGCTACGACCTGCCGATCAACCTGCCCAAGGTGGACAGTTTCCGCGCCCGCGGCACGGCCGGGGAGGAAGTGGACGAAAAGACGCTGCCCGAGCTGCTGACGGACGCTTATCGCGGCGGCGCGACCGGCGAAGCCGAGCGGGCGGCGCGGGCCAACCTCCACTTCCGCTTGGTGGAGGTCGCCATGATGCTGCTGCTGCCGTTGCTATCGGTCGCGCTGGCCGTGCCGCCTAAGCGCAGCGGCTCGGCCCTCGGCATCTTCATCGGGATCGTGATGGTGGTCGCCTATCACAAGATCAACCAATGGGCGGAAGGGGCCGGGTCGCGGGGCAGCCTGGTGCCCGAACTCGCCCTGTGGCTGCCGTTCGCACTGTTCGCGGCGTTGATCGTGTGGATGTACTGGACCCTGTCGCGCAAACCCGGCGGGCAGCCGATCGGCGCGCTGGAACGGGGTTTCGCCAAGACCGGAGGGGCCATCCGCCGCCTGCTGCCCCAGTTCGGCCGGGAAGCCGGCGCGGGCGCATGATCAACCTCCAGTTCTTCCCGTCCCGGCGCATCGCCCTGTACACCGCCAAGCTGTTCCTGAGCCGCGGCCTGGCGGTCATGCTCAGTCTCAGCCTGGTGCTGATGATGCTCAACCTCCTGAGCGAAAGCGGCAAGATCCTCGCCGTGCCGGGCAACGACAATGCCGACGTCTGGCACTACGTCGCCCTGCGCCTCCCCCAGATTGTGTCATTCGCCTTCCCGTTCTCGTTCCTGCTCGGCACCCTGATCGTCTTTGTCACGCTGAACCAGAACAGCGAGATCATCGCGATGAAGGCGGCGGGCATGTCCGCGCACCAGCTGATCGCGCCGCTGATCCTCGCCAGCCTGGTGCTGGCAGGCATGAGCTTCGCCTTCAACGAGGGCGTGGTCACCAAGGCCAGCCGCGAACTCAGCGCCTGGGAGGGCAACGACTATCGGCCCGTGCCGCCCGACAAGGCCGTCGTCAGCAACGTGTGGATCACCGCGGCCGACAACATGGTGCGCGCCCGGCTGGTGATCGGCCGGGGTCCGGCGACGCAGCTCGATCGGGTGACCATCTACGAACGGCAGGCAAATGCCGTCACCCGCATCATCGATGCCGAGCACGCCGTCCAGGATGCCGGCGCCTGGCAGCTGCAACAGGTGCGGATCTACGACGGCGCGATGAACTTCGTCCGCCGGGTTCCGACCGTGCGGGCGCTGGAAGGGGTCGATCCCGGCCGCTTCACGCTGGCGAAAGTCGATCCGGAGTCGCGTAGCTTCTTCGCGCTCAGGCGCTCGCTGGCCGAACTCAAGGCAGCGGGCCGGCAAACGGACGAGGTCGAGACCGGCCTGTGGCACAAGCTGTCCGAACCGCTGTCGACCATCCTGATGCCCTTGCTCGCCGCCGTCGCCGCCTTCGGGCTGGCGCGTTCGGGCAAGGTGCTGGTCCGTGCGGCGCTCGGCATGGGCCTGGGCTTTACCTACTTCGTCGCCGACAACTTCAGCCTGGCGATGGGCAATGTCGGGGCCTACCCGCCGCTGCTCGCCGCCTGGGCGCCGTTCCTGTTGTTCCTGCTGATCGGCGAAACCGTGCTGGTCCGCTCCGAGGAGTAATCCATGATCCTGTCCCTCTTCGCCGCCGTCGCCGCCGCCACGCCCGTCGCCACCACTCCCGCCGGGTGGGTCATCGGCAGCCCGAAGGCGCCCAAGTCGCTGGTCGAATATGCCTCGCTCAACTGCCCGCATTGCGCCGCCTTCAGCCGGGAAGCCATGCCAAGCGTGATGGCGGCGGTGAAGGCCGGCCGGCTGCGCTATGAATATCGGCCGTTCCTGATCTTTCCGCACGACATCGCCGCGACGCTGATCGCGCGCTGCGTGCCCGTGTCGCGTCGCTTCGCATTCGTGGAGCGTTATTACGCCGGCACGCCCGGCTTCACCGAGCGGCTGCGCGCAGTGGACCAGGCGACGCTCGACGCCGCCAAGGCGAAGAGCGAAGGCGACTACAACCGCGCGGTGGTGGCCGCCACGGGCATGAAGCCACTGGCCGCTCGCTTCGGGCTGACCGGCGCGGCGGTGGACCGCTGCGTGGCGGATGCCAAGGGGATTGCCTGGCTTGATAGCACTTATCACACGGCCCAGGCCGCTGGCATCAGCGGCACGCCCACCTTCTTCCTCAACGGGCAACGGGCAGAGTTCGGCACCCTCGACGCGGTCAGGGCCGCGCTGAAGTAACCGGCGTCAGCGCTGCGCCAGGGTCGACCGGCTCAGCCGCGCCACCAGCGGCAGCAGGCCGCGATGGTTGGTCACGTGAAAGGCGCTGTTCTCGTCCAAGGCGGCCGTCAGGCGGCGGTGGGCCTCTCCCAGATTGTGGTACGGCACGCCCGGCAGCAGGTGATGCAGCGCATGGTAGCGCAAGCCAACCGGCGCCCACAGGGCGGGGAGGGTGCCCGGCGGCGGCACGTTGACGCTGTCCAGATACTGCGCCGTCACCGACATCGGCTCGCCTTCATTCTCCCACAGGTGCGCCACCAGCGTGCGCACTTGGTTAAGGAACATCACGCCGCTCATCACGCCCAGCAGGATGGCGAACTCGCGCACCGGAACCACGCCGGTGGCCACCAGTGCGAGCAGGGTCAGCGCCCACCCGGAGCAAGCCGTCTCCAGCCGCGCCCAACTGCGCGCGAAATCGCCGTCCGGCCGCTTGCGGCGAAAGTAGGGATTGATCTGCAGGCCCGAGTAACGGGCGACCACCTGCTCGCGCAGCCGCGGCGAGAATAGCGACAGCGGTGCCAACAGGCCGAAGCGAAGCAGCATGCCGATCGGAGCCAGCGCCGCCACAATCAGGAACACCGGCAAGGTCCAAGGCTTCATCAGGGCCAGCGGCAGGTATTCAGGGTCCTCGACGGTGCCATAGCGCGTCTTGGCATGGTGCTGGTTGTGCACGCCTTCATACAGAAAGGACGGAACCAGCAGCGGCACGCCGATCAGCGCGTTCCATGCCGTGCGAAACCGCGGCAACTGGCTGTGCTTGATGTGCGACACCTCGTGGATGAAGCTGCCGGCCCGGTACAAGGCAAGGATCGCGATCACGCCGCTAGCGACCGCCTCCCATCCGTTCAGCAGCAGCGCGCCCGCCAGCGCGGCGTAGCCCAGCACTGCCGAGCCGACCAGGTCGGCCCAGTAGATGCGCGCGTCGGGAGTGTTGAGGTCGCGCGTCAGACTGGCCGCAGCTCGCAGCATGTCCTTGTCGTCGGCGCCACGCAGCGGACGGGCGGCAGCCTTCGCCGTCGGTTCGACATCGGCGGCACGGGCGAAGCCGCCGCGGGGGAAAGTTGCCTGGGTCATCGGGTCCTTCGTCCTGACGTGCGGACGTAGGATCAGATAGTGGCGGCCTTAGGGCGCGACAATGAACGTTGCAGCCCCGTTACGCAGCTGCAAGGTCGGTCAGCACACGGGACGGCGGCCTCAGCCGCTGTCGGGAGCCGTGTTGAGCTGCGCGCTCGCGATTGCGGCTTGATCAATCAACCGAGCACCTGTTTCGGCCGCAGCCTCGGGCGTAAAGGCGAAGTGGACGTGATCGGGCCCGTCCACCAGCACCTTGCCATCCTCAGCCACGACCTCGCTCGGCTTGCTGTAGGTATTGTCCGGCATGACAGCACAAGGTCGGAGCGAACCGTGTGTTCCTACGATTTCATCACCGAACCGAATGTCGCCGATCTGACAGTCGCCATGCACTAGGCGCAAGCAACCACCCCGGCTAGGCAGCGGCATGACGCTCACCATCCGCCGGGTGCAAACTCGGGCCGACCGCCGCCGCTTCGTTGACCTGTTGTGGGATGTGTACCGCGACGATCCCAACTGGGTGCCGCCGCTCAAGAGCGAAGAACTCGGCCTGATCGACTCCACGACCAATCCTTGGTTCAAGCACGCCGAGGCCGCGCTGTGGTTGGCCGAGCGCGATGGCGTAGCGGTCGGCCGGATCAGTGCCCAGGTCGACCAGCTGGTGCTGGAGCACATGGGTCCCGGTACCGGTCAGATCGGGATGTACGAAACGCTCGACCAGGACGCCGGCGCGCAGCTCCTCGACACGGCCGAGGCTTGGCTTCGGGAACGCGGCATGACCCGGGCGCTGGGCCCCATCAGCCTGTCGATCTGGGATCAGCCGGGCTTGCTGGTCGACGGCTATGACGAGCCCCCAACAGCGATGATGGGTCATCACCGGCGCGAGTATCGCGGTTGGTGGGAAGCGGCCGGCTTTCACCAGGTCAAGGATCTGCTGACCTACGAACTCGACATCCGCATCGACCACATCCCGATGATCCGGCGCCTGATCGAAAGCGGCCAGCGCAACCCGCGCATCCGGGTCCGCCAGGTCGACAAGTCCCGCTTCGACGAGGAAGCCCGGCTGATCCTCAACCTGCTCAATGACGCCTGGTCGGAAAATTGGGGCTTTGTGCCGCTCACGCCGGCGGAGATAGCCTATGCCGGCAAGAAGCTGAAGCCGATCATCTTCGAGGATCTCGTCCTGGTGGCGGAGGTGGACGGCGAGCCGAAGGCCTTCATGATCACCATCCCGGATATCAACGAGCTGATCCGTGATCTTAACGGCGACCTGTTCCCGTTTGGCTGGGCCAAGTTGTTGTGGCGGCTGCGCAAGCCGCGGGTGAAGCGCATGCGGGTGCCGCTGATGGGCGTGGCGAGGGACCTGCATGGCAGCCGGCTCGCCGGCCAGCTTGCCTTTATGATGATCGAGCAGTGCCGGCAGGTCAGCGTCGGCACCTATGGCGCCAGCCATGGCGAGTTCGGCTGGGTGCTGGACGACAATGGGGGCATGATCTCGATCGCCCAACTGCCCGGCGCCTGCGTCAACAAGGTCTACCGCATCTTTGAAAAGGCGCTCTGACCGCCTGCGCTACGCGGCCTGGCCCTGTTCGCCCGCGCCGCGATGCAGGGCGGTGGCGACCGCATGGGCGAGCGCGCTGACGGTGAATGGCTTTCGGAGCAGCTCGTAACCGACCAGGTCGTCGCTATCGCCGTCGCCGACATAGCCGGTGACGAACAGGATGGCGGCCTGCGGATGACGGCTCTTCAATTCGCGCACCATCTCCGGTCCCGTCATTTCCGGCATGATCACGTCCGAGATGACGAGGTCGAATTCGCGGGTCTCGAACAGCGGGATTGCCTCCGCCCCGGAACCGCAGGCAACCGGATGATAGTCGAGGTCCTCCAGGGCGCCGAGGGTGGCGGCGCGGACCCGGGGATCGTCCTCGACCAGCAGGATGCGGGCGCCGGGGACGCTCGGTTCTGCCTGTTCGCGCTGGCTCATCGCAGGGTGCATCCTCACCTCAGCCATCTCCGCCTGCGCCCGTGGCAGGTAGATGGAGACGGTCGTGCCTACGCCTACCGTGCTGTCGATCCCGACTTCGCCGCCCGATTGCCGCGCGAAGCCGAACAGTTGCGACAAACCCAGACCGGTACCCTTGCCAACTTCCTTGGTCGTATAAAAGGGCTCAAATGCCCGTTCGATGACCTCGGCCGTCATGCCGTGGCCGGTATCGGCGACGCACACCTGAACATAATCGCCCGCGCGCACGTCCCCGACCTCACCGGCGGCGAGCCTCACGTTCTGGGTCCGGATGGTCAGCTCGCCCACGCCATCCATCGCGTCGCGGGCGTTCACCGCCAGGTTGAGAATCGCATTTTCCAGCTGATGCGGATCGACGAACACCGGCCATCCGCCCGGCGCGGTGTCGACCCGGATCTGAATCCGCTCGCCGATGGTGCGGTCGAGCAGCTCGGACATTCCGCCGACCAGCTCGCCCGGCGCCACCCGGGCCGGAAGCAGCGGCTCGGCCCGAGCAAAGGACAACAGCCGACGGGTGAGGGCGGCCGCCCGGTTCGCGCCTTCCATGGCGTTGTTGAGGTGCACCACCACGTCCTGCTGCGGCCCGTTCAGCCGCCGGCGGGCGAGGTCGAGCCCCCCGACCACGACCGCCAGCATGTTGTTGAAGTCGTGCGCGATGCCGCCCGTCAGTTGGCCCACCGCCTCCATCTTCTGCACCTGGCGAAGCTGTGCCTCGGCGGCTTCCCGCTCGTGGGCTTCGGCCTTGAGCGCTTCATAGGCCTCGCTCAGCTCCATGGTGCGCAGCGACACCGCCTGTTCCAGCGTCTCGGCTTCGCGCGACGCCTGTACGTTCTGCCGCCAGATCTGAATGGCGACAAAGCCAAGGCCGAGCGCCATCAGCCCGACGATGATGCCCAGCCACGACAGATAGTCGGTCAACCGGTCCGCCCGGCCTGAAAAGAACTTCGTCTGCCGCATGGAGGCGCGCAGCACCTGGCGCTCGGCCGAGGCGATCTCCGCCAGATGATTACGCAATTTGGGGCCAGTGTCCGTCCGGCTCGCCGCATAATATAACGGCACTCCGCCCTGGCCCTGCTTGGCGGCAGCTGCCCCGGCCGCGGCTCCCAGCTCGAATCCGCGTTCGTTGTACAATTCCTCCAGTTCGGCGACGCGCGCCCGTTGCCGGGTGTCACGCCTGACCAGCGTTTTCAGCTGGCGCAGCTGGTAGGCCGCCAGCCGCCACTGGTCGGCGTAGATCGCGCCGCTGCCTTCCTTGCCCATATTCTCGTCGAGCACGAACCGACCAAGCGCCGCCTCCGAGCGTGACAGGGTCGCGTCCAGCGAGCGCACCAGCAGCGTAACGTCATAGGAGTGCCGCTCACGGGCGAGGGCCGTATCGCGCGCCTGGCTGGACAGGGTGACGAGCAGCACCAGGCCCAGCAGGACGAGGGTGGCGATGAGAGCACCAGCAGCGGCCCCCCCGCGATGCCAGTCGAAGCCTCTCTCTTCAGGCGTCATGCCCTTAACTCTAGGCCCAGGACCAAGCCGACGCTACCCCTAGGTTCAGCTCCCCGTGGGTAGAAGGTACCGATGCGACGCTTATTCTTGCTGTTAAGCATCTTTCTGGCCACGCCCGCACTTGCCGCCGAGCCGGTGGTGCAGACGCCCGGCCAGGCGCTGGCGACCGACGCGGCCGCCTACGCCACGGCGCACGGCGTCAGCCCCGACGAAGCGCTGCACCGCCTCCGGCTCCAACTCGCCAGCGTCGGCGCCGCCGACCGCCTGCGGGTGCAATATGCCGACCGCCTGGCCGGCCTGTTCATTGAGCACAGTCCGGAGTGGCGGCTCGTGGTGCTGCTGACCGGCGAGTTTCCTGCCCAGGACCTGCTGCTTGGCAGCGGCGACCTGCGCGTTCCCGTGCAGCTTCGCGGCGGCGGAGCAGCGACCCGCACGGAGGTGTTGAGGGCGCTTGATGCGCACCGGCAGCAGCTGGCCGAGTCGGTGCCCGGCATCCGTGGCATGGGCGCCGACCCGCGCGCCGGGACCCTGCTCGTCTTCCAGCGGGCAAGCGCGGCGCTGCGCCCGACCGCCGAGGTCGAAGCGGAGCTGACGGCGATCGCCGGCGTGCCGGTTCGCCTGCGACTGATCTCGGCCACTTTCGAGAATGCCGCCGCAGCGGGTGGTGGCCGCGTGGTCGGCGCGGCGGGCGGGCACAACTGGATCTGCACCACGGGTTTCATCGTCACCGCCGGCAACAATCGCGGGGTCACGACCGCCGCCCACTGCCCGGACGGCTTGAGTTATCGCGGTCCCGACGGCGAGGAACGGCTGCTTACCCTGGTGGGCAGCTGGGGCGCGGGCGCCCGCGACGTGCAGGTCATGGCCGGCGCCGGCAGCGGCCCGGCGCTGTTCTTCGCCGACTCGGGCCGAACCGTTGCGCGGCCGGTGAGCGGCTGGCTGACCCGGCCCATGACCCGCGCGGGCGACTGGGTGTGCAAGCGCGGCGAAGCCTCCGGAGCCAGCTGCGCGGAAGTCGAGCTGACCGACTTCGCTCCCCCTGGCGAATTGTGCGGCGGCCTGTGCTCGGCCAGTTGGGTCACGGTGAAGGGTCCCACCTGCCGCCGCGGAGACAGCGGCGCACCGGTGTTCATCGGCACCACCGCGCTCGGCCTGCTCAAGGGTGGCGCCTTCGTCGAAAACGACGGCTGCGCCTTTTATTATTACATGAGCCTCGACTACCTGCCCGAGCAATGGCGGGTGATCCGCACCGGAGCTGACGCGACGGCTCGCAAGGGCGGTTGACCGACCGCCACTTCGCGTGGCACTCGCGTCGGCCTCAAGCGGGTGTAGCTCAATGGTAGAGCAGAAGCCTTCCAAGCTTACGACGAGGGTTCGATTCCCTTCACCCGCTCCAGCCGATCTGCGACCTGCCGGGGGCAGGTCGCAGGCTGGAGCGCGGCTCGGCGGTGCCGAGCCGGCGTAGCGCTCCGGATCATCCCGGTGGCGACCTACCCCGTCCGCATCGCCCCTAACGCCACCGCAATCCCACCCACAGCGTCCGGGGCGTGATCCGCTCCCGCACCTCGTCGGAGCTCAGTGCCGTCAGAACCGTGGCGTTGAACAGGTTTTCCACCCTGCCGGTAAGCTGCAGCCGGGAGGTCAGCGGCACTCCGGCTGCCGCATCGAGCACCGTCCCGCCGGGCAGGCGCAGGCGGTTGAGGTCGTCCTCATATTGCGCGCCGGTCCGCCGCAGCGACAGGTTGGCGAAGCGCTCGTTCCGGCTCCACCCGAGGGACCCGCCAAGCGTAGCCCGCGGAGTTTGCGCCGGGCGGAGGCCGTCGAGCGCCGCCGCCGCGCCGGAGGAACTGACCTCCGCATCGGCCAGGCTGGCCGACAACCGGGCTCGCCACGGCCCCTGGTGCCAGGCTGCGGCCAATTCGAACCCGCGGCTGGTCACCGCATCGAGGTTCTGCCGTTGGCGGAAGCTTCCGCTGGCGCCGACGAAACCGACTTGCGGAAAGCTGCCCGGCCCGCTTGCCAGCGTGACGTTCACCACCGGGTCGATCAGCCGGTTGGCGAAGGCAGTCACCGACGCCGACAGTGCGCCGCGCTCCCAGCCGAGCGTCGCCTCGGCGCCGCGCAGGCGCTCCGGCGCCAGCAGCGGATTGGCGGCGGTTGCGTCGCTGCCGGCCCGAAATGGCCGAAACAGTTCGTTGAGCGTGGGCAGCCGCCAGCCAAGGTAGGCGGCGCCGCTGACCGACCAGCCGCCGGCAAGGTCGAGGGCCGCTCCGGCTCGGGCCGTCGGGCGCCAGCCGTGCCGTGCGCCATAGCTCAGGTCTTGCAGAACGGCATCCGACGGGAGGTTCCGCTCGAGGTAGACGCCGTCGCCGATCCACCAGCGATCGAGCCGCGCGGCCGCGCTCAGCACCAAGGAACCAGCGGTGCGGGTCGCTTCCGCGAACAGGCCAAGCTGCCCGCTTCGTCCGCCCGACCGGCGATCCCGGGTCGGCGCGCCCGCGACATAGCTGCCGAACTCGTTGGAAAAGCCGCGCATCGCCCGGAGGTCGCCGCCGAAGCGCAGTTCCACGCCAGGCGTCAGGTCCGGGCGAAGCTCGGCGCTCCCGCCGAACGCGCGCGAGGGCACGTCATATTGCAAGGCGCTGCGGCGTGCCTCCATCCGACCGCCGGTGACGCTGGCCGAGCTGTTCTCGAACCCTCGCCATTGCCCGTAGGCCAGCACCGTGAAGGGCAGGGCGCCGCGCCCCACCAGGCGTGCGGAGGCGTCCGCCCCATCCGACGTGTTGCCGGTAAAGGCCAGCCCGCGAGTGCGGCGGTCGGTGAAGCTCGATAGGCCCGCCTGCAACTCGGTCTCGGCGTCGACGGGGGTGACCCAGCGCAGGCGAGCGGCGGCGTTGCGGTAAGGTGCAGACCGGTCGGCGGCGCCGCGATCGGCTGCAACCACCGGGACGAACCCGTCCCCGCGCGCCGCCTGGGCCGACAGGGTCAGCACTCCCGCGCCCGCCCGCAGGCCCACGCCCACCGCCGCGTCGGCCGACCCACGGCTGCCGCCCGCCACTTCGCCGCGCAGGCCAAGGTCGGCCCGGCTGGTCAGCTCGACCACTCCGGCCAGCGCGCCCGGGCCCGCAGTGACGCTCCCTCCGCCGCGGGTCAGCCGAACCTCCGCCAGGCCCGCCGGGTCATAGGCCGGCCACGGCACCCAGCCGCCGAACGGATCGATCTGCGGCACGCCGTCCAGCACCAGCAGGGTGCGACTCGCCGCATTGCCACCCAGCGCGCGCAAGGTCAGGCCCTGGCTGGTCGGATTGGCCGACCGCGCGTCCGAGCGCCGGAACAGCTGCACTCCAGCCAGCCCGGTCAGCAGCTGTTCCAGCCCGGTGGCCGGCGTTTCCTCCAGTTCGCGGGCGCTGATGACGACCGGCCTGAGGAGGCGCTCACCAGCGCTGCTGCCGAGCGCCCGCCCGGTGACCACGATCTCCGCCGCCGGCGCGGGCGGCGCCCCAAGATCGATCAAAGCGCGGCCAGGGCGATGAAGGACGCCACGGCGCTGCCGGCACCGAGCAGGATGACCAGCGCGATCCAGCCGCCTTGCGCCGCTCGTTCCCGTTGCCGCTCGCGGTCGAGATAGTAGCGGCCGTCGCCGAGCGGCCTGACGATCGCCAGGGCCACCAGTTCGGTCAGCGCGTCACGCTCGAAGCCATCCGGAGCAATGGCGATTGCCCCGCTCGGCTCGAACGCCTTGGCCGCGGTGAACTGCGCAATGACCGACTGCTGGGCGGTGCGGCGGGCCGCGTTGGCCGTGGCGCCGGCGGCGAAGATGGCGGGGTTGACCATGGCGCTCCCTAGTCTGGAACGACTCCTTCGCCAAAGGATTGAATCGCTCCAGCAACGTTTCGAGCAGGAGCTCCCCATGGCCGCACGCCCCGTCTGGCGCGGACAGATCAAGCTGGCGCTGGTCTCGATACCCGTCGAGATCTACCCGGCCACCAAGTCCGGCGCCAGCATCGCCTTTCACCAAATCCATGAGCCGAGCGGCCAGCGGATCAAATATGAAAAGGTGGTTCCAGGGATCGGGCCCGTGAACACCGACGAGATCGTCAAGGGGTTCGAGGTGTCCAAGGGCGAATATGTCCTGCTGGAGCCCGAGGAGATCGAAAGCGTCAAGCTGGAAAGCCGCAAGACGCTGGACCTCGTGCAGTTCGTCGACATCGGCGAAGTTGACGCGATCTACTACGATAAACCCTACTTCGTGGTGCCGGCGGACGACCTGGCCGAAGAGGCTTACATCGTGGTCCGCGACGCGCTTCGAAGCGCGCGCAAGATCGGCATCGGCCAGCTCGCCATGCGCGGCCAGGAATATGTGGTCGCGCTGAAACCATGCGGGCGCGGCATGCTGCTGGAAACGCTGCGCTATTCGGACGAGGTCAACAAGGCGGGAAGCTATTTCCGGGAGATCGAGGATGCCGAGCCCGACACCGACCTGCTCGATCTGGCCGGAACGCTGATCGAAAAGAAGAGCGGCAAGTTCGAACCGGAGGAATTCCACAACCGCTACGTCGATGCGCTGAAGGGCCTCATCGAGGAAAAGCGCAAGCGCAAGGGCGAGCTGGTCATCCAGGATCCCGACGACGACAAGCCGGGCAAGAGCAACGTCATCGACCTGATGGCCGCGCTCAAGAAGAGCCTGGGGGACGACGCCCGCAACGATAACATCAGCGACCCTACGGCCAAGAAGCCCGCCGCCAAGAAACCGATCGCCGCTCGCAAGCCCGCCGCCGGCAAGGCGGACGCTCCCGTCAAGAAAGCGGCGGGCAGCGGACGCAAGTCGTAGCGGCCAGCCCCGCCGTTCTAATGCTCCGTTAGCGAGCGGCGGAACGGGGTGGTCAGCGGCTCCAGCATGTATTGCAGGGCCGTCCGCTTGCGCAACGGGATCTGCACGGACACCGGCATTCCGGCGCGCAGCTCGAAGCCCTTGCCGCGGACAGCCGTCAGTTCGCTCAGCTCCTGCTGGGGCACGTCAACGGTTGCGGTGAAGAAGCTCTCACCGGTCCGCTCGTCGGTGAAGCTGTCTGCCGACACCCGGGTTACCCGGCCTTCGAGCGGACGAAGCGAGCGCTCGTGCAGCGCGTCGAACCGCACATAGGCCAGCTGTCCCGGATTGAGGTCGTCGCCATCGTTGGGGCCCACCTTGGCTTCGATCGTCAGCGGGGTCCGGTCGGGCACCACGTCCAACAGCTTCTGCCCGGGCGTGATCACACCGCCTGGAGTGAACACCTGCAGGCCGACCACCGTCCCGGTGGCTGGCGATCGGATCTCCGTTCGCGCCAGCTGGTCGCGCGCGGCATTCAGCTTAGGCAGCGCTTCGTTCAAGGACGCTTCGATGTCGCGCAGCTCGGTCGCAGCCCGCTCAAGGTAGGAGCTCTGCGCTTCGAGGGACTGCAGCCTGGCTTCCCCGCCCAAGTCGCGCGACTGTGCGACGGTGGCGGTATACTGCCCCTTTTGCCCGATCAGCTCGGCTCGTGACCGCTCCAGCGCCCGCAGCCGATTCTTGGCGACAAAGCCCTTCTCCGCCACGGACCGAAGGCTGTTCAATTCCTCGTCCAGCAGCCGCACCTGCTCGTCGATGGCGGCGATCTGGCTGCGATAACCGGTGCCCTGGTTCGCCGCCTGGCTGCCGCGCTGGCCAAAGGTCCCGCGCTGCGCGGACAGGACGGCCAGCCGCTGGCGCAGCTGCTCCTGCTGGATGCGCAGGGCCTCGCGAGCGGCGGGCTGGTCCTCGGGCTTGAGCGAGGCGAACTCGCGCGGCGTGGTGATGAACGCGGACCGCTGCTGCTCGGCAATTGCCCGCGCCCTTTGCGCCAGCAGGGTGATCGACTGCGCGGTCAGGGACCGCTCCTGCGCCCGCACGTCCGCCGCGGCCAGGCGGATCAGTATCTGCCCCTTGCGCACCTTTTGTCCTTCGCGCACCAGGATCTCGCCGACCACTCCCCCGTCACGGTGCTGCACCGTCTGGCGCTGTCCAGTTACCACCAGTCGCCCGGACGCGTTCGCGGCGGCATCAAGCCGAGCGAACGCCGCCCAGCCGAGGAACAGCACAAAGAACAGGGCGGCGACCATCGCGCCCAGGCGAATGTCGCTGCTGGGATCGTCGTTGCCACCGGCCTGCTGTGGCCCGGCGTAAGGCAGGTCGCCCGGCGTCAAGGCGAGGCTATGTTCGTTCATGACGTCGCTTCCGTCGTTCGTGCGGGCACCCGGCGCCGTTCGGCCCCGCCCGCAGCCAATTGCTTCAGCACCTCGTCGCGGGGGCCCATTGTCGCCACGCGGCCGTCCCGAATGACCATCAGGGTATCGACTACCTCCAGGATACTCATGCGGTGCGCGACGACCAGGATGGTGGCGCCGCGGTCCTTGGCCGCGCGCAACGTTTCGGTCAGCTGCTGCTCGCCTTCCGCGTCCAGGCTCGCGTTCGGTTCGTCCAGGATCAGGTAACGCGGATCGCGGAACAGCGCGCGGGCCAGTGCCACCCGCTGCGCCTGCCCGGCCGACAGCCCGCGTCCGCCCAGCCCCAGCTGCGTGTCATAGCCCTGCGGCAGGCGGAGGATCATCTCGTGCGCACCGGCCAGCTTGGCTGCGGCGATGGTGTCGGCATCAATGCCGTCGGCAGCCTCGCCCAGCCGCGAACGAAAGCGGGAGATGTTGTCGCGGATGGAACCGGCGAACAGCGCAGAGTCCTGCGGCATGAAGCCGACATGCTCTGCCAGTCGCTCCGGGCTCCAGTTACGCTGGTCGGCGCCGTCGAACCGGATAAGTCCCGCCGCGGGCAGCATCGCTCCAGCCAGCGTACGCACCAGCGTCGACTTGCCCGCGCCGCTCGGGCCGACAATCGCTACTACATGGCCGGACGGCACGGCGAAGCTGACGTTCAGCAGGATCGGCCGCTGATTGGGATCGGTCACCGTCAGGCCCTGGACCTCCAGCCGGCCTTCGGGGGCGGGCAGGCGGGTCAGCGCGATCTCCGGCGGGCGCTCGTTCAGCAACTCGTTAAGGGTGCCATAAGCCGAACGCGCCTGGATGATGGTCTTCCAGCTGCCGACCAGCTGATCGATCGGCTGCAGGGCGCGACCGACGATGAACATGGACGCGAACACCGACCCCGGACTGATCTTGCCGTCGATCGCGAGCAATGCGCCCAGGCCGAGCGCCAGCGACTGGATCAGCTGGCGGGCGAAGCGCGACATGGCGGTCAGCCCGCCGCCGGCCAGGCTCGCGTCCGTTTGCAGCCGCAGCATCTCCATCCGGTCGGACAGGTGCCCACGCACCACCGCCTCCCGCATGCCAAGCGCTCGGACCACGTCCGCCGATGCGACCGTGGAATCGAACTCCGCATAGCTGCGCCCGGCAGCGGCGTTGGCACGCTCCATGCGGACCCGGGTCGCCAGTTCGTTGCGCCAGGCCAGGAACAGGCTCAGTCCCGCACCGACGATGCACAGCACGCCGATCCAAGGGTGAATAAGAAAGCCGATCAGGATGTAGACCGGGACCCACGGCGCATCCAGCGCGGCCAGGATCGCCGGTCCGGTCAGCGCCTGTCGCAGCGTATCGAACTCGCGCACGGCCTGGCGGGACAGCCGGCGGCTGGCGCCGTCCGGCCGGACCAGCGTGGCGTCGATCACTTCGGGGGCAAGGATGCGGTTCAGCCGCACGCCCGCCCGCACCAGCAGGCGGGTGCGGATCGCGTCCAGCCCGGCAAAGGTCAGCAGCGCAAAGGCCAGCACCAGCGTCAGCAGCAGCAGGGTCCCGCCGCCCATCGTCGGGATCACCCGATCGTAGACCTGCAGCATGTACAGCATCGGCGCGATGAACAGCAGGTTCACCAATGCGCTGAACAGCAGCGCAAAGGTGAAGTGGCGGCGACACGCCCGCAAGGCGGCCATGATTCGCTCGTTGCCGCTTACCGTTGGAACTCTCAAGTTGGTCGTTCTCCACACGCCGCTGCAGTGTCGCAGACAGCAAAACGCCCCCGCACAATGGCGGGGGCGCTTCGATTTAGCAATTCCGACTTAGAGGTAGAGGTCGGAAGCCGTCAGGTGAGCCGAACCGAGGTTCACGACGAAGTCGGCAACGCCGTCACCATCGATGTCGCCCGCCACGAAGTTCACGTTGTTCGTCAGATAGGTGATGTCGGCGCCGCGGCCGTTCTTCTGCACGAACTTGGGCGCGATCAGGTCGTCCCACAGCTGGATGGGCGCGCGCACGGCGTCGCGCTGGTCGGCGTGAAACGGGCCGAACTCCGCAGTCGGACCCATCAAATAAAATCTTTGTACTGGCAAAAATTATGTTCAGTCAGACACTTAAGGCCGAGATCGAGGTTAGCTGAGGTCGCCGTGCGTAAATCTGGAACAACTAGCGGCGGCACGCATTCGGGTTGCGGCTGCTTCCCAAGCGAGGTGAGATTTTCATTGCCGAAGCTGTTGCGTAGGAGCCGTTCGGGCCTGCCCGCTCCACGACGTCCGCGTCGTTGATGGCCCGCGCACCCGCAAGCGCCCGACAGGGCCTCGACATCGCCGGCTACAACGCCAAGCGCGACTTCTCGAAGACGGGCGAGCCCAAGGGCCGCAAGCTCAAGGGCAAGGGCGACAGCTTCGTGGTCCAAAAGCACGACGCCAGCCGCCTTCATTGGGACTTCCGGCTGGAGCTGGACGGCGTGCTCAAGAGCTGGGCCGTGCCGAAAGGTCCCAGCCTCGATCCCGGCCAAAATCGCCTGGCCATGCGGACGGAGGATCATCCGCTCGATTACGGTACCTTTGAAGGCATCATCCCCAAGGGCGAGTATGGCGGCGGCACCGTGATGCTGTGGGACCGGGGGCGGTGGATCCCGCACCCCGACAAGGACCCGCGCCAGACGTTGGAGGAAGGCCACCTCCACTTCACCCTCGAGGGCGAGCGGATGACCGGCGAGTGGGTCATGTTCCGGATGAAGCCGCGGGCCGGCGAGAAGGGCGAGGCCTGGATGCTGAAAAAGGTCACGGACGACTTCGCCAAGCCGGACGAGGGCGACGCGCTCGTCAACGGGTGCCTGACCAGCGTCACGACCAACCGCACCATGGCGGAGATCGCGGCCGGCGAGGACGTGTGGGAGTCGAATCGTGGCGGCAAGAAGGGCGGCCGGACCAAGCGGGTGGTCGCCGCCCCGCCGCCGCCGTTCCAGGAACCGCAGCTCGCCACACTGACCGACACGATCCCGACCGGCAATGACTGGCTCCACGAATACAAGTACGACGGCTACCGCCTGTTGCTCAGCGTCGGGGAGGGGAGTGCCCTCGCCTGGACCCGCGGCGGCAAGGACTGGAGCGACTTCTTCGCGCCGCTCACTGAGGCGGCCGCGAAGCTTCTGCCCGGCTGCCTGCTCGATGGCGAGGCAGTGGCGCTGGACGAGCACGGCAAGCCCAGCTTCCAGCTGCTCCAGTCCACGCTGAAGGGCGGGCCCCGGGCCCGCGGCAAGCCGGCCGATCTCAATCTGGCTTATTACGCCTTTGACCTGCTGGTGGACCAGGGCGAGGACGTCACTGGCCTGTCGAACCTGGAACGCAAGGGGCGCCTCGCCGCCCTCCTCAAGATCGCGCCGCCACCGTTGCTTTACGGCGATCATGTGGTCGGGAAGGGCGAGAAGCTGTTTCAAGCCATTTGCAAGGAAGGTGGCGAGGGGATCATTTCCAAGAAGGCGGGCGCGCCGTATCGCGGCACCCGCACCAGATGCTGGTTGAAGATCAAGTGCATCCAGCGGCAGGAGTTCGTGATCGTGGGCTGGCAAGCCAGCGACAAGCGCCGCGGCTTCCGTTCGCTCCACCTGGCCGTGCAGGAAACCGGCACCCTGCGCTACGTCGGCAAGGTCGGCACCGGCTTCGACACCAGGATGATCGAGGAGCTGGCCGCCATCATGGCGCCGCTGAAGCGCGACGAACCGGCGCTTGAGGTACCCCGCGCCATGCGCCGCGGCTCGACCTGGATCGAGCCCAAGCTCGTCGCGGAAGTCGCCTTTACCGAGTTCACCGGCGACGGCGTGCTCCGGCACCCCAGCTTCATCAGCCTTCGCGCCGACAAGAGCGCCAGGCAAGTGGTCCGCGAACTGCCGCAGAAGCTCAAGGCCGCTGCCAAGCAGCCAACCCTCGCCACTTTTGAGAGCCGCAGCCTCAAGCTCACCTCACCCGAGCGCGTCGTGTTCCCCGGCGACGAATTGACCAAGGGTGACCTCGCCCAATATTACGCAGCGGTCGCCGACCTGCTGATGATCGACCTCGCCAACCGGCCGATGACGCTCATCCGCTGTCCCCAAGGCCGGTCCAAGCACTGCTTCTTCCAGAAGCACGACAGCGGCAGCATGGGCGCGCACGTGCTCCATGTCCCCGTCACCGAAGGCAATGGCGAGACCCAGGACTATCTGTTCGTGACCGAACCGCTGGGCGCGCTCGAATGCGTGCAGATGAACACCATCGAGTTCCACGGTTGGGGCAGCCGCATCGACCCGCTGGAGAACCCCGACCGGCTGGTGTTCGACCTCGACCCCGACGTCGGCCTCGACTTCGACAAGGTCAAGGCGGCGGCGCTGCGGCTGCGGGCGCTGCTCGGCGACCTCGGCCTTGTCACCTACCCGTTGCTATCGGGCGGCAAGGGCATCCACGTGATCGCGCCCCTCGACCAGACCCACGACTGGCCCACCGTGAAGAGTTTCGCGGAGCGCTTCAGCCGCGCCATTGCCGAGGCCGAGCCGGAGCTGTTCACCGCCAACATCCGCAAGGTGCAGCGCAAGGGCAGAATCTTCCTCGATTGGCTCCGCAACCAGCGTGGCGCCACCGCCGTGATGCCGTATTCGGCCCGCGCCCGCGAAGGCGCTCCGGTGGCTGCGCCCGTGGCCTGGGAGGAACTGGATGGCCTTGCCGCCGCCAACATCTACTCGATCCGGGATGCTGCCAGGCTGATCGAGCGTTCGTCCAGCGACCTGCTCAAGGGCTGGGGGCAGGCCAGGCAGACCCTGCCCGACCTTTAATCCGCAGCAAACCGATCGGTCGCCCGGATCAATCCATCCAGCACGCCCGCTTCGCTGTACAGGTGCCCGCCATCCGGCACGATCACCAGCTCCGCTTCCGGCCAGGCCCGGTGCAGCGCCCACGCGGCGCGCGGCGGGGTGCAGCTGTCATGCCGCCCTTGCACGATCACTGCCGGAATGTGGCGGATCCGCTCGACCTCACGGAGCAGCTGCCCTTCCTCCAGCCAGCCGCCGTGCCGCATGTAGTGGTTCTCGATCCGAGCGACGGCAATCGCCTTGTGCGCTTCCGTGAAGTCCTCAAGCGTCTCGGGGCTCGGCAGCAGCGTGACGGTCACGCCCTCCCACTTGCTCCACGCCTTGGCGGCAGCGAGCTGGACTTTTGAATCATCGCTCGTCAGCCGCCGGTGATAGGCCTCGACCAGTTCGCCGCGTTCCGCCGGCGGGATCGCGGCCACGAATTCCTCCCACCCGTCGGGGTAGACCGCCGCCGCGCCGCCTTCCCGGTACAGCCAGTCGACTTCGTACTGGTCGAACAGGAAAACGCCCCGCAGCACCAGTTCGGTGACCCGGTGAGGGTGAGCCTGGGCGTACGCCAGCGCCAGCGTCGATCCCCAGCTGCCGCCGAACACCTGCCATCGCTCGCAGCCCATGACCTGCTCGCGAAGCTGCTCGATATCCTCCACCAGGTGCGTGGTGGTGTTCGACGTCAGGCTGGCGAACGGTGTCGAGCGCCCACAGCCGCGCTGGTCGAACACCAGAATGTGATAGCGTGCCGGATCGAACTGACGCCGGTGGCTCGGACTTGCGCCGCCGCCGGGTCCACCGTGCAGGAAGACGACGGGCTTGCCGGCAGGATTGCCGCACAGCTCCCAATGGAGCCGGTGACCGTCACCGACCTCCAGCAGGCCGGTGCGGTATGGTTCGACGGGCGGGTAGAGCGTGCGACGTTCGGTCATTGGGTCAACCTAGCGCCCCTGGCACTCGAGTGGCTGTGTCTGCAATGCAACAGTTCTGCGCTTAGTCCCAAGCCACCGTGATTGTTCGCAACCGCAGCATGGGCTCGGAGCTTTAACGGGCATCTCACAATCGCGTAACCAACCAGAAAAGGGGAAACCCATGAAGCGTATCCTATTGGCAACGGCGATCGGCGCTGCCGTTATCGCCACCCCGGCCGCCGCGCGCGACGGCCGTGGCTACTTCGGCGTGGAGGGCGGCCTGCTCTTCCCGAAGGACCAGAACGGCGATGTATTCGTCGACTACACCACCACTCAGACACCGGCGACGACGCCGCTGTTCGTCGGCCCGGCCGACGCCAGCTTCAACAACGCCTACTCGCTGAACTACAAGCGTGGCCTCGACCTCGACCTGGTCGCCGGTTACGACTTCGGCATGTTCCGGCTTGAAGGTGAACTTGGCTGGAAGCGCGCCAAGCTCGACGATTTCGATGTTGATTCCGGCTTCATCACCGGCCTCAACACGGGCCTCAACCGTCCGGCCGGTGCGACCGACCCGGTTGGCACCAGCGCGGCCCTGACGGCCGGCAGCTTCGATCTCGACGGCCGCACCAAGGTGCTGTCGGGCATGATCAACGCGCTGGTCGATTTCGGTAACGACGATGGCGTCAGCTTCTACGCCGGCGGTGGCGCCGGTCGTGCCCGCGTCAGCTTCGCTGGCGATCGCGACAATGCCTGGGCGTTCCAGGGCATCGCGGGCGTTCGCTTTGCACTCAGCCCCAACATCGATCTCGGCGTGAAGTACCGCTACTTCCGCACTGGCAAGGTGGACCTGGCCAGCGACTCGACGCTCGCCCTGGCCGGCAATGCCGACGCGGTTGCGGTTGGCACCGTTCCGGCGCTCGCCACGACCAACGCCGTGGTGTCGACCGACTTCGATCAGAAGTTCCGCAGCCACTCGCTGCTGGCCTCGCTGATCTTCAACTTCGGTGGCGCCGAAGCGGCCTCGCCGCCCCCGCCGCCGCCGCCGCCGCCGCCCCCGGCGACGCAGACCTGCCCGGACGGTTCGGTGGTCCTGGCGACCGACACCTGCCCGTTGCCGCCGCCGCCGCCGCCGCCGCCGGCTCCGGCTCCTGAACGGGGTTAAGGCTCAGGCCTGAGAGGAAGAGGGTCGCTCGACCGAGCGGCCCTTTTTCTTGACTCGCGCGTCCCCATCCGCTTGGGAGCGCGCGACATCGGCGGCTTGTTGCTCGCCGTATGCCTTGAGGCTTTGGGCAGCGCCTCTCACGGCTGCCTGGCTGGGGATACCAGTGGACCCTATCAAAGTATGGCTTTGATGGGACCCGCTATGCGGTCCCCCGACGAACGAAAAGGAATGACCTATGCGCCATCGTGTTGGCGGCCGTAAGCTTCAGCGCACCTCGGCCCACCGCGCCGCCCTGTTCCGCAACATGGCCGCCGCCCTCATCAAGCATGAACAGATCACGACCACCCTGGCCAAGGCGAAGGAGCTTCGCCCGTATGCCGAGAAGCTGGTGACGCTGGCCAAGAAGGGCGGCTTGTCCAACCGCCGCCTCGCTCACGCTCGCCTGCTCGACGATGCGCAGCTCACCAAGTTGTTCGATGTGCTGGCGACCCGCTATGCCGGTCGCAACGGCGGCTACACCCGCGTGGTCAAGGCCGGCATTCGCATGTCGGACGCTGCGTCGATGGCGATTATCGAGTTCGTTGATCGCGATCCGGCCGCGAAGGGCCAGGACTCCGGCCCGGTGATGATTGATGAGGAGCTGGACGAAGCCGCTTGACGGCCGGTCCCATCCCACTGATCAAGCAAAAAGGCTGCTCCATCCGGGGCAGCCTTTTTGGCGTCAGGCCGCGACCTGGCCGGCACCCAATTTGCCTATGACCTCCGCCTTGAGCTTCGCCAGGCTGAACGGCAGCGGCGCCCCGATGTCGGTCAGCCGCTCCAGGTAGAGCCGGCAGAAATGGTGGTGGCGGTTACGTGCTTCGGAACTCAGCGACCGCCGTGCCGCTCCAAGTTCCTCGATTGCGCGGCGCCAAAAATAACGAGCGTCAGCTTCCATGCGACTGCAACTCCCCAGAAGGTGCCTGGCCATGCCGCGATCCAGGCCACAAGCCCATGGGCCCGAGTCGCACAAGGAAAGGTAACCCGAAGTTACCCACAGGTGGAGTCCCCCCAAACATGAGGGTTAAGGAAGTTTTGAAATCCTGAAGGCAAGGTCGCGCGGCCAGTCGGGCCGCGCCGTTGCCGGTTTACTTGACCAGTTCGACCTGCTCGAACTCCAGCTCGACCGGGGTCGCCCGGCCGAAGATCGACACGCCGACCTTGACCCGGCCGCGGTCGAAGTCGAGTTCCTCGACCACGCCGTTGAAGCTGGCAAACGGACCGTCCAGCACCTTCACCGCGTCGCCGATCTCGTAATCGACGCTCACCTTCTGCTTGGGGGCGGCGGCGGCGGCCTCTTCCTTGGTGTTGAGAATGCGCGCGGCTTCGCCTTCGCTGATCGCCTGCGGCTTGCCGTTGGGGCCCAGGAAGCCGGTCACCTTGGGCGTGTTCTTGACCAAGTGGTAGACGTCATCGTTCATGCCCAGCTTGGCCAGCACGTAACCCGGGAAGAACTTGCGGTCGCTGGTGACCTTCTTGCCCCGGCGGACCTCCGTCACCTTTTCGGTCGGAACCTCGACCGATTCGACCAGCTGCTCGAGCCCGAGCCGCTTGGCGTCGCTCAGGATCGACTCGCGAACCTTGTTCTCGAAGCCGGAATAGGCGTGGATGATGTACCAGCGGGACATGATTGGTGGTCCTTGTTGGGTGAAGCCGTCAGCCCAGCAGGCCAAGCAGCCACTGGACAATGGCGGCGAAGAAGCTGTCGACGCCGAAGAAGAAGAGGGCCAGCAGGCTGGTCATGATGAACACCATCACGGCGGTCATCCAGGTCTCCCGGCCGGTCGGCCACACCACCTTGCGAGCTTCGGTCCGCACCTGGCGGGCGAACTCTCCGGGGGACGTCTTGGCCACGGGTCTTCAATCCTCTTCGCGATAGAAAAACGAGGTCCGCGGGCATCCCCGCCGGACCTCGAACGAACGGCGATGTAGCGCGGGTTACGGAGCGGTTCAAGCGAGAGCCGCCGCGGATTGAATCCGCGGCGTCGGTCCTTCCGCTGCGCGGCAGGCCGTCCGGCCGTTCGCGTGCCTGACGGCACCGCAACGCTGCTTCGCTACGCCGCTCGCTCCGGCCTGGCAGGGGCAGGGGGACTCGAACCCACGACCCTCGGTTTTGGAGACCGATGCTCTACCAACTGAGCTATACCCCTAGGCCGGTCCGGCCCATCGCTGAGGGCCGGCGCGCGAGGTAGCCGTGAAGCGTCGCGCGCGCAAGGCGCTCCTCAGGCGGCGATGTCGAACGGCACGATCTCGCCGCTGAGATAGAGGTTGCGCGCCTTGGTCCGGCTGAGCTTGCCCGAGCTGGTGCGCGGCAGGCTGCGCGGGGGGACCAGTTCGATCACCGGCGTGATGCCGGTGATGGCGCGCACCCGCTCGCGGATGTCGTCGCGCAGCCGCCCACGCTCTTCGGGGTCGGACACCCGGCAGTGGACCAGCACCGCCGGCTGTTCCTCGCCGCTCGGCCCGGTGATGGCGAAGGCGGCGATGTCGCCGGACTTGAAGCCGGGCAGCTGCTCCACGGCCCACTCGATGTCCTGCGGCCAGTGGTTGCGCCCGTTGATGATGATCATGTCCTTGGCGCGGCCGACGATGAAAATGTAGCCGCTCGACAGGTACCCCATGTCGCCGGTGTCCAGCCAGCCGTCCTTCATGCAGGCATCGGTGGACTCCTGGTCGCGGTAGTAGCCCTCCATCAGGCTGGCGCCCTTGACCCACACCTTGCCGATCTGGCGGTCGGCGATGACCGCGCCCTCCGCGTCGCGGATCTCGATGCTCATGCCCTGCACCGGCTTGCCGCAGTTGACGACCGCCCGGTATCGCCGGGGCCGCTCCTGCGCCCGCGTGCCGGCGCCGCTCAGCTCGCCTTCCTCGACCAGCTCGACGCGGATGCCCTCTCCCGGCGGCATCAGGCTGACCGCCAGCGTTGCCTCGGCCAGCCCATAGCTCGGGCAGAACGCCTGCGCCTTGAACCCCGCGTCGGCGAATGCATCCACGAACGCCTGCATCACGTCCGGCCGGATCATGTCCGCACCGTTGCCGGCCACCCGCCACCGCGACAGGTCGAAGCGGTCCGACGCCCGCGTCTGCGACGAGATGCGCCGGGCGCAGATGTCGTAGCCGAATGTCGGCGAGTAGCTGACGGTGGTGCCCGGATTGCGGCTGATGAGGTCGAGCCAGGCGAGCGGCCGCCGGGCGAAGTCCTCGGTCTTCATGTAATCAACCGAGATCTGCTGCGACAACGGCGACAGCAGGCAGCCGACCAGTCCCATGTCATGGTACCACGGCAGCCAGCTGACGCAGCGATCGGACTCGCGCACCTGCAGCCCGACGCCGTGCGCCTGGAGGTTGGCGAGCAGCGCATGGTGGGTCACCGCGACGCCGTGCGGAAAGCGGGTCGAACCGCTGCTGTACTGCAGGTAGGCGATTTCCTGCGGGTCGGCCGCCGGCAATTCGGCCTCTCCATCGAACGCCACATCGGCCAAGCTCTCCCAGCTACGCCCTTTCACGCCACGCTGCTCGGCCGCGGCCGCAGCGAAGTCCTCGAGCTCGGCCGGATACAGGAACAGCTGCGGGTCGCAGCTCTGCAACATGACCTTCAGCTGCTCGACATATGCCTCCCGACCGCCGAAGCTGGTCGGCAGCGGCAGCGGTACTGGCCACAGCCCGGCGTAGATGGCACCGAAGAAACAGGCCGCAAACTCGGCACCGGTCTCCGCCACCAGCGCCAGCCGGTCGCCCTTGCCCAGCCCCAGCGCCAGGAAGCGGCGGGCATG